>Ga0137403_10000502_pt1 | contig 50648 bp, 50 predicted proteins | sample CZOMad2_1_16fung_FD_122057 | JGI IMG/M metagenome (GOLD analysis project Ga0137403, IMG submission 122057) | Vadose zone soil fungal communities from Angelo Coast Range Reserve, California, USA - CZOMad2_1_16fungal (Hybrid Assembly) | ecosystem: Environmental > Terrestrial > Soil > Vadose zone... | reverse complement strand
AAGCGAACATCCCGACCTTCTCCGCAGCAGAAACCGTCCGCACGGGAGTGTGGCTGTGGGCTGCGCCCGCGCCGACTCTGCGCTCGCCGGGTCAGACGACGATGTTGGAGAAGAGGTCTTGCTGTGGCAAGCCATCAGCGGCAGGGCGGCGCTCACGCCAATCATTGCCCACACCCACCTTCTCGCGTGCTGCGTCTTTTGGAACATCTGTGTTCGTGACATTGGGAACCCTCCGGACGAACCGGTTGGTGTGAGGACGGGAGAGGGAGTCGCAACCGTTATTTAATGTTGGATCACGCAGACGTTCAAGCGACTGCCAGTTCTGACAGTTCTTAACAGCGTTCAAAATAATTATAGTGGACCGGAAAGTGCCAATTATCAGCCGAGTCTCGCGGAGCGTTTCCGTTATCGCCCGGCGGCGCGCCAGCCACAGATGATCGACACAGGAATGAGCCACATCGGCTTCCGGTGCATCATGCGGACTGGACATGCGTCGTCGGCAGAGTAGTAAGGGAGATGGAAGTTTGTATACAAACTCGTAAGCGAGATGCTCAACAGCCTTCTATCGAAACGCCAAAGACCCTGATCGGACGGTTTCTTCAACAGTTTCGGGTCATGACGCGCGCCTTTAGGCACCCTGGGGTACCGTGGTACGCAAAGTTGGCCGCCGCGTGTGTAGTGGGCTACGTCTTGAGTCCCATCCAACTCATTCCGAACTTCATACCGGTTATCGGGCAGTTGGACGACGTGCTGGTGGTCAGCCTGGGGATAAGACTGCTCAGAAGGTGGGTTCCGCCCAGAGTTCTTCGGGACTGTCAAACATGCAACAAGCAGAAGTCCTGAACCCAAGGGTAGCTAACCAGGCTTGTGAGGACAACACAAACTTCACCCTGGTCCTCGGGGGACCGCTCTATCAACTTTACCTTCGGACTAAGCTTGCGCGGCCTACGCTGGAACTTGTCCCCCGGCGAGTAGCCAGCATCGCGCTCATTTGTTGGCTCCCTTTGTTAGTTCTCAGCCTACTCAACGGATCCGCTCTGGGGGGAGTTGCGGTCCCCTTTCTTCTCGATCTCGGTGTTTACACGAGATTCCTGGGTGCGCTGCCGCTTATGGTTGCCGCGGAATTGATCGTGTACCAACGATTGAGTCCTATAGTGCAACAATTCTTGGATCGAGGGATTGTTCTGCCTCAAGATCGAGCGCGTTTTAGTGATCTCGTCGCTTCCGCCAAACGCCTTCAGAGTTCCGCACTTGCGGAAGGTATCCTCTTCGTTGCAGCTATCACGATCGGCCACTGGGTGTGGAAGGAGAATATGATGTCTGACGCCCCAACCTGGTTCGCCTCCAGCATTGGCCGTGGCCAACACTTAACCCTTGCCGGTTGTTGGTATGCCTTTGTGAGCCTACCCATCCTTCGCTTCATCCTGCTTCGCTGGTATTTTCGGCTGTTCGTGTGGTACCGATTCCTCTGGCAAGTACGTGCCCTTCCCTTGCATTTCCATCTATTCCATCCCGACCGCGCTGGCGGCATTGGTTTCCTTTCCGGAAGTGTGTCTGCGTTTGCGCCCGTTCTGGTCGCGCAGACAATTCTCCTTACCGGAATAATCGGCGATCGGATTTGGCACGCGGGCGCTACATTGCCAACCTTCAAGATGGAAATCGCGGAGGCAGTAGCATTCCTGATGCTGCTCGTGCTAATACCACTTACGTTTTTTTTGTTTGGGCTCGAGGAGGCTGGACGAAAGGCCCAACGGGAGTATGGCATCCTGGCGAGCCGCTATGTCGAGGATTTCCGCTGCAAATGGATCCAAGGTCAAGGCACGGAAGGCGACCGCTTGCTCGGCACATCCGACATTCAGTCCTTAGCCGACCTAGGAAATGCCTACAGCGTGGTGAGTGATATGCGTCTTGTTCCGATCAGCAAAAGTGAAATCATTCGTTTAGCCGTGAGCCTTATTTTTCCCATCCTGCCACTCACGCTCACCATGGTGCCGCTGGACAAGATAGTCGATCGACTCATAAAACTTGTATTCTGATCACGTTCAGCTCCGAGGTGATTTTTGGGTCGCGTTTCGAGCCGCTCGTTGCATTTCGTAACAGTCGCGACGGGCAGTAAATGCACTCGCTAGCTCTTCGACTTGTTCTTTGGGGACGCCTTATCAAGTGTGCTGAGTAACTTCGTCGCGGAAGGCGGCGCCGGAACCGCACCTTCCAAAACAATTTCTTTGGCATCTAGTTTCTTGCCGTACAGGTTCTTGTTCGCGTCATTGTCGGGGCGCAGCGTCGAACCTTGAAGAGAGACTCCTGCGAAGAGTCCTCGGGCGCGCGAATACGACAAAATCTCCGCTTGCATCGATACGTCCGTCTCGGCTGAGGCATTTCGTCCGACGGGACCCGCCGCTGCCGAAGCATCACCGCCAAGCTTGACTTTGCTGGTGAGGATGCTTGACGCGGATTTTGGGCTCATCAACAACAACACAAAGTCCGTAGCTTGACCGCCCAGTTGCAAACCTGCGCTGGCACCCTCGAGGGCCATCATTGTCGGCGTACCCCATTTACCCTGAAATTGTTTCCCGCTACGACAGGTCATCACCCCGCGTCCGTAGCTCCCTCCGATTCCAATCGCGAACTTCACCACGGACGGCAGGACTACGACGCAGTCCGCTTTGTCAAGAACGCCTTGAGGAATACTCTCTGGAGCGTTCAGAATTTCCTTCATCACCGTCCCAGAGTTCTCGACGCGCTGTTGTTCCTTGTTCTGAGCCCATACTGGACTCGCAAGAATCACAACCAACCCGACACAACACCACACCTTTCTCATTGATCCTCCCTTTCGCGACTTCAGCGCATGTCATTGACAACTCAAGGCTTGCTCGAAATAAACAGCTCCTTGGTGCAGGTTGAAATTACGATCACGGAGGAGACCGCGAACATTCCTGAACGAAGGCCGATTGGGCTGGTGCCCCTTCAATTGTCCCGACGGAATAGGACTCCGGTGATTGGATGGGCTGGTACTTGGAACCGGCGAACACTAGCAGGGGAGCTAGGGCGATTGGGGTGAGGCGCCTGGACGGTTTCATATTTGCTCCCAATCGAGTTAGATTGGGCGCCCGCGCCAAGCGTTGGAACTGTCATTTTTACCAGTAGCCTAAACCTGACAACATCCTCAGACTGGCGCCCGTGAAGATAAGCGAAGGCAGAGAAGGCTCGCTGCAATTCCGAGGCAACGACGAGGAATTAAGGTGGCCGGATCCGAAAGTTACTCTATTGGTCTTTGCAAATCTCTTGCGATTAACCTGTAAGAGTATCCCGTTTGTGGTTACGTAGAGCAGCCAGGAATAAGCGCATTCATTGACTCCCCAGGCGTCACCGGAGTGCTTGTGTCCACCCACTCGCAGTTGCTTGAACGCGACCTATCCCCTTTGAAGAGCCGACAGAGGCTCCGCCGACGCTTGGCCCTTGAGCGCGTCATCTCGGATCTGTCGGCTCGGTTGTCTGCTGCCGCTCCTGAACGACTCGGCCTAGAGATTCAGCGCGGCCTCAAGAGACTTCTATCCCTGGGAAAAGCGGATCGAGTTTATTGGTACGAGAATCGCGATGGATCTCGGGCATTTGCTCGAAAATATTTCGTCCGCAAGCGAGGCGTGGCCGCGCCCCCAGCTTTGATCGGCATTGGTGATGTGCCATGGGTGACAGAGCGTCTCTTGCGGGGTGAGCCGATTATCCTCCGTAAGATAGCGGATTTGCCCGAAGATGCCGTCCGGGAAAGGCGATTCTTCGAAAAGCACCGTGTGAAGTCCGTCGCTTTGATACCCTCAAGCCGTAGCGCCAAAAGGAAAGGACTTTTAGGGCTGGCTTCGACATCGTCAGAACGGACTTGGGCTGACGACCTAGTTAGTCAGCTTCTCGTCCTCTCGAATGTTATAGCGACGTGTCTGCAGGGCGCGAACGCTCAGCAGGCTCAAGGGGAAAGCGAAGCCCTCTTTCGCCACGTCGTTGAGCAGTCGCTGGTCGGCATCGTTCTCGAATCGGTTGAGGGCGGTCTGTCCCTTGTTAATCCTGCCTTTTGCTCGATGTTGGGTTACACAAAACAAGAGCTCCTTCGGCTAAGTTGCTCCCAGATTTCTCATCCTGAGGATGCAGAGGCGGAGAAACCGCTATTCGAGGAACTGCGCCATGGTCGGCGGGCCGGCTACCAACTCGAAAAGCGCTTCTTCCGCAAAGACGGCTCGGAAATGTGGGGGCATATTAGTATTTCTACCTTGAAAGGGAGCGCATCCAATCCCCCGCTCGTAATCGGCATGGTGCAGGACATTACGGTCCGGAAGGCTACCGAAGAACAGGTGAGAACCTCCGAGGCGCGCTTGAATTCCACTCTGGACGCACTGCCATCGCATATTGCAATCCTGGATCATAGAGGGACGATCGTCGCTCTCAATGCTCGTTGGGACTTAGCTGCGGCAGACGGCATCAAGATTTCGGGCATCAAGATCGGAGCTAATTTCTTCGATACGTGCGAAGCGCTACGTGGTAACAATGCTTCCAAAGTCCGTGAAGTGGCCGAACAAGTCCGCTCCCTTCTGACTGGCATGCCAAAGACAAACCCGCTTCTGCAGCAAATGCGGACAGCAATCGGTGCTGATGCTTGGTATGAGGTCAGAGTGGCGCGGTTCGAGGAGAACGGTTTGCCCCTCGTAGTTCTTTCCTATATTGATGTCACGGAAATCGTCCGGACCAGGCACGAGCTTCAGAGGCTTACCGGTCGTCTCATTCAGGCCCACGAGGTAGAGAGGCATCGCATTAGTCGAGATCTGCACGATGACATTGGCCAACGTGTTTCTCTTCTGTCAACGAATCTCGAAACACTAGGCGGCGAGCTCTCTGCAGAGGGTCGAGCCTCGCTTTCCCTCAAGGCGAAGTCGCTCCAGCGGCAGGCCTCTGATTTGGCTTCTGATATTCACCAGCTCTCACATGAATTGCATTCGTCGAGGCTGCAACATCTGGGGCTGGCAGCGGCACTGAAAGAACTCTGCGACAAAGTTACGGCCCAGCGCCAAATAGACGTTGAGCTGCGCACCAACCACCTCCCCAAGTACATCCCACAGGATTTGGCCCTCACCCTATTTCGAGTGGCGCAGGAAGCGTTGAATAACGTGATAAAGCACAGTGGCGCCCGTGCCGTGCTCGTGGAGGCTTTCAAGGTTCAGGCCAGGGTGCGTTTGAGGATCAAGGACAACGGCATTGGGTTTGATTACTCGAGACAGTCCTCAGGGATTGGCCTGACCAGCATGCGGGAACGGCTTCGAGTAGTGGGAGGCAAATTTCTGGTCGATTCCTCTCTCAACCAAGGTACTGAGATTGCGGCAGAAGTTTACATCTCGGAGAGCGCGGCGACTGATCCGAGAGCTTGATAGTATTGTTGCGGTCAGTACTGAAAATCGAGTCCGGGGCACTTGAAGTGCCATCGCTAGAAGGACCAACCAATTCCCGAGCTCACACCAAGCTCATTCCTTTTCGCCGCGACAGGCGGCTTGCTGTCGAAGTTATCCCAGAGCGAAAACGTCAAATGAAAATTATTTGTTAGCTTGATTGTTAGCGAATTATTCGTTGTCGAACGGACCCGTCCCGAGTCTGACAATCCTGGAAAAACCAACGCTTGGAAATCCAGTTCTCCGAAGTTGAAGCGCGATAGATGGTATTGTAAGCCCAGAACGGACTCGATGTTCTGGTCGGACGGCTGAGTGGCGTTTGTAGTAAAAGACTCCCGAGTGTATACAAGTCCGCCCAGCCAGCCGAGGTGACTATTCGTTGAGCGCACCAAGTAACGCCCGTAGCCGCCGCCAAGTGTTGTGCGTAGGTCCAAACTTTGTTGGCTGCTGTGAAGGAAGTCAGACAATCCTAGTAGGAACGAGTTTCCGTTCAAAAACCTTGTTACTGTCGCTTGCACATCCTCCCGATTTGTCTTCGAAGCTCCTGATTGGCCATTGAACGACGAATCAAAAGAGACCGCAGCCTCCCACCCAGTCCTCCTATACGTCGCGCTCGTGTCTACGTTCAGCGTCGACTGACCGTTGCCACTCGTGAAGCTGTAACCGGCATCGATCGCACCTTGCAGTTGACGGAAGAACGTCGACTTGTGCGAGTTGATGTTCACCACATTGGCTGCAGCAACAAGGATTTGCTTGCCCTCCTGGCGAACATAGAACTCCGCTCCCTTTGTTTTGTCACTGGCCACCCTTTCAATGGTGCCCACCAACCTATGCCCGTTATCCAGGGCAACTTGATAGGTCGCCGTGCTCTGGACCAACTGCACCTGATTCCAATCCAATCCGATGTTGCCCGACACGTAGTCCGTCTCAACATACAAAATACCGTCCTCCAGACGTTTCACGTCACCGGTGAAACGATCACCGTTCTTCATTACGACCACGTCGTTCCGCCTCGCTTGCATTGGTAAAGCGAAACTCAAGGACACGGCTGTGAGAAGCAGAACTCGGATTGTGGCGTGCAAAGTATAGGTTCTAGGTTTCATCTCAAGGCTCCGATAAGGGGCATCAAAAAACAGAAAGAGCACAGGGTCGACGTCACTTAGGAGTCGTGCTCACTTAGGAGTCGTGCTCTGAAGTTTCCGAAACCAGTACTGACCGTTCCTAACTTAAGTACGTACTGTTCGAGAACTCAAGACCGCTGCAGATAAAACCAAGCCCTAGGACGGTTGTGGGCCGCAGAGCGCAGGTTTGCTTTGCCCAAAACTCTTGATTAGCAGCTCGTGTCTGGCCGGCAAACTGTTAGTTCTTACAGCGCCTCACCAGCAGTGGTAAAAGCACATGCAAAACATCACGCAGTTGGGAACAGTCGAGGTTGATGCAAAGACTTCCTGTATTAATTGACAGTTGCGACCTTGCCAGCCTCCGCAATAATTCTGATTTGTGGGCGAGGTGTCTCCAGCCCCGGGGAATCAGCGGAGAAGCAGTCTGGCGCGATTTCGGTCCCGGCGGAGGTTACAGATGAATCTAAAACGACGAGCGGCAGCGGAGTTTGTCGGTACTTTCTGGCTTGTGTTTGCCGGATGCGGGAGCGCGGTACTTTCAGCGGCTTTCCCTGAGCTTGGAATCGGCTTCGTCGGTGTTGCGCTTGCTTTTGGCTTATCGGTCCTAACCATGGCGTACGTCCTCGGGCCTGTTTCCGGATGTCATCTAAATCCAGCGGTAACCGTAGGCCTGGTCGTCGGCAAGCGTTTTGCGCTTTCGGACTTGGTTCCTTATGTTGTGGGACAATTATCTGGTGCGGTTTGTGCGGCCGTGGTCTTGTACATTATTGCTAGTGGAAAGCCCCGTTTTGACCTGAGTGCCGGCTTCGCTTCCAACGGCTATGGAGAACATTCGCCTGGCGGTTATTCGACCGTAGCCTGCTTCGTCGCCGAAGTTGTGCTGACCGCCTTCTTCTTGTTAATTATTATGGGGGCTACAGACAGTAGTGCGCCTCAAGGGTTTGCTCCCATCGCAATAGGGCTTGGACTAACGCTCATACATCTAGTCGGGATCCCGGTCACGAATCTTTCGGTTAATCCGGCACGCAGCACGGCACCTGCTCTTTTTGTCGGTGGGTGGGCGTTGCGCGAGCTCTGGATGTTTTGGTTGGCGCCGCTCTTGGGCGGAGCGTTGGGCGGTGCCCTGTATACAACCTTGTTCTCTGAAGTCCAGCTGTCGCCTCCGATCAGCGTGGATGCACGTTCCGCCTTACGGCCAAAGGCAGAAGCCTAACAGGAGCACCATCCAGAGATATTCATCGAAAGCCGAAAAATCATTCCGTCATCATATGTAAACAGTTTATTGCCGCGACACGGCAATGTGGACAGCTTCCTCCGGCGAGACGAGGTGATCGAGGCTTACGGCGTCCTCGGCAATGGCGAGTTGGACGCCCTTGACGCGACCCGAAAACTCGTTCCCGCGTGATCCGTAGTCGGGTGATACGGGAGACCCCGTGTCAACTCCTACGTCGCAACCATCATCGGCGGAGAAGATCATAGCCGCCGTGGCGCCGACCTTGCCCTCGCCGACTTTTTTGCCATCCACGAACAATGACACGGTGCCACCCTTGCCGAGACCACCACCAGCGTAGGCAAACTCCATGCGCACCTGGTGCTCACCGGTAGGTAGCGGGCTGCTTGACTCGGCGTAAAATTGCTGAATGCCGAGCAAGTTGTAACAGTATTTCAGCTTGCCACCCTTCGCGTAGAGGCTCCAACCGCCAATGTTGCCGCCCTGCGCGATAATGACGCCCGCAGCCCCCGTTTTGGGCACCTCGATTACAGCGGTCACCGAGTGAGACTTGTTCTTCAAATTGAGGACCGAATTTTCAGACAGACGGCCCATGCTGCCAAACAGAATTTGGGACTTGCCCTTGATCAGCACCGGACGGCCTGCCGTATCGGAGTTAATCCGTTCTGCAAGCCTGTCATCGAGGGGCAGTACGTTGTAGCGTGTCGCCTCGATCAGCCAGAGGCGCTGCAGCTCATGCAATTTTTCAGGCATCTGCTTCGCTAGATTGTTCGCCTGGCTCCAGTCTTTGCTCGTGTCGTAGAGTTCCCAATTGTCCTCGTCAAATGCCGGGGTTTTCTCGCCTATGAGCAGCCACGGCGTCTTGTGTCGCGTCACCGCGGTCCATCCCTTGTGATAGATGCCGCGGTTTCCGAACATCTCGAAGTACTGTGTCTCATGTCGCTCGGCTGCCTTGGCGTCGTTGAACGAGTACGCCATGCTGACGCCCTCGATCGGGTGCTGCTGGACTCCGTTGACGAAAATCGGCTCGGGCAGGCCGGCCAGTTCGAGAATGGTCGGCGCGATGTCAATTATGTGAGCGAACTGGCTGCGGATCTCGCCTTTCCCGTTGATCCCCTTGGGCCAGTGCACAATCGTTCCGTTGCGAGTGCCCCCGAAATGCGAGGCCACCTGCTTGGTCCACTGGTAGGGTGTGTTCATAGCGTGCGCCCAGCCCACAGCGTAGTGGTTGTAAGATTCCGGCCCGCCCAGCTTGTCCAGCCGTGCCATCAGGAATTCTGGCGTCTCCAGTGCGGACGCGCCGTTGAAATTGATCATCTCGTTGTAAGTACCGTGTAGTGTCCCCTCTGCGGATGCGCCGTTGTCGCCGATGATGTAATAGATCAACGTTTCATCGAGCAGATTGAGCTTTTTGATCGAATCTACCAATCGTCCGACATGGTAGTCGACATACTCCATAAACCCGGCGTAAACCTCCATTTCTCGGATAAGCACGGGCTTGAGCGCAGCAGGCATCTCATCCCATGCCGGGATTTCTTTGTGCCTTTGCGTGAGTTGACAATCTGGAGGAATGACACCTAACTTTTTTTGGCGGGCGAAGGTCTCTTCGCGTACCTTATCCCAGCCCTGGTCGAACTGGCCTTTGTACTTATCCGCCCATTCCTTCGGGACATGGTGCGGGGCATGCGTGGCGCCGGGTGCGAAGTAGACGAAGAACGGCTTATCCGGAATGAGTGCCTTCTGTTGCCCAATCCAGTTGATGGCCTTGTCGGTCATGTCTTCCACCAGGTGGTAGCCCTCTTCGGGCGTCCGCTTGAGTTCCACCGGTGTGGTGCCTTCATAGAGCGACGGGTACCATTGGTGTGCCTCGCCGCCGATGAAACCGTAGAAATATTCGAATCCGCCTCCCCCGGTAGGCCAGGCATCAAACGGACCGGCTGGGCTGGTCTGCCAAACTGGCACTTCATGGCACTTGCCGAACTGCGCCGTCGCGTACCCATTGAGCTTGAGCGTCCGGGCCAGTGGCGAGCAGGTGTTCGGTAGGACCGAATTGTAGCCGGGCGAACCGCTGGCGATTTCCGTGATTCCGCCCATTCCAACAGTGTGGTGGTTGCGTCCAGTCAGACAGGCTTGTCGGGTCGGGGAGCAAAGCGCTGTTGTGTGAAAGCGATTGAATTTCAGGCCGCCAGCCGCCAGCAATTCCGCCGTAGGCGTGTTACATGGGCCGCCGAAGGCGCTTGAGGAGCCAAAACCCGCGTCGTCAATCAGAACGATCAGGACATTCGGCGCACCCTTGGGCGGGCGCAACTGGGTGATCGGCGGGAACTTGGTCTCCGGATCTTTCGCATCATAGGTGATCAACCCTGTGCGCGGCTGATCCGGGATGGGGAGAACTGTTCGTTGAGTTTTGTCCTGGTCATTCACGGAAAGGCTTCCTTCCTGTAGAAATTTGCGATGTTCACGCGACGATGAATAGAACAGCGCACACGTCGTCATCCCACCCAAACTAGAACTGACACCTCAGCGAGACAACTGTCAGAACTTACGGGTGTCTTCGCTCGTCTTGGGCGGCGAGACGCATTCACGTCGGAGCGAAAACCGATCGAGCTTGCTAGGTTCGCTTAGGGAAGCAGTTGGTAGACTGAGGTTTGGGTGCGTGCTGGTCACAAACGACCGCGACGAGGCGGAGCTCCGCTGCGTGTCCGAGCACGCTGGTAGCAATGTTGGGACAGCCCGGGTGGTCGCAGAAATATTCAGTGAGTACTTCTTCGCGTCCGTCCGGAGTCGAGAGGCCCGACTTGATCGTCACCTGAGGAATGGACAATCCCCTATCCCGAATATTCCACGCTTAACGGCCCTCCTGCACAAGTAATTTCTTATATCGCGACGAGGTTGCCAACAACCGGAACGGCTGGATGACGGCGGCTGCTGATAAGCCCGCGCAGACGGAGTAGGTTCTGGTAGGCGCTGGACCACGACTTCAGCGACCGCACGCTCGGCAGCCAGATAACCGCACGCGAGAATCTTCTCTCGCCAGCGCTTGTCGACTCCCGCGAGGTTGGCTTCTTGAGGCCCCCGCACAGGCAAGCATTTGCAAAACGCTCACCGATGTTGCTGTCACTTGTGACAGTCGTTGTAGCATTTGTTCGCGATTACTATGAGTACTCGGCGCGGAGTACTTGCGGGCCCTAGCCAAACAATGACGTTCGTCGATACTAAAGCGCTGAATTCCAGGCGTCGCCGGGGTCATATTTTGCCTAGGCGATGGCGACCTCGGGCGTCTTTTCACACCTGGCTGATGGCAGCGCTCTTGGTGCTGACTCCTTCCCTGGCCGCGCACGCGCAAACATCTACACCACAGTTCCTGCCGGAGATCGATACGCATCTCAAGCTACGATCGAATATACGGTTTGTTTTTCAAGCGAAGGATACGAGAGAAGGTGGTAACCCAACCGAAGCGGAGGTGGGCCCCAGCATAGATTTCTACCTGAAGCCCTTGGTTAAGCTAAGGGAAACTAGCGCTTTTGAGCTGGACGATGCAAAATCCCGGCCGCTGGTATTGTCAATCGGATACCGCTATGTGCCTTCACCAGGCAAGGCACCCGTAGATCGGATGGAGCCCGTAGTCATTTTTCACTTCCCAACGAAGGGTCGGATCCTAGTCTCGGACAGGAACCGCGCCGATCTTGATTGGTCGACGAGCCGCAACTTCACCTGGCGCTATCGCAACCGGTTGACCCTCGAACGACGAGTCACGATTCATTCTTACCATCCCGTGCCTTACGCCAGCGCCGAGGTCTTCTACGAGAGTCAATATAAGAAATGGAGCACAACCGCCCTTTACGCTGGCTGCTTGTTTCCGATTGGCAAGCACGTTCAGTTCGATCCCTACTACGAGCACCAGAACAATACCGGTAAGCGCCCCAATGAACAGCTAAACCAATTTGGGTTAGCTCTGAACCTTTACTTCTAGGTGGAAGCAGCTAGAGCCGCGACGGGCTCGAAGGCATTTTTGAGCCCTCACAACCACTTCTCAAGGACGTGTATGCCTGCGAGCTACCTCGATGCATCGAATACCACCTGGTCATACCACCAGAGCCGCTCAAAGAACGCACGCGCGATCTCGAGCTGTATTTTTTGCCGTGAAGATGACAACGTGCTTTCTATTAGATCGCCGATACAACAGTTGCCGTCGATGGCATCAAACAAGAGCTTTTCTGTTGAGTCTATTGGCATGAAGAGATCCGTGTAGGTGTGGTTCTGGTTGATCAGAACGGCCGCAGCCCCGGCAGGCTGCCGGTCTTGAATACAAATCGTGTCTGGCATTCGAATGGGGACGTAGCCGAGCCAAGCGTCACCGGCAAAACTGACTGTTTCCGCGGCGGGAGGGCTCTCGTTTCTATAAGCGACAATGCTGTGACGAACCATCGTTCCCCGAAATAGTTCGACAGCGGCATACCGTTCTGCCAACGGGAGCTGTGCCATCTGGGAAGCCTGCGGGATTTGCGCCATGACTCCGCAGTGCGACGCATAAGGCGCTTGCTTTATCCATCGGCCGAATGTCAGTCCACCGCTGTGCAGGAAATCGAATAATTGCGGGACCGAATACGAGCGATCTCGCGGGTGTAGAAGGGCGTCTGCAAGTGCAGCGTCTTGTCGAAAGTCCGGGGCCCCCCGCAGCAGGCTCTCCAGCGGATGTCCAGCTGGCAACACGTTGAGCGCAGCGATAACATCTCGAATATCGGCATCGGTAGCATGGATGCTCGTCCGCCTGCAAAATTCTTGCAGCATATAGATACCCGTCCGCCCGTAAGGCGCATACACCATGAGGTGCATTGCCCCATCCGGCTTGAGCACCCCGCGTAGGGCTCTGAGCCCCGCGTCAGGGTCCGCAAGATGATGGAGAACCCCGGTGCACACAATCCGATCGAAGCTCCCCTCCAATTCGTTTACACGCTCAATGGGCAATTGGTAGACCTGGAGGTTGTTCAGGCAGTATTTTCGCTTGAGATCCTCAGTACACCACACGCTCGTCCCGCTAACGTCGATGCCGATAATCTGCGCCGCAGGCCAACGCAATGCATGCTTGGCTGCCTGAGATGTGCCGCAGCCGGCAATGAGAATGGAGAGGTTTTCCACATAGGGTCTGGCAGGCCAAAATAAATGAAAATCCGCGCGGCGGCGTTGTGGGTCTTGCCAGAGCCGCCGATATTTATCCAGGCTAGCGATCGGCCGAGGATAGGGATAACGATCGTAGAAGTCGCGGACCTCTTCGGCGACACCCCGCAATGCCGGATCGTGTTCCATTTGCGCAATCATTTGACAATTAGCCGAAAATTTTAGACATCAGACGTGCAGTCCATCGCGAGCGTCGTCGAAGCACACGCGAAGAGCGACGTTATTGAATTCTTCTCTAACCAACCTCTGCGGCTGCCTCACTACTCGTGCGCTGCCGATCTTTTCGCGAAGGCAGCAGGTATCCCCGGCAGGCAGAATTGTCCGCCGGGGATATCTGTTCAGGTTCGGGTACCGCCACTCAAATCCCTTTACCTGCTTGCTGCTGCTGCTACAGGTGCACTGCCTGCCGCTTCTTTTTCCTTTTCCGCCTTGATTGCCGGCGCTAATTGTGCCATCACCGCGTCAAGGTTGAATGAGGCCGCCTTCTGGCGCGGTGGATACTTGACGAAGTTTTCGATCTGGGCTGCCACCAGTGCCTGGCATTGATAAAGCTGGGGGACGTGATCGATCATCCAATCAAAGTAGACGTTGGAGTTGAAATCGGCGCGCTCGAACGGATCGCGACGCAGGCTAAATATATGCGGAAGCCGCAGCTTCACCATGGGCTCGGCCCAGACCTGTGTGGTCGTCGCACGCTGCTCCTCAAACACTAACTTCCAGTCGCCGCTCCGGACCGCCATGACGCCGCCATCATCGCTGACGTAGAAGAAGTAGTCTCTCGGACTCTCCTTCACCGCGCCTGTCAGGTAGGGCAGCAAGTTGATCCCGTCAATATGCACTTTGAAGGTCTTGCTCCCGACCTGGTAGCCGCTTAACAGCTTTTTGCTTACGTCCGGATCGCCCGCTGCTGCCAATAACGTCGGGAGCATGTCCTGATGGGAGCCGATGCCATTCAGGACTGAGCCCGGCTGGATCTTTCCCGGCCAGCGGATGAACGAAGGCACGCGCCACGCACCCTCCCAGTTGGTGTCCTTCTGGCTGCGGAACGGCGTGTTGGCGCCGTCCGGCCACGTGTCGTTCTCGGGTCCGTTGTCGGTGGAATACATCACGATGGTGTTATCGGCTATGCCCAGCTCATCGAGCTTGTCGAGCACCTGACCGATCTGCTCGTCATGGGTGACCATGCGATCGCTGTAATCGTCCTGCCCGCTCTTTCCACGGTTCTTCGCAGCGAGGTGGGTCCGGAAGTGCATAGCCGTCGAGTTGTACCAGAGGAAGAAGGGCTTCTGTGTCTTGGCCTGCTTCTCCATCCAGCCGATAGCGGCGGAAGTGATTTCCTCGTCGACGGTTTCCATGCGCTTCTTGGTCAAGGGGCCGGTGTCCTTAATGGTCTGCTTGCCTACGCGGCCCCAGCGGGGATCCGTCGCGGGGTCATCCCTATCGTTCGCCAAGCAGTGCAGCACGCCTCGGGGACCAAATCTCGCAAGGAATGCTGGATCCTTGGGATAGTCGGGCAGCTCTGGTTCTTCTTCCGCATTCAGGTGGTAGAGATTGCCGAAGAACTCGTCAAATCCATGTACGGTCGGCAAAAACTCATTCCGATCGCCAAGATGGTTTTTGCCAAACTGGCCGGTGGCGTAGCCCAGCGGCTTTAGCAGTTCGGCAATGGTCGGATCTTCCGCTTGAAGTCCAAGAGTGGCGCCGGGCATTCCGACCTTGGTCAGTCCGGTGCGGAGGGGGTTCTGGCCGGTGATGAAGGCTGCGCGTCCAGCCGTGCAACTCTGTTGACCGTACCAGTCCGTGAGCGTCACTCCCTCTTTGGCTACTCGGTCGATATTCGGCGTTTGGTAGCCCATCATGCCGCGGCTGATGTGGCTAATGTTCCACATACCGATATCGTCGCCCCAGAGGATCAAGATATTTGGTTGCTTTGAAGCCATAGTTTGTTCCTTTCCTTGCAATTGTCTTTTTGTTGCGTTTCCCGGCCCGCGCCAGAGAAAAATCTATTTGAAGCCGAAATGTGACGTCGAATTGTCATGTAGCTGCTCCGTGCCAGCCGCCGGATGATCGTTGCGACGGGAGTTCGGAGGACGAAGCATTGGCTCGCCGTTCGCGTGGCACGGTCGTCGCAGGGCTCACACCACTGAATGGCGAGCGCGGCGAGCGATTGCCGTGGCAGAAGCGAAACTTCTGGCCGCTTCCGCAAGGGCACGGTGCATAGGGCCCCCGCTTGGCGTCCTCGGCAGTGGTCATTGCCACAACGTCGGAGGGTGGGCGGCCGCTTTGTAATAGTCGAGCCATCGTCAACATCGCCGTGCGGGTGTGGGTAAAAAACAGTTCCAGGCCCGGGCAGAGGTAGTTCTGACCGGGCTCGCCGTCACGCGAAACTGCAAACCGGTCCTTCGGGCACCCGCCGTTACAAAGCTGCTTAACCGGGCAACTCCGGCACTGCCCGGTAAGCGAATCGCGCTTGTCGTCCCCGAACTTGCGCTGCTGGGCCGAAGACACGAGTTTCAGCAGGTGGGTCTCATGAATGTTTCCCAGCAAGTAACGCGGCTCGACGAAGTGATCGCAGGAATAAAGATCGCCGTTGAACTCCAGCGCCGGGCCGTAGCCGCAAGTAGGGGCGTGGATGCACAGTAGATGGCGACCGAAGTAGGCCTCGAGCGTCACGTCGAAAATCTGGACGAAAACCTCGCCGACATCACGACGCACCCACTCCTCAAAAATGTCCACGAGGAAGCGGCCGTACTGTTCGCCTCCGACTGAGCGCTTGGTTACCAAATTGCCGGACTGCGTGTAGAGCAGGCGTTTGCGGTTGGGCTGCTCGCTCCAGCCCAGGTTGGCGATTCCGATGGTCTCCTCGCTGGCACGCTCGACGATGGGGATGAACTGCAGCCACTTTGCCTCCATCTCGTCGCGGAAAAAGCGATAGACTGCGCGCCCGTGTTTTTCATTGGCGGCGTTAACTGTGCACAGTATGTTGAAATCGACGCCATGCCGGTGCAGATGCTGCCAGCCCGACATCACTTTATCGAAGGTGCCCTGCTTACTGCGGTCGACTCGGTAGGTGTCGTGGAGCTCGCGCGGGCCGTCGACACTCAGGCCGACCAGGAACTTGTGTTCCTTGAAGAAGGCGCACCATTCATCATCGAGAAGGATGCCATTGGTCTGGAAGGTGTGTTCAACAGCCTGGCCAGGCCGCCGGTACTTTTCGACGAGCTCGATGGAGCGCCGAAAAAAATCGAGCTTCATCAACGTCGGCTCTCCGCCTTGCCACGCTACCGTCACCGTTGGCGTGCGGTGTGACTCCAAGAGTTGGCGGATGTACGTTTCCAGGGTGACCTCGGACATTCGGCTCTTTTCATTCGGATAGAGCGACTCTTTGGACAAGAAGAAGCAGTATGTGCAATCGATATTGCAGGTGGATCCGCTCGGCTTAGCAAGCAAGTGGAAGCCCGGTGGGGCGTTTATTGGTAAAAAATCGTTGGTTATAGGAGCCATTTCCGCATCACCTTTACTTTAGGTCTTGAGATTGCCGCCAATTCCGGGTTGCCAGTCCCACAATATGTTTACCGCCAGGCGATCTCCGTCTGCTTAGTCCTTTTATCCCTGACGTCGACCAACATCGGCCACCTTTGCGATATCTGCTTCTTTATGATTTCGTGCACCGAGCATCCGCACGATTCGATTAATCGGGCCGCGCAGCACCAGGTACGGCGCGATCGCCAGGGCGAACGCCACGATAAGCAGCTCCCCCGCGTAAACCGTCGAATGAACCTTCAATTGGTAGACGACATCGAGAATGATCGCGAGGATAAAAATCTTGCCGACCGACTTCCAGCCTTCCTTCATCAGCTCTTTGCGACGTTCAGGAGTAGCAAGCAAAGCCCAGAAATACGGGGGCCTCCCGGCTTTTGCATCTTTGATCCCGTCGATGACCGCGAAAATAGTTGCCATCAACGGCTGGACGATAAACCGGAAATGAAGCGGACCGTCCAAGCGAGCGAAAAGATCTTCGACAATTCTTTGCCACTCTCGCATGCCTCAAGGCCTCCAACTTCTTGCAACCTGCCACGGCCAGCAGCTGAAGCTTCCTTCCTTACTAAAACGGCCCATGGCGCAGCAGAACGCCGTAAAACGTCATGAACCCAATCAGGATTACGAAAATCGCTACCACGAAGGAGATGGATACACGCTGCGTCTGAGATGTTCCAATCTCGTTCAGAAAGTTCCGGTGCTGCCAAGCTGCGGCAGATAATGCCAGTGTGCCCAGTGCAATAAGGCTCATGCCCAGATTGCGCGGCGCTTGCGGACGCTGGATATTACCGGTGGCAATTTCTTCGGGTAGGTATTGGAAAAACTTGTAAATACTGAAACCGAATCCGATCATCGAAAGGGCGGTACGGATCCATGCCATTAGGGTTCGTTCCGCTGCGATTATCGTGCGCTGGAGGGCCAGATCGGTTCGCTCTTCGGCAAGAACCGTTCCTCTATCTTTTAGCGCTATTTCAGCAAGACTCATGCGACCACTCCTCAAACACGGCGATGGGCTAGCGCAGGATTACTAGACTTCAGACGTCAAATAGTTCACGTGCGTGGGCCGGCGGCGGGCGCGGCGAGCGGCACGATCTGCGGCCAGTGTTCGCGAACAGCGAACACTCGAAACAGGAACGCAACCAGCACCGCGATCAGCGTGACGGGAAAGAAAGTGAGGCTCCCCTTCTGTTGCAGCGCGAGCAACGTGTAGACCGTGCTCGCCAGCAACGCCGTCGTGACGATATGCTCCGACGGCCTCACGATCTCGGGCGTGACCCCAGAGAACAGGTCGATGAACACTCCTCCCGCGGTGGTGGCGATCAGCCCGACGATGATCGCGGTGAAGATCCCAAGATCATGGTCGAGCGCCTTATGCGCGCCCAGGATCGCAAACCATGGCAGCGAGAAAGATTTGATGAAGGCCAGCGTCCTCGTGCGAAACCGTTCCTCCCTCGAGTCGGCGTAGCGATAAATCGCCAGCCCCAGCAAACCCATCAGGAGGCACACCAGAAGATAGGCCGGGTCCTTGAGCGGCGAGGGGATGTCATTAAGCAACACGTCCCGCGCCACGCCGCCGCCAATACCGCCGAAGAAGGCCATGATCAGTAGCCCCACGACGGCATAGCCACGGTTGTGCGACGGATGGCGTGCGACGAGCACCCCGTTCAGGGCATTGATGCCAGCGGAGAACAAGTCGATGTTTGGAAAACTTGGTAGGTTCACTTCGAATTTCTCCTCAGAGCAGCTCGACGCCGTCCGCAAAGCGGCGTTGGCCAACAGTTACCGCTGGGGCTATGTGTCCGTCGAGAAAGGCAGCCGGCCGTCCAAGCACTTTGCGGGCGGCTGCCATCCATTTCACCTGCTTGTGCACGCGCAGGCATCGCATGTTCACTGTGGGCCACGATGTCGAAAGTAGGCGAGTGGATCCGAGGCCACAACTGTCAAATCTGTCAGGAGGCTAAAGATCGATCGATGCCCATACTGGTGTCATTCATTGAGAGGCAAGCAGTACCGCATTTGTCGCTACTCATCCGGCAACTTACGATGACTCGTGCTCATCCTAGGATCGAGAGAGACAGCGCCCGATTAACCGAGAAACGTGGTTCCGAGAAATGGAAGATCCATTTACCAGATATCTCCAGTCCGGGTGTAGCATGATTCCCTTCCCACGCAATTGCTCATGGAAAGGCTGCTTGTCGGCGATCCAACTAAGCTAGTAACCGTTCTGCCGTCATTGGAGGTAGGCCATGGAAACCGGCCGCAGTCCCCTATCGTGGAACATGACCAAACCAAAGTCTCCGCTCCAGACGGTGATCCTGGTGTGCCTAGTGCTGTTGGTGTCGTACTTCGCCCCAAAGCTGGCAGGGGCACTCTTACTACATCCAAAAACGGCTTGGCCGCTTTGGCCAGGCTGCGCGGTGCTAGTTTCGGTGTTGTTGTTCGTACCGCGGAGAATCTGGCCAGTGGTTATCGCCGCTGCGTTTGCTGGGTTTATTCTGTACGACCTGCAGGCTGGCGTGCCGATTAGTTCGATTGCCTGGTTTATTCCGGCCGATACCGTGCAAGTGCTGATCGCGGCATTGGGTCTTAGCTATTCTTTCGACCGTGCGCCACGGCTGAATAGTGTAAGGGCCCTGAGTAAGTATTCCTTCTTCGCGGTGTTCCTCGGGCCATTCGCTGCAGCATTTCTTAGCGCATTTGGTATCCCCGGCGACTATTGGACTAGTTGGGTGATTTGTTTTGTTTCCGAAGTGCTAGCTTTCGTCACTCTGACGCCGGCTATTTTGAGTTGGGTCAGCAATGGACCGGTGTGGGTGCGGAAATCACGCGCCTACCATCTGGAATTCGCTGCACTGATCGTCGGGTTGGTTCTTCTGGGTTATATAACTTTCACTACCTCTGAGAACAGCAGCTCGCCGGCACTGCTTTATTCTCTCGTGCCCTTTCTCCTATGGTCCGCTTTACGTTTCGGATCACTAGGGGTCAGCACTTCGGTAGTTGTGGTTACCTTTCTGTCGATATGGGGCGTAATCCATGGCCGCGGTCCCTTCACCGGAGTGGGGCCATTCAGCAGCGTGTTATCGCTACAACTATTCTTGGTTTTCGCTGCGGCACCTTCCATGGTTCTTGCAGTCCTTGTAGAGGAGCGCAAACGGATTGAAGAGGCACTACGAAAGAGCGAAGAACGGTTTCGCTTGGCAGCTCACGCCGGAAGGATGTATGCATACGAATGGGACGTTGCAACCGACATCGTCGTTCGATCCGAGGAACACATGAACGTCATCGGTTTCAACAGCCTGGCAAAGCCGCTTACTCGCCAGCAACTGGTGGCTAGGGTCCATCCCGACGACCGCGCTTTGTTTATCGGTTCAGTTGACCAATTTAGTCCCGAGCACCCGACTATCCGAATGCGCTATCGCGTGCTGCGTCCCGATGGTTCGGTTGTTTGGTTGGAGAAAAACGCGCAAGCCTTCTTCGACGAGGATGGCAGGATGCTGAATGTGATAGGCATGGTGACGGACATCACCGACCATAAGCAGGCGGAAGATGCACTGCGCGAGAGTGAGGATAAACTCCGCGTACTTCTCGACTCTGCTGCCGAAGCGATTTATGGAGTTGACCTCGAAGGCCGCTGCACTTTCTGCAACCCCGCATGTCTTCGCGCTTTGGCCTATGAACGCGTTGACGAACTCATCGGCAAGAATATGCATGAACTGATTCATCACACTCGTGCAGACGGGACATTATTGCCAGTGGAAGAGTGTCGAATTTTCAGGGCATTTCGAACCGGAGAAGGAGTCCACGTTGAAGACGAGGTGCTATGGAGGGCGAATGGAACAAGCTTTCCCGCTGAATACTGGTCGCATCCCCAACGGAGAGGGGGAGAGGTTGTCGGGGCCGTGATCGCGTTTGTCGACATCACTGACCGTAAACTGACCGAGGCGGCGCTCGCAGGTCTGGGCCGCAGGTTGATTGAGGCGCAAGAGCAGGAACGCGCTCGCATTGCCCGAGAGCTGCACGACGATTTGAGTCAACGGATGGCACTGCTCCAAATCAGCTTGGAGCAAGTAGCGCAGGACACGGTCGGGCTCCCGTTCAAGACTCAGCAACAGCTGCACAACATTACAAAGATATCCACGGAAGTTTCGTCCAACCTCCATGACTTGTCCCACCAGCTCCACCCATACAAGTTGGACACACTGGGTTTGGTCGCCGCTTTGGGCAGCTTCTGCAACGAATTCTCTCGACAGCACAATCTACTAGTCCAGTTTGTCTATCACGATGTTCCAGAAAGGATTCCAAAGGACGTAACGCTGTGCCTGTTTCGGATCGTGCAGGAGGCCTTGCGGAATGTCGTGAAGCACAGCGGAGGAACGGAGGCCGAGGTTGAGCTGTCGGCTCATGACGATCGGATCGATCTCTGTATCTCCGATTCCGGCACAGGATTCAGCCCTGCCCATGTGCAGGCAGAGACCGGACTAGGTTTAATCAGCATGCGCGAGCGGCTGCGACTGGTTGAGGGACACCTTTCTATTGAATCGGAGCCATCGCGTGGCACGCGAATCCGCGTTCGTATTCCGCTGTTCAGAACCAAAGCGAGAATCGTAGGCGAGGAGAAGGTACATCAGGCAGGGGCATGAGTGTTTTCAGCGGCAAACCATTGAGACTTCTCACCACCTAGTTGGGATCCGTCAGGAGAAGTGCGTGATTTCAAGGGACAGAGTCGAGGCAGCAACGCGAGGATGAACAGGTGGCCACGACGGCCCGAATTTGCCCCTATCTTCCGGACGCACAGGCGTCCTCTTGGAATGCACCGCCGACACGTGAAGCTGCGACTTGCTCGGAAATCTACTTCAACACGAACCCTCGCTGAGGCACATCATTGAGCACTCGGCTACGCCACTGCGCATATAATCCGATGTGCCACCTAGAAGACCAGCTTGAGTCCCAACGTAATGGAACGTATTCCTCCGCTGAACAGACGTGCGTTCAAGAAGTTCGGATCGGTTGGTAGCACGTAACCTTGAGTGGTGGTAGCTGTGGTGACGCCCGCGATACTAAAGACATTTCCGTTGCTCAAAGCGTAGTTCGGGTGATTGAGAATGTTGAAGAAATTGGCTTTCAGTTGCAAATACTTCGACTCGGCAAAGTTTATGTTTTTGGCCAACGATAAGTTGAGAGTGGTAAACCCAGGCGTAGTTACACTGTTGCGACCCAAGTTGGCTTGGGCCCCAGGACCCGTGACAACGTATTTGGAATTGAAATTGACGGGCCGGTAGCCAATTGCAGGAAAGAAGGTTCCGCCGGTTGGATCTGTCGGATTAAAACACCCTCCACCCGCCCCGACACCGGTGGGCGTGCCAAAAGCACCGGGCCCGCCGTTGGAAAGCGTGACAGCTCCCCCTGGGAGAGCGCAGACCGCGAAAACATCCGAGCCAGTCCTGGCAGTACCAAATGGATTGAGTGATGCACGATCACCGGCTGAGTCACCGTTGCCATTGGAATCCAATCCGGACTGGATGGTGACGGGTTGTCCCGTCTGCACAAGTAAAACTGAGCCGATCTGGAATCCATTTGTGAGAGCGCGTATGAAGCCATTCCAATTTTCGAAGTTCGGGACTTGGTAGGTCCAGGACAATGCAAAGTGTTGGCGCACATCGAGATCCGAGCTAGCCCAATCGTTAGCGAGACGATTCGTATCCTGCGCCCTGCGCGGATTGAGCAAACTCGTAAAAAACTCGTTGGTGGAATTGTCCGTGGTGTGCGCCCAAGTGTAATTCGTGTTGAACGTGAGACCGAATCGTGAGTGCTGTGTGAAGCTCACCGAAGCGGCGTGGTACTTGCTACCACCGAGCGGAGGATCGGACGTTATGTTGCCCTGAAAACCGAACTGAGCATAGGTGTTGGGATTGAAGCTATTAAAGGCGGCGTCCGTGGGTGTGCTGGCGGTCCAGCTTGTAGGGACATCCGAAGCCTGAAAGAAGGTAGGCAGTGGTGTGACGCCGCCATCAAAGGCGCTAATGAAGTTCCTGCGGAATTGTACTGGGAGCTCCAGTCCACGCGTTCCGAGATAGCGGAACTCTATGATCGCATTTCGGTAGAGCTCTCGCTGCACGCCAAGAGACCACGTCAAAATCTTGGGCATCACCGTGTTATCGATAAAACTGGTGGTCAGACTGCGAGCCGCCAACTGTGAGGCAGGTGGGATGTATGCCGAAGGCAGGCCGCCTCCGGCGAGGAAACCCGAACCGTTGGGATTCGCACACCAAGACGGCTGAGGGTTCAACGTACATGCCGAGTTTGGATTCAGTTCGCTTTGCAGTTGCGGGGGCAGCGTGATCGATGCAAAATTTTGGAACTTCACATCGTAGGCGATGCCGAAGCCAGCTCGAATCGCGGTTTTGCCACTCCCAGTGGGGTCGAATGCCACACCAATCCGCGGGGCGACGTTATTCTTGTCGGTCCCAGGCTTACCGAACGTGATTACTCCGGGAACGCTGGAGATGGCATTAAGAGATTGCGCATTTCCGCCAACCGGATTGGTCCAGTATTCGTAGCGCAGGCCCAAATTGAGGGTCAAGCGGGGCGTAAGCTTTATGTCGTCTTGGACGAAAGCGTAGAATGCGCTCTGAGTTCCCAGGAAACTCCCTGTTCCCGCACCGCGCAGGGTCCTGCCCGCAACGCTCGCTAGGTTGTCGTTTACGAGTTCCTCCGTATTGGTGTACCAGTAGTCTCCGTTGCTTCGGGGGAGGAAGAACTGCGGGTAGATGAAATGATTGTACTGCCCACCGAACTTGAAAGTGTGCTTACCATGCGACCAGGTGACGGTGTCTAGGATTTGGTAGGTATTTTGCTTCTGGTCCTGATTATCACTCGGCCCGATAGTATTGAAGCCTAGGTCTCCAATGGTCACGTCGGAAGGACAAACGGAGCATGGATTCACAAGGGCCAGGGAGAAGAATGAGTACTGTAATCTCAGGTCGTTTACGACCGTGTTGTTCACGGTCCATACATCGGATAATGCGATCTTGCGGTTGTGTACAGGCTCGGACTGGTTGAATACCGCTTGCGTCGAATTCACCGGATTGATGAAACTCTCCTGATTGAAAAGGAATCGTGCCCCAAGCTGGTGTTTGCCCAGCGTGTAATCAGTGTTTACGATCGCGTCGTGCTCGCGTTGGAACAGTGGACTAATGATGATCAAATTTCCGATGGGAACAGATTGGCCATTGACCGTGATTGGGTTTAGGTCGTTACTGGGTGCAACGGGAAAATTGGCCAAGATGTTTTGAACCGCGGAATCGGCTGCCATCGTCTGGAGCATGGACAATCCGGTAGCAGTTGGGGCGATCAGCGGCGTGGCGGTGCCCTGTCCGTGAAGAGTCGTGTATTCGTAAGCGCCGAAAATGAACCATTTGTTCTTGATCAACGGACCACCGACAGTTCCGCCGAATCGATTGTTGTCAAAAGCAGGCTGTCCGGGAATAGTTCCGCCGGCGATTGCGTCTTTGGTTAGATTGTCGAGCGAGTTGTAGTTTCGGTTCTGGTTGTACCACTCTCCAGAGCCATGCCAATTGTTGGTGCCCGTCTTGGTGATCAAGCTAAACTGGCCGCCTGCGGAATGGCCATATTCTGCGCTGAACTGGTTAGTGGTGAGCGCGAACTCAGCTACCGCATCCGGAATTACTGTCGAATTATTTCCTGTAACGCCGAGATTGTTATCGTCGACACCGTCGACGGTGAAATTGTTATCGCGAGGGCGTGTGCCGCCGACAGCGCCTCCTGTACCTGTGACGCCACCCGGCTGAGCAACCACGTTAGGGGCTAGAACAGCAAGATTCAAGGGACTGCCATTGAGTGTGCCACCTGCGCCCGGAAGTTCGGTCACATCTTTAGCATTGAAATTGTTGTTGAGCGTCGACGAACTGGTTTGAACGGCTACCGAGCCGGCAACGACCTCGACCGTCTCACTCGCGGAGCCCAGCTCGAGTTGGGCATCTGCAACGTTGTCCTGGTCGGCAAGGACTGGGAGATCCTTTTTCACCAAGTTCCTGAATCCTTTGGCTTCAACCGATACTCTGTATAAACCAGGAAGAACGCTGGGAAGTTCATAGGTGCCAGCCGAGGTCGTAGTGATAGTTACGGTGACGCCGGTCTGCTGATTAGCCACCGTTACCTGCGCGTTGGCCACGGCGCCACCTGAAGGATCGAGAATCTGCCCGCGAAGTCTACCGGTCGTTCTTTGACCGAACGCTCCAGGTCCTGTAAGAAGGCAAAAAACTGCTACCAACACAAGCGTCATTGATCGAGGCATAACGAGAATTCCTCCTTCGAGGTTCTGTACATCGGCTTACCCCTTCCACTCCGCAGTGCGAGCGCATCGCGCTGACCCGTGATCAGTTCCCGCCTGACCGGACGGTAATGAACTCCATAAGCATTCGACAACTGTTACTTCTTACAGTTATCGATAAATTCACCGTCGTCTACGTCCGAAACGCAGGCCCATTTGAGGAGCTGTCAGTTTTGCCAGTATTCGGCAGATACTGCTTGCGGTAACCTTCGTTCGAGGATTTCGCGTTGGAGTGTTGCGTGCTGACTCCTGCCGAGAGTTAAGAAACTATCGAATGATGTATACAGGACGGCGGCGTTCCATTCCAAAATGATTTAGGTGAAAAGACCTCTGAAGTCGCGGAGGGCATAACTGCGTTCATCCTGAAGACGCTTGGACGCCCGTGGAATAGTCCTTGAAGTGTGTCGCCTCAAGCTCACCGGTTGGCACTTATTGGCCGAACGTAACCATCGTACCGAACTAAACACCTACTAAATCTGATGGCAGAGTGCACCTTAAGATGACATGATAAGGCATCTCGGATCGGGTTTGTCCCGCCAGCCGCCAGACAGCAACCTTTGCTGGCGCCAGAACTGGGCGAACCAGATTCATCGCACGCGCCAAGGTAATGTTCACTCATTGAACGATATCGGTGTGTAAGGTGCCTCGTGTCCCCTCACCTAGTCCACCAAGTCGCCGCGGTCGAGTTTCAACAGGTTCGCCTGCGGGGCATCCACGAAATCAAGCAAAAACGGCGCGGACCGACAGAGACCTTTCTGTTTTTGGTCGCATGTTGTTTACTGTGGCCTTCGATTGCCACGGCACAGGTCAGGGAAGTCCGGCGCGTCCTATTTTTTACCGAAGGGAATCTTTCGTCGCCCGCTGTCGCAGCCGCTGAACAGGAGATCCGTGTCAGCCTGGAGAAATCGCCTTTTGCGATTGAGCGTTATAGCGAGTACACGGAGACCGTCCTGTTTCCTCATGAGGCCTCCTATCGTAAGCTTCGTGCGTGGTATCGAGATCGCAAGCCAGACGTAATCATTGCTGCGGGCCCATCCCCGATCAAGTTCCTGGCCGAGTCGCACAAAAGCCTCTTCGGCGACACTCCGATTGTCATTTGTGGAAGTAGCGAAGAGCAAGCAGACCATCCGAAGCTGGACTCTGACTTCACCGGCGTGTGGATGACCATCGACCCCGCAAAGACCCTCGATGCCGGGCTGCAACTGCGGCCCACTACTCAACATGTGGTCGTGGTCGGTGGTATGTCACCTTACGACAAACACGTCGAGGCTATAGTCCGGGAGCAACTACGCAGTTACGAATCCAAGTTTGAGTTCGTATATCTAACTGACCTGACCATGCCCGCGCTTCTCGAGTGTCTGAGGCGCCTATCAGACAACACCCTCGTCTTGTATACGTCGCTGACCACAGATGCTGCCGGAGCGGATTTCATCCCTGCCATTGAATCTGTACCGATGGTGGCCAACGCCGCGAATGCGCCGGTGTTTGTCATGGCCGACACGCAGGTTGGTCGTGGAGCACTCGGTGGGTACTTGGTTAGCTTCGCCGAGCAGGGCAAAGTTGCCGCCGAGATCGCTATGAGGGTTCTTCAAGGGGAACGTCCGGGCGACATCCCGATTGCTAGAGGCGCCAACGTTTATGCCTTCGATTGGCGTGTACTTCAACGCTGGGGCCTCAAAGAGAGCGCGGTTCCACTCGGGAGTATCATGCTGTTTCGCCAGCCAACCGTCTGGCAATCTTATGGGCGTTACATCTTGGGAGCAGCCCTCCTCGTTCTCGCGCAGGCGCTGCTCATTTTGGGGCTGCTGTGGCAACGGGCGAGAAGGAGAAAGGTGGAAATCTCACTCGCCGAGCGGCTCGCTTTCGAAAACCTGCTCTCCGATCTTTCTTCAACGTTTATCAACTTGCTGGAGGAGCAAGTCGATCTAAATATGGAAGCGAGCCTCGGGCGAATTGCCGGTTTCCTTCATTTTGACCGAATCACACTATTCGAATTTTCTGGCGAAGGAACTGAACTGACGCCTACCTCGTCTTGGCGTAGCGAAGGAAGTGAACGAGTTCCCGTGGAGCCAAAACCGATCCCGTGGCCCTGGTGGACGAGCCGAGCGTTGCACCGAGGACCGGTAACTTTTCCCGATCCGCACCTCTCACCGGATGAAGCGTCCAGCGTGAGGCGGTATCTGTTGGACAGCGGGATCCAATCCGTAGCGAGCATTCCGTTGGGCATAGGTGGCGAAATCGTGGGCGCCATATCGTTCGTCACTACGAAGCGTCGAATGCTTTGGACCGATGACGTGATTAGACAACTCAAGGTGTTGGCGGAGATTTTTTCGAATGCTCTCAAGCGCAAACGCGCTATGCACGCTTTGCTCACGAGTCAGACCGTCCTGCACGAGAGCGAAGAACGTCTGAGGATGGCGATCGATGCCGGCAAATTAGGGGGATTTGAATGGGATCTCCAGAGCGGGCGTAATCCCTGGTTCGGCTGGAAGTATGCATTGCTAGGAATGACGCCCGCCGATCGTTCTGGATCTGCACAAGATTTCTGGGATCGAGTGCATCCGGAGGACCTCGAAGAGTTGGGAAAGGCCGTCGAGGTTGCAAAACAAAATCACGCGGCGCTGGAACAGGAATTCCGTGTAGTGTGGCCAGACGGGGCAGTACGCTGGCTGCGATCTGTGGGCAGATTCTTCTATACTTCCGACGGCGCGCCACAGCGCATGCTCGGTATTTCGACGGATATCACGGACCGCAAGATTGCGGAGCAGGCACTGCGGCAGAGAGAAGCAGAACTCACGGAAGCACAGTCGTTAGCCCAGGTGGGCAGCTGGCGTTGGGACGTAAAGACTGACACGGTTTCGTGGTCGCAAGAACTCTATCGAATCGCGGGAATAAACCCGAATATGCCTGCCGTCAGCTATAAAGATCATTACAAACTCTACACCCCTGAAAGCTGGGAACGTTTGCGAGCCGCAGTCGAAGAGGCCCTCCGCACCGGAAGGCCCTACGAATTGGATCTGGAAATGATTCGCGTTGACGGTACACGAAGGTGGCTAATTGCTCGTGGCGAAGCCCATCGCGATGCCTTGGGTTCCGTAGTGCAGCTCCGCGGAACCGTGCACGACATCACGGAGCGCAAACGAACAGAGGAGGCCCTGCGGGAAAGTGAGGAACGTCTTCGACTCGCACAGGAGGCTGTGCACCTTGGGATATTTGAATGGGACATTCAGGGGAACAAGAACTACTGGTCGCCCGAAATGGAGCGGATATACGGTTTGAGTCCCGGCTCATTTGGTAACAGCTACGAACACTGGATTGAGCGAGTTCACCCTGACGACCGCGATCAGCTCGAACGGCAAGCCCACAGTCATTTTCAAGAGGGCGGAACGGTCGACTCGCACTTTCGCATCGTCTGGCCGTTCGGGGAAATACGGTGGGTATTTTCCAGAGGCACCCTCTTCCGCGATGCGACAGGTAAGCCGATGCGAATGTTGGGATTTAGCGTCGACATTACGGAGCGCAAGCGAGCCGAAGAGGCATTGCGCGAAAGCGAAGAGCGATTTCGCTTAGTGACAAACACCGCTCCCGTGATGATCTGGATGTCGGGGCCAGACAAGTTGCACACTTACTTCAACGAGCCGTGGCTTGAGTTTACAGGCCGGCCTCTTGAGAGGGAGATTGGGAATGGCTGGGCAGAAGGAGTCCATCGAGAGGACTTTGCCACTTGCCTGGACACTTATGTGAGTGCATTTGATCGTCGCCAGAACTTTCGAGTGGAGTACAGGCTCCGACGTCATGACGGAGAATATCGATGGGTTCTCGACTTGGGCAAGCCGAGATTCAACTCCGACGGCTCATTTGCCGGTTATATCGGATCGTGTATCGACGTAACTCAGCGCAAGGAAGCGGAGGAAGCGCTCTCCAGTGTTAGCCGCAAACTAATTGAAGCGCATGAAGAAGAACGCACGCGAATCGCCAGAGAACTTCACGACGACATTAATCAGCGGCTCGCGTTGTTGGAAATCGATCTCGAAGAATTGGGGCTGAATCCGCCCAATTCGGTTATGGAAGTCAGCAGCCGCGCCAATAGCTTGCAGAGGCGTCTATCTGAGATCGGCATTGACGTCCAGACAATATCGCACCGCCTCCACTCGTCCAAGCTGGAATACCTAGGCATCGTGGCCGCGATAAAAAGCTTCTGCAAAGAGCTCTCCGACAAACAGAAAATCGAGGTCAACTTTACCTACGATCTGGTCCCGCCCTCTTTGCCGCAAGATATCTCGCTGTCTCTTTTCCGCGTGTTACAGGAAGCCTTGCGCAATGCGGTCAAGCACAGCGGCGTGCGTCAATTCGATGTTGACTTGCGCGGAACCTTGTATGACATCCAGCTAACGGTGCATGATGCAGGCGTTGGTTTTGATTTGATCGCGACAATGGCTAACCCAGGGCTGGGACTGGTCAGCATGCAGGAACGAATTAGACTGGTGAAGGGAACGATTTCGATTGTGTCGAATCGGGAGATAGGTACCACGATCCAAGCTCGCGTACCCCTAAGCTTGACCAGCAAAGTGGGCCAGACGGCAGGCCAGACATAATTGTGAGCCGCGCCCACTTTAGGTGCAACTAAGCGATCTGAATGCCAACATCGCGAGGAATGACGGCGGAGTGTATCTCGCAAATTCTCGAGAAGACCTGATGGTCTTCCTTGTTCCGAAAGCTCGCTAACGGATACGCGCAAAGAATGTTAATGCCGTACGTTTTGGCGGCTTCATGCCAAAGCGTTTCTAGCTGAATTGCCGCGTCCCCCTTGCCTTCAAGCCATAGGGAAGGCGCGCATTCTCCGCAAGCAGCAACACTCGGATGCTCACCTTTACAGGCTTTCATCGCTGTCTCAATCAGGCTGCCTGCGACGTCCCAAAATCGGGCCGGATCAGGAAGACCATTGATCATGAACTTCGACAATATCTCGCGGGGATCCAGCGGGATGTAGAGGCCCTCTCTGATCATCCGCGCAATATTCAGGCCATGGAGCTGGAGTCGCTGGAGCAACTCGTTCCGGTGCGACTCGGTGGCGGCAACGATGACGGCACTCCCGGCTTCGAGAGCGGTGCTGATAAAACGAGCAAAGCACTCTAAGAATGCTGCGTCGTCACGATAGAATTGGACCTCATGTTGAGGATTGTCATCCTCGGACGGAGGCTCCATCAGGGTCGTGTCGCTGAGGTCCTTTGCGGCATGCTGATTACCAAGAGGTGTAAACACCTGGCCGGCCAATCTTGAACTAACGAACTGCTTTCCTTCGATCACGGCTTGTATAGCAGACAACAATTCCCTTCCCGCATCCGCCTTAACGACGTAACCTCGGGCGCCTAAATCCAATCCCGCTTGTGCGATATCCGATGCAGAATTTTCACTTAAGAAAATAATTTGCGAGCTGGGAGCAAGGCGACGAATTCGGCGCGCGGCTTCAATTCCATTTAGAGTTGGCAGCCCGATGTCGAGAAGAATCAATTCTGGTTGGAGCTCTTCAGCCTTGTGAACTGCCTGCATTCCGTCAGATGCTTCGAAGACAATTCGGAGATCCGGGCGTTTCTGAAGCGTCGAGGCGACAAAAAGTCGCCAGGGTTCAAAGTCATCCACTACAAGAACGCGGATCACGGACATGCGACATCAACCTGCCGTGTGTCAAGAGCCCTGGGCGGCCTGTCTGTCGCCGCGCTTCGGCGCACTGGTTTTATGGTATCACCCTTGTTAAACCATTTCTGTCAAGCTGAAAGCTTACTACTTGGCGATGGCTCGACGCAGCTGCTCCGCGCGCGTGCCTGCGATCGAATTGCCTGAGCGTAAAGCGCGAGTTGAAGCTACGGCTTAACGTCGATGCCTGTCAAGGACAAGAAACAATCAAACGTTCGAAATCTGTGGAAAAATCACTCGTCGTCAAACCACTTCGGGAGGATGACCGTAACAATTATATACGCAAGCTTTACGCTGCTCGTGCGATCAGTATTCGCTATTCGCCAGTCGACCTACAAACCAGAGCAGCGCGGCTTGAGCTTCCAACATGGAGGGGGCATTCGCTTGTCATTTCGTGGCGTCGCCAATATCTCTCCGCGTACATTGGCGCATGACGTTAGTCACGAACATTGGCTTCAAGACATCGTAAACGGGGGCCTATCATCCTCGACCGCCAAGACCATTTCCTTGTAAATATCGATGTCGAAGCCCTCCACAAGCCTTACCCTTAGGGTGTCTGCGCCATCCCTTAGCAACATTCCTCGCACGCCGACCCTGGATTCTCCAAGAGCTACTTGCAAGACCACAGGGCGTCCAATCCACGTTGCAAAAGCGCTGTCCATGCATCCCCTCCAAAGTTCTCTTCCAGGCGCAGGAGAGCATTGGCCAAAGGCACGGAGCACGGACACTGGCAAAAATGACAGTTGGCGGGCTCCTCAGTCGCGTTTACAAACTGTTGCAAGGGCGTGCGTTGCTTCCGCGATCTTCACGCTCGATCTCTATATGGGGAGGCAACATGAAGAAGCTCTTTTTTAGGGAATTTGCTCTATTGTTGTTTGCCGGCTGCTTATCTGCGTCCGGAGCCAAGGCACAATTAGATTCTGGCGGCATGACCTTCGCCGTATCCAGTTCCTTTGTTGCTGGTGAGGCGACCTTGCCTGCAGGCAGCTACAAGATTGAGCAAGATCCAGACGATTCCGGAGTGCTACAAATCACGAACATGGCGGGCTCACATTCGGTAATGGTCATGGCGGAGCTCGTCGAGACTGACGCGCCCAGGAAGAAAACTGAGGTGATCTTTAGCAAGTACGGAAACACTCTCGTGCTGAAGCAACTCTGGCTTGCAGGAAACGATTCGGGATATCTTATCATTGCAGGTCATGCAGAAAAAAAGGCTGCGAAGACTGCTAAACCGGTGAAACAGTCTGTAGCTGCGGAGACGAAACAGGCCTCCTCCGCAAATTCAAAACCTTGAGATCACCCGACCTTTTGACTGGTACTTCTGCCAGTTTTGCTGATCTACAGGCCTCTCTAACACATGGGTGCCGTTACACCCCAACTGGGCGCGCGCCTGAGAACCGGAGAATGGTTCTTACGGGTGGCCTTGATGCCGGAAATTCGCACGATGGTCGCTTGGAGCAAAATTGTCGAAAGGAGTAAGGAGATCGCCGATGAAGAACGTGATTCTGATAGCGGGTTTGGCTCTCACAACAGGACTTAGCATCGTCGCGACAGGTTATCCACAAGGAACGCAACAATCCGCCCCTAAAGTCACTGTGGGGCCGACTTTGAAGGAAAAGGCGGGTTCGCCAACTCCGCCCGCGACGGCCAAGAACAAAGCACAAAAGACTTCAATCGGTAAGGCGTGAGATGGATTGCCTTCTTGCGAATTGCGACGCAGCAACGTGCCATCCGGTTAAACCGGCCACGCAGCAGTAAGTAAGAACGTACGGCCGGATGACCGCAACGGTCTAGCTTGGCTAGGTAGGTCCCACCAAAGACAATTATAGCGTCGAGCGTGTCCACAACCATGGCAGCGATGAACAGGACCTACTGGATAAGATAATTCGATCATTCGCATGTTTGAATCCGCAAGGCTCCGCCTCGTTACGCGAGGCCTTGCGGATTCTCTTGCAGCTTTGGTTGCTTAGCGGGAAGGGTCTGCTTAACTAAAGCATGAGCGAAGTTAGGCGTGAGCGAATCCTGCTATTTGTTATTGGGGAGGAGTTTCGATGCTTGCTTTCGGCGCTCTTGCAGCGCGGCAAGGTGGCCTTTCAGGTCTTCGATCTGCCGCTGTTTTTCATTAATCCGTTGCTGCTCCGCTTCGAGTTTTGCCTTACCAGCATGCGATCCGGTGTAGTTAGGGTTGGAATAAACCGTGTCCTCGTTCAGCGCAAGCGCGCGCCTCTGCAGGTCCAGATCTATTTCTTCTCCGGCGATTCGTGCCTTCGCCACGGCGATTTCAACATCTTCGTTCGTTTCTTTATTGTTCGGAACTGGCGCCTCCGTCGACGCGATCGCTGCCGCGTCAGCGGATTCCGCAGCGGCGACGGCGCTCGCGCCGGGAGCTGCTGTCTGAAGCGCGGGAGCGCTGCCCACGTTGAGGCCCTCTTGACCGGACCTGAAGTACTCCCTGTCCAAGTCATCGTCGCTAATCACTCTGGCACGCCTCACGAGGTTCTTCTTTTGTTCGCGATTACGCCGGGCAGCGTCCGCAACGGATTGATTTTGCTGCGTTACATCCTGTGCCTGAGCATTAACGCGACTAGGAATCACAGCGCAAGCCATCAACAAGGCCATGTTGAGATGAAAGCTCCGACCGCAAGCCATAGTAGACTCTCAGTTGCCGCCGCCCGTTACAACTATCTCGTTGTACCCAGATCCGCACATGCCATAGATCGTTCCCGATGTGCACGCTCCGGTGGAATATTTGAAGCAACCTGGTCTTTTCGCTACCACCGAAATTGGCCGATCCGCGCCGCCCATGATTGCGCCCGGTGTGTCAAACGGAGACGCAGGCCCAAAGTCGATGACAAACCCGGTATTCTTGGACGAGCTTTCCCATGTAACGGTAGTACCTACTCTCAAGCAGAAAATTGCATTTTCCTTGATTCCGGGAACACTTGGTGTGGCAGACGCCCAACTACTTCCCTTCCGCTTGATATCAATCCGGCAGGGATCGGAACTTGATCCACACGTATTGGCAGCGCTGCACATGCCCTGCGGATGAGCCTCTGCGCAAGCATATGTTTGGTTTCCGCGGTTTTGCTCCTTAGCACCGATGTAGTTCGCAACTAAAAGAAATGAAACAAAGAGGAGAGCACACGAAATCGCGAAACCACGCTCGATTTTCACAAGACACCTCGACACAAACGAACCCGGAACCAACCCTCTCGGGCTATGGGAATCGCGCGCCCCCTGCGATCGTTGACGGCTTGCCCGCCTAGTTAACGCCTTGCGTTCCCTTCCAGTCGATCAGGTCCACCAACTTCCAGGGATTTTGGTTTAGATCAATCTGCAATTGCCCTTCCTTGTCGATCACTAGTTGGGCCGCTGGATACAGCACGCCGGTGCTCTTACTCTTATCGCTCTCATTTAAATCGAGTTCGCCGGCGGTCAACTTGAACGCCGTGGATTGAGAGTCGGCCCACACTTCGCCGAACGTGAGCTGTCGATTGGTAATGAACCGAATTTTTCGCCCCGTAGGGGTGGGGATCAGCCTGATGTAGCTCAAATCATAGCCAAGCGTCCCTGTGATCGAGATGCGGCCAACTGCCTTCATCTTCGTCAGCGCGTTAACCAGCCCCTGATTTTGACCCTTGTCAAACGCCTGGACCAACACCTGACGGTCGGAAGGAGTCGAGTATTCGTAAATAATTACGGTGATACCGACGACTTGGCCGAGTTGCGTGCTTGTGCCCATCGCACTAGCATCAATTGTTTCCGGTTTTGTCCTGTCGTTGGAAAAACCTGTGACGCTTCCGGCTATCAAGAAGCTGGTGACTAATAATCCGCTGATCACGTATTCCACAACGATCCGGGCCCTGCTCTTCATCTGCCACATGTTGTTAAGCCCTCTTGTAGCGGTGTCACCGCAGTGTCGCCACTGTCTCTCACGGTCCCCATCCAAATGTCCGCCAGACAAGCAGATCAAGGAAACTGGCAAAAATGACAGCTATATCTCCCAATACGCCTGATGCAACGGCGCGCAGAACCTCACGAAATAAAACCGGCTGCGTCTTTCGACGCAACCGGTTTTGGCTTATCTATTCTGTGTTGATTGCTACGCGATAAAGAGTGTTGTACCGCCGCGGTTCACCAGCAACAGTGAATTTTCTTTTCCCGCTTTGTGCAGCGCCTGCTCGAACTCAGCGACGTTGTGTACTGGCTGATGATTCACCTCCTGAATCACGTCGCCTTTGCGAAGGCCAGAATCCCCCTTTGGACTGGACGGGTCGATGTCCGTCACTATCACTCCCTTGGTCGAAGCCGGGAGTCCGAGCTCCTTTGCGGTCTCTGCATCCAGGTTTTCAACACTTACGCCTTCCAGCGTGTTCTTCGAGTTATCGCTGCGCTCATTTCGTACTTCCTCTTTCGCGCTCGGAAGTTCCCCGAGCTTTACGTTGAGGTCACGCATGTTCCCATTGCGGGAGACCTTTAGCGTTACTGTCTGTCCCGGTTGCATCATAGCGATCGTGTTCCGCAGCTCATTGCTATCATTGATAGCCTTGCCATTGAGATCGAGAATGACGTCGCCGCGCTCCACACCGCTGGTTTGTGCAGGCCCCTTGGGGCTAACGTCTCCCACCAGTACGCCCTTGAGTTCACTTTGTCCAAGTGCCTTTGCCATGGCTGGAGTGATCGGCTGTATCACAACTCCTAGGTAACCCCGCGTCACCTTGCCGTGATCCAGAATTTGCTTCATCACATCGCGTGCCAGGTTTGCCGGAATTGCGAATCCAATCCCTTCGTTTCCTCCGGAGCCGTGCGACAAGATCGCCGTGTTGATGCCTACAAGTTCGCCGCGGTCGTTGACTAGCGCTCCACCCGAGTTTCCCGGATTGATTGGAGCATCGGTCTGAATGAAGTCTTCGTAGTCTTCGATCCCAAGGTTGCCGCGACCTTTGGCACTCACAATGCCCATTGTGACCGTTTGACCGACTCCGAATGGATTGCCGATTGCGAGCGCATAGTCGCCAACTTGCACGTTCGAAGAGTCTCCCAGCGTGATCGCCGGAAAATTTGACCCTTCCAGCTTCAAAACTGCGACGTCTGTCTTCGGATCTGTCCCAATGACTTGGGCCTTCAACTCTCTCTTGTCGGAAAGCGTCACTTTCACGTCCGTCGCCCCATCCACCACGTGGTTGTTCGTTAGCACGTAACCCTCCGGGCTAACAATCACACCTGAGCCGAGACTCTGCTCGCGGCGTTGCTTGGGGACCTCCGATCCAGATCCGAAATGCTTGCCAAAAAACTGCTGAAAGAATGGATCCGACGGCATTCCTTCGAGTTGATTGGGCGTCCGAACAACCTTGGACGAAGAGATGTTTACCACGTTGGGCAGAACCTGCTTCACGATCGGTGCGAAGCCCAATTTGCTGGGTCCCTCACTCGGATCGGCGATCCTGATCGACGCACGAATGTGTCCTCCGGCGGCTACACTCGGTGTAGCGCGAGCTATCGCGTAACCACCTGCGGCTGCCGCCAACGCAATCCCGAGGGCTAATGCCCGGGACTTGCGCAAAAACTGAATTCCACTCATTTTTCCTCCGATTCAACTTTCCGCCGCCTGCAAGACTGGCTTTTGTCCTCACACATTGGACGTTCGCACGCGCTATCACGCGTATCCCGGCAGGTTGGTATTTTGCATACCTGCGATGGGGTATGGCTAAAAGCAAGCGGCTAAAACGCAGCGAGCATGCCAAAGAACAAACCAGGCGCTGGAGGAATTCGCCAAGGAGCGAAGGGTCAGGAGATGATTCCCTTCCGTACCGCGTAAAGAATCAGCTCGGGAATGCTCTTCAATTTCAGTTTCTCCATGATATTCGCGCGATGTGTTTCCACCGTGTAGACGCTTAGATGCAGCATGTTGGCGACGTCCTTATTCGACTTGCCCTCAGCAATCAGTTGCAATACTTCGCGCTCACGAGGAGTCAGCAGGTCGTAGGAGTCTTCGCCGCCAGTGCGCCGTAATTTCCGCATGTAGTCTTCCAGTAGCACCTTGCTCACGGCGGGACTAAAGAAAGACTTCCCTTCAGCAACCGCTCGTATCGCTCGCACTAGATCCGATTCCGCGGAATCCTTGAGCAGGTACCCACGTGCGCCGGCTTTAAGCGCCCGAAGAATATAGGTCTCATCTCGATGCATACTTAATATGACTACGGCCGTGCGTGCCTCTCCTTCGGTTATTTGTTTGACGGCCTCAATGCCGTTGAGGTTCGGCATGCCAACGTCGAGTACAGCCACATCTGGCTTGAGTGAGGCCGCTAACTTCGCCGCCGCCCTTCCATCTTCGGCTTCTCCCACCACAACAAGATCTGGCTGTTGCTCGACGAGGAGCCGCAGACCACCGCGAATCAGTGTGTGATCATCCGCGAGCAGGATTCTGATTTTTTTCATTAGCCCCCGGAGCGCTCTTCCCTGTGAGTGGTAGCTCGGCCTCTATTTTGGTACCCGCACCCGGCTGCGAATCGACCGTAATCCTGCCGCCCAGCCTCTTGACGCGCTCCTCCATGCCGAGCAGGCCCATCCCGCGTGTGCGCTTCGTGTCAAAACCGCCGCCATCATCTGTAATCCTGACGCGGATGGAACTTTCCGACTGTACCAGTTTCACTTCAACGTTCTTCGCGCGAGCGTGACGCTGCGCATTGTTCAGCGCTTCCTGAACTATACGATAGACGCAGACCTTCAGCTCGTCCGCCAGGTCCTCTGTAACACTTTCCGATCGTACTTCGACTTCAACCTCGCCGCGTCGCGACATTTCGCGCGCATACCATTCCACTGCAGCGACCAGTCCTAAGTCATCCAGCATGGAAGGGCGCAGAAGCAACGCTATATTGCGCACTTCGTGGAGCGTCCTCTCCCCCAAGGTCTTAATTCTCTGCACGATCTCCAGGCTCTTATCGTCACCGCCCGCCAATTGTTTCGATAACCGGCCCGCGTCCAGGAGCAGCAACCCAAGCCCTTGCCCCACTTGGTCGTGAAGTTCGTGCGAAATTGAGCGACGCTCTGTCTCCTGCGCATCCACCAACCTCGTGGATAGCTCTTGCAATTCGCGGCGACTATGCGCCAACTCCGCGTAGCGAAACGCTGCTTGACGCTCCAGACGCAAAATATAGATTGCGCTCGCAATCGCGAGCAGGAGGCCGGAGGTCAACGCGAGGAGCAGCATCCTCATCAAACGGTTCTGCAGGCGATCGAACTGTAAAAAGCCTCCCTGCTCGGCAGCCACTATTTGGCTGTCGTTTAGCACCTCGACCCTCTGCGCGATCGCCACGAATTGCTGCCGTCGGGGAATGATGCGCTCATGGATTACCTGTTGAGCACGGCTCTGGCGCTCTTCTGGCTTCCAATCTTTGCTCCTCTGAATAACACCGTCTTGTTCGGCCAGATATTTTTGTAATTGCTCGATCATTGATTGCTCTTCGGGATTTCGATCTTCTGGATAAGACTGCAGTGCCGTGCGCGCTGCATCCGCACGTCTGGAGATCTCTCCAGCAAGATCCTCCTCGGGCTGCTGCGGACTAAGCAGAAATTCCTCGACGTGGTCGCTGTAAATGTTCGTAGATATGATGACAGTAGCGAGAACTCGCTCCCGTTCGAGGGCCTCGTGGCGTGCGGATTCCTCCACTTCGTGCAGTTTGCGAAGGGTTTGCAGCGCGCTCGTTCCTGCGTAGAGCAGAAAAAGAAGAAGACTGCCAAAGCTAAGCAGCAAGACCACGCGCAGCCGGCGATTCGCCTTGTTGCGCTCGGAGTCCGATGCGTCAGCTCGGCTGACAGGATCGGCGTTGCCTAGCGGCTCGATGCTCATTTTTACAATAAATCATGTTTTCTCGCTCCCGCGCAATCTCATGGTCTGAAGTGAACTCATTCAGTAGGCGTCAGCTGCGTGAAGTGGCTCGACGCCGCCATTACGATGCGGGCCGCCAACCCTTGCCGCGGTTCACCGTTGCGAATCTTCTTTTGTCTACCGCCGTCACCGTCGCCGACGACCCATCCAGCGCTGTAACCCCGATAAAATTCAGTTGCGCCGGCGCTCGAATCTTTTCCCAATTAGTTCCATCCCTGGTAAGGAAAATCCTGCCTTCCCTGCCGACCAGCCAGCAGATTTTCGCACCCGGAGCAGCTCCTGCATTGAGTTTGGCGTTCGGACTAACCATTTGCCCATCCCAGGTAGCGCCTCCATCCGTCGTGCGCTCGACAAATCCGCCACCGGCCAGTCGGAATTTAACGGAAGCTTCCGGAGTTGGAATCACCAATCCGACCGACCGCTCCTCAATATCCTGGACGTCTTGAGATTGTGACTGCTGCGCTTGTTGTGAGTGCCGTGGCACTGGTGATCCGTTGGTGAAGGGAATCGCCATGCCAAGCATCACGGTCAAGACAGAGCACGCGACCCGTTCTTCGTCGAATTTCATCTGTCACCTCTGCCTGCGAAGCAGCGCTCCACTGTTACCGCACTGCGCAAATGGTTCAGACTGTCAGAACTAACAGCCACTTCGAGGAGAACCTTCCTGCGTCTCCCAACGAAATCGGACTCCGAGACCTTGACTGACATTTCTGCCAGTGCTCGGCTTTCCCAATTGCACGCACCATGGACTCTTCGCGATGCGCCGGGGGTTTGCGGATCATGCTCGAAGCAGCGCAACACAATGTCGAAATAGTTCATCGGCTAGCTGAGGAGGCTCCGGGTGTGCCGCGGCCTGACTCTCGATTCGAGCACGTCGTAGAGATCATAGAGGCAACGATGTTGGCGCTCGTTGCCGTTGCGACGGCGTGGAGTGGTTACCAGGCAGCTCGCTGGGATAATCACCGAGCGAGATTCTACGCAGAAGCTAGCCAGCTACTAATTTCGGCGGAAGAACTCGCCGTAATTGGAGGCCAGGAGCGTATTTACGACACTACGACTTTCAACGCCTGGCTCGCTGCGAAATCGCGAGGAGATCAAAAGCTGATGCGCCTGTTCGAGCAACGCTTTCGGCCCGAGTACCAAACGGCCTTCACTGTCTGGATGATGGCCGGCCCGTTTGAAAATGCAGATGCTCCGCCCGGTCCAATATTCATGCCTGAGTACCGCAATACCAAGAGTGAGGAAGCCGCCACATTGAAAAAGGGGGCCTCGGAGAGTTTGGAACAAGGGAGTTCCGCCGGAATTGCCGGAGATCAGTACGTGCGCGTTACCGTTTTGCTCGCCACGGTGCTGCTGCTGACCGTCATCAGCCAGCGATTCCGAATTACGTCGGTCCGCATAGGCCTTCTCGCCCTGGCGTTCCTTCTAATGGGCGCCCTCCTGTGGAACCTCTCCACTCTCCCGCGTATCTAGCTTTAGTAGGAATTAACCTCAGACGACTGATGCCATTTCGGGATTATCCAGCCAGTCGGCGCACCGCGACGGAGATCATCAACCTAGTGACACCCGTCATCACCATGCTGATGCCAACCAGCGTTCCTATCGCCCATATCGAACTGGCGGGCCAGTGCTGCCATATCATGAGCCCTAGAATCAGTGTCACCATTCCATCTAGCAGTATCCAGCCCGATCCGCTGACTTTCCGCTCTTTGAAATATGCGGCAATATCCATTACCCCTTCCGTGAGAAAGAAAAACCCTACCGCGAGCGTCAAGGCGGCAACCCCTAACATCGGATTATTCAGGAAATAAATTCCAACACCTAAGTACAAAACTCCGACGAGAACCTTCCATGTAATGTGACCAACACCCTTTGACTGAAATGCATGCAATATCTGGGCCGCGCTACTGAAGACCAGCATCCAGCCAACTACCAGAACAACGCCGAACGAAGTGGCCAGCGGCAATGCAACCGCCAGCAGCCCAAACAAGATCAACAAAACCCCCCAAACAGCGGACCAGCCGTGAGTTCGACTTGTGACTGCCGCAACCGCGGTGGTCATTGTTCAGCTCCAGCACGAAAATTGCCCCTGCCGTTTCGCGGGTAGTGGCGTGCCTTAATTGTCGAACTGGGACGAAACGGTGCCGACTGGCAGAACTTACAGTCGGTTCCAACCCCATGCCCGCCCGATGCGCTTGCGTTGCGACGTCGTCCAAATCAACCGGCTTCACAGACTCGCCGGATAAGCCTGATCACTTTGCCGGGCGATCCACTAATTGGTCTTCGCTGAACGATTGCCACTCCAAGTTAGACAGCGGAAATGGCTTTACGAAAACCCGGATACCAGGTAGGCGCATAATTGCCGCACCCGGCGCCAAGTGCGCCTCGAGACAAATAAACCTCGCGTCGATTCGCGGCGCCCACGGCACGCGTTAGCTCATGCCCTATATCTGTTTTCTGCACGAATCCCATACCGCCCGCCTCTATGCACTCTTCGACCCTAGTCGCGTCTGCACTCACAAAAACGAAAGGAATATCTAATCCAGTTGCTCGCAACTCATCCATTGCTTCTGGTCCATTCAACAACGGCATAGAAACGTCGCTAACGATAACATCCGGCACCAAAGTGATTGCGGCATCGACGAGGCTTCTGCCGTCTGCCGCTGACCCCACCACGTCAAATTCTTCCGACAAAAAGCGGATTATGGCCCATCGCACGTCTCCGTGATCGTCGGCAACTAAGATTCGCAATTTGTGCATAGTAATGTCTCCCTTACAGCAGCCCTCGCTACCTTCAACATGAAACTACGAAGGCACTGCACTGTCGTTGCCGCGGGACAACTACGCCACACTTCATTCGCATCCGTCGGAATTCTCGGGCCAGCTCAGTCTGTCATTTTTGACAGTGTGCCCGGCCGAAGCCTCTCTCTAACGTAGAGCATCGGTCGTGTCCCCCCACCCGGCCGTCCAAGCAGATTTCGGCAACCAGAGGTACGAGAGAAGGGACATGAAAACTGCTATTAGAGTTCTCTTGTGGATGAGCTTGCTGCTCATCACCTCCAGCACACACGCCCAGACTGAGTCCGGAAATGACGATCCCAGTTTTACTTCCAATCTCGGTATGCCTTTAAGCGTGCCCCTGAACCCAACGGCGCGCTTTGTGAGTGGGGGTTGGGGTGTGGACTATGGCGCTGGGTATAACTTCACCAGGCGTCACGCAGTCATAGGCGAATTCATGTGGAATTCACTTTATGCCTCCAACGAAGCTCTCCAACAAGTTCGAGCGGCTTTGCAATCCTCCAAGGTTAGCGGGCACGGCAATCTTTTTGCTTTTACGGGGAATTATCGCTACGAGTTGCGCGGCAGGACTTTTGGAACGTATTTCATCGGCGGCGGAGGGTGGTATTACCGCAACGCAAGCCTCTCGAAGCCGGTCCCGACGGGCACCACTACCACGTGTAATCCAACGTGGCTTTGGTGGGGATTCACATGTACATCTGACGTGATAACTAGTAACGCGACCATCGCAAGCTCGAGCTCGACCGCATTCGGTGTGAATGGCGGCGTGGGTTTCACGATCAGGGTGGGCGAGGCGCCATACCGGTTTTACGTAGAGTCGCGCTATCACTATGCGCCCACCAAGAACATCAACACGCAATTGGTGGCAGTCACCGTGGGATTCCGCTATTAGTGCTGCACGTACTGTCTTTTACCCGCAAGAATGCGCCGCGAATTTCTGTCAATCTCAGCGGCGACGCTCGAAAGACCGAGTAGAACACCCGTCACCCAAAATAACATCTTAGATGTCATGAAGCTCAACGCGAACGGCGAAGCGGACATTGCGCCACTCTTCGCCGGATAGGATGCGGGCGCCATGCCCGGGCCACGGATCGTGGACCACAGCTCCGGCGATGTTCCACCGCCCACTGAAATCGTCGATCTCTAGAGTTATCGCGGTGAGGACAACCGTGTGCCCTAACGTGCCGAGAATCACCGGCCGATTCCGACGAAGATCCGGAACGCCGGCCGCCGGCCTATCGAACGCGTCAGCATTCGAGCGGAATCGCCGGCCGCGGTTATCCGTCCAGTCGCGATTAAGATCATCGAGAAGCTGGCGCTTGTGCACAGGTTTATCGACCAAGCCGCCCCATGTTTCCCGCACGATTCGCGATTGCGAAACACGGTGCCCGTAGTATGCGAAGACCATTTCGATGCACGCGGCCCAGCACCATTCCCGCGATTCCTGCCGTGTGCCGGCAAAGAGTCGTTCTGCTGGAATGCCTACGGTGCAGCGGGACCAACGCGGGCCCAGCGACTGGCAAATCTCGTTAGCGTCGGCCACTGCGCCGCCATAGAATCCCCAGACAATAAGGCTTGTAAGCTTCGTTAGGAAATCGCGCCGAGCATGAACGCCCACAGTTGCAGCGGAACCCTCACCGCCTCCCCATACGCTAAGCACTGTCTCGAACGCCGTACACTGTCAGAAATAACAGCCACGCGACGAGCAATGAAGGCCAACCGCACGTCGTTCACCTTAGAAGTCAGGCGTAGATGAATTCAGTCCAGCAGTATCGCCTTGCCGCTGCCGATATCGTAGAACGCTGCCACGACCTTGAGCTTGTGTTCCTTCACAAGGTCGGCAACGACAGTGGACGCTTGCCTCAAAAGAGCCGCCTGGATCTTGGCATTAGTCTTGGTCGCGGCCTCGAGGTCTGTTCCTGCCTGGTCCACCGCAGGCTGAATGTGCGGATAGAGCGCACTGATCTGCCCGGGAACGCCCTTCGCCTGTATCGTGGCCTTCACCGCTCCGCAATTGCTGTGTCCCATGACCAGGATCACTTTTGTACCCAAGACCGCTGCTCCATATTCGAGGCTCGCAATGATCTCCGAGGTCACTACATTGCCTGCGATGCGAGTAACAAAGACATGGCCGATACTTTGGTCAAAGACCAACTCAACAGGTACGCGGGAATCCGCACACGAAAGCACCGCTGCAAACGGTTCCTGGCTCTCGACGGTGTTTTGTTTCAAAATTGCAAGATCGTGCTCGTGAGCCGTCGTACGGTTTGCAACGAAGCGCTCGTTACCCTTCACAAGTTCCTGCATCGCCGTATCAGGGCTGAGCTTGCTCTGTGCCAGAACCGTTAGCGGAGCGCCGAAGCGCCTCCCTGCTGCTGCGATCACACTGGCCATAACACCGCTCGTGGTCATTTGCATAAACCGTCGCCTTGAAGAACCCTGCTTAGCAATACCGAGCTCAGTGCTCCCGAAGGAGCAAGTACGTCCCGACGAAGTCTGCCGGCAGTGCCTCGCAGCTTCACAGGTGTAAGCCAACAAAGGGTTCATTTGCTGAGGGCTGTCCTTCCGCAGGAATTCCTAGTTATCGCTTGAACCTCCCGGCACGAAAGTAAGCGCATTGCATGCTAGAAGTTCTTTGCTGTAACCAAAACTGTCAGAATTGACAGAGCAGTTCATCGTTAGCGTTCACCGCCGTCGTTCACGCCCCTATTCAAACAATAGACGTGTCTTGCTTTACGTGCCTGCAATACCCTTATTCTGAAGGATTCTGACTACAACCCGGCGGTTGTCAGCCTGCCCCTCTGCTGTGCTATCCGCAGCCACCTGTCTACTGGTGCCCATTGCCCCAGGGGCCAGCATATTTGTCAGCGGAATCTGGCCCTGCTGTTCGAGGAAATCCGTCACGTTCTCTGCGCGCTCAGTGCTCAGCCTCTGGTTGAGCGCCGCACTGCCGACCTTCGATGCATACCCTTTCACCTGAATTATGTAGGCAGTGATGCCCTTGGCCTGCTGGGCCAATTGCAGTAGTTGTGGCTTATACTGCCCCTCAAGCGAAACCTTGTCATTCCCGAATAAGACCGTCGTCTCCCCCAAGATATTGTAGTCAGCCAGTTCGCCAAAGCGTTTGTTCGCCGCCGCAATTGCCGCTGCGATCGCCGCCTTATTCGCCGCGATTGCGGCTGCATGCTCAGCACTCTCCTGCTGCTGGGCCTGAAGCTGCTGCTGCTGTTGCCGAATTTCCTGTTGTTGCGCCTGAATTTGCTTCTGGCTTTGCTGAACTTGCTGTTCAGTCGGAGTTAAGCCAGCTTGGATATCTTGAGCCGTCTGCAGGTCGGAGCCATGGAACGTGACGTTGTCGGCGACCAGTTGGTTTTGGGCGTTGAAGGCTCCCTTCACTTCAACCGCGAGCCCCGGAACCAGGGAGGTCATGCTCAAGTGCTTCTTGCGAAAAACTCCTTCCGGTTCCTCCACCTGTGTTGCGGGCGTGAGGACCACGATCACATTCCCTGAATCCTGCGTATGAACCGTCATCGTGGCGCCACTCCGTCCATTGATCACGCCTTTCACTTTGTTGCTCTGTGCGACGGCAATGCAACAAAGCAACAGAAATGCCTCAAAGACCAGAACTACACTGATTGCGGCTGTCATCTTGTTTTGCTTCATGTCTACCTCTCACACGGTTTGGGAACTCGCACTCCGATTGCGAGGCTAGCTGCAGGCGTTGGGCACTTTCAATTGGCAAAACTGACAGGTGAAACTCATTCGGGGCGACGACTCGCAAATTCCACTTTTGGGCCTTGCAAAGCTGACAGACCAGACCTCACCGCATGCCGTCGCGAAGATTGACCAGCACCTGATCGTGGGTTCCGAGACCGAATGGAGCCGGCCCGCGCGTACTCGATATCGAGGATGACGTTGACAAACGGCCACGGGAAACGCGGTGGACTGAAAAACGTGGACAAGGCCTGCGGTTTGAGTGTTCCCACACCTACCGGTCTACATGGATGCGGCTTTACAGAATTCACGATTCCAGAAGCCAAGGTACGTCAGCTGGCGGAAGGAGTCTCTGAATCTGGGAGCACAGGATGCCCCACTTTACAACGGAGCATCGGTGTATCGCGCCGCCTCACGGAATTGGCTCCCGGAAGCCTGCGTGAAATCGTCGCCCTTTAATGTGCTGCTGGCGAACAGTCGCTGCTGAAGAACGGCTTCGATCGCAACCAGCAGGTCACTTGCGCTCCGGGACTTGATCACGTAGCCTTGCCCGCCCGCGCGTAGAGCCGCTTCTGCGATGTCAAACGTATCGTATACGCTCACAAAGAGGATCTTCGACTCTGGAGCGCAGGCACGAATTAATCGCGCCGCTTCAATCCCATTCAACGTAGGAAGGCCAACGTCCAGCAGAACCAAATCCGGCCGGAGTTCTTTCACTCTCTGGAGCGCTTGCATTCCGTCCGATACTTCGCATAGAACCTGCCATTCCGGTCTCTTTTGAAGTAGGGAGACCACAAAACGGCGCCACGGCTCGAAGTCATCTGCGAGCAGAATCTTGGCGCTATGCTTCGATTCTTCTCTCATGCGTCGGTCCGAAGCGTCCAATCCAGAGCATAACCTTTTGTTTTCGCCCTTCATTCGCCCTTACTCTCATTTCTTACTATTTGACCGCCCTCTTGTCACCTGTCAGTTCTACCAGCTGGGTCGTCGACCGCGTCCAATACCATTAGTCTCACCCTCGCATTGTGCCGTGCCCTCGGTCAGTTGCATGAGCAATCTTTGCGCTAACCCGACACCTCGACAAGGCGAATGCCGTTGATGGGTGGGTATAGGCTCGACCCTTCTTCTGCATTCAACAATCTGAAGAACGGCGACTTGATGGCGCAGCAGGCTGCAGCTTCGCTAGACGCACTACTAAGACATGGCTGCTTCAGTACGCATATCGTCGCCCGACTACTTCGCTGGCAGACGTCAACGCGAGGAAACTAATCGATTTCCGGGCTATTGGCAGGAGCCGTCATCCACAAACTCGTTGGCCGTAGCCATGGAAGCCAGCGAATGGGCGCAGGTGCTGATTTTCTGATCGAGCGGATCGCTGTCCAGGGCGTCGGGTGTGATGTACGTCAAGGACTGCGCCATCTGAAGATAGTTGTTGCTCAACTGACGCATGTTGTTGAACTCGTTGGTGAGGAACGGAAGAGCATTCTTGTCGGCCGCTGTGTTTACGGCAACCCCGGCGAGGCGCAGAGCTTGCTGAGCTTGACGGCGGTAGGCAGCGAGCCAAGTTTCGTTAAGTGGATAGCTGTGCTCGATGGCGTTTTTCAAGGCAGCATGCCACTCCCGTACTTGCGCCATCGCCTCGATACCCCCCCTCACAAAATCCTTGGAAAATCCCGCAACAGGAGAATCGGGTGAACTAGCGTTTGCAGTTGCGTCCGGCAAGGTTAAGACAATTTCACCACCGTTGAAGCTGATGGAACCGTTGGTCAGGCGCGCGAATGCTTCCACCTCAACGTAATTGCGTCCATCAACCTGGATGACTTTGGCGGACCCCGCCTGCCCCGCGATGCTCAGCGAGCTATTCTGCTGCGCCGCAACGACCAATGCCAGCGCTGGGAGAATCACCAGCGCCTCAAAGGCCCACGAACTCTTGTTGCGGCTCATTGGCTACTGATGGTCGCCTAGGCGGGAAGAGCGAGCAACTGTCAGGAGTGCCAGCTCTAAGGGATTCTTCCCGCTGCGCTGACCTGTTCTATTCCCCTCACTGCCCGCTGAAGGCAGCTTCGCGCTGCGCCGAGCGTCTCGGGCTTGTGCCAATACAGCCGCAGCTATCAGGACAGGAGGGGAGACGTGCGAGGACTCTCTCCTCTTTTCGTCCCACAGAGATTTGGATCTTTATCAAAAATGTTGTAACCGAAAGCCATACAGATATGTTGTGGTGGACTTATTCACACCAAATTCATTCTATTTAACACTGGGGTATTGCACACTTTCTGTGGACCTTAGCACACGAAGGAAATTCGCGTATGCCTCCTGGGTCCTTAGACGGGGGTTCTCATGTCTTGCAAGGTATGCGGTTCGGACAACCTGACGAAATATATTGCGGAGATGAATATCCATTTGACGGGCCTCACAAATCTGAACAGACCAAGTGTTTGGGTGTTCCCGGAACTGTTAGTGTGCCTGAATTGCGGCTTCTCGCCCTTTATGGTCCCAACAGCAGAATTGGCCCAACTCGCGAACGCCGCACAGAACAGCCAAGGCAACTCCACGTTAGCTTCCGTGATCGTTAAATCGTAGCCCGCTATGTGGTAGCTGTTTTAGCCCCGCTGATAGCCCCCTGTTGCCGCCGCTTTCAAGAATCCGCAACTGCCGCGCTTGGCTTCAGCACTCAATTCGCAGTCAGGTCCCAGCAAGGGCAAGACGGCCTAACTCGTTCCCCCACACCAACGCCGTCTCACTGGAGCCGCAAATATTTTCGAGGACTCTACTGACCGAGATGTGCGAGAGCGGAACGCAGTGGGGCGGGAGAGATTTGAATGAGGCCCGCGTAAGGACTGTACATCTCTATGATCAAGAAGATTGCGCCAGAAACCGATAGCGCGGCGGCCAAGAGGCTGACGACCACGGTCGCGTTGGTAGGAGCAAAGAGGCCGAAGCTAATGAAAATGATACTAAGCCATAGAATAAGGATGATCAGCATCGGTAAAGAGACCGAACTGACCCTTTGCTCATACATTAACCAACGCGTCTGTGCCAAACCTATGGCAAAACCCAACGCCTGGGCGTGGTTAGCGCGTTGCTTATCGTCCTTCGGCGAAAGTCCCTGGATTTCGTCGTACAGAACTTCGGCGTTGCTGGACGGCTCCAATCGGGAAGCCCCGCTACGGTCCTTCGACCACATTTCATCGAGAACGCGGGCAACAGTACCGCGCAGGACGTCGCGCACTTCCTTAGCCTCTGGTCCGTAGTGGGCGAGGACGCGGTCAAGAACGACGATCTTGCTCGACATCTCTGTCAGCTCGGTACTCTGCGCGTCGTATGATGACTTCGCAGACGCGACCAATAGGCCAAGAACCAGCGCTGACATGGTCGCGACCAACCCCATCCCTACCTTTACAACTTCTTTCGACTCGGCACTCAGATGATCCGGGGGCAAAAAAGCTCGAAGAAGCATACCGGCTACTGCGCCCCCGAACACACAAGCAAACACGATCAGGCTTATTGCGATCGAGTTCATGCTCCACCCTTCAGGGCTCCCGACGATATATGGTCGAACCTTCCCCAATTGAATCGCTTCTCGCCTTACGTTAGTACGCACCACGTTTCTGGTAATTGGAATTCGTCGTCGTTGCCTGAAGCTTTTTCGCGGTCGCGTCAAGAACCGTCTGCTGCGCATAGTTGGTACCATCGGGCAGGCTGGCCATCTGAACCGTCAAGGTGACTTTGTCTTTCGGATCGTCCATGTAGGTGTTTACGTTAACCGAGCTGATCTTTCTTGCTGCCGTGTCAAAGAAGAGAGTCATCTGATCGCCAGGCTGAGCATAGTCCGTGAATACTAAAGTCACGCCGCCACCGGCGGGATTCAATGAGACTTTGCCAGCCTGATACGCCTGTCCGATTTTCTGCGGGTCAGGTGGCACGTACATGCCGAGCAGGCTCTTCACCTGTCCCATGTACTGCTGCATCTCTTCCGTCTTCTTCTCAATGATCCGCTGCTTCACTCTGCGGCCGCTGGGAGGTTCCGGAGGGGGCCCCATCGGAGTCTTCTGTACCGCCCCATCAGGACCGTACTGGCACAGGGACTGCTTGAGTGGCTTAGCCTCACCCTTGAGCGTGAGCTGTGTTGTCTCGATCCATTGATACTGGTGCAGTCTCTGCTGATTCTCGGCGGCTGATTGCTTCACGGCCGCCAGCCTTTGCTGCAAATCACTGCTCTGCGCAAGCATCGGGACAGTGGCTACGAGGGCTGCCACACCGACGATCATCAGGCGTTTTCCGATCGAAACGGTCTTGCCGATCACAGAACGCGCCCGGTACCTGATTGCAGTGCTCCAATTCATTTGAACTCTCCCTGGTCTGAGGCAAAATTTTGCGTGGAAGATCTTGCGTATACAGATGATGCGTTCTCCTTATGGAGCCGGCACCACGCGGTAGTACACTCCGTTCGCGCCGTAAGATGGGAGGAACCACGTATTGCCGCAGACATAGTAGGTTGTGCCCAGCATGCTGGGTGAGGCACAACCCGTGGGTAACGCGCCATAAACTGCACCCATCGCATAACTGGTGCTGGTGTACCCGCCTGCGGCGATTGCATTGGCGTTCGCGGCCGCCGCGTTGGCATTAGCAGCAGCGGCGTTGGCGTTAGCGGCAGCAGCACTGGTGTTAGCCGAAGCCACAGCTGCGCCGACAGCCATGCCCGCCACAGCACCCACGGCGGCAGCCCCAGCCGATGATCCGTAGCCGCAGTTGTAGCACCCCGATTGGTAGTAACCCACAGTAGTGGGTGGGTGGTATCCGTAATACGCTGTGGATGGGTGATACGCGGAGGCGTAGCTTGTCGTTCCGTATGGAGTTGTATGTACCGCGCCTGCCCCGTAAGCCCCCGTCGTGGTTCCGCCGTAAGCGTTGGTGTGGCTCGTACCCCCATAATACGAGTGCGAGGTGCTACCCCCATAAGCGTTAGTGTGGCTCGTGCCCTCGCCGTAAGTGTGCGACGTACTCCCGCCATACGCGTTGCTGTGATACGTGTGCCCATAAGTGTGCGCGGTGCCCCCTCCAAAGGCGTTAGCGTGGCAATAAGCTGAAGCTTTCCCACACAGGAACAGCGCAATCACCAGACTTCCAAATCCACCGGCAATCTTTTTCATCATCTGTCGTTCCTCTTGCATTTTCATTGCTGCGCGTTAGGCGCCTTGGCTTCCGCCCGAGCCTTTGCCCCCGGGCGAGGTTGCGGGTGCGGGTGCGCGAACTGAATGCGTTTCGCGCTGCCGGCGTTCGCGAACGCGAAGGATTCTGGCGGGACGGCAACCTCGAGTTGCCAATTGGAGAGTTGCAATTCGTGGCGGAGATGCTCCGGGTCATCGAGGAATACCGCATGCAACATCAGCGGCAGTCTGTCCTCCGTTCCAATCCACATCTGCACGAACACACCGTTGTCGATGTACGCCACCATGTCCGTCGTTGTTCCACCGACCACATGCGATTGGCCGACGTAGTAGGCGAGTTTCAGCCCTTGGGCCATGTCCTTATAAGGATCAGCAACCATCAAGTCGGTGAAGGGGAAGTAGATCCCGGCAGAGTGGTAAGCCTCCTCCAGCGTGGCGTCAATCGTGCGCGGCGCATTGGCGACGGCAAGCAGGTTTTCCGCCGGTGCGTAGGCCATCATTATTTTGCCGTCGTAATAGAACTCCGACGCTGGGCC
>Ga0137403_10000501_pt1 | contig 50662 bp, 55 predicted proteins | sample CZOMad2_1_16fung_FD_122057 | JGI IMG/M metagenome (GOLD analysis project Ga0137403, IMG submission 122057) | Vadose zone soil fungal communities from Angelo Coast Range Reserve, California, USA - CZOMad2_1_16fungal (Hybrid Assembly) | ecosystem: Environmental > Terrestrial > Soil > Vadose zone... | reverse complement strand
AGCGCCAGCAGCTTCCCGCGCTCGTCGGCGCCCGCCACAACAGACCATTGCTGCTCGCGTGAGTGATTGATCGTGAGAAAGTGCTCGCGCCGATCCTCCACCCACTTGACCGGCCGCTCGAGGCGCCTGGCCAGGAAGGGTACCAGGAAGTCCTCGGGATAGAATTCGCCGCGCGCGCCGAAGCCGCCGCCCGCGTCCGACTCCACGAAGTGGATGCGCGCCTCGTCGAGCCCCAGCATGAGGCCCAGCGTCTGCCGATTGAAGTAGGGCACCTTCGTCGTGCCCCACACCGTCAGGCGGCCTGCCGCCCCGTCCCACTCGGCCAGGAGCCCGCGCGTCTCCATCGGCGCGGCGGTCTGCCTGCCCACCGAGAACCCCTCGCGCACGACGCAGGCCGCGTCCCGCAGCGCGGCGTCGACGTCGCCCAGCGTCGTGGTCCAGGAGTCGGCCACGTTGCCGTCGGGGAAGAGGACCGGGCCGCCCGGCTGCTCCGCGTCCGCCGCCTCGACGAGTGCCGGCAGGAAGCCGTAGTCGATCTCGACCAGCTCGCGCGCGTCGACAGCGGTGGCGCGGTCGGCCGCGACGACGACCGCGACCGGCTCGCCCGCGTAGCGGACGGTGTCGCGAGCGAGCGGGGGCTGGAGATAGCCCGCGTGCTGCGGTTTCGCGCCCTGGCGGATGGGAATCGTCGGCACGCCGGCGAGGTCAGCGCCCGTGACGCAGGCGAGCACGCCGGGCAGCGCGAGGGCCCGGCGCCCGTCCACGCGGCGCACGCGCGCGTGGGCGTGCGGGCTCCGCACGACGACCGCGTGCACCATCCCGGGCCGGACGACGTCGTCCACGAACCGTCCGCCGCCGACGAGCAGGCGCGGGTCCTCGAGCCGCTTGATCGGAACGCCGACGAATTTCATTCGGAGTGGCCGGATTATACAATCTCGGCCGGGAGGGTCCTCATGATCGGGATCGAGTTCACGACGTTCTCGCTGATCGGCCGGTGCGAGCGCACCGGAATGCTCGGCATCGCCATCGCCACAAGCGAGATGGCCGTCGGCTCGCGCTGCATCCACGTCGCTCCAGGGGTGGGCGCCGTCGTCACCCAGGCCAGCACCAATCCGCGCCTCGGTCACCTCGGGCTGAATCTCATGCGCGCCGGATACTCGGCGCCGCGGGCGCTCGGGGAGATCGCGGCGACCGATCAGTTCGTGGAGCGCCGCCAGCTCGGGTGCCTGGACGTGACCGGGCTCACCGCCGCGCGGACGGGCGCCGAGAACAAGCCGTGGGCGGGCCATCGCGCAGACCGCAACGTGGTGGTCGCGGCCAACGCGGTCGTCGGCAAGGAGGTCGCCGACGCGATGTTCGACGTCTTCCAGCGGGGCGCCGACCTCGCGCTGTGGGAGCGCCTGCTGAGAGCGCTCGAGGCCGGCAAGGCGGCGGGCGGCCAGCCCAACGGCGAAATCTCCAGCGGCCTCTACGTCGTCGACCGCGAGCCGTACGCGATGGTCGATCTGCGGGTCGATCTGCATCCGGAGCCCGTCGCCGGGCTTCGCCGGCTCGCCGATGCGTACTTCCCGCTGGTTCCCTACTACAACCTGCGCCCGCGCGATCCGAACGTGCCGTCAGCGGCGGAGTGGCTCGCCGCGCAGCGGCGCGGCGACCGCTGAGGCCGTCGCGACGCGCTTGAAGACGAAGGGGATCTCGGCTAAAGAGACTCTACGGAGAGAAAGGAGCCCGTCATGCTGGTCGTCGACGCACAGATCCACATCTGGAGGAACAACAAGCCGACGAATGCGAACCATCGTCAGGTGACCGATTTCACGGCCGCCGATGTGCTGAAGGAAATGGACGAGGGCGGCGTCGCCGCGGCCGTCATCCATCCGCCCGGGTGGGATCCCGACTCCAACGCGCTCGCGGTCGAGGCCGCGCGCCAGCATCCCAACCGGCTCGCGATCCTCGGCAACTTTCCGCTCGACAAGCCGGAGAGCCGCACGCTGATCGACGGCTTGAAGAGCCGGCCCGGGATCAAGGGGCTCCGCTTCGCGCTGCTGCAGCCGCATCAGAAGACGTGGCTCAGCGACGGCACCCTCGACTGGCTGTGGCCCGCCGCCGAGCGCGCGGGGCTGCCGGTCGCGCTGCTCGGACCGGGGCTCCTCCAGGTCATCGGCCGGATCGCGGAGCGCCATGCCGGGCTCAAGCTGATCATCGACCATTTCGGGCGCCCCGACGCGGCCTGGTCGAACCTGCCCGAGCTGGTGGCGGCGGCGAAGCATCGCAACGTGGCCCTGAAGGCGACCGGGGCGCCGAGCTACTCGGGTGAGGCGTATCCGTACCGCGACATTCACGGCCACATCCGAAAGCTCTACGATGCCTTCGGCCCTGAGCGGATGTTCTGGGGCACGGACATCACGCGAATGCCCTGCTCGTGGAAGCAGTGCGTCACGATGTTCACCGAGGAGCTGCCGTGGCTCTCGGCGAAGGACAAGGAGCTGATCATGGGGCGCGCGCTCTGCGGCTGGCTCGACTGGAAGATCCCGGGTTAGGCGCGAGACCGGGGAGAGCGACGATGGCTGACGACGAGCTGAAATCCGAGGTCGAGCGACTCAAGGCCGAGAACGCCGCGCTGAAGGCCCGAGCGACGCGCGGCGTGTCGATCAAGGTGAGCGAGAAGGGCGGGGTCTCCGTCTACGGGCTCGGCCGCTTCCCGGTCACCCTCTACAAGGAGCAGTGGGCCAAGCTTCTCGACATGGCCGCCGACCTCCGCGCCTTCCTCGCGGAGCACGACGCCGAGCTGAAGACGAAAGAGCCTCGCTAGGCGCTACGCCGGGCACGGGCCCAGGTCGCGCTCGGCGTCGGCGATCAAGGCCTCGAAGCTCGGCGGTAGTTCGATCACGCGGCCGACGACGCCGGGGCTGTAGCCCTGGAGCCAGTAGCTGTTCGTCGGGTGGCCGCCGCCGGCGACGATGATCACGAAGTTGTCGGGGCTGGCGGTGATCGGCCAGGGGTCGAGGGCGAGGCTCTCGCGCGTTGCCTTCTTCGAGTCGATCTCGATCCACGCCGGGCAACCGGCCCGACGCAGCTGGTCGGCCGGGATGCGCGAGTGCGCCCAGAGGAACTCGCGGATCGACGCCTTGGTCCAGCCGAGCCCGGCCATGGTCTTCGCCACCACGCCCGGGAGCATCAGAATGCCCGGCGTGCCATGCTCGTAGCCCGCGAGCCCGGGCATGTTGGGTACACGCATGAAGTCGGCCATGCGGTACATGCCCTGGAGCGCGTCCTCCTCGGGCGTTTCCTTCTTGGCCCCGCGCCGCCGGATGTTGGTGACCCCGTTGGCGAAGGCGAGCGAGATCGAGCTCTGGCCGGGCGCGAAGCTGTGGCGCTCGACGCCGTGCGCCGGCCAGCCGGCGGGCAGATTCGCCTCGTCTTCGGCGAAGACCACGTTCGTGTACCGCATGCCGCCGTAGTTGGCCATCGTGCCGACGCCGGGCAGGGCGCCGCCGAGATTCTGCTGCAGGAGCCGGAGCGCGCGGCCGATGCTCGCGCCCGCCGGCCGCTGCGGATCCGGTCCCAGGCATCCGAAGCCGGCGTTCAGCCTGATCTGAGCGCCGAGCGGACCGTTGACGATGACAACGGGAAACGCGCTGCCCGACGCCGCTTGAAGCTGCTCGCTCCCCGATTCCTCGTCGAGGAAGGCTTCGACGGCCGCCATCAGCACTGGCAGATACTCCGGGCGTCCGCCCGCCATCGCCAGCGCGATCGCGCAGCTCTCGACCGTGGTCACGCCGCCGCGCGGCGGAAAGGCGCCGAGCTCACGCCGCCGCGGCTGCGCGGCGCCGCGAAGGATCCAGTCCACCCGCTCCCGCGTCGGGGGCCAGAGCGGCAGGCCGTCGCTGAAGCGACGGGCCAGCATCATGTCGTTCGCGCGGGCGAACGCGTGCTCGACGCTCGACGCCTGGACGCGAATCATCGGCGGCTCGCTCGCGCCGTTGCCGGCGAAGGCCGCGCGCCACCGGGTGAGCCCGTCGTAGAACTCCTGCTTGCGCGCCTCGACGGGAGAGATGTCGCTGCCGGGCAGGAACATCGCGATCGGAAACGTGACCATCGCCGCGTCGGGTGCCAGCCCGAGCCCGGCGACGGCGTTCGTCATGACGCCGACGAAATCCTCGCGGGTCAGCGTGACGGTCGGAATGCCTTCTGTTTCGAGCCTAGCGGCCGCCCGGCCGCATGCAGTGGCGCAGGACCCTCAGGCCGCGTTCCCGATGAGGACCGCGTCGACGCCGCTCTGCTTCACGAGGGCGGCGGTCTCCTCCGAGCCGATCACGGCGTTGCCCTGGGGGAAGGCGTCGATCGGCAAGACCTCGATACCGGGGAAGTCCGCCTCGAGCAGCTGCTTGAGGAGCGGCAGCATGCGATAGGCCTGCCACTGCTCGTTGCTGACGAAGCCGACGCGCTTGCCGGCGAGCGTGGGGACGCGCGGAGCGTGCGGCTGCCTTACCGCGATGACGCCGGACGGATCGTGGAACTCGAGGGTGATCATGGGCTTCCCTCCTGACCGGTCATACCCGAGCAGTATACGGCTCCTCGGCCCGCGCCGCGCGCTGGTGAGGCAGCCCGAGCGCCACGACGATGCCGAGCGCGTTGCCGCCGGCGGCGATCAGGATCGCCGATCCGTAGCCGCGAGTCAGGTCGAACAGGTAGCCGGCGGTGATCGGCAGGATGATGGCGGCCGCGCACCAGGCGATGTAGATCCGGCTGGCCATCCGTCCGTACAACGCCCGCCGCCAGTACACGGCCACCGCGGCGGCCGTGAGGCCGGAAATGACGCCGTAGCCCAGTCCGACCAGCGCCAGCGCGAGAACCGAAACGCCGGGGCCCGGCCAGAGCGTCAGCGCCACGTTGCCCGCGAGCGCCACCGCATGGGCGCCGGCCGCGACCACCGGAATGGTGAGCCAGTCGACCATCCAGCCGCCCCCCAGCCTCGCGACGGCGATGGTGGCGGCGATGAACGTGGTCCCGTAGACGGCGAGCGCCGTTCCGCCGCCGTACGCGGTGATGATGCCGGCCGCCTGGCTCAGCACCATGAGCCCGGCGGACGCCGCGAGGAAGAAGACGATCCAGAGGCGCCAGAACACGCTTCGGCGCCGCTCGGCCTCGTCGGGGACGATGGTCGTGGACGCCGCCCCGAGCGCGACACCAGAATGCGCGATGAGCCACGCGGCGATCACGCCGGTGACGGCGAGCACGGCGGCGAAGCCGCCGAGCGTGGCGCGCACGCCGATCGCGCGAATCGACCATCCGAAGAGCGGTGCCGCGATCATCGCGCCGGCCGGATAGAGGCCGACGACGTAGCCGTTCACGAGGCCCTGGCGTCGTGTCACGGCCAGGTTCACGGTCTGCTGCGCCAGGATGTAGCCCGCGCCGCCGCCGGCGCCGAAGAGAACGCCGTACCCGAGCGCGAGCTGGAAGAGGCCGCCGGCGGTCGCGGCCACGACGGCGCCCGACGTGCCGGCGAGCGTGCAGGCGAGCACCAGCAACGCGGTCGGCGCCCGGCCGAACAGACGCGGCGCCAGGAGCATGCCGGTGCCGAATCCGGCCGACGCGAGCGCGAAGACGAGCGCGAGATCGCCTCGGCTCACGCCGAGCAAGGCTTCCAGTGGCTTCAGGAAGACGCTGAACGCGTAGAGCGAGCCGAACGGGAGGTTGAGCACGGTGGCGGCCATGACGGCGCGCCACGCGCTCGGCCTGGCGTCAGCGGAGCTCACGGTCGATCGGACCGGCGCTCGCCGGGCTAGAGCTTGATGCCCAGGAGCCTCGCGGCGGTCTCGCCGAGGATGGCCCGCCGCTCCTTGTCGCTGAAGCCCGGGGCCTTGAGGACATGGTCGATCGACTTGTCCTGCCAGGGGATCGGATGGTCGGTGCCGATGACGAGCCGGTTCGACCCGACCTCCGCCGCCAGATGTCTGAGCGCCTCGGAGGTGAAGACCAGCGTGTCGTAGTACATCTGCCGCAGATACTCCGTCGGCTTTTTCTTCAGCTTGACGCCGGTGTCCATGTCCGGCGCCACGCGCAGGCTGTTGTCGGAGCGCGGCGCGTAGGAGGGCAGATAGCCGCCGCCGTGGGCCGAGCAGATCTTGAGCCCGGGGAAGCGATCGAGCGTTCCCTCGAAGATGAGGTGCGAGAGCGCGATGGTCGTGTCCAGCGGGTTACCGATGGTGTTGGCCAGCCACCCGTTGCCCTTGAAGCGCCGCGCGAGGTCCGGAGTGCTTTGCGGATGGATGAAGATGAGAACGCCGAGCTCCTCGGCCTTGGCCCAGAACGGATGAAACTTCGGATCGGAGAACTCCTCGTCGGCGACGCTCGCGCCGACGGCGGCGCCGCGGAGCCCGAGCTTCTTCACGCCGTCGACGAGCTGCTGCACTGCCAGGTCCGGGAACTGGAGGGCCACCGACGCGAAGGCGACGAAGCGATCGGGGTACCGCGAGCAGAACTCGGCGAGCCGCTCGTTCTGGATCTTGATCACCTGGGTGACGACGTCCCGCTCGGTCCGGTACCACGCCGGGTTGATGCTGAGCGCCTCCATGTCGATACCCTGCGCGTCCATCTCGCGGATGCGTCGCTCCCCGACCTCGCCGATCCCGGGCCCGCGATGGTCGTCGACCTTGCGCCCCAGGAGCGCGTACGCCTCCGGGATCACGCAGTGCGCGTGCACGTCGATGGTCTTCGCGCGGCGACCGCCCACCACCACCGCGCGGCGCCGGCCGCTCGGTACCGCCGCGAGTCGCCGTGGGCCCGCCTTCGCGCCGCCCTTTCCCCGTGCGGTCGCCCGCGCCTGGGATCGGACCCGGGCCTGGGCGGCCGCGACCACGTCACACGCCGTGAAGGTGATGGCCGCCGCCGCACCGGCGATGTTGCCCCTGAGCGCTCCCTGGGTCGTCATCGGGTCTCCCTCGGTCCTGCGAATATCAGGTCGACGAAACGGCCGCGGCGCCGGTCGGGATGGCGCCGGCGAACGCCGGCATCAGCTCGCGCGCGAACCGACGCAGGGTCGGGCGTCCCCCGGCGCTGTTGAGCAGCACGTACTCCGCGCCCGCGTCCCGGAGCGTTTCCATCATGCGCCCGACCTCGTCCGGCGTGCCGTAGAGGGCGGAGGCGCAGATCTCCGCGTCGGACAGATGCGCCCGGTTCGCGGCCGGTCCGTCCGGGCGCAGCGCCAGCCGATCGATCCGCCGGCGGCCCGCGACGCGGTTTTCTCGGGCGCGCGCGAGGTCCTCGGCGGTCGTGACGATGTTGATGGACCGCGTGACGCCGACGCTCATCGGATCGAAGACCCGGCCCCGGCCCTCGACCTCGATCCGGAACAGCGCGATGCGCTCCCGAATCTGCTCGAAGGAGGCGTACTGGTCCAGCAACAAGTTGAAGCCGAGCGCCGCGACTTTCCGGATGGAGGCGGCGCTGCCCGCGCCCATCCAGAGCGGCGGGTGCGGCTTCTGCGCGGTCGGCGGCTCGACGACCACGTTGTCGAACTGCCAGTACGTACCGCGGTGCGACCAGGGCCGGTCCGACGTCCACGCCTTGCGCATGACCTCCAGGGATTCGTCGAAGCGCGCGTCGGCCTCCTCCATGGGCGTGGCGAAGCCGGCGAACTCGTTGTACCGGTAGCCCTTGCCGATCCCGAAGTCGAGACGGCCGCCGGAGAGCAGGTCGATCGTCGCCGCCTGCTCCGCCAGCAGCACGGGATTGTGCCAGGCCAGTACGATCACCGCGGTGCCCAGGCGCAGGGTGGTGGTGCGCGCGCCGACCCACGTGAGCAAGTTGAGGGTGGCCGAGATCTGGCCGAAGCCGGTGAAGTGGTGCTCGACGATGAAGGTGCTGTGGTAGCCGAGCGCCTCGGCCTCGACGTTGTTCTCCACGAATTCTCGGAAGCCCGCGCCGCTGTCGCCGTCGGGCCCTCCGCGTCTGGCCTGGGCGCTCCCGAACAGTCCGAACCGCATGCCCTCGTGCTCCCCTCCGACCCGACCTCGGTCCGCGGAGGGAAGCTTCTCACAAGGACGAAGCTCCGTCGATGAGCTAGAATAGCGCCCGGACCGACCGACAGTCGCTCACAGGGTAGCCTCGGGGGAGGAGAGCACATGAGCGGGAACGGGCATCGCACGGCGGCGGAAATCCGGTCTCATCTCGATCACCCGGTCATCGACGGTGACGGTCACTGGGTCGAGTTCGACCCCGTCTTCAGCGAGCGCATGCGAAAGGTCTGCGGCGACAAGGCCGGCGACGGCTTCAACGCGGCGATGAAGACCACGGTGGACGCCCTGAGCATGACGATTGCCGAGCGCAAGCGCCGGCGCGTCGCGCAGCCAGGCTTCTGGAGTCGCCAGGCGGAAAACACGCTGGACCGGGCGACCGCGATGATGCCGCGGCTGCTCTACGAGCGCCTCGACGAGTTCGGCACCGACTTCGCGATCATCTACCCGACCGCCGGCCTGCGCGTGCCGCGGATCGCCGACGACGCTACCCGGCGCGCGGTCGTTCGCGCTCACAACGTCGTCACCGCCGACTACTTCCGCAGCCTGAGCGACCGGATGACCCCCGCCGCGATCATCCCGATGCACACGCCGGACGAAGCGATCGAGGAGCTCGAGTTCGTCACCAAGCAGCTCGGGTCGAAGGTGGGTATGTTCGGCAGCGGCATGTCTCGCCGTGTCGCCGCCGTCCCCGGGACGGATACCGATACGTCGCGCCTCGCGGTCTGGTACGACGTGCTGGCCCTCGACAGCGACCACGACTACGACCCGGTCTGGGCGAAGTGCCGGGAGCTCGGCATCGCCCCGACCTTCCACAGCGCGGGCAGCAACCAGGGGCTGCGGAATTCCCCGACCAACTTCGTCTACAACCACATCGGGCACTTCGCGGCCGCCGGCCACGCGGTTTCCAAGGCGATCTTCCTGGGCGGCGTCACCCGGCGCTTCCCCGAGCTGCGGTTCGCCTTCCTGGAGGGCGGGGTGGGCTGGGCCTGCCAGCTCTTCGGCGACCTGTGCGAGCACTGGGAGCGGCGCAATCGCAAGGCGCTCGAGCACATGGATCCGCGCAAGCTCGATCGCGCGCTGCTGATGAACCTGGCCGAGAAGTACGGTGACCCGGACGTGGCCGAGGCGCTGCGGGCGCGGGATGGCTGGCCGGACCACGGGCCCGAGCTGACGGGCGGGGTCGCCGACCTCGACGATTTCTCCGCCTGCAAGATCAACCGCAAGGAAGACTGGATCGATCTGTTCGTCAAGCCGTTCTACTTCGGCTGCGAGGCCGACGACCGGATGAACGCGACGGCCTTCGGGAAAGGTAATCCGTTCCGGTCGAAGCTGAACGCGATCTACAGCTCGGACATCGGCCACTTCGACGTGATCGACATGCGCAATCCGCTGCTGGAGGCCCACGAGCTGGTCGACGAAGGCCACATCACCAAGGACAACTTCCGCGATTTCGTGTTCGCGAACACCGTCCATCTGTGGGGCACGCAGAATCCAAAATTCTTCGAGGGAACGATGGTCGCCAAGGCGGCCGCGGCGGAGCTCGCACGCACGCCGCAGCACCTGGTACCGGCGTAGCACGCCCGATCGAGTCGCGCCGTCGCGGAGCAGCCTCCGCGACGGCGCGACTACTTCGCTGATGGTCGCCGGAAGTCCTGTTCACTCTTCCCCGCCTCCGGGGGGTGATCCAGCTCGAGCAGCATCAGGCGTTGCTTCGCCTGCATCGTGGCCAGGGTGAGACGCGCGAGAATCACGGTCCGCTCTGCGTCGAACCGAAAGCGCTCGGCGGTCATGCCGCCGAGGAATCCCAGACCGAGCAGGTAGAGCGCCGCCAGTCCCGCGACCGTCCAGTGTCTCCAGGTCAGACGCGCATTCATCACCTCACCGCCCGCGCCGTCACCAGAGCCTGAGTAACCCGCGCTCTCATTCGCGCCTCCCTGGCCGATCTCTCGGGATCACCGCAATGAAGCCGTTGAACGGCTCGTGCCCCGATACATTCGCAAGGGAGAGGCCGGGAGAGTTACTTCGTGGCGAAGCAGTAGAAGAAGCCGTTGCCCCCGGTGCTCTTCAGGTCGTTCTGGCTGCAGCCCCCGTCGGGTCCGCGCGATGGATGCGACGAGTTCCACGACTTCGACGCGTCGTCGTCGCTCAGGCCCTGGCGGTCGTGATGGCCCACCATCGCCGCGCCTTCGCCGCTCTTCGTCCAGTTGCCGCAGGTGCGGTCCTCGCCGGCCGGGAACGCCGTGCCGTTCGGCTGCGAGCCAGTCAGGATGTCGTGCATGTTGGGCGTGTCGCCCCGGCCTTTGACCGGCTCGCCCTTCTCGGTGAGGGCGGTCTGCTTGTTGATGTCGTTCTGGCCGTGTAGCTCGGCCAGATTCCTCGCGACGATGAGGCCCTTGGCGTTGAGCCAGGGCCCGCCACCGATGCGGTCGCGGGCATTGACCGCGCCTGTGCCTTGCGTGCTCAGATACGCCCGCCAGGTCTTGGTGCCCGCGCCGGCCGTCGCGCCCAGGAGCTGACACTGCTGGTCCGCACCGGAAAGCCCGCCGAGGTTCCCGCCCTTTCCGGGGCCGACGCTGGTGATGAAGAAGCTCATCTCGGACTGTTGCGCGTGACCTCCGGTGCTCCCGCCGAGGGACAGAAGCATGACGGCCACTAGGATCGATAAGCCCATTCGGCTGTGCATTCTGGTCTCCTGGTCTTCCTCTAGAGCGCGCTGGCCGCGAGGTTGACCGTCAGGGCGAGGAGCGCCGCGTTGAACACGAAGGACACCACCCCGTGCACCGTGACGGTGCGGCGAATCTGCTTGCTCGTGACGGTCACGTCGGACACTTGTGACGTCATGCCGATGACGAAGGAGAAGTAAACGAAATCCCAGTAGTCGGGCTCGCGGTCATCGCCCGGGAAGGCCAGCCCGCCGCTGTCGGTCTCGTCGTAGAACTCGTGGGCGTAGTGCAGCGCGAAGGTCGTGTGGATGAGGGCCCAGGACAAGAGGATCGTGGCGACTGGAAGGGCGAGCCTGATCGGCTGCTTCGCACCATCGCCGATGGCGGCGCTCCCGAGCTGGGCGAAGATCGCGGCGAGGCTGGCGAGCGCCGCCGCCATCGTGAGCACCAGGATGATCGAGCGCCCCTCGTCCTGCTCGGCGGCGCGCTGCCGGATGGCGTGAATTTTCGAGTGCATCATCATGCGAAAGACGAGCGCCAGATAAAGCGCGACGCCGATATCCCAGCCGGTGAGCATCCGGGTCGCGGGTTTCCAGGCCGTCACGAAGGCGACCAGCGCCATCACGACCGCGCCGATCACGCCGCAGGTGAAGAGCCGCGGCCGCGCTCGCACGATGCGCACCAGCGTCGGCGAGCGACGGATCCTGCCGACACCGGTCGCCATCGCTTGTCAGGTCGTCGCGGCGGCCCGCCTGGCCTCGCGTAGCCCGGTCAGGATCGCGTCGCGATCGAGGCTCATCTCCATCAGCGCGACCTGGGCCTCGTAGACGTCTGGGGGTACCTGGTCGCGGACTTCCGGCTCGAACACGTGAAAGACGGGGAGCCCCAACGGGACTCCGGCCAACGGGCCCGCGTAGGAGGGATCGCCGGCGACGACGGTCTGGGCGAGCGTCTGGGTACTCTCGGCATCGGGGGTCCCCAGCAGGACCACGACGCCGCTCCCGTGCTCATCCGCAACCCGCTTCACCGCCGCCTGATCCTCCAGGCCCATGGCGCCGGCCGCCGTTCAGACGTAGCAGGCGGTCAGTGTCAAGACGACTTCGGCGCCGGCCCGCCTGGCGCACTCCGCCACCGCCGGGCCCGGCACGCCGTCGCGCTCGCCGAGCGCGATCACCTTCTTGCCCCGAAGCTCCATGCCTTCGCCTCCTCAGCTTGCACCGTTGCGCTCCAGGACGAGCGAGAGCCCGTCCGGCAGCTGGGTCATTCTTCCGAGGAACAGACTACCCTTTCCCGCAAACATCGTGCGCGTGAGGCGCCCCTCGGTGAGCCCGCGCCGCGCGTGGCCGAGGTAGGGGATCGCCGAGGCGATGTGTCCCTGGGTCGGCGAGAATCCGGGCATGCCGCGCGTGCGGACGAAGTCGTCGATGCCCTCGCGCGCAATCAGCTTCTCGACGACCGCGAGGCTCGCCAGCGTGCGGTAGTTGTTCAGGGGAACGTTGCCGCTTCCGGCCGGCTCCGTGGCCTCGGGGTTGTGCAGCTCGAGCGAGAACCGGTCGACGTCGAGGAGCGTCAGCCCGACGCGTCCGAGCGGCTCGCTGTAGAGGGCCTTCACGACCGCGAGCGGCGCCGATCCGGATCCGACCTCGTGACGGCCGATCGCGTCCAGCCGCAGCACGGGCGAGACGCCGTCGTCGCGCGACACCTGCACGGCGAATCCGGCGAGCACGTCCTCCACGATCGGCATCGCGTGCTTCACGTGCCCCTGAAACTTCATCCCGAGTTTCGCGAGCGAGCCGCCGGCCACCACCAGCACGTCGTCATGCAGGCCGCTGCGAACGAGCGCGCCCGCCAGCATCAGCGCGTGCATGGGCCCGGAGCAGAATGCCTTGACGTCGCTGCCGGTGGCCCGCCCGCATCCCGCCCACTCGGCGACTGCCTTGGCGACGTTGCCGCCGCCCCGCTGATAGCGATCGCCCACGGCCTCCTCGCCGCAATTGATGACGTAGCGCACGTCGGCGGCGGCGATGGCGCCGGGCCGCGCGAGCAGGTGACGCAGCGCGAGCGACGCGGTCGCCTTGCACGCCAGGTTCTCCAGCAGAACCTGGCCGGTGAGCGTGTCGTCCTCGTCGTGGCCGGGCAGCATGGCGCCGAGGAGCCGGCCATCCACGCCCACCAGCGGCACCGCGTGATGCCGCTCGATGCGCTCGGCGAGCGCGGCGGCGGCGACTCCGGGCGGCACCGCCGGACGACCCGAGTCACGACCGACCACGGGATGACCATCGAGCGTCGTGCGCGCGCGGTCGGCGACTTCACGATCGAGGCCGAGCAGATCGAAGCCGTCACAGGCGGCGAGGAGGCCCAGGAATTCGTTCTCCGGCATGATCTCGCCGTCCGGGCCGAACCGCGCCGCGCCGGCGAGGGGATGACGGTGCCACGGGCGCGGTCGTGCCGCGAGCTCGTCGACGCCGAGGTTGCCGATGAACACCTGGTTCGGGGCGTAGGCGAGCGCGTCGTCCCAGCCGCGGAGGTGCGGCTGGAGATACTCGATCGGCTGCTTCACCTCGCGCAGCACGCGCAGGGGCTTCGAGCCCAGGCGAACGAGGCTCGGCGCGTGCGCGAGCACGAGCGAGACCGCGCGGATGACGGGCATTCCGGTCGGCGTCACGCGGGCGATGTCCTCGCGCGGCATTTCAATGGGCGGCCCGCCGTCCTGTCAACTCGACGGGACCGATCCGCAACGCACGGTAGCCGGCGGGCGTGAGCCCGAACGCCGATCTGAACACGCGGGTGAAGTGCGCCTGATCGGCGAATCCCGCCTCGCACGCCACCTCGACCAGGGGACGCGCCGCGTGGATCAGGTCGCGGGCGAAGGCGAGCCGCCGCATGAGGAGATAGCGATGAGGGCTCGTGCCGAGCACGGTCCTGAACTGGCGCGCGAGCTCATAGCGGGTCAGACCGGTGATCGGCTCCAGCTCCGATGAGTGCACGGCTCGCGTTCGCTCCGCGTCGAGGAGCTGTCGTGCGCGCTCGACGGCCGCGACATCGACGCGCCGCGAGCGGGCCGGCCTCGCGTCACACCGCTCGGCGGCAAGCAGGGCCTCGGCGAGGTCGACGACGATGCTGTCCGCCGAGAGCGAATCGAGCGAGCCCCCGAAGGCGTTATCGACCGCCTGGGCCAGGCCCGGGTTCGTCGACACCGCCTCGCCCACGAACGGCAGCGGGCAGGGGCTGCCGCGAAGCACCTTGAGGGCTTCGGTCAGCTGCGCGGGCTCGATATAGACGATGCGGTATCCGAAGCCCTCGTCGGTGCCCGCCCGGCCGTCATGGGCCTCGTCCGGGTAGAGCACGACGACCTGCCCGCGCGTGCTGACCCGTGCCGAGCCCCGGTAGTCGAAGACCTGAACTCCGCGATCCGTGACGCCGACCGCATAGGTATCGTGGCGATGCCGCTGGTAGACCTCGGTCGTGAGCCAGGCGTGAAGCAGTTCGACGCCCTCCACCGGCTCGGTGCTGGCGAGCCAGCCGGCCGCCGTCCCCTTGCACGATCGTTCAAGACCTTCGCCGCCGGATCTGGTGTTCTGGGAACGCATCGCTCTGGGGATAGAGTACGACTACAGACCGCGCCGTTGCCTTTCTTCTCTTCGCCGTCGTGGCCGCGATCACGCCCGGGCCCAGCAACATCATGCTCACGGCCGCGGGCGCGAATGCGGGCGTGCTGCGAGGGCTTCCGTGCCTCCTGGGCGTCGTGACCGGCATGGGCGCCATGATGTTCCTGGTGCCGCTCGGGCTCGGGAGCCTCGTGCTCGGGAGCGCCCTGGTGCTGAGGGCGCTCCACTGGGGCGGCGCCGCCGTGCTTCTCTGGCTGTCGTGGAAGATCGCGAGCTCGAGCCGGCTCGAGTCGAAGCCCGGAGGGAATCCGGTCGGCTACGGGGGCGCGGCCGCCTTCCAGTGGATCAACCCCAAATCGTGGCTGGTGAGCGCCAGCGCGGCCGGAACGTTTCTCAGCGCCGACGGGGGCAGCGCGATCGTGCAGTCCGCCTTCCTCGGCGGGCTCTTCATCGTGGGGGCGTTGCCGAGCTGCTTGCTGTGGCTGGCGTTCGGCGCCACGGTGCAGCGGGTTCTCCACGATCCGCGCGGATTGCGACTGTTCAACCGTGCGATGGGGGCGCTGCTGGCCCTGTCAATCGTTCTGATCGTCTAGCGCGCTTCGACGACGCTCTGCCCCGCGGGCACGCCCGGCGTGTCGGCCAACGGAATCACACCGCCGGGCTCGCCGGCGAGGATCCAGTCGATCAGCAGATGATAGCGCTCGGTCGGCACCGCACCCACCAGCGAGAGCTTCTCGTTGAGGATGACGGTGGGGAGCCCGGACACGCCGAACCATGCGGCGCCCTCGGCGCAGTCGCGCAGCACCGCCTCGTAGCCCTCGCCCGCATAGTCGGTCTCGAAGCGCGTCAGGTCGAGCTCGGTTTCTCGGGCGAGCCGACGCAGGACCTCGGGGCGGCCGATGTCGAGGTTGTCGCGGAAGTGCGCGGTGAAGAGGCGCTCGTGAAATCGCTCGAAGGCGTGGGCGCCCTGGCGCTCGGCGCATTTCGCGGCGGTCAGCGCGGGGATGCTCGACGACGGGAGCGGCGTGTCGATCTCGGGCGTCACGAAGTCGGCGCGCGGCTCCTCGGCACCGATCCGCCGTCGTCCCTCCCGCGTCTTCTCGGTGACCCGCCGGTCGGGCTGCTCGCCGGGAATGAGCGGGAAAGTGCGCCAGTGGACGCTCACCCGGTCGCCGTACGCCTGCCGCACGTCGCGCAGCCGCACCGCGGCGTTGTAGCACCACGGGCACAGGTAGTCGGAGAAGACGTCCAGTCGGACCGGCGCGGTCATTCGCGCGTGAACACCGTGGGTTTCGCGACCTCGGTGCGGAGCGCCTGCAGCGCCTGCTCGACGATGCGCCGCCGGAGCGCCTTCTCGTCGTCGGGGGAGAGGTCCGCGCTGCCGAGCGGGTGGATGATGCCCGCGGCCGACACGATCCGGTTGGCGCCGACCATCACGGCGACCGGCGTCATGGTCGACACCTGCACGGTCGGCAGCCCCGCGCGCTCGAGCTCTCGGGCGATCGCTGCGCCGCAGCGAGTGCTGGTCCCTCAGGTGGAGGTGAGAATGACGGCGTCGACGCCGGCCTCCCGCAGCTTCTCCGCGATCTCCCGTCCCATCCGCGCGCTGTGGGCCAGGGTGGTCGCGACGCCCACCGTCGAGTAGATCGTCTCGTGCAGCTTGCCGATCGCGCCGCTCTGCTCCAGCTCGCGCGCCACGTCGACGGGTACCAGCCGGTGCGGGTCCTGCTTCACCCAGGTCGTGTCGTACCCGCGATGCGGGTTGTCGTACTGCGCGGCGTCGAGGCTCGACTTGCCCTCGATGCTGTATGCCCCGTAGCGGGTGGCGTTCAGCGCCTCGATGGCATCGGGGTTGCCGCGCGGCACCAGGCCGCCGTCGGTGACGAGCGCGATCGTCGCGCCCTCCAGCGTCTTGACCAGACGCGGCGCCGGCACGGGCGGAAACGCGGGCCGCGGAACCTCGCTGACGAAAGGCCGGCCCGCGAGCTTGTCCAGCAGCATCGAGACGGCGCGCTCGGCAGCGCTGGCGCCGGCCACGACGTTCTTCGTGACACCCCGCGCGAAGTACCCCTCGGCGGCCGGCGGGCCGACCGCCTCACCGCGTGCGAGCTTCAACCCGAGCGCCACGAGCCGGTTCACCTCGGCCAGCATGCGCGTGGCCTCCGCGCCGGTCTCGACGGTGTAGACCCGGCGGCGGTAGAGCTCGACGCCCGGATTCTCGCGGTGCATGCCGGTCACCGTCGCGATCTTCAGCTCGGCCTGCACGGCGGCGCACAGCGCGCCGCACGCGACGCCATAGCGGCCGGCCAGGAAGGCGGGGCCGGCGACGAGGAGGTCCGGCCGCGCCGCGGCCACGAGGGCGACCAGCTCGGGAATCGCGCGATCCGCCTGCTCGGCGGCATGGTTGTCGCCGCAGACCACCGTCGCGACGACGGTGCCCGCATCGCCGAGGGCTTGCTGGACGGCCCGTGCCGCGCCGACGGCGCCGTCGAGCACTTGCGGTCCGACGCCGGCCTTTTCCTCGCCGCCGAGCTGGCCGAAGAACTGATTGAGGAACGAGACCACGCGCAGCGACCTGGCCGCCATCACCGCACCTCCGCCATCACCCGGGTTGTCCCGACCTGCTCGATCGCGCCGCACAGCCCGCCGTATGTCGCGCGCGTCTCGCCCAGGAGCTTCGCCGCCAGATCGTCGGCGCCGACCACGCGATCCACCGCGGGCAGCGTCAGCGGCTCCTGGCTGCTGCCGATGTTTACCAGGGAATCGACGCCCGGCAGGTCGAAGAGCAGCATGCCCTCGGCGCTGCCGTCGGTTGACATGTCCTCGACGACCGCCGTCGTCCTAACCCCGAGCGCCTCGCACTGCGAGGCCGCCTGGGCCATGTCCACGTGAGGGGCGCCCCCGCCGATCTTGGTGAGGACGGCGCCGTCGGCGCCGAGCGTGTGCGCGACGAGGCCGGCGGCCAGGAACGCCGAGCGCACGCGCTCGGGCTCGGTCGCCTGCGCGACCGTGACGACCACGCCCGCGAACCACAGCGTGCGTCCGTGCTGGGCGTAGAGGGCCTTGATCATCGGATGGTTCTGCGTGGCCCAGGTGGTGACGCTCCGGCCCATGAAGCCGCGGAGCACCGCGCCGTCGAGCACCTCGTTCGGATGCACGATCGTCGGGAGCATGCGCCGCACCGGGTCACCGTACAGGATGCCCTCGTCGACGCCGGTCGGCCGCTGATGGGAGTGGATCTGGAACACGTACGCCACACGGGGCAGGTGCGCCAGCTCCGGCGGGACGCGCGGCGAGGGCGGCAGCTCGAACACCTCGACGCGGTCGGGTTGGGCGGCCTCGCGCGCCGTCCGGGCGAGGCACACTGCGGTCTTGAGCGCGGCGAGCCGGACCGCGGCCAGATAGTCGGAGCGCTCGGTCCCCGGCGCCGGCCACGCCGAGATCACGAGGTTGCGGGTTCGGCCGAAGGCCGACAGCTCGGCGTTCGGCCCGGCCATGTCGATCACGGCGAGCGTGCCGACGCTGTCGGTCTGCTGATCGGTGGCGACCACGGCCACGCCGTCGAGCGCCAGGGTCGTTCCCTGGCCGGCCCGCGTCACGCCGCCCACCACGCCCGGGAAGTCCTCACCGCCGTCCAGCTTGGCGCGCGGGGCGACGACGTCGAAGACGCGCCCGATCCGGCAGCGTTCGCCGGGATGGACCAGATCGAGCCGGACGCCGGTGAGGCGCGAGTCGGCGGCCAGGAGCGCGCGAAGCCCGTCGACGTCGACCTCGAGCCGTCGGCCCGCCAGACGCGTGGCGGGGCCGGGCGCGAGGTCGTCGACGACGGACCAGCGCAACTCGAGCCGCATGCCGCCCTATCCGACCATGTCTCGAAGCTCCGGAACCACCCAGAGCGGCGACCGGCCGGCCTCGATCCGCTGGATGTTGTCGAAGCCGTTGCGGTACGCCTTCGTCCAGTTGTCCCACGTCGGGCCGGCGCTGTGCGGGGTGAGGGTGACGTTCGGCAGCGAGAAGAGCGGGTGATTGGGCTTCGGCGGCTCTTCGACCATGACGTCCAGGCCGGCGGCGGCGATGGTGCCCGACGTGAGCGCCTGGTGCAGCGCGTCCTCGTCCACGACCGGACCGCGGCAGGTGTTGATGAGGATCGCGCTCTTCTTCATCATGCCGAGCTCGCGGGTGGAGATCATCTTGCGCGTCACGTCGTTCAGCGGCACGTGCAGGGTCACGATGTCGGAGGTGCGGAGGATCTCGGTGAAGAGGGCGAAGCGAACACCGAGCGCGTCCTCCTGGTCCTCGGTGAGCCGGAGGATGTCGAAGTAGCGCACGTCCATGTCGAAGCCCTGGACGCGGCGCGCGACCTTCTTGCCGATGTTGCCGAGGCCGATGATGCCGAGCCGCTTGCCCTCGACCTCGTAGGTGCGAATGGATGCGAAGTCGCCAGGGCGCCACTTGCCGGCGACGACGTTGTTGTGGTGGTACACGAGCTTCTTGAGGACGGCGAGCATGAGCATGACGGCGTGCTCGGCGACGGCGACCGAGTTGGCGCCCCCGTTGTTCGCGACCGGCACCCTGGCCTTGCGCGCGGCTTCGATGTCGACGCGGTCGTAGCCCGCGCTGGTCAGCTGGATGAGCTTCAGCTTCGGCGCGGCGCGGAAGAACTCGTTGCCGATTCCGGTACGCGGCGAGCCCAGGTAATACTCGGCGTCGGCGGCCTTGTCGTAGAACTCGGGCTTGCCGGGGTCGACGACGATCAGCTCCATGCCGGGGGGTAGCAGCTCGCGCGCGATTTCCAGGATGGGGGCGGCCTGGGGGGGCGTGAGGATCTTGGTCACGATCTCCTCCTGAGAGTTGGGTGCAGAGCCGCCGATAGTATAGCCGCTTCGGTTTTGTCCGGCTCTTCCGGATCCTGCAGCTCGGGCCCCTGAAGCCGCGACCCTCGTCGTAAGATGGCCGGCGGCACGGAGCGATGAGCGCTCACGGCAAGGCCTCACGATCGACAGGACGCCCCTCACGAGCGCGGGCGCCCGCGCCGTCATCGTCTCTTGATCGGCTCCGGTGGGCGCGTCTCGTCCTCGCGGCCGCGCTCGCAGCTGGTGTTCTGCTCGCGTCGAGACTCTTCCTGGCGACGCGCGTGTTTCCACGGGCGCCCGTGCTGGACGGTTGGCCGCGGCTCCAGGCGCCGCTCGACGTGCTCGCCCTCGCCGCGCTGCTCGCGGTGCTGGGCGGCGTCGCGTTCGCGCCGCGCCCGCGCCGGTGGGCGGCGGCGGCCACGGCCTTCGCGCTGATCCTGGCCGTCGAGGACCAGTCGCGCTGGCAGCCGTGGTTCTACCAGTACGTGGCCATGCTCGCCGCCCTCGCGGTCGCCCGCGATTCCGGCGACACGCTCGCGGCCTGGCGCGTCGTGCTCGCGGGGCTCTACCTCTGGAGCGGCGTCCAGAAGATCAACGTGACCTTCATGACGCGGCTATTCCCCTGGCTCGTAGAGCCCGTCGCCGGCGTGTTGCCGGCCGGGCTCCAGCAGATCCTGTTCGCCGGCTGGATGGTGGTCCCGATGATGGAGATCGCGGTGGCGGTGGGCCTCCTGGTGCCACGGCTGCGAAACGCCGCGGCCGTGGGGGCGATCGCGACGCATCTCGTCGTCCTCGGCTTGCTCGGGCCGCTCGCTCACGGAACCAACGCCGTCATCTGGCCGTGGAATGCCGCGATGGCCGTGCTGGCGGCGCTCCTCTTCTGGAACGCCGGCAACGCGTCCGCGCTCGACACACTCGTCCCGCGACGGGTCGGCGCTCACGCCGCGGCGCTCCTGCTGTTCGGAATCATGCCGGCACTGAGCTTTGCCGGCCGCTGGGACGCCTATCTCTCCGGCGAGCTCTACTCCGGGAATCTCAAGGTGGGAGCGCTGTCCATCACCGAGACCGTGACTGCGCGGCTTCCCGGCGCCGCGCGCCGGCACGTCGTCAGCAGGGGGACCGGCGCCAACGCCCTGGACCTCTGGGAATGGTCGATGGGCGAGCTTTCGGTGCCGTCCTATCCCGAAGACCGGGTCTTCCGCGCGGTGGCCCGAGACGTGTGTCGTCTGGCCGACAACCCGGGCGACGTCGTGCTCGTCGTCTTCGGCCGGCCCGGCCTCCTCACGGGCCAGCGCGAGATCACCCGGAGCGACTGTGGCGCCTTGAGGTAAGCTGTGCCGCGGGAGGGAGCCATGCTGATCGTCGATTCCCAGATCCACCTCTGGCAGAACGGCAAGATGAGCGCGCACCATCGCCAGATCCCGACCTACTCGGTCGACGACGCGCTGGCCGAGATGGCCTCGGCCGGGGTCGATTGCGCGGTGATCCACCCGCCCAGCTCGCTCGGCGAGGCGGTCAACGTCCTCGCCGTCGATGCGGCGCGCCGCCATCCCGCGAAGTTCTGCATCCTCGGACACTTCGATCTCGAGAGCCCGGACCGCGAGCGCATCGTCGCGCACTGGCGCGAAAGGCCGGGCATGCTCGGATTTCGCTTCACCTTCAACCAGCCGCAACAGAAGGCCTGGTGGACCGACGGCTCGCTCGACTGGTTCTGGGCGGCTTCGGAGAGGGCCGGGCTTCCCGTCGGGCTCCTGGCCGGCGGCAACATGCCGGCGCTGGCGAAGATCGCCGAGCGTCATCCGCGCCTGAAGCTGCACATCGATCACCTCGGGCGCCACGGCGGCGGCACCGGGAAAGCGGACGACGTGGCCTTCGCCGATCTCAAGGACATGCTCGCGCTCGCGAAGTACCCCAACGTCGCGGTCAAGATGTCGGGCGCTCCGAGCTATTCGAGCCAGCCCTATCCTTACAAGAACATCCACGGCTATCTGCGCCAGATCTTCGAGGCGTTCGGGCCCGAGCGCTCGTTCTGGGGCACGGACATCACCCGCATGCCGTGCTCGTACCGTCAGTGCGTGACGATGTTCACCGAGGAGCTGCCCTGGCTGAAGGGCCGCGACCTCGAGCGGGTGATGGGCGGCGCCGTCGTCGACTGGCTGGGCTGGAAGCGGCCGGCCGCCTGAGCATGTCCTCGGCCGCCGAGCCCGATCCCGCCAGCCTGATCGAGGCGTACTTCGAGCGCGGCTGGACCGACGGGCTTCCGGTCGTTCCGCCCACCGAGAAGTCCGTCGCCGAGATGCTGGCGGGCGCCGGGCTGCGGCGCGACGAGATCCTGGGCGAGATCCCGGGCCGGAACACGGTCGTCGTCGCCGAGAAGGTGGCCATCAACGCCGCGCTCGCCGGCTGCCGGCCGGAGTACATGCCCGTGGTGGCCGCGGCCGTGCGCGGCCTCTGCCACCCGGACTTCGCCTATCACGGTCCGGCGTCGAGCACCGGCGGCTCGGCGATGGTGCTGATCGTCAACGGTCCGATCGCACGACGGCTCGGGCTCAACTCCGGCAACAACGCCTTCGGCCAGGGCTGGCGGCCCAACGCCACGATCGGCCGCGCCGTCCGTCTGACCATGATGAACGTCATGCAGACGCGCCCCGGCTTGCTCGACCGCGCGGTGCTCGGCAACCCCGGGAAGTACTCCTTCTGCTTCGCCGAGAACGAGGACGACCATCCGTGGGAGCCGCTTCACGCCGCGCGCGGACTCAGTCCGGCGCAGAGCGCGGTGACGGTCTATGCGTCCAACAGCCTCTACCAGGTCTACAACCAGCTCGCCGCCGAGCCCGAACCGCTCCTCGTCTGCTTCGCCGACGCGCTCTCGAACCTCGGTCTCCCCAACGTGAAGGGCTTCAACCAGGCGCTGCTGGTCGTCGCGGGAGAGCACACGGAGATTCTCCGGCAGAGCGGGTGGTCGCGCGGGCAGGTGCAGAGCTTCTTGATCGAGCACACGCGTCGCCGCGTCGCCGAGCTCAAGCGCGCCGCGCGCCTGCCCGGCGAGGTGACGGCCGCCGACGAGACGGCGTGGCGCTACTTCTTCGAGAAGCCGGACGACATCCTGCTCGTCTGCGCCGGCGGCCGCGCCGGGAGCTGGTCAGCGTGCCTGCCCGGCTGGGGCAACAAGTGGACGAAGGCGGTCACGACCGCGATAGGAGAGATCCCATGAGCTCGCCCCTCTTCGATCCCACCGCGGCGCCCGTCGGTCGCGAGGCGTCGACCGCACCGCGGCCGGCGAGGCTCGACGGGCTCCGGATCGGGCTCGTCGAGAACACGAAATTCAACTCCGACAAGCTCCTCCTGCGGCTCGCCGAGCGCCTCGGCCGCCGTCACGGCATGACCGTCTCTCGCATGGTGCGCAAGCGCTCGCCGAGCCACGAGGTGGACGAGGCGGCGATCAACGCCTTGCGCAAGCAGAGTGACTTCGTCGTCTCCGGCATCGGCGACTGAGGGTCCTGCTCGTCGAGCAGTGTGCTCGACGCGATCCTCTTCGAGCGGGCAGGGGTGCCGGCCATCGCGGTCGTGACCGAGCCGTTCCGGGCGACCGGCGAGGCGATGGCGACGAGCTGGGGGATGCCGGGCTATCGCTTCCTCGAGGTGCCGCATCCGATCGCGAACCTCGGCGACAAGGAGCTCGACGAGCGCGCGGACCGGCTGGTCGAGCAGGTCGTCGCCCTGCTCGCCGGCGCCTCGAGGTAAACGCCGCTACGTCCCGCGCTTGAAGGCCGGCATGACCTGAGCCGAGAAGCGCTCGAGCTGCTCCAGGATCACCGCCTGGGGCGTGCCCACCGGCTGGCCGACGTTGACGACCTCCAGACCGGGGTACTTGTGCTCGATGTCTTTCAGCTGCTGGGTGATCTGCTCCGGCGGGCCGATCAGCCACGTGCCCGCCTTGATCGCGTTGCGCAGGGTCGGCAGCCCGGCGTGCCGCGCGCGCTTGGGGTCGGCGACGGCGTCGATCTGCTCCGGCGTCAGGCCCGGCACGAAGCCGAGCGGCGCGAACATCTTGATGTTCTCCTCGAAGAACGGCGTCGCTTCCTTGATGCCCTGCTCGACGCTGTCCGCGATGTAGAACGAGAACCCGATGCAGAGGTCGCCGCCCAGCTTCGTCTCCTTGCCGGCCCGGGCCCGGGCCTCCCGAAACGCGTGCACGACCTTCTCGTTGGCGCCGCCCTGCGCGGCGCCGCCGCCGATGATGCCCCTGATGTCGTGCCGGGCCATGAAGTCCAGCGCGCGTGTGCTGGCGCTGACCACCGGCTGCCAGCACTCGACGGGCAGCGTCTTCGGACGCGGCACCAGCGAGATCTCGGAGAGCTCGTACCCGCGGTAGGGCACCTGGGGCGGCGGGATCGTGTAGTACTTGCCCTGGTGCGAGAAGGCGCGCTGGTTGAACGATTTGAAGATGAGGTCGACCTGCTCCTCGAACAGCTCGCGGTTGGCTTCCTGGTCGCGGAGCGGCGCCCCGAACACTTCGACCTCGCGCGTGTGATAGCCGCGTCCGACGCCGAAGATGACCCGCCCGCCGGTGAGCCAGTCGGCGGTGGCGTAGTCCTCGGCCATCCGGAGCGGATGCCACATCGGCGCGATGTTGAAGCCGCAGCCGATCTTGATGTTCTTCGTGATGTGGCAGAGGTGGAGGGCCAGCATCAGGATGTTCGGAATGCACTCGTACCCTTCGCGCTGGAAGTGATGCTCGGCCAGCCAGAACGTGTCGTAGCCCCTCCGGTCCATCAGCTTCGCGATCGCCTCGCTCTTCGGAAAGACGCCGGCGAGCTCCTCGTCGGGCAGCCAGCGGTCGTTGGCCGCCGTGCCGTCCAGCCCCTCGTGGTCCAGATCGACGTGGCCCGCGAACAGGCTGCCGAATTTCTTGATCATGCTCGGATTCCTCCGATCGGGCTCACACCCGATGCTGCGTCACGCCAGATGCTTCTTGAAGAACGCGATCGTCCGCTCCCACGCCAGCTTGGCCGCGGCTTCCTGGTACCGCGGCGTCGAGTTGTTGTGGAAGCCGTGCTGGGTGCCGGGATACATGTGCATCTCGTACGGCACGCCGGCCGCCTTCAGCGCACCCTCGAAGGCCGGCCACATCGCGTTGATCCGCTCGTCGTTCTCCGCGTACTGGATCAGGAGCGGCGCCTTGATGTCCGCCACGCGCGCGGTCTCGGCCGCCGCGCCGTAGAACGGAACGCCCGCTTTCATCTCGGGGCCGAGCGTGATCGCGAGGAAGTTGGTCGTGCCGCCGCCCCAGCAGAACCCGGTGACCCCGAGCTTGCCGGTGGAGAGTGCCTGCGCCTTCAGATAGCGCGCGCTGTTGACCATGTCCGTACGAAGCTTCGCCTGATCGAGGCCCGCCTGGAGCACGCGGCCGTCGTCGTCGTTGCCCGGGTAGCCGCCGACCGGCGACAACCCGTCGGGGGCGAGCGCCAGGAATCCCTCGGTCGCGGCCCGGCGCGCCACGTCCTCGATGTAGGGATTGAGCCCGCGGTTCTCGTGGATCACCAGGACGGCGGGAAACGGCCCTGGCCCGCTCGGCTGCACGAGATATCCGCGCATGGTGCCCGAGGTGCCGCCGGGTGACGGATACTCCACGTACTTGGCCTTGATCCGCTGATCGGTGAAGGAGATCGTCTGGGCGGCCGCATAGCGGGGCAGCAGCGCCTGCGCCATCGCCAGCGCCGAGACGCCGCCCACCGTGAGGGCGCTCGCGCGCTGCAGGAACTCGCGCCGGTCGATGCGCCCGTGGCAGTACTCGTCGTAGAGGTCGAAGACGCGCTGGTCGATGTCGCTTTGGGTCAGCATCTCATCCTCGCTGATATTCCGTGATCGCCCGTCCCCGCCGACCACATCCGTGGAGCGCATTATGCCATCGATGAGCTCGCTACTCGATGCCGCGACTCATCCAGGGCGCGCCTGGCTGACGGGTGTTCGCGCTTCGCCCAGAAGCCGCGCGTTCCTCTCGATTGATTCCGGCCCGCGCCGGCACGCTTTCCAGAGGACGCCGAAATAGCTCGAGTCTACGACGGCCTTTGTTCGTTCGATTTCTGGGAGTAACGCCGCGTGCAGCTTCTGCAGGTTGTGCCATGGAACTCCCGGGTAGACGTGGTGGCCGATGTGGTAGTTGATGTTGTTCCAGAAGAAGCTGTGCACCTGGTTGCTGATGATGGTTCTGGTGCCCAGCAGCTGTCCTTCGTTCCACGGCGTCTCGTAATGCTCCGCGAGGAAGCGGATGCTATTCAGCAGGGAGAAGATGTAGGCAGGGATCAGCCAGAGGGCCAGAAACTGAGCGAGCACACCCGCACGGGCGGTCCAGATGAGCAATCCTCCCAGCGCCACGACGCGCAACACCAGCTCGAACCCATGAATGAGCCATTGCCTCCGATTGAACTTCTGGATGGGGTAGATGATCGTGAAGTGGACGACCGTCAGGACTCCACCGATCAGAATGTAGGCGTAGAAGAGAAGAAACTCGAGCGCGCTCCGGTTCCCCATGGTGAAGGCATCGGGATCCTTCGCGGTGCGGTTGTAGCGATGATGCTCCAGATGATCCTCTTTGAACGTGATGAAGGTGACGACGAGCGGAATCATGGAGAAGATGCCGAATGCCCAATTCTTCCACCGGGCCGCGAACAGGGTGCTGTGCGTGCAGTCGTGCATCAAGGTGACGATGCTCATCCAGAGATAGCCCATGCACCCGTACATCCCCCACCGTAGCCACCAGGCAGGCGTGGTCCACGCCAGATACCCCGCCGTGATCAACAGGAAGTAGAAGAGGGGAATCTTCAGATGGTGGCGCCAGGACTCGCGATACAGCTCTTTCAACACCGTGGGCGCGACGGTCGAGGACGATCCTGCTTCATTCATGTCGTTCCTCCGCCTCCGGGCCCCCCGGGGGGGGCGCCCGCAAATTCATCCGTGCGCGGATCCCGGCTAGCATCCAGGCGATTGTACAGGACGTGGCTTCCGTCCTACTCGATGCAGCTCAGGCTGCCGAAGCCGTAGTGGTCGTCGTAGCGCCAGGGCGGCGGCAGCGGCCCCGAGGTCGGCAGCGCGACCCCGTCGACGCCCCCGTGCAGGCCAATGGTCGAGCCGCGGCGCACTGTCTTGGTCGGTAGCCCGATGACCCGCGCCACGCCGGGCGTTTCCGGCACGGCCAGCGTCACGTTCTTGAAGAAGCTCGTGCTCACGATCGCGTCGGCCTCGGGCAGGGGCTCGAGCATGGTCGGCGCGCCGTCCGTCGCGTCGTCCTCGCTGGTGAGAAAGACAGTCTTGATGCCGAGCCGCTCGCAGGCCTGGATGCTGCGGACGACCTCGATGAACTCGTTGCCGCCGGCGTCCCAGGTCACGACCGCGCCCTGCGCCCCGAGCTGCTGAGCGAGCTTGGCCGTCTGGTTGGCCATGAGCTGCTTCTCGGTCTGCGTCGTCCACTCCGTGCGCAGCGAGATCACGCCGAGGAAGTTCCAGTCCCGTCCGTGGCGGCGATAGAGGTCGAGGAAGAGCGGGTTGTTCGCCACGGTCCAGGACATCGCGAAGGCCGTGCGGTAGGGGCCCGTGAGCGCGCCGTCCAGGATCTCGTTCGGATGCAGATACCAGGGCGGCGTGAGCTGGGTCAGGCCGTAGGTCGCCGTGCAGAACGCCGAGGGCGAGCCCGACATGGCCTGAGGCGAATGGACACACCAGATGTACACGACCCGGGGGAGCGACGGATCGACCGGCGTGAGCTCGAAGATCTCGCGCTCGGGCGGCGTGAGGGAGCGGACCGCCTCGCCGAGCTGGTCCGAGACCGTGAGCGCGGCCTTGTGCACGGCGTAGTTCTTGACCTCTTCGTTCAGCGTCCGGTCGGGCTCGACCACCAGGCACAGGTTGATGAGCCGGTGGTAGGGGTACATCTCGCTGTACGGCCCCGACATGTCGAGATGGGTCTCGACGAAGTCGCCGCCGGCGTCGTGCCAGTTGACGCTCGACACCTCGACCACGCCCATGCCGGCCAGGCGATGCGTGCGGCCCCGGCCCACCGTGGCGATGTCGCGGCCACAGATGCCCGGGTAGCAGACGCCAGGCCCTTCCACCTTGACGCGCGGCTCGATCACGTCCCGCACCGGCCAGATCCGTACCGACTCGCCCGGCCGCGCGATCTCGAGCTCGGCCGTGGCGATACGCGGATCCTGCTTCACCGCCGCCAGGACGGCCTCGCGATCGACCGTGAGCCGGCCGGCGTCGTAGCGCGTCGCCGGGCCGAAGACGATGTCGGTCACCGGGAAGGAGCCCATCTCAAGACGCATGCGCGGCCTCCTTTCCCGGCGCCATGGGATCGAAGAGCGTGGGCCCGGGCACGGCGACGGTGAGGGTTTCGAGCGCCGCGGTCACGATGCGCATGCCGAAGGCGTAGTCCTTCTCCGGGCTCAGCGTCGGGTCGCCGCAGACGTGCTCGATACGCGCGCCGCGAATCACCCGGTTGGCCCCCGTCGTGAGCGCGAAGTTGTAGATGGCCGAGATCATTCCCACCGGAATCCCGACCCGCTCGATCTCTTTTGCGATCGTTGCGCCGCAACGATTGCACGTCCCTCAGGTGGCGACGAGCAGCGCCCCGTCGACACCCGCGGCCTTGAGGTCCTGGGCGATGTTGCGCCCGTGCCCGGCCGCGACGGCGACCGGCGTGCTCACGCCGGGCAGCGCGTAGATGTGCTCGTGGACGCGGCCGACCTTGCCCTGGCGCTCGAGGTCGCGCAGGAAGGAGAGGGGCAGGATGTAGTTCGGATTGCTGTTGACGAGGTGATTGAAGTAGCCGGCGTGGTAGGCCTCCCACTCCTTGGGCGAGAGCGACTCGAGCTCCGACACCGCGTGCCGGTGATAGCGCACGGCATTCGCCGAGACCTGGCGGTCGGGATTGCCCTTCCGCACGAGCCCACCGGTGGTGATCATGGCGATGCGGGCGCGGGCGAGGTCGGCGATGGGCGAGGCCGGGGCGACGCGCTCGGGAGCGGCGTACGGCACCTCCGACCGGTACGCGCGGCCGTGAAGCTTGTCGAGGAGCATGTCGAGCGCGCGCTGATAGCCCGGGCGCCCGCGGTCGTGGACGCGGCGCGAGCCTCGGGGCATGTAGCCGTCCACCTCGGCGAGCCCGAGCGTTTCGCCGCGGCCCAGTCGCCGCGCCAGCGGCGCCAGCGCCTCGAGCGCGGCCGGCATGGAGGTCGTCGACGCGCCGGTCGGCACGACGTAGAGGCCGCGCCGCGCGCCGGACGCTCCCGGATTCTCCGGATGCATGGCGGTGATCGCGGGGACGCCCCGCTCCCGGGCCACCTTGCACACGAGCTCGCACGCCAGGCCGTAGCGTCCAGAACCGAACGCCGGACCCGCGACGAGCACGTCGGGCCGGAGCCGGTCGAGCTCGACGGCGATCGCGCGCGAGGCTTCCTCGGCGCGGTCGTTGACGAAGTTGTCGCCGCCGATCAGCGTGGCCTCGATGCGCGCGTCGTCCCCGAGCGCCTTTTCCAGAAGGCGACCCGGGCCCACCGAGCCGGCCCGCGCCGTCACGCCCACGTCCGCCTGCTCCTCGCCCCCGATGCCGCCGAAGAACTGGTTCAGGTAATGTACGACGCGAAGCGGACCGCTCATGGCGCCATCCTCCTGACGGCTTGTGCCGTCGAGGCGGATTCTAACGGCAAGGCGGCTCCGTATCCATGGGCTGTCCCGTTTTGGGGAAGCCCGGCCAGCCGTTATGCCGACCCGCGCACTTTGATCGGCGCCGAGTGACGCGAGTACGATTCCGCTGATCGTCAAAGCGTCTCATCCTCTGGAGGAACGAATGTCCCTCGTGATCCGCGCGGCTCTGGTGATTCTTCTGCTGCTGGCCGCGGTCAGCTCGGTGCAGGCCCAGGACGTCACGCTGTCGGTCGCCATCAGCATGAAAGACGTCGTCGGGGAGCTGGGCCGGGGCTTCATGGCCGCCCGCCCGGGCGTGACACTCCGCTACAACTTCGGCTCGTCCGGGGAGCTGCAGAAGCAGATCGAGGGCGGCGCGCCGGTCGACCTGTTCATCTCGGCGGCCGAGCGGCAGATGGACGAGCTGGAGAAGAAGGGGCTCGTCGTGAGCCAGAGCCGGCGCATCTTCGCGCGCAACGTGCTCACCGTCATCAAGCCTGCCGACTCGAAGATCGACATCACCAAATCGGCCGACCTGCTCGACGCCCGGGTCACCAAGATCGTCATCGGCAATCCGAAGACCGTTCCGGCCGGCCAGTATTCCGAGGAGAGCCTCAAGGCGCTGGGGATCTGGGATCGGCTCCGGCCCAAGCTCGTCTTCTCGGAGAACGTCCGGCAGGCCCTCGACTACGTGGCCCGCGGCGAGGTCGACGCGGGCTTCGTCTACACGACCGACGCGGCCACGCGCCTGTCGCACGTGAAGGAGGCGTTTCGACCGGCGGAGGACACGTACCGGCCGGTCGTGTATCCCGCCGCCGTGGTCGCCGGGGCCAAGCAGGCCGCGCTGGCGCAGGCTTTTCTCGACCTTCTGGCGAGCCGGGACGGTCAGGCGACGCTCGCCCGGTTCGGATTCCAGCCGCCACCCGCCGGGGCGCGGTGAACGGCGAGGTCGATCCTCACGTCAACGGAGTCCGAAGCGGGAGGTTTGAACGATGAAGCTCAGCGCGCGAAACATCATGAAGGGGCGAGTGGTCAAGGTCACACGCGGGGCGACGACCGCGCACGTGAAGATCGACGTGGGGGGCGGTACGGTGGTGACGGCCTCGATCACGATCGAGGCGGTCGACGAGCTCAACCTGCGTGAGGGTGACGCCGCCTACGCGGTCGTCAAGGCATCGGACGTGATCGTGGCGAAGGACTGAGGTGCTGACCAGGCGGCGGCTGCTGGGGACGGCACTCGCGTCGCTCGTCGCGCCTCGCGCCGCGGTGCGAGTCTGCTTGCCCTCACTGGGAGGCTCCGCCGGCTGAGGCTGACCGCCGCTGGCTCAGCGAGCGCGGCGCCAGTCGCCGTCGCGCGAGGCGCGCGGCGAATCCGGCCGCCCGGCGGCGCCGCGCGGCGTGCCCTTCCGGCGCTTGCCGCGGGCGGCGACCTCGGCGGCCGTCGGACCCAGCGGGCCCACCGCGTCGTCGATCCTGTTGCGGATCGCGGCGAGGCGCTCGATGACGAGCCGGCCAGCTTCGGTCAACGCCGAGCCGCGCGAGCTTCCCTTGCCGGGGCGGGGCCTGGTCAGCGGCATGCCGAGCGCGGCCTCCGCCCGGCGCAGGTACTCCCACGCGTGGCGATACGACCAGCGGATCTGGCGAGCGGCGCCGAGCAGGGAGCCGTGCTCGAGGATGCCGAGCAAGAGCCGCAGGCCGCCGTCGCCGACGACGAACTGGCCGTTGTGCTCGAGCCACACCTTGGTCTTGACGGCGACCGCGGGCAGCTCGACCGTGTCCTGCGCGCTCGATGGGGAAATGGCTGTCTTCGCTCGGCTCGTCGGCTTCACGATCTGAATCATAGCGCACATCGGCAAAGTGCCGAGGGACATCGGCGGCGACTATCGCGAGGGGAGATATCATCGAGGCTCGTGAGGGGGACACGCGCGGGGCTGTTGCTGGGTCTGCTCGTCGTCTGGCCGGCCTCGGCGAGCGCCGCCGACGCCGGGCTCCTGCCGCGCATGGAGCGTCTCTCCACGCACTATCACGAGGACCCGGCGCGACTCGACGCGGGGCGAGCCGAGCTGGAGGCCGCCGTCGCCGCGCAGCCGAGCGTGGCGCTCCTGGTCATGCTGGCGCAGATCAGCTATGTCTGGGGCGACGTCCGTGGCTCGACGAGCGACGCGAAGCTCCAGGCCTACGAGCGCGGCCGTCAGGTTGCCGACCTGGCGCTCGAGCGAGATCCCCGGAGCGCTGACGCCCGCTTCTGGCGAGCCGCGAACCTCGGACGCTGGCTGGAGCGCAACCGGTTGCAGGCCGCCACGAGGATTGGGTCGCTCCGCGACGAGGTGCAGGCCATTCTCCGCGACCATCCGGACTACGTTGGTGCCTACAGCTTCCTCGGCAACTACTACTACCGGGCGCCCTGGCCGTGGGGAAACCTCGACGAGGCGACGAGGATGTTTCGCCAGGGGCTGGCTCGCGATCCTCGTGCCACCGGGATGCGCGTCGGTCTCGCCCGGACGCTCATCGACAAGCGCCTGCCGAACGAGGCGCGCGCCGAGCTTCAGCGCGTGCTCGACGAGACCGCGCCGACCAATCTTGCGGAGTGGACGCTGCGCGACGCACCCAGCGCCAGGAAGCTCCTCGAGTCGCTCCCGAGCAAGCCCTAGGTCGGGGGCGGGTCAGCGCGGGGCGCGCGCCCCGTCGGCGCGATAGACGAGGTAGTCCTCGATGACCACGTCGCCGCGCAGCCGGGGGATTCGCGCCAGCAGCGTGATCCGCGCGTACCGCGCGGTGACCATCTCCTTCAGGTCGCGCCAGCTCTCGGTGACGTAGAGCACGGGACCCGCCATCAGGTCGGGCGCCGGCGGCGGCTCCTGGTGCCAGCGATCCGGCTCGGTCAGCTGAACGACGGGAGGATGCGACGGCGCGTAGAAGGCGAGCCATCCGGTCTGGGCATAGTTCGTCGTGACGATGCTCCTGGCGCCGGTCTGCCGGCGCAAGGCGTCGATCTCTTCGACGACGGGGCCATAACCGACGGCGAGAAGACGCGCCACTGGATCCTTCGACCCCGGAAGCGCGACGAGCGGCCAGAACGTGTGCAGGTACGCGACGAGCGTCACCAGCGCCGCCGTCGGGACCGCGGCCGCTCGCGAGAACCGCACGACGTGAGCGCCGAGACCTCCGATCTGTCCAGGCCAGGCGGCGGCGATGCAGAAGACCGGGTAGAGGAAAGAGGGCCAGTTGCCCTGCACGCGCGAGTGCGTCGAATGCCCGAGGAAGTACGCCGTCGCCGGCGCCAGCATGGCGACAATCAGCAGTACCGGCAAGCGCCGCTTCGCCTCCGTGCGGACGATCCCGACGACTCCGACGAGTCCCAGGATGAAGATGAACGGCGTCGCCAGGCCGACCTGGCCGGCCACGAAGTCACCCAGGTAGCGCGGGGAAAAGCCGTGGGTGACGACCCGGGCGAATTGCCAGGCGAAGGAGATCCAGGCGTGGGCCGCATTCCACACGATCACCGGGGCGAACATGGCGAGCGCCAGCCCCGCCCCGAGATAGGGCCAGGGCGACCGAAGCCAGCGACGCTCCCGCGGCGACACGCAGAGCCACAGGAGGGCCCCGGCACCCAGGAACGGAGCCGTATATTTTGCGAGCAGCGCGAAGCCCCCGGCCGCGCCCGCGGCGGCCCACCAGATCGGGCGCTCGGTCTCCGCGACCTTGGCCAGGGAGAAAACGAAGAACGCCGCGGCGGCCATCGCCGGGGAATCCGGCGTTGCCGCCAGCCCGACCGTGCTGCTCATCAAGGTGAGGTTGAAGAACAGGGCCGCCGTCACCCCGGCCGAGTCGCTTCGCAGCAGCAGGGCGCCGCTGCGCCACACCGCCCACGTCGCCCCGATCGACAGCACCAGCGGCACGGCGCGCACGCCCAGCGGCGTGTCGCCGAAGATCGTCGTGCCCATGCGAATGACGTAGGCGATCAGCGGTGGGTGGTCCAGGTAGCCGGCCGCGAGCGCCTTCGACCAGCGCCAGTAATAGGCCTCGTCGAACGCGAGCGGCGCGTGGGCGGCGACGATGGCCCGCAACCCCATCAGCGCGGCGATGAAGACGAGCGCGCGACGCGGCGCGCGCGTCTCTTCGCCGTTCGAGCTCACTTCACATGCCAGACGAACCGCGGGGACGTCGCGTGGCTCCACACCGCGCCGATGACGGCGCCGGCGGCGCCGGCGAGCCACCACACGGGCCGGAGGGTGTAGAGCCACGCCGCCGTGCCCATCCCGGCCACGAGCCCGAGCGCGCTCGTGACGCAGAACACCAGCAGCCCTCGGAGCACGGCCCAGCCGCGAAGCCTGCGATCGTGATGGGTCAGGAGCAGGTTCGTGACCAGGAAGCTTGCGCCGAGCGCGACGACCGCCCCCAGCGCGTAGGCCCGGACGAACGGCAGGCCGAGGGCGAGACCGCCGCGCAGCGCCGCCAGGTGCACGCCCAGGCCGACGACGCCGACCAGCGCGTGGGACAGGAAGCGCGCCGTCACCGCGTCGCGCGACACCCGCGAGATCAGCAGGCCGAGATACTCGATGACCACGAGCGCATCGAGCTTGCTCTCGCCGTACACGCGTGAGCCGAACGCGTAGGGCTCCTCGACGATCCGCAGCGTCCCCCCCGCCCGCATGACGATGTCGAGCAGGATCTTGAAGCCGTGCGGCGACAGGGAGGCCGCGAGCGGCTCGAAGCGGTCGCGGCGGATCGCGAAGAAGCCGCTCATCGGATCGGACAGCGCGACGCCGCCGAGGCTCCACGCCAGCCGCCGTGCCAGCCGGCTGCCCATTCCCCTGGCGGGGGACAGGGCCTCCGCGCTGCCGCCCGCGCCGAAGCGCGTGGCGACGACCAGGTCGCTCGGGCCGCTCCTCAGCGAGTCGAGCATGCGCGGCAGGAGCGTCTCGTCGTGCTGAAGATCGGCGTCGATGACGGCGACATAGGTCGCGCTCGAGCCCAGAATGCCTTCGATGCACGCGCCGGCCAGACCGCGGCGGTTGACACGGCGAAGACAGCGTACGCGCGGGTCGTGGGCCGCGATCGCCTTGACCTGCTGCGCCGTGCCGTCGGGCGAGTCGTCGTCGACGAAGATCGCCTCCCAGGCCACGCCGCCGAGCGCGGTCTCGAGCCTCGCGAGGAGCGGCGCGACGTTGCCGCGCTCGTTGAACGTCGGCACGATCACCGACAGCTCGATCGAGCCGGGGGACGGTGGGCTTGCGACGGGTCGTATCTGGCGGCCGGCCACGACGTCCATCGTCATGGCTAGGGTAGGTACTGCGCGCGCGCGAGGGCCGTCAAGGATTTTCTCCGCCGACGCCGGACAGCGTTTCGTCGAGAAGCGACGCCAGCTCGGCGACGATCGCCTCGAGCGAGAAGACGGTGTCGATCCCTCCGGCCAGCGACGGCCGGGCGGTCAGGGCGACGTGCTTCAGATGCCGGCGATCCCGGACCGCCACGCTGGACCAGTCGTCCACGAGCGCCTGGGCGCTCGCGCGATCGGTCTCGCGAGCGATCAGGCGGGCCAGGCGCTCGGAGAAGACCAGGCCGCCCAGCGCCTCGAGATTGGCTTTCATTCGCTCGGCGTTCACCACGAGGCCATCGGCGATGCGCTCGATCGCGTCGAGCGCGCCGCCGGCCGCGTCCACCAGTTCCGGGATGGTCACCAGCTCGGCCTGCCAGCCGCCGAGCGCGCGCTCGTGCTCGCCGAGCGAGCTGGACAGGAGGGTCGCGACGAGCCCGGGCACCCGCGCGGCGGCGGTCAGAGCCTGAAGGCAGGCGACGGGGTTGCGCTTGTGAGGCATGGCGCTCGAGCCGCCGACACCCTTGGCCGGCGGCGACTCGAGCATCTCGCCGACCTCAGCCTGCGAGAGCAGGGAAACGTCGCGCGCGATCTTGCCGATCGTCTCCGTGACGATCGCGAGCTCGACCATCAGACGCGTGAGCTCGTCGCGCTGATCGTGCCACTGTCGCGCCTCGCCCAGGTGCAGGCGCATCGCCACGCCGTTGCGGACCGACGCGCGCTTGCCGCCGAGCGCGTCCAGGGTGCCGACGGCCCCGCCGAGCTGGATGCAGAGCGCCCGCTCGCGGGCCTCGGCGAGACGGAGCCGGCACCGATGGAGCGCCGCCGCCCAGCGCGCGATCTTCAAGCCTGCCGTGATCGGCGCGGCCGGTTGCATGAGGGTCCGGCCGAGCATCACGACGCCCGCGTGGCGACGCGCATGGCCGGCGAGGCTCGCCACCGCCGCGGCCAGGACGGCGTCGGCGTCCGCGAGGCACGGCTTCAGGCAGAGGACCAGCGCGGTGTCGAGGACGTCCTGGCTCGTCGAGCCGTAGTGGACGAACGCCGAAGCGCGCGCGTCGGCGCGGGCGACGTGCTCGGTGAGCGCCTTCACCAGCGGAACCGCCAGCGAGCCCGATCGCTTGCCCTCGACGGCCAGGGCCTCCGCCGACAGAGTCAGATCGGTACAGATCTTGGCGATGACGCGGGCGGCATCTTGGGGAACGACGCCGATGTCGCCCTCGGCGAGGGCGAGCGCACGTTCGAAGTCGAGCATCGCCCGCACGAACGCGTCAGCGGACAGCGCCCGGGTGAACGCGTCGCGCGCGAAGCTGCGGCCGACGATGTTCAAAGCGATCGGCACACGCGCGCTAGAATTCGATGAACACCGCTTCGCCGGCCCCCCGCAGCCGGACATCCCACCGATAGATCTTCGGATCGTCGGGGTCGGGAGTCGCGACGAGGGTGCGGAGCCTCTCGAGATCGCCGATGGCGCGGGCCAGGGGATCGTCCTTGATCAGGTCGATCGGCGCGAGGAAGACCCGCGTGTGCAGAGCCTTCAAGAGGCCGCGGGCGAAGATCGCGACGCTGATCTGGGGCGAGTAGGTCTCGCCGCCCGGGCCCGTGAACGATCCGGGTTTCACCGTCTCGATCGCATAGCGGCCGTCGGTGTCCGTCGAGACGCGGCCGTACCCGTACGGTCTGGCCCCGTCATGGCCGGATGGAAAGCGGCCGGTCGGGTCCGCCTGCCAGGTCTCGAAGAGCGCGTCGTAGATCGCCGCGCCGTTACCGTCGAACACGCACCCGGTCAGCGTCATGCGATCACCGCGACCCGGGAAGAGGACGATGCCGCCGTCCTTCCACAGGAGATCGCGCGCGAAGAACGGGCCGACCGTCTGCGAGGGCGTCGGCTTTGGCATCGTCACACTCCCATCGGCGTCGCGCGCGGTCCGCGCACCACCAGGTCCCAGCGGTAGCCGAGGGCCACGCCCTCGATGCCCTGCTCGAGATCGAGATCGGCGATCAAGAGCTTGCGCCCGGCCTCGGGGACGCTCTGGAAGATCGGATCGATCGCGAGCAGGGGATCGCCCGGGAAGAACATCTGGGTGATGAGCCGCTGCGCGTACGCATTGCCGAAGAGCGAGAAGTGGATGTGCGCCGGCCGCCACCCGAACGGGTGGTTCTGCCAGGGATAGGCGCCGGGCTTGACCGTCACGACGCGGTAACGACCCTCGTCGTCCGTCAGCACCTGGCCCTTGCCGAGAAAGTTGGGGTCCAGCGGCGCGTCGTGGTCGTCCACCGGGTGCGGATACTTCCCGGAGGCGTTGGCCTGCCACACCTCGATGAGCGCCCGCGGCACGGGCCGGCCGTCCTCGTCGAGAAGCCGGCCGACGAGCACCATCTTTTCGCCGAGCGGGGCGCTCGTGCCCCAGGTCGTCAGATCGGCCTCGCTCTCCCCGACGAAGCGTTTCGGGAACACGGGCCCCACCGTCTCGAGCGGGCTCGGCGCGACGCGCACCAGCGGCTGCGCCGGCGCCCGGAGCCGCGTGCTCTTGTAGTCCGGGTAGAGGTACGGCGGGTGGACGTCGACGGGGCGTGTCTCGGCCATCGGCTTCTCCCTCCAGGGCATTCGAGCGACCGCCAGCCGGTAGAGTCTACTCCTTCTCGCCGAGGGTCGGTTGTCGCCGCAGAGGCTCGTGCCCGCCTTGACGACCCGCCCGCCGGCGCTCATCATGCGCTCGCTCCAAGGAGGCTTCATGACCACCGCGCCGTCGGACCTGCGAGCGGTCGCGACCGTCCGGATCGACAACGAGCGTGTGCGGGTGACCGAATTCCGTTTCGCGCCGGGAGCCAGTACCGGAGCGCACCGTCACGAGCTGGCCTACGTCGTGGTCCCGCTCACCACCGGCCGACTGGCGGCGACCGGACCTGCCGGCGAGGCGCTCAACGAGCTGGTCGCGGGCCAGCCCTACTTCCGGCCCGCAGGTGTCGAGCACGACGTCCGCAACGCCAACCCGTTCGAGTTCGCGTTCATCGAGATCGAGCTGAAGGGTCAAATCCTGCCCGGGGCTTGACTCCGGCGCCGGGGGGGGCGATCTTAGCCGGGATCTGAGGCAAGGGGAGAGGTAGGGCGGCGGCGATAGGGTTTCTGGAATTCCCATTCTGACAGGAGAGAACTCATGGCCGAAGTCGACGGCGCAACACTCGTAGCGAGGAACCTCAAGAAGCAGGGCGTCCAGTTCATGTTCGGGATCGTCGGCTTTCCGGTGCAGCCGATCGCCGCGGCCGCGCAGAGAGAGGGCATCACCTACGTCGGCATGCGCAACGAGCAGTCGGCCTCGTATGCGGCGCAGGCCGTCGGCTATCTGACCGGGCGCCCCGGCGTCTGCCTCGTCGTGTCGGGCCCCGGCGTCGTCCACGCCCTCGCCGGCATGGCCAACGCGCAGCAGAACGGCTGGCCGATGATCTGCATTGGCGGCGCGTCCGAGTCGTGGCGCAACGGCATGGGCGCTTTCCAGGAAGAGCGCCAGGTGTATATCTCGACGCCGTTCTGCAAGTTCGCGCATGCCATCGAGCACGTCCACCGCATCCCGTTCTACGTCGAGATGGCCGTCCGGAACGCGATCTACGGCCGTGCCGGCGCGAGCTACCTCGACATGCCGGATGACATCATCACCGGCAAAGTCGACGAGTCGAGGGTGGAGGAGGCGGCGCGCTGCCCCGACCCGCCCCGCACCCAGGCCATGCCGCAGGACGTCGAGCGCGCACTGGACACGCTGCGGTCGGCGGAGCGGCCGCTCGTCATCATCGGGAAGGGCATGGCCTACTCCCGCGCCGAGGACGAGGTGCGCGCCTTCATCGAGCGCACCAAGGTGCCGTTCCTGGCGTCGCCGATGGGCAAGGGTGTCATGCCTGATAACCACCCGCTGTCGGTCGGCGCGGCGCGCAGCCACGCGCTGCAGAACGCCGACGTCGTGTTCCTGATGGGCGCGCGGCTCAACTGGATCATGCACTTCGGTCTGCCGCCTCGCTACAACAAGGACGTACGCTTCATCCAGCTCGACATCGCGCCGGAGTCGATCGGCCAGAACGCGCCGACCGAGGTCGCGCTGGTCGGCGACGGCAAGGCGATCGTCGCGCAGATCAACGAGTCGCTCAAAAAGCGCGAGTGGGTCTATCCCAAGGACACGCCCTGGCACACCTCGATCGCCGAGAAGGCCGCGGCGAACGCGGCGCAGATCGCGCCCCAGCTCGCCGACGACCAGGCGCCGGCCAACTACTATCGCGCGCTGAAGGACGTTGCCGCGTGGACGCCGGAAGACGCGATCATCATCGGCGAGGGCGCCAGCACGATGGACATCGGGCGCACGCAGCTGTTCAACTCGCGGCCGCGGCACCGGCTCGACGCCGGCAGCTACGGCACGATGGGCATCGGCATGGGCTTCGTCATCGCCGCCGCGGTGGTGCATCCTGACAAGCCGATCATCTCGGTCTCGGGCGACTCCGCGATCGGCTTCTCGGGCATGGAGATGGAGACGGCCTGCCGCTACAACCTGCCGGTCAAGATCGTCGTCTTCAACAACGGCGGCATCGGCCCCGGACACGCGAAGCACCCGGACAACCCGCTCAAGAACCTGAAGCCCAACGCGCTGATCTACGGCGCGCGCTACGACAAGATGATGGAGGCGTTCGGCGGCAAGGGCTGGTTCGTCGAGAATCCAAAGGATCTGAAGAACGCGCTGCAAGAGGCGACGGCCTTCAAGGGCCCGGCGCTCGTCAACGTCATGATCTCGCAGGAGTCGGCGCGCAAGCCGCAGCAGTTCCGCTGGCATAGCTGATCGGCTGACGCTTCGAGAGCCTCGGGGCCGCTCCGCAAGGGGCGGCCCCTTCTTTTTCTCCGACCCGTGGCTCTTGACACGTTCGCTCGGCCAGCGGAACATCGCGGCACCATGCGACAGATAGCCGAAGAGAAGCAGCTGCCCGCTGACATCGAGGCCGAGCCCCTGGTTCGGGCCGCCGCCGCACTGCAACCGGTCATCCGCAGCCATCGCGACGAGATCGATCGCGAGCAGCGGTTGCCGAAGACGCTGGTCGAGCAGTTTCACGCCGCCGGCTTCTACAACATGACCATTCCGCGCGAGCTGGGCGGTCGGCAGGTCGACCCGCTGACGTACCTGCGCGTCGTGGAGCTCCTCGCCGAGGCCGCCGGCTCGGTGGGCTGGAACCTGTGCAACAACAGCATCGCGCAGCTCGTCACGCTCGGGCTGCCGGACGAGGGCGTCCAGGAGCTCTACTCGCAGCGGCCCGACACGCCCATTGCCGGCACCGCCGTGATGGGCGGCGGGCGGGCCGTCGCGGTCGACGGCGGCTACCGGGTCACCGGGCGCTGGCCCTTCGGCACGGGCTGCCAGGAAGCCTCCTGGATGCTGGGCAGCTTCCAGATTCTCGACGGCGGGGAGCCGCGCCGGAGCCCGGACGGCGGCTCGTCGTACTGGCGCGGCATCTTCAAGAGATCCGAGGCGCGGGTCGTCGACGGAAGCTGGGACGTCGCCGGGCTCCGCGCGACCGGCAGCTTCGACTGGACGGTCGAGGACGTCTTCCTGCCGGAGCGGCGCACGATGGTCCACGCCGGCATCCCGCTCGACAATCAGTGGAGTCGGTGGCCGGGAATCTCGTACGCGCTTCCGGCGCAGGCCTGGGTCGGGCCGCATCACAGCGCCGTGATCACCGGCATCTGCCGCGCCGGCATCAACGCGATGATCGAGCTGGCCGGAGCGAAGACGCCGCGCGGCCGGAGCGAACGGCTTGGCGACAACCCGCAGGTGCAGGACGCGATCGGCCGCGCCGACTCGATCCTGAACGCCGGGCGCGCGTACCGCACCGCGATGGTCACCGAGATCTGGAACACCGTCGCGGCCGGCGAGGAGACCACGCTCGAGCAGCGCGCGCGCTGCCGGATGGCCGCGGCCAACGCCGCCGACAGCGCGCGCACTGCGATGGACCTGGTCTATCGCCAGGGCGGGAGCACGTCGTACAGGCGAGAAAGCCGGCTGGCCGAGTGCTGGCGTGATCTCCACGTGGTCGGCCAGGCGGTCACGATCATGCCGGAGTGGTACCCGATCGGCGGGCGGGCCCTGATGAACATGGACCCCGGCCCGCGGATGCGCTAGCCGGGCCCTCCCGAGGAGCGTCCCCACCGTGCCCGTCGAGATCATCGGCATGATCGGGGTGAAGCCGGAAGGCGCCGACGGCGCGGCCGTGCACGTGATCGGCGGCGCGGTCGACACCGAGTGGCTGCGCGCCTTCGCCCAGGCCCACGAGAAGGCCGACTTCGATCGTGTGCTCGTCGGCTACACCTCGACGTCGGCCGAGGGATTCGCGGTGACGGGCTACGCGGCCGCGCATACCGAGCGACTCTCCTATCTCATCGCGCACCGGCCGGGCTTCGTGGCGCCCACGCTCACCGCCCGCGCCGCGGCCACGCTGGATCACGTCACGAACGGCCGCGTCGCCCTTCACATCATCACGGGCGGCAGCGACGCCGAGCAGACGCGCGACGGCGACTGGCTCGACCACGACACGCGCTACCGGCGCACCGACGAGTACCTGACCGTGCTGCGCCGCATGTGGACGGCGCCCGAGCCGTTCGATTACGAGGGCGAGTTCTACCGGTTCGCCCGGGCGTTCTCGGAGGTCAAGCCGCTCCGGCCCGGCGGGATCCCGCTCTACTTCGGCGGCGCCTCGGGCGCTGCCGCGGGGGTGGCCGCCAAGCACTGCGACGTGTACGCGGTCTGGGGCGAGCCGCTCGCGGCCGTGAAGCAGCGCATCGCCGACATCCACGAGCAGGCTGCGGCCTTCGGGCGCCGCCCGCGCATCAGCGTGTCGCTGCGCCCGATCATCGCGCCGACGGAGGCCGAGGCGTGGGAGCGCGCGCGACGCATTCTCGCCAGGGTGATGGAGACGCGGCCGAGCGTGGTCGGCGAGGGGCCGGGCATCCGCCCGCAGGCCGTCGGCGCCCGGCGGCTCGTGGAGTTCTCGCGCGAGGCCGAGGTGCACGACAAGCGCCTGTGGACGCCGATCGCCGGGGCCATGGGCGGCGCCGGCAACACCACCGCGCTGGTCGGCACGCCGGAGCAGGTGGCCGAGTCGCTGCTCGACTACTACGACATCGGCTGCACGACCCTGCTCATCCGGGGCTTCGACCCGCTGAACGACGCCCTCGACTACGGCCGCGAGCTGATCCCGCTCGTGCGCGCCGAGGTGGCTCGCCGCGACCGCGCGACCGTGGTCCGCGCGTGACGACGTTCCTCGCCGTCGTGGGCAGCGTCACGCCGCCCGGCCGTCTGAACGCGGCGATCGCCACGGCGGTGGAGATGGCGGCGGCGCGACCCGGCGTGTCGGCGTCGCTCTTGAACCTGGCCGATCACCGCGTCTCGTTCGCCGACGGCCGCCCGCCAGAGAAGTTCGACGACGACACCGGCCGGGTTGTCTCGTGCGTGGCCGGCGCCGACTGCGTGCTGCTGGCCAGCCCGGTCTATCGCGGCACGTTCACGGGCGCGCTGAAGAACCTGCTCGACCTCGCGCCGATCGAGGCGCTCCGCGCCAAGCCCGTGGGCATCGTGGCCATGGGCGCCACCGCGCATCACTACCTGGGGGTGGACTGGCAGCTCCGCGCGGTGCTGGCGTGGTTCGGCGCGCGCGTCGTGGCGACCAGCGTCTATCTGGAGTCCGCGCACTTTCGCGACGGCGCGCTCGCCGATCAGCCGTCGCGCTCGGCGCTGGCCGATCTCGTCAACGCGCTCCTGGACATGCCGACCGCCGGCGGCGGCGCGTTCGGACCGCCGCCCCTCGCCGCCGGGCGCGGCTAGGGGACCAGAGCGGCCCGATCCGAATCCCTACTGCCACGCGCGGTTGTCGACGGTGTTCTCGTAGGTCGCGCCGGGTACGGTCATGTTCCACTTCACCGTCCAGGCGTAGGTGTCCTCGAATCGCTCGCGCGTGTAGGGCTGGGGGGCCGCGTGCAGCAGACGCCAGGGGTGTAGCTCGTGGGGCTCGAGCAGGCCGCCGGTCTCGCGCGCCAGGTAGTGCAGGAACGGCGTCGGGTCCTTCTCGAGCACCGCGACCGCCCGCGCCTGCGCGCGGAACATCCGGGCGAGCGTCGGGCCGTCGAGGTCGTCGCCGGCGGCCTCGCTGCGCGTCGAGTGTGACTCGATCAGGATGCGCATCCCCCACTTCTGCGCCACGCTGATCCACGGCTCGCTCAGGCTCGCCGCCGCGACTCGGCCGTCGCGCACCGCCTCGATGCGCTTGAGCATCGAGCCGACGTTGGTCCGCTTGACGTGCGCGGGCGCGAGGAACCCCTCCATCATCTTCAGCGTCGTGAACTCCGAGCCGTTGTTCGGCGTTACCGCGATCGGCTTGTCCTTCAGCATCTCGGGCTCGTAGATGGCGGAGTCGCGGGCCACGACGACGGCGAACTTCGACATGGAGGCGCCCAGGGCGACGATCTTGCGCGCGCGCAGTCCCTGTGCGCCGGCTTCGACGGCCCGCTTCATGATGCCCCACTCACACATGCGGTAGCAGTCGATGCCGCCTTCGTTGTAGACCGAGTCGAGCGGGCGCTCGAAGACGGAGTCGAACTTGACGGTGTGCGTGGTCGTGACCTGGGCCATTCCCGGCGTCGTCACGAACTCGAGGTCGAGCCCCTCGTCGCGATAGAACCCCTTGTCGCGCGCGACGAGCACGGGCAGGTCGTGGACCGCGTTCATGATGGCCACCTGGGGCCTGGCGCGAGTCTCCGGAGCCATAGGGACCTCCTCGCTCAGCGCGTCCGACGCTGTCTCGTCGTGGCGTCAAAACCCCGTGACGTACGGTAGCTTCTTCGCCGCCGTCTCGATCGCCGCGCCCGCCTCCAGCAGCACCGCCGTGGAATCCCACGTACCGCCCACGAGCTGATTGCGCGGCCCGTCGGGGATGGTCGCCTTGATGACGCGGTCGCCGAAGCGGACCTCCTGCTTGTCCACGTCGACTGTCACGGCCGTCTGTGGCGTCCGGCCGACGGCCTTCTGGAGCCACTCCAGATCTTCCTGCGAGGCGCGCAGGCAGGGGATGCCCAGCATCACGCAGTTGCCGAAAAAGATCTCGCCGAAGGAACCGCCGACGATGGCCGCGATGCCCCAGCGCATCAACGCCTGCGGAGCGTGCTCGCGTGAAGAGCCGCAGCCGAAGTTCTGGCCGACGACCAGCACCGACGCGCCCTTGAATGCCTTCTGATTGAACGGATGCTCGGGGTTGTGCTTGCGCGCGTCCTCGAAGGCGTGCTCGCCCATGGTCTCGAACGTCACTTCCTTGAGAAAGCGCGCGGGGATGATGCGATCGGTGTCGATGTCGTTGCCGGCCACGGGAATGCCGCGGCCCACGATCTGGCGCCGCCTGTAGTCGGTGCTCGTGCTCATTTCAGGATCTCCCTCACGTCGGCGACGGCGCCTGTAATAGCGGCGGCGGCGACCATCGCTGGACTCATCAGCAGCGTTCGGCCGGTCGGACTCCCTTGTCGACCAATGAAGTTTCTGTTGCTGGACGAGGCGCTCATCTCGCGGCCCACGAGCTGGTCCGGATTCATGCCCAGGCACATCGAGCAGCCGGCCTTGCGCCACTGAAAGCCGGCCGACATGAAGACCTCGTGCAGACCCTCGGCTTCGGCGGCCTTCTCGACCTGCTGCGAGCCGGGCACGATCAGCGCGCGCACGCCCTGCGCCACCTTGCCCTTCTTCGCCACCTCGGCGGCGATGCGCAGATCGGAGAGACGGCCGTTGGTGCACGAGCCCACGAACGCCACGTCGATCTTGGCGCCCTTGATCGGCTGCCCCGCCTGGAAGCCCATGTGCGCGAGCGCCTCGCGGAAGGTCGGCCGCTCGGGCTCGGGCTGGGCTTCGGGCGAGGGGATGCGCTGGCTCACGCCGACCGACATGCCGGGGTTGATGCCCCACGTCACGACGGGCTCGATCGCCCCGCCGTCGAGGCGCGCGACGTCGTCGAACGCGGCGCCGGGCTCGGTCGCCACCGACTTCCACCACGCCGCGGCCTTGTCGAACGCGGCCCCGGCGGGCGCGTACTGGCGGCCGCGCAGGTAGTCGATCGTCGTGGAGTCGGGATTGACGTAACCGCAGCGCGCGCCGCCCTCGATCGACATGTTGCAAACAGTCAAACGCTCCTCCATCGTCATGCGATCGATGACCGATCCGGCATATTCGTACGCGTACCCCACTCCGCCTTTGACTCCCAGGTTGTTGATGATCGCCAGAATGACGTCCTTCGCGTAGACGCCCCGGGACAAGGCACCCTCGACGCGCACCTGGCGGAGCTTGGGCTTGGCCATGGCCAGGCACTGGGTGGCCAGCACGTCGCGCACCTGCGTCGTGCCGATGCCGAAGGCGATCGCGCCGACGGCGCCGTGGGTCGAGGTGTGGCTGTCGCCGCAGGCGATGGTCATTCCGGGCTGGCTCAGGCCGAGCTCGGGGCCGATCACGTGGACGATGCCCTGCTTGCCGGTCGACATGTCGAAGAACGGTAGCTTGAACTCCTTCATGTTCCGGATCATGTGGACCGCCATCTCCTCCGCCAGCGGATCGGCGTAGGGGCGGGTCTGGTCGGTCGTCGGGATGATGTGGTCGAGCGTGCCGAAGGTGCGCTCGGGCATGCGCACCGTGAGCTTCGAGTCCTTCATCATCTGGAAGGCCTGCGGCGTCGTCACCTCGTGGATGAGGTGCAGGCCGATCAGGAGCTGGGTCTGGCCGGACGGCAGCGTCCGGACCGTATGCGCCTCCCACACCTTGTCGAGCAGCGTGCGTGCCATTGAAGCTTCCTCCTCGCGCGAATGCTGCCTCAGGCCGATTATGTAGTCTAGTGAAACATTCTGGGCCGAATGGTAAGTTGAGTTTAATGATTAACGCCGCGCTCTTTCCCGCGCTCGAGACGCTCCTGGCGGTGGCGCGCACGGGCTCGGTGGGCGCGGCGGCGCGCCAGCAGAACATCACCTCGTCGGCGGTGAGCCAGCAGATCCGGCGGCTCGAGACTCACTTCGACATCAAGCTCTTCGAGCGCGCCGGCCGCGGCGTGCGCCTCACCGCCGCCGGCGAGGCGGCGCTGCCCGTCGTGCGGGAGCTGTGGAACGGCGCCGAGTCGGCCTTCGGCCAGCTTGCCGAACTGGCCGGCCGCCCGGCCACCACGCTGCGCGTGGCGGCCAGCGACTATCTCGGCAAGGGGCTCCTGGCGCCGGTCTTTCGCGACCTGCTCGACGAGGATCCGCCGGCGCGCTTCGAGATCGTCACGACGCACTCGCGCGCCGGGGTGCGCCTGGTGGCCGGCGGCGAGGTCGACCTCGCGGTGGTCACGGGCCAGGAGACACCGCGCGGGCTCGAGGACCGGCACCTCTTCGATCAGCCCTTCGTCTGGGTGGGGCCGCGCCGTCGGCGCGAGCGCGCGCCCTTGACGGAGCGGCTGCGTCGCGAGCCCGTCCTGCGCCTGGCCGCCGAGAGCCGGGGGCGCGCGCTCCTCGACCAGTACCTGGCCGACGAGCGCATCCGCCCGGTCTCGACCATCGACGTGCCGAGCGTGTCGCTTCTGCTCGCCTACGTTTCGGGCGGGCTCGGGATCGGGTTGGTCCCGGCGCTCGCGCTCGCCGAGGCGCTCCCGGACCGGGTCGTCACGATGCCAGCGAACGTGCCGCCGCTGCCCGTCGCACTGGTCTGGCGCCCTGCCGCGAGGCGCCAGCCCGCGCTGGCCCGTCTGGCCGAGCTGCTGGCCGCCGCCGGCGCGCGCGTGGGCGCGCGGCTCGTCCGCGCGCGGCGCCGGTAGCGGCGGCCGTCGCTACTTCGCTTTCAGCTTCACGTCCTCGTAGGGCGCCGAGTAGGCGTGCCCGGGGATGAGCCCGAGGCCGGATTCCTGCACGCGCGGGCCCTGGCCGTTGATGAACGCCAGCTCCCAGATCGGGATGTGCATCACCTTCTCGCGCATGAGCTGCTGGATCTTGTGCAGGAGCGCCTCGCGCTTCTTGCGATCGAGCTCGGCGGCCTGGTCCTTGAAGAGCGAGTCGATGTCCGAATAGCTGCCGTAGACGTACGTCCCGTCCTTGACGACGTACGATTCGATCCGCGTCGCCGCGTTGCCGAAGGCGCCGCTGGCCGTGTACGCCATGTTCTTGTACTTCTTGTCGGCGTAGGTGCTCCAGTGCGACGCCCGCTCGCGCGACACCAGCTTGGTGCGGATGCCGACCTGCTGCAGGTAGCCGGCGACCGGCTCCTGCACGTTGGCGTACGAGATGTCGATGTAGTAGTCGCCGGCGTCGAAGCCGTTCGGGTACCCGGCCTCGGCGAGCAGCTTCTTGGCCTGAGCGGGATCGAACTCGTACGCGGGCGGCTGCCAGTAGTAGTCGAAGGTGCTCGGGATGATGCTGTAGGTGAGCCGCGAGTGGCCGAGCGTGATCGCCTGGTTGAGGGCCTTGCGGTCGACCGCGAGGTTCGCGGCCAGGCGCACGCGGCGGTCGTGCCAGGGCGACTTCGGGTCCCACTGATCCAGCATGCTGACCCACTGCGGAGCCTGGATCACCGTCGGCTTCAGCGCGAGCCCGGGAGTGCGCTGGAGCTCCTCCGCCAGCTCGCCGCGGATCGAGTACACCACGTCCACCTCGTTGCGCTTCAACGCCGCGAGCCGGGTCGACTCGTCCGTGATGACCTTGAAGACGAGCCGCTTCACGCCGGGCGTCTTGCGCCAGTAGCCCTCGAACGCCTCCATGACCAGCTCGACGCCGGGGTTGAACGAGACGAACTTGTAGGGCCCGGCCCCGACGGGCGCCTTCTTGAAGCCGTCGTCGCCGACCTTCTCGACGTACTTCTTCGGCACGATCCATCCGGCGCCGCTGGCCGCGGTGTAGAAGGTCATGAAGTCGGGCCAGGGGTTCTTCAGCCGGAACCTGACCAGCAAGGGGCTCGGCGTCTCGACGGCGGCGACGCGGTCATGGATGGCCTTGGCGGAGGCGCCCTTGTAGCGCTCGAACGAGAACTTCACGTCCTCGGACGTGAGGGGGTCGCCGTTGTGGAACTTCACGCCCTTGCGAAGCGTGAACTCGTACACGCGGCCGTCGGGCGATACCTGCCACGATTCGGCCAGGCTCGGCGCCGTCGGGTTGCCGGGCATCGCCTTGGCGAGGGCGTCGTGCATCGCGTACATGACCATGAACGGCGTGATGATCCCGAGCGTCTCGGCGGGATCGAACCACGTCGGCGCGAGCGAGATGTGAACGCCCCACGTCATCTGACCTTCCGGAGCCGCCGCGGCCGGCGCGGCAACGGCGAGCAGCGCGAGAAGCGCGCACATTACCGATCGGAAATGGTGCATCGTCTCTCCCTCTTTGCAGTCAGGGTTAGAATCAAAGCCAAGAAGCTGGTGCTCAGGCGGTCCGACCGCCGGGATCAATATCCCGATCGGGCCATGAGAAGTCAACCCGCCGGGTGTGGCGGAAGGTCGCGCCACGGCATACAATACCGGGTCTTCGGTTATACGACGCCGGGCGGGAGACAACCAGAACTCACGGAGGAGCGCAACATGGCATTGCGGATCAACAGCGAAGCACCCAATTTCTCAGCCGAGACCACCCAGGGGAAGATCAATTTCCACGACTGGATCGGCAACGGATGGGCCATCCTGTTCTCCCACCCGAAGGATTTCACTCCGGTCTGTACGACCGAGCTCGGATACATGGCCGGCTTGAAGCCGGAGTTCGACAAGCGCAACTGCAAGATCCTCGGGCTGAGCGTCGATCCGGTCGCCGATCACGAGCGCTGGTCCAAGGACATCCAGGACGCGGCGGGCCATGCCGTGACGTACCCGATGATCGGCGATCCCGAGCTGAAGGTGGCCATGGCGTACGACATGCTGCCGGAGGGCGCGGGCACCTCGTCGCAGGGGCGGACTCCGGCGGACAACGCGACGGTGCGGTCGGTGTTCATCATCGGGCCGGACAAGAAGGTCAAGGCGATGCTGACGTACCCGATGTCGACCGGCCGCAACTTCGACGAGGTGCTGCGGCTCCTCGATTCCTGCCAGCTCACGTCGAAGCACAAGGTGGCGACGCCGGTGAACTGGAAGCAGGGCCAGGACGTCATCATCGTCACCGCCGTCTCCGACGACGAGGCGAAGAAGACGTACCCCGCCGGCTTCAAGACGGTGAAGCCGTACCTGCGCTTCGTCGCTCAGCCGAAGTAACGTCGTCGCGTCGCGCCGGTGGCCCGCGCTGGGCCGCCGGCGCGACGCGAGTCGCCCCCGAGCGCCTTCACCCGAGGTGCTAGAATCCGCGCGGTGGTGGGGAACACCTCACCCGAGGGGGGGCCGACGTGAACATCCGACCGAATCGCCTGAAAGAGAAGCTCGCCGCCGGCCAGGTGGCAACGATCCTGTCCGGCACCAACGAGCCTGATCTGATCGATCAGCTCGGCACGCTCGACGTCGACGGCATCTGGCTGGAAGGGGAGCACGGGGGCGTCGACTACGCCGATCTCGGCAACCTGACCCGCGCGTGCGATCTGTGGGGGAAGACGTCGGTCGTGCGGGTCATGGACAACGACTACGCCACGATCTACAGGACGCTCGACCGCGGCGCCCAGGGCATCGTGGTGCCGCACGTCAACACGCGCGCCGAGGCCGACGCGGTGGTCGCCGCCGGCAAGTTCGCGCCCCTCGGCAAGCGCGGCATGTACACGAGCCGCCAGGGCTTCGGCGTCGGCGACTATCTGAAAACCGCCAACGACCAGAGCCTGCTGATCGTCCTCATCGAGGATATCGTCGCGGTCCGCGCCCTCGACGAGATCCTCAAGGTGGACCACATCGACGTGTTCTTCGTGGCCCCGAACGACCTGGCGACCTCGATGGGCCACATCGGCAACATGGGCCATCCGGACGTCCAGAAGACGGTCGACGGGGCGCTGATCAAGATCGTCCAGTCGCGCCGGGTCGCTGGTACGCTCGTCAACTCCGGCAACGTCGAGCGCTACACGAAGATGGGCGTGCGCGTCGTGATGACCAGCTTCTTCCCCTGGATCCAGGCCGGCGCCAAGGATCTCATCGATCGCGCGGCGGCCGGCGCCCGGGGCTGACGCGCTCCGCCACCCGTGCTGGACGAGATCCGGGCTCGCGGGTGAGGCTGGTCGATGCGCTGGGCGTCGGGGGCGGCGAGGTCGTCGCGCTGGTCGGCGGAGGCGGGAAGACCGCGGCCATGTTCCGGCTGGCGCGCGAGATCGTGGCGCGAGGCGAGCGCGCGCTCACGACCACGACCACGCATATTTTCGCCGCGCAGATCGCTCAGGCGCCCGCTCACGTCATCGCCGCCGACGCGACACCGGAGAGCGTGGCGGCCGCGCTGGCGGCCCACGGGCACGTGCTCGTCGTCGGCGCCACCGATGCCGGCTCAGGCCGGGCGGGCGGCGTCTCCCTGGACCTCTTCGCGCGCCTGCGCGGCTGGTGCCCCGGCGTGTGCATCGTGAACGAGGCCGATGGCTCTCGCATGCGTCCCTTCAAGGCCCCGGCCGCGCACGAGCCGGTGATTCCGGTGGAGACGACCCTGGTCGTTCCCGTCGTGGGCGCCGACGTGTTCGGCAAACCCCTCGACGGAGAGCACGTCCACCGGCCGGAGCTCGTCAGCGCGTTGAGCGGCGCGCCGGTCGGGACGCCGATCACGCCCGAGATCGTGGCGAGCGTCCTGGCCCATCCGGAGGGCGGACGCAAAGGCGTACCGCGCAACGCCCGCGTGATCGTCGTGATCAACAAGGTCGAGAGTCTCCCGGACAAGAAGCCAGCACGCGAGACGGCCGAACGCCTCCTGCGCGAGCCGGCGATCCAGGCGGTCGTGCTGGCTGCCGTGCGCGGGGACGACCCCGTGCTCGAGGTCTGCTCGCGGTGATGCACACACGCCTACGGAGGTTCTGATGGCGACAGTCGAGACAGCCCTCGGTCCGGTGGCCACGACCGAGCTCGGACCCACGCTGATGCACGAGCACGTCGTCACACGCTCGCCCGGCGTGCAGGAGAACTGGCCGCACCTCTGGGATCGCAACGGCATCCTGGCGATCGCCGAGCAGAAGATGGCCGATCTCTACAGCCGCGGCATTCGATCGCTCGTCGACCTGACCACCGTCGATCTGGGGCGCGACATCGACCTGATCCTCGGCGTGGCCCGCCGCTCGCGCGTTCACATCATCGTCGCCACCGGCGTCTGGTGGATGCCGCAGCGGTACTTCAGCGTGCACGGCGTGGACGCGGTGGCCGACCTGTTCATCCGCGACATCACGCAGGGCATCGGCACGAGCGGGGTCAAGGCCGCCATCATCAAGTGCGCCACCGACACCGCCGGCGTGACCCCGGTGATCGACAATGTCCTGCGCGCGTCCGCGCGGGCCCAGAAGGCGACCGGGGTGCCGATCTCCACGCACACCTGGGCGGCCGGCCGCACCGGCGAGCTGCAGCAGGCGATCTTCGCGCAAGAGGGCGT
>Ga0137403_10000500_pt1 | contig 50686 bp, 47 predicted proteins | sample CZOMad2_1_16fung_FD_122057 | JGI IMG/M metagenome (GOLD analysis project Ga0137403, IMG submission 122057) | Vadose zone soil fungal communities from Angelo Coast Range Reserve, California, USA - CZOMad2_1_16fungal (Hybrid Assembly) | ecosystem: Environmental > Terrestrial > Soil > Vadose zone... | reverse complement strand
GGATCCAAGCTGGTACAGCGAGACCGACTCAGGGAAGTCCTTCAACCGGTGCCGGCCCAGCTCGAGCACATCCTCCGCGACCAGCTCCCGGGTCGCTCCTGAGAGCAGCACCTGGCCGCCGTGGGCGGCGCTCATGATCCTGGCCGCCTTGTGCACGTCCGGGCCGACGTACTTGGGCGGATCGAGCAGCGGCTCGCCCGTGTGCACGCCGACCCGGCTCTGCACCGACCCCTCGGCAAGCGACGCCATCGCCTGCGCCACCGCAGTTACCGCTTCCGACCCCGACGCGAACGCATAGAACAGGCCGTCGCCCGCCTCGTCGACCTCGTAGCCCGAGTGAGTACCGAAAGCCTCCCGCAAAGCCCGACGGTGGTCGGCCAGCGCCTCCTTGAAAGCCTCGGCGCCGAGCTCGTCGAGCAGCGCCGTCGAACCCTCGATGTCCGTGAACACGAGCGTCACCGTTCCCGACGGCTGCACCGCCACGGAAACATCATCCCGCGCGCGCAACTGCTGGACAAGCCGACGTCCGCATGCGCCGGCATCGCGGCCTGAGCTTTGTCGACCAAGGTCATGCGGACGCCCACTGCGAACTCGGGGGCGGCCCATTTCGCCTGGGTCGTGCAGAAGACGACAGCGGCATCCGCGAATATCCCATCGCGTTCTCCACCCGGACAACGCCGTATCCCGCGCTGATCCCGCACGACATCGCCGGAAGTCCCAAGACCGGCCTGTCACGCCGGAGTCGCGGGTTCGAGTCCCGTCGCTCCCGCTCTTACTTGCAGGCAGGTGCGGCTGCCCGCATTGCTTCTGCGCCGGTTAGGGAAGGGACTTCCATTCGTAATGTGGACGCTCGTCGGCGTCCTTGAGTTTCATCTGGTCCCAGTCCAAGCTGGTAAACACGAAATGCCGCTTCAGGTCCGAACCGGCGCAGTTCTCGCCGGCTTTCGCCTGAAGTCGCTCCTCGGCGAGGGCGCGATGGGGACGGTCTACCTGGCTGAGGAGACGACGACCGGCCGAAGAGTCGCGGTGAAGCTTCTTGCGCCGGAGTTGGCGCGCGACGAGCGTTTCCGCCGACGGTTCCTCCGTGAGACCGAGCTCGCCGCGAACCTCAACCACCCTCACGTCGTGCCGACACTCGCGTCCGGCGAGGAGGACGGAACCCTCTACCTGGCCATGGCCTACGTCGACGGTCCCGACCTTCGCGCACTCCTGCGGCGCGAGGGCCGGCTCGAGCCGGAACGCACGCTCGACCTCGTGGAGCAGGTCGCGGGCGCACTCGACGCCGCACACGAGGCCGGGCTCGTCCACCGCGACGTCAAGCCGGGCAACATCCTCGTCGCCGCGACGCCGGAGGGGGAGGATGCGTACCTCTGCGACTTCGGCCTCGCCCGCCACCTCTCCTCGGTCAGCAGCCTCACGAGCGACCGCGGCTTCGTCGGCACGATCGACTACGTCCCGCCCGAGCAGATCGAAGGCGAGACGGTCGACCGTCGCGCCGACGTCTACTCGCTGGGCTGCGTCCTCTACGAGTGCCTCGCCGGCGCTCGGCCGTTCGACCGTGACAGCGAGCTCTCTGTCCTCTTCGCGCACCTCAACGACCCGCCGCCTCGCCTGACGGACCTCCGACCCGACCTGCCCGCCGCCTTCGACACCGTCTTCGCGACGGCCCTCGCGAAGTCGCCGGGAGACCGTTACGCGACGTGCGGCGAGCTCGCAGCCGCCGCGCGCGCTGCGATGCGGGGGGAGGTGCTCCAACGGCGGCGGCGGCGCGGGCGCCGCATCCTCGTGGCGGCGGCGATCGTGGCCGTGGCCAGCGCGGCGACCGCCGGCGTCCTGCTCACCCGGTCGGAGCCGGCACGACACGGACAGGCGCTGCGAACGCTGGCGCTTCGCCCCGACGCGCTCACCCTGGTCGATGCGCGAACCGCACGCGTCGCCGGCAGCCTGAGCTACGGCAGCCAGGTGCCGACCTCCCTTCCCGCCGTCGATGTCGCGTTCACGAAGCGCTCCGCCTGGCTGCTCCTCGTCGCCAAGCAGCGCCTCGTCCGCTTCGACCTAAGGACGCGTAAACAAACGCGCGTGGTCAGACTTCCCTGGCTGCCGGGCGGGCGGCTGGCGGCGGGCGGCGGCTTGGTATGGGTGACGCAGGACGGCGGCCCTGCGGTCTGGGGGATCGAAGAGCGCAGCGGGAAGATCAGCCGCCGCTTCTCCCTCGCCGGCGACAGCGGCACCGGAATCGCGTACGGGAACGGCTCGCTCTGGCTGGCGCGCGCGCCGGGGATCGTCCGGGTCGACCCGAGCTCAGGCCGTATCGTCGGCCGCATCGCCACGCCCGGACAGCCGGGAGCGACGCGGTGGCTGGTCTTCGCCGACGGCGCGCTCTGGATGGTGCGGGCTGACAACGGGCTAGTGGTGAAGGTCGATCCGGAAACGAACCGGGTTGTGCGCGAGACGCAGCTGCACGGCTTCGCGAGCGACCTCGCCGTGCACGGCGCCCTCGTCTGGGTCTCGATCGTCCCAGACGGCGTTGCGTACAAGCTGACCGAGAACGATCTGAGCGTGCAGGGCAGCAACGCCGTTGGACCGGACCCGGAACGGATCTCCCCCGGCGGCGGCTACCTCTGGATCGCGAACACCGCCGCGAGGACTCTTACGCGCCTCGCGCTCGCGACCGGAACAAAGACGGCACTCGCGGCGCGCAGCGAGCCTACGGCAGTGGCCTACCGCGACGGCCTCGTCTGGACGGGGGCCGGGCCCCAGGCGGTGCCCCTGCCGCACATCGCGGGCCAGGAGCTGCGGATCTCGACGCCCACGCAGAACTTCGACACCGACCCCGCCCACGCGGGCGGGCCGACCAGCGTGCAGTACCTGTATGCGACGTGCGCGAACCTACTCGACTACCCGGACTCGGCCGGCCGCGACGGGACGCAGCTTCGCCCCGAGATCGCCGCGGCGATGCCCACGGTCTCCAACGGCGGACGCACGTACACGTTCCGGATCCGGCGCGGCTTTCGCTTCTCGCCTCCGTCGAATGAGCCGGTGACGGCCGAGACGTTCCGCCACACGATCGAGCGGACGCTGGCACCGAGCCAAGGTCACGGCTGGCCGTTCGGGGCGGAGATCCTCGGGGCTGCCGCCTACGGCGCCGGCAAGGCGCGGCACATCTCCGGGATTGTTGTGCACGGCAATGTCCTCTCGATTACGCTCGTCCGCCCGGCCGGCGACTTCCTGAAGCGGATCTCGATGCCGAACTTCTGCCCCGCGCCGATCCATGGGCCCCTGCAGCGGTCGAACGGAGCGATCCCCTCGGCCGGCCCGTACTACGTCGCCGCGAGCTCGAGCGAGCAGATCGTCCTCCTGCGCAACCCGAACTACCGGGGAAGCCGCCCGCGCCGCTCCGCGCGGATCGTCTACACCAGCTACCGCCCAACGCCGCAGGCGGTGGCGCTGACGGACAGGGGCGCGATCGACTACCTCCCGCCAGACTTCGACAACTACTCGCTGCTCACGCCCGGCGGGCTGCTCGACCAGCGCTACGGGCCCGGGAGCGCGAATGCCCGCGCCGGGCGCCAGCGCTACTTCCGAGAGCCGATGCCGTACGTGGACGACCTCGTCTTCAACACGCGGCGGCCGCTCTTCCGCCAAGGGCGGCTGCGCCGGGCTGTGAACTACGCCCTCGACCGGCGCGCGCTCGCGAAGGCGTTCTACGACGACCCGAACGACCAGATCCTCCCGCCGGGTGTCCCGGGGCGCCGCGCGCGTCCGCTCTATCCGCTCAGCCCGGATCTCGCAACTGCGCGCCGTCTCGCCGGCCGCGCTCGTCGGCACGCCGTCCTGTATGCGTGCCCGCCGCAACCACGCATCGAAGCGCTCGTGCGTGCGAACCTGGCATCGATCGGAATGGCGGTATCCGTCGACGAATCGACGGGCTGCCTGCAGGGAGAAGACCCGGCGCGCGATCGCGCTGACCTGATCCTCGGCAGCCTGGGGCTCGGCCCTGCCGACCTCGACCCTGCTGCGTTCTTCGACATGGCGATCGGGGGCGCCTACAACTTCCCGACGCCCGGCCCCGGGCCGTGGACCTCCCCGGCCTTCCTCGTGCGGCTCGAACGAGCCCGCGCGCTTCGAGGTTACGGCCGCATCGCCGCGTACGCCCGGCTGCAGCAGGAGCTCCTGCGGGCGTCGCCGCTCGCCGTCTACGGAAGCTTTGTCGACCCGGGCTACTTCTCTCCGAGGGTCGGCTGCAAAGTCTTCCAGGCCGCGTACCGCGTCGTCGACCTGGGGCTCCTTTGCGTGCGGCGGCGCTAGCTCGGAGCGACCAGCGACCAGGTGAACCGCGTGCGGCTCGCGGCGGGAGCGAGCCCGCCGGGTCGCAGCCCGCCACGGACGAGCACCACCGGAGGGCCCGCGCGCCGCACAAGCGCACGCCGGCTGGCACCGATTCCTTCCGCGCGCCAGCGCGGAGAGATCCCGACGACGACGACCGTCGCCGGCTCGACGGACGCCGCGAGCGCGCCTTCGCTCGCCTCGATAAGCAGCGGCTCGCTCATCACGCCCGAGAGCCGCTGCACCGCCAGCGACGCGCTCGCGAGCAGACGGCTCGCGTCGCGCCGGCCGCTTCGGGGATCGGCGCGCGTCCCGAGCAGCCGAAGCGGAGCGCTGCCCGCGGAGGCGAGCCAGGCGCCGAGCTCGAGCGCCGCCCAGTCGTTCTCGGCGCCGCCAAACGGGACGACAACGCCGGCGCCGGCGCTCCAGTCGGCGGCGCCGCCGGAGACGACTGCGATGTCGGCGGCCGAGCGTTCGAGGATTTCCGCGAGGTCGGGCGCGAGCGGCGCGGCGTCGAGCGCGTCCGGCGCGGGCAGGAGCACGAGCTCGACGTCGTAGGCGGCCGAGAGGCGGATGACGTCGGCGGGCGCATCGGGCGACGTGAACGCGGCCGCCCGCGCGACGCCCCCAAGCGCCGCGCAGCGCGCGTTGAGCACCGCGGCCGCACGCCCGAGCTCGCGCTCGTCGGCGATGAGGCGCGCGACGATGAGCTCGCGTCCCGACGCGGCGAGCGGCTCTGCCAGCGACAGCGGCGGCTCGAGGTCGTCCTCAGCCGCCCCGACGACCAGCACGCTACGGTCGGCGGCCACGGACGTCCCGAGCCGCCGCGGGGCGGCCGGCGGCACATCCAGCGCCGGGTCCTGAACCAGGATCCGGCGCTCGAGCTGCTGGAGCGCGGGGGCCGGCTCGATGCCGAACTCGCGCACCAGCAACTCGCGCGCGCGACGGTAGGCGTGCAGGGCTTCCGCTTGTCTCCCAGACCGATAGAGCGCCAGCATGAGCTGCTCCCGCAGCTGCTCCCGCAGCGGATGGTCCACCAGGAGTTCCTCGAGCTCCCCGACAAGCTCGGCGTGGCGACCGAGCGCGAGGTCCGCCTCGATCCGTCGCTCGAGCGCGGCAAGGCGGAGCTCTTCGAGGCGCTCGATGGGCGCCCGCGCGAACGGCTCGTACGTCAGGTCGGCGAGCGGTGGGCCGCGCCAGAGGCCGAGTGCCCGCCGCAGCAGGTCCGCCGCCTGTTCCGGCTCGTGCGCGTCGAGCGCCTCCGCGGTCAGCCGCTCGAACACGGTCAGGTCGAGCTGCTCCGGCGCGAGGCGGATCGTGTAGCCGGGCGAGCGCGTCTCGATCGTCGAGGTGGATCCAAGCCCTTTCCGCAGGTCCGAGATCTGGCGCTGCACCTGCTTGAGAGCCGTCACCGGAGCGGCACCGGCGTAGAGATCGTCGGCGATCCGGTCGACCGAGACGACGCGGTTCGCGTTCAGGAGCAGGAGCGCGAGTGTCGCCCGCTGCTTCGGCCCCCCGAGCTGGACGACACGGTCGCCGGCGACCTCGAGCGGTCCCAGAAGCCGGTACTCGAGCACGCGGCGGACCGTACTCCTTCGATACCGGATCGGAACCGGCGGGGCTGATCCTCGAGGGGTCCCGCGACGAAAGGAGCAATCATGCGCAAGCTGATCGCGTTTGCGGTCGTCGCAGCGGGGGCGGCCGCGTTCATCACGATCCCGGCCGCCGCGAAGCCGCCCACCGGCAACGGGAGGATCGTCTTCACCCGCTTCGACCCCGTGCAGGGCGACGACTTCGTCTACACCGCGAACCCGGACGGCAGCCAGGAGCAGCAACTCCTGCCGACCGGGGCCGAAGGGCCGCGCTGGTCGCCCGACGGCAGCCGGATCGTGGTTTTCCCGCACGACGTCGACGCTTCCGCACGGATCGTCAATCCGGACGACGGGAGCTACCGGGACCTGGCAAATCCCGACCCCGACCTGTTCTTCCTGCCTTGCAGCGGGCCCTGGTCGCCTGACGGACAGAGGCTCACCTGTACGGCGTTCGGTAACACGGACCAAAGCGTCAACGGCATCTACACGATGCGCTCGTCAGACGGAGGCGGGCTCGAGAGGGTCACGGCGGACCCGAGCGGCGAGGACTGTGCCGGCGACTACTCCCCGAACGGCAAGCGCCTCGTCTTCCTCCGGTTGAACGACACGACGTTCGCGCTGTTCACGACCAAGCTCGACGGCAGCGGCCTGCGGCAGATCACGCCGGACGGCGGCGACCAGTTCTCCATCAACTTCGACTGCGGGAACTGGTCGCCGCAGGGGAACGAGATCCTGTTCTCGGCCCGCGCGCCGAGCGACCAGCGAAGCACGGTCTGGTCGGTCCACTCGGACGGAACCGGGCTGCGGCAGATCCCGATTCCCGGATGCGGCGGTCTGATCTCAGACCCAAGCACGATCGGCTGCTTCGGCCCGAGTTGGTCTCCCGACGGCGGGAAGATCGTCTTCGTGCGCCGCTCGGCCGGCCAGAACGACGTCTACACGGTCAACGCCAACGGCACGGACCCGTCAGAGGTCAGCGGCACCCCGCTCGACGAGGGTGGGCCTCCGGACTGGGGCACGCACCCCCTCATCTCGGCGCGATGAGACAAGGGCGATCGCATCCCGGCCGCGTCGATCCGCGGCCGGGATCCGTCCGCCGTCGCCACGTCACGCCTCGAACTGCTGATCTGGTCTGTGACGGCCTCAGCCTGATCGAGGATGTCCCGCTCGCCGTGGAATTTCGTGGTTGCGGTGCGGCCGGAGCCGGGGTGCCGGGCGATAGGATCGGTCAGTTCTTGACAACGGCAAGGTCGATTCCCGAGGTGCTTCAGTGACGACGATCGCGACGCCAGACGCCGACTCGGCGGCGAGGCAAGACCTGCTCGAACGCTACGCCCGGCTTGTGATCCGGGTCGGGATCAACCTTCAGCCGGGCCGCGAGATGATGATTCGGGCGATGATCGAGCATGCCCCGCTCGTCCACGCCCTGGTCAGAGCGGGCTACGAGGCCGGCGCACGATCGGTCGAGGTGGACTACCAGGACTCGGAAGTCCTGCGAAGCCAGATCGCGCTCGCTCCGGACGAGGCTGTCGGGACGGCTCCCCGGTGGATGTTCGAGCGGTTGCACGACGTCAGGGAGCAGCGTCGCGCGCAGGTGCTCGTGACCGGTTTTCCACCGGACATGTTCGAGGGGATCGACCCGGCTCGCGTGGCGCGATCCTTCCCCGCGCCGGCGGTGCTCCGCGGGGAGATCAGCAAGCTGCAGGACTCGAAAGCACGCGCCTGGACCGCCATCGCCTGCGCGACACCCTCCTGGGCCAAGCAGGTGTACGGCGAGCCCGACGTAGAGCGACTCTGGCAGGCGCTCGCCCATGTCTGCCGTCTCGACGAGCCGGATCCCGTCGCTGCCTGGCAGGCGCACATCGACAACCTCGAAGCTCGCTCTGCGCTGTTGAACGAGCGCCGCTTCGATGCCGTCCGGTTCCGTGGGCCGGGAACCGAGCTGATCCTCGGACTGCTGCCGCAATCGCGCTGGTACGGCGGCGCCTCGAAGACCCACCTCGGCCTGCGCTACGTCCCCAATCTCCCGACCGACGAGGTGTACACGTCCCCCGACCGGCGACGCGCGGACGGCGTCGTCCGCACCACCCGGCCGATCGAACTGACCAACGGCACGATTGCGCGCGACCTCGAACTCGTCTTTCGCGACGGCGCGATCGTCCAGGCCACCGCGACCCACGGCGAGGCCGACGTCCACGCCGAGCTCGACGCTTACGAGGGGGCGCGGCACCTCGGCGAGATCGCGCTCGTCGACCACCGGTCGCGGGTCGGCGAACTCGACACGCTGTTTTACAACCTCCTTCTGGACGAGAACGCCGCCTGCCACATTGCCTACGGCGCCTCGATCCTCGGCGTCTTCGAGGATCTGCCGGAGGGTCTCTCGGACGACGAACTACGGGGCATGGGCGTCAACCGCGCCCACGTCCACACGGACCTCATGATCGGCAGCGGCGAGGTCGATGTCGACGGTCTCCACGACGGAGGCGACGCTGTGCCACTCCTCAGGGGAGGTGATTGGCAACTGGCGTGACTACGCCGGAGGAAGTCGGGCGGACAATCCGAGAGACAGAAAGCCGTGGCTGTGGTCGGGGACCGACGGTGCTGGCGTCAAAGAATCGTTAATTTCGGGTTGCAGCCGGTTGTGCCCGAAATCAGTGGCCCGCTTACTCGACGAAGCAGTACGAGTCGCTCGAGGCATCCCCGCCCTGAAGGCGGGCCTGGTGCACGCGCAGACCGCGGAAGTCGTCGCCGTGCGGGAAGAAGCGCGGGTCGACGGTCATGCCCCCAGTCTCTGTGTTCGCGTCCAGGCGGGCCATCCAAGCGCCCACGTCGTCCGGGTAGAAGATGTCGTCCCACCTCGCATAGAGCGAGTTGGTGAAGTACACGCGCCGGCCGTCCCGGCTCACCTCCACCATCTGAGGCCCGCCCGACAGGTGCAGCTCGGGAGCGCCGGGGTGGGCGGTGCGGCGGACGATGCCGCCCAGGTGTACCGAGCCCGCCTCTCTCGGGTTGTGCGGGTCGCTCACGTCGTACTGCTTCAGCTCCCCAGTCCCCCAGCACGACACGTACAGCCAGCGGTCGTCGACGGACAGGTCGATGTCGCTCACCAGCGGGGGGACCGCGCCGAAGGGCTGAAGCGCGGGCGGGAGCTGCGACTCATCGGCGGGCTCGGCGGGGATGGTGATCACCTTCTTCGTCGCCCAGCGGTCGTCGTCCCGGTACCACAACCACACCGAAGCAGAGAGATCGGCGACGCTGATCACCACGCAAGCGAAACCCCAGCTTTTCCGGGGATCGTGAGCCGGCCTCAGCTCGAGCACCATCTGATGCTCGTCGCCCAAGTCGATCCGCTGGAGCAGCCTGCCTTCGGAGAGGCTCCAGAAGTCGAGGTGATGGCCGAACCGGCGTCCAAGGAGGTCCTCGGGGTTGAGGCCGTCCTCGATCATCGATGGCGTCGCCCACTCCGACGTGATCGCGACGTCGTCGTTGAGGTGCCACCACACGTCGTAGGCGAAGTGCTGCTCGCCCCGGTCGGTCTCCCACGCGCCGGTGACCTCGAAGGTGTCGTGATCGACAAGCGCGACCCCTCCCGGGCCGTCGGCGCCGTCGGCGCCGCCCAGGTTGGACATGAAGATGCCGCCGGGACCGCAATGCACCGTGTGTGGGCGGGAGTAGCCGGCCTTTGCCGCGAGCTCCTCGGCCTCGATTGTGTGGACGACCTGGGGTTGCCGCGGGTTGGGCTTCGTGTCGAGTACGTACGTCCGCGACGAGCGAAGGCCCGGCACGACCAGGTAACGGCGCTCCAACGTCCCGTGATGGGCATGGCCCTTGTGGCAGAGCGCGCTGGAGCATGCGTTCCACCCGAAGTGGTGCAACTCGTTGCCTGCTGTCGGCAGATCTGTCCAGCCGACGACCTCACCGTACGTCGGCGACTCGGCGTTGCAGTCGACCACGGTCATCGCATCGCGCTCGCTGCCGGCCGGATCGAGCGCTGCGACGTAGGCCAGTTTCTCGGGCGGAGCCGCTATGGCGGCGGCAGGCGAGCGATAGAACGTGGGATCAGTACCCTCGGCCATTGAAACCTCCCTCACGGGATGCGCAGAAGAGGCGATTCTATGCCTGAGGACGACCGTCGGTGCCCGCGCTCGGGCCCGGCTCTCTCGTCGAGATCGAGGCAGCCGCTAGGCGACGACAGGCTGCGGCACGGTGTCGATCAGGTGGTCGAGCAGGGCGCGGTCGCCCGTGATCGAGACACCGTCAAGCCGCCGCTCGATGAAGAGGTAGTACAGCCCTTCGGCGTCGCCTTCGACGACGACGTCGGGGTCGTCGATCGGGCCTGCGTACGCGACGCCGTCGACGAGTGACGCGATCTCGTCGCCGACGCGGAACTCGAAGCGGCCGGCGGGCGCGATCGGACCAAGGATCATGTCGACCGGGCAGACAAGCCAGCCGGGGAAGAACTCGTCCGCCGCGGTCGGCGGCCCGAGCGAGCGGGCGCCCCAGAGTGCGAGCTCCCGCATGACCGGCTTCAGCTCGAGGCCGTAGTCCGTCAGCTCGTAGACGCGGGAGGCGGCCGGTGGCGGCAGCGTCTTCTTCGTGACGACGCCGGCGGCCTCGAGGTCGCGGAGCCGGGCCGCGAGGATGTTCGTCCCGATTCCGGGCAGGCCCTCGGCAAGGTCGGTGTAGCGCTTCGGCCCCTGCATCAGCTCGCGGACGACGAGCAGGGCCCAGCGGTCGCCGACGACGTCGAGGGCGTGGGCCACCGGGCAGTACTGGTCGTAGTGCTTCGCCATGCGCTGGATCATAGCGGCTGAGCTTGCTGTTGTGAAGGTTGAACTTGCAAAAAGCAAGTCATCTCTGTTAGATTGCAAGCCTTCCCTAAGCAAGCGAAAGGACTGAACCTCATGGTGGCTACCGAACGAAGGAAGTGGCTGGCGCTGGCGCTTCTAAGCGCGGTCCAGTTCATGGTCGTCCTGGACATCGCGATCGTGAACGTCGCGTTGCCCTCGATCAAGGTCGACCTCGGGTTCTCCCAGGAGAACCTCCAGTGGGTGATCAGCGCCTACGCCCTCTTCTTCGGCGGCTTCCTGCTCCTGGGCGGGCGGGCGGCCGACCTGCTCGGTCGGCGGCGGCTCTTCCTCGCCGGCATCGTCCTGTTCACGCTCTCCTCGCTGCTGGCGGGCCTGGCCTGGTCGGAGGGGTCGCTGATCGCGGCGCGCTCGTTCCAGGGGCTCGGCGCGGCGGTGATCTCCCCGGCGGCGCTGTCGATCCTCTCGACGACGTTCACCGAGGGCCGTGAGCGCAACATCGCGCTCGGCGTCTGGGGCGCGGTCGGCGGCTTCGGCGCCGCGGCCGGCGTCCTGCTCGGCGGCGTGCTCACGGAGACGCTGAGCTGGTCGTGGATCTTCTTCGTCAACGTGCCGGTCGGCGTGGCGGCCTTCTTCCTCGCCCCGCGTCTCCTCGACGAGAGCCGCGACACGACCGTGAAGTCGTTCGACGCCCTCGGCGCCGTGCTCGTGACGGGCGGGCTCGTGTCGCTCGTGTACGCGATCACCCAGAGCGGCACCTACGGCTGGGGCTCGGGGCGAACGATCGGCGTCATCGCGGCGGCGGTCGCGCTGCTGGCCGCGTTCGGCTGGTGGGAGCGCCGACACGCCGAGCCGCTGATGCGCTTCGGGATCCTCCGCACGAAGACGGTCGCGGGCGCAAACGTCGGCGGGCTGATCCTCGGGACGGCCACGTTCTCGCTGTTCCTGATGCTGACGCTGTACATGCAGCAGGTGCTCGGCTACTCACCCATGAAGACCGGCGTGGCGTATCTCGCAGTCGCCGGGAGCGCGATCCTCTGGTCGGCGGTCGCGGCGCAGCTCGTGAACCGCATCGGCGTGAAGCCAGTGCTCGTCACCGGGATGGTCGCGCTGACGAGCGGGCTCGTGTACTTCACGCAGGTCTCCGTCCACGGCACGTATCTCAGCGACCTGCTGCCGGGCTTCCTGCTCGTGGGCGTCGGCCTCGGCTTCTCGTTCGTGCCGATCTCGATCGCTGCGCTCGCCGGCGTCCGGCCCGCAGAGGCTGGGCTTGCGTCCGGTCTGTTCAACACGACGCAGCAGATCGGCGGTGCGCTCGGCATCGCGGTGCTGTCGACGATCGCAACGTCGCGGACCTCGCATGCACTCGCGGACGGAACCGCGCTGCCGTCGGCGCTCGTGCATGGGTTCACCGGCGCCTTCGTCGTCGGCGCCGGCATCGCAGCGGTCGGCATCGTCGCGGCACTGACGCTCATCCGGCGCGACGAGCTCGAGCAGGCTCCGGAGGAACTGGAGCCCGTGCTCGACCTCGCGGCGTAGACAATTCGCTCGTGGGGGAGCTTCGGCTCCCCCACCGCGACCACTGGATAGCCGTCGAATCGCTAGTGAAGTGGCCTTCGTAGCCGGCGGCTCACAACTTGATGACGGTCTTGCCATCAGCGGGGCGGGGCTGCGCCTGGCTCAAGACGGCGGGCGCCTCCTCGAGCGCGATCCGCGTGATCGGCGGCGCGACGATCCGTCCGGAAACGAGAGCGTCCGCCAGCCGCTCGAGGAGCTCGGTCGAGGCCTGGAACGCGAAGTTGATTCCGGTGACTCCGGCGGCCGCGAGTGCGTCGACATCGGCGACGTATTGCGTCGTGACGGCAGTGCCCCCCGAGCGGACGAGCGAGGCGAGCCCGGAAAAGGCTTCCGCCTGGCTGACCAGGTCCATGAGCGCATCGATGCCATCCGGATGCGCCTGTCGTACCGCGTCCGGCAGAGAGACCGCGGTGTGATCGATGGTCTCGGCAGCGCCGTAACCGCGCATGCGCTCCGCTGCGGCCTCGCGCACGTTCGCGATCACCCGGCCCCCGGCGTTCGCAGCGAGCTGCGTGGAGAAGGAGCCGACACCTCCGCCCGCACCGACGATCAGCACGGTCTTGCCGTTGAGCGGCTCGAGCAACTCCACCAACGCCAGTGCGGAACCGCCGGACGTCGGGAGCGCCGCCGCGAGCACTGGATCGAGGCCGTCCGGCACGCGGGCCAGCGGCGCATCCTCGGTGACGACGACGTAGTCGGCGTACGTCCCCGCCGACCCGATCGGGGCGATCAGCAGCTGGCCGAAGAGGTCGTCGCCGCGAGAGAACCTCTTCGTCCCCTCGCCGACGCTCTCGACGACGCCTTCGCCGTCAGCGCCGAGCACCATCGGGAATGTCGCCGGCGCGGGTTGCCAATCGCCGCTGGCGAGCGTGCGGTCCATCGGGTTCATACCGGCGGCCCGCATCCTCATCAGGATCTGGCCCGGTCCCGGTTGCGGCGTCGGCACCTCGGCCAAGACTGGGGTGCCTCCATATTCGCTGACGACGACGGCGCGCATTAGGCCCTTCTCGCCGATCAAACCCACGGATTGTAATCAGCTCCCCGGCGTTTGTGTAACGGCTGCGACGCGCGGTTCGTCCCCGAGTTGCTCACCGCAAGGAACGCGCAGAGGTTCATCGCCGGTGATGAGCCAGCGCTGTTGGCTTTGCCGAGTCCTGAGTTCGCCGCGCAGACAACGATGGCATCCCGCTCGTATCCCGCTTCGTTTCCCATTCAGGCAACTCCGTATCCGGTGCTCATCCCGCACGAGGTCGCCGGAAACCTCCGCCGGCACCCGCGAATCTCCGCAAGCCCAAGCTCGAAAGACCCTGCTCGCGGGCTGAATCCCCGCCTATATCCGCTCAGCCCGCAAGTGCCAAGACCGGCCTGTCACGCCGGAGGTCGCGGGTTCGAGTCTCGCTCCCGTTCGCCTCTCGATCCGGCGGGTACCAGCCGAAGGCTCCACGAGTAACGTCTCCGCGATGCACCTCGTGCCTCGGATCCGAGCGACAGTGGATCGCGCGGCTGCGCGTGTGGCGCTCGTCGGCGCGGATCCCAACGACAACGAGGACCTGCGCGCGCGAAAGGCGCTGCTCGTCCTGATCTCGGTATTGATCCTGCCGGTCTCGGCGCTGTGGGGAGCGCTGTATCTCGCGTTGGGATCGCCGGTCGGTGTGGTGCCGCTCGTCTACTTCGGCGTCCTACTCGGCGCGATCGCCGTGTTCTCGCGCACGCGCGACTTCCCGCGGCTGCTCTTGGTGTCTCAGATCGCCATCTTGCTCGCGCCGACGCTGTCGATGATCCCGCTCGGCGGATTCGTCGACTCCGGCGGCGTGGGCCTGTGGGGGATTCTCGCCCCGCTCGGAGCGCTCGTCTTCAGCGAAGTCCGGTCGGCGGCCCGCTGGTACGTCGCGTGGCTCGTCGTGTTCCTCGGATCGGGGATCGCGGGCGAGGTCGTCGGCCCGATCTGGCCGGCGCTGCCCGGGTGGTTCACGAGCACAATGCTGGCCCTGAACATCGCGGTCGGCGGCACCATCGTGTTCACGCTGCTCGCGGTGTTCGCCAGCCAGCGCCGCGACGCGCTGGCAGCGCTGCGGGTGGAACAGGAAAAGGCCGAAGACCTTCTGCTCAACATCCTGCCGCGCTCTATCGCCGACCGGCTAAAGGCCCAGACCGGGCCGATCGCGGACCAATTCGAGTCGGCCTCGATCTTGTTCGCCGACGTCGTCGACTTCACGCCCTGGTCAGAGCGGCTCGCGCCCTCTGAGGTGGTCGGCTACCTCGATCACCTGTTCAGTCACTTCGACGCGCTCGCCGAGCGGTACGAGCTCGAGAAGATCAAGACGATCGGCGACTGCTACATGGTCGCCGCGGGCGTTCCCACGCCACGCACGGACCACGCGCGCGCGCTCGCCCTCATGGCGCTCGACATGCTCGAGGCGATGCGCTCGAACGACGAGCTCGGGCACCTCGGCCTCGAGCTCCGGGCCGGCATCAACTCCGGCCCGGTGGTGGCCGGCGTGATCGGCCGGAAGCGCTTCCTCTACGACCTCTGGGGCGACGTCGTGAACACGGCCAGTCGCATGGAGTCCTACGGCGCGCCGGGGCGGATCCAGATAACTCGGCCGACGTACGAGCTCTTGGCCGACGAGTTCGAGTGCGAGCCGCGGGGGACGATCACAGTCAAGGGGAAAGGCGAGGTCGAGGCGTGGTACCTCATCGGCTTGCGGGGAGGGCGCAGATCAGCGGTCAACGACAGGCCTCGCCTGTCCACACTCGCCGACCGGGGACGGCGATCCTAGGCAGCGGTGGCCTGTCACGCCGGAGGTCGCTATCGGGCGAGGACTCCGTAGATCGAGAAGTAGTCGTCAGAGGACGGCGAGCCATACTCGGCGGTCTGCGAGCATGAGCTCAAGGTTGTCGTGATCGATCAGAAAGCAAGCCTCGAACTCGGACGGGAAGACGCTGATGCGATCGAAGCCGCTCGTGCTTGGGTGCGTCGGCATCGCGCCGGCAACCTCGAGGGCGCGTTCGCGTGTTCTTCCCGGCCGAAGCCTCGCCGTCAAAGCAAGCCGATGATCCTCTGGCGTTGGACACGTTCGTTTGTGAGGTGGTGGCGATGATGCGAATGGTGCCACCGCCGCTGGCGCCGTTCGTCGATCGGCTTCCGCTCCCGTCACGGCTGATCGCCACCGAGCATGACGGCCAGCTGACCGTGCGTATACGTGCCGGCGAACACCGGTTCCACCGCGACCTCCCCGCATCGAGCATCTGGGGGTTCGAGGGCACGGTTCCGGGCCCGCTGATCGAGGCCGAGCGCGGGCAGCCGGTCACTGTCGAGTGGCGGAACGAGCTAGAGGGCCCGTTCCCGGTCTCCGACACTGTTGCCCCGCAGCCGACCGACGCGGACGGCGTTCCAGTGCAGTGCCTTCCGGGCCTGAGCGGGGGCGAGCCGGAGCGCCACACGGCCGGCCTGACGGGTCACACGGTCGTCCATCTGCACGGCGGTCTCACACCCGCCTCATACGACGGCTGGGCCGAGAACATCTTCGCCCCGGGCCAGCCCGCCGTCTTCCACTACCCAATGGACCAGCGCGCGGCGCTCCTCTGGTACCACGACCACGTCATGGGCATCACCAAGTTCGACGTCTACGCAGGGCTCGCGGGACTTTGGATCGTGCGCGAGGACCGGGAGCGCGACCTCGGGCTACCGGAAGGACCGCCGTTCGAAGTGCCGCTGCTGATTCAGGACCGCAACTTCGACCTCGACGAGCAAGGGCGGCTGACCGGCCGATTGGTTCACAAGACCGACCCCGAAGTGATGGAAGCGTTCGCGCCGTTCACTGTCGTCAACGGCAAGGTCTGGCCGGTCCTCGACGTCCAGCCGGCGACCTACCGCCTCCGCGTGCTCAACGGCTCCAACGCCCGCACGTATCGGCTCGTGCTGCTGGGCGACGGCGCTCCGGAACTCGAGCGGATCACGCAGATCGGCACGGACCACGGACTCCTCCGCACGCCGGTCCCCGTGCCGGCGGACGGGCTCTTGCTCGCGTCGGCCGAGCGCGCCGACCTGCTCGTCGACTTCTCCGACCTCGCGCCCGGGAGCGAGCTGACAGTCCTCAACACCGCCGCCGCACCGTTCGACGGCTCCTCCTTCCCGGTCGCAGACGCCGAGAATGCCGCCGACCTCGAAAGCCTGCTCCCGTATCCGCAGGTGCTGCGCTTCCGAGTCGTGGGCGAAGCGAAGGTCCGCCGCCCGATCCCGCGCGAGCTTGTGACCGACTACGAGCTTCCGGCGGCGGAGGCGCTCGCCCGCGCGCGCCGGCGCGCGATCGCGCTCGTCGAGCACGAGCGCGAGGACGAGCCGAGCATGCTGACGATGCGGGAGCTCGCGGTCGCTACCGACGCCGACGGCGGGCCGCGGGTAAGCGTCATAGACGGCGGCGAGACCACCCGCTACCGCGTCGTCGCCGCCCACTTCGAGGATATGACGACGTTCTTCCCGATGCTCGGCGAGTACGAGGTCTGGCAGCTGATCAACCTGACCGGCGACACCCACCCGATCCACCTCCACCTCGACCCGTTCCAGATTCTCGCGCGACACCCGATCCGCTACGAGATCCCGGAAGATGGCATCGGGGACCGCGGTCTCGCTGCCACCATCACGCTCGGGCGCGACCCCGACGACGAGCTCGACCACGCGATCGACGAAAACGAACGCGGGCTCAAGGACACCATCCGCGTCAATCCCAACGAGATCGTCGAGATCGCCGTCCGCTTCACCACCTTCAGCGGCCGCTACATGTACCACTGCCACATCCTCGAACACGAGGACCGCGACATGATGCGACCCTTCGTCACGATGGCCCCCGAGCTCATGCCATTCATGGCCTGACGCTCCGCGCACGATACGAGCGAAAACACAAGCCCAGCCGAGCTCGTCCCGCTCGAGCTGTGCCTTCTTACGAAGACAAACGGGTGATCAATATCGCCTGCATGGCCCAAGGCGGTTGTCCTGCCCCAAAATAGGCTTGACGGCGCTACCGTCGAGCGCATGACGATCCAACGCATGGAGCACGTGGGCATTGTGGTCGACGATCTCGCGGCCGCGAGGGCGTTCTTCGTCGAGCTCGGACTCGCGCTGCAGGGCGAGGGGCAGGTCGAGGGCGGTTGGGTGGACCGCGTGGTGGGGCTCGAGGACGTCCGGGTGGAGTACGCGATGTTGGAGACCCCGGACGGCCACGGACGGCTCGAGCTGGTGAAGTTCCACTCCCCGTCGGTCCGAGGCGGCGACGGGAACGCGCCGGCGAACACCCTGGGCATCCGCCATCTCGCATTCGCAGTCGACGACATCGACGCTGCCGTCGCCAGCGTGCGAGCCCGCGGCGGTGAGCTCGTCGACGAGGTGGAGAACTACGAAGACATCTATCGGCTCTGCTACGTCCGCGGCCCGGAGGGGATCATCGTCGAGCTGGCGGAGAAGATCGGCTGAAGGCCACGGCCTGCCGCCAACGACGGCGTAAGCACCGAGGGCTGGGCCAGTGTTCCGGAATGAAGCATGAGCACGCCTGATCTCTAAGCGCGATACGGACTTTGGTCGAGCGGGCGGCGGCGCTTCCGCCCGAGGGGCCTCGGGTTGCCCTGTCGAGAGGAGGAGCTATGTCAGTGAGAATGACGTTGACGGTTACAGCCGATCCGAAGCAGCTGGAGCAGTTCGCCTCTGGCAACAGAGAGAAGATGCAGGTTGTCCTCGAAGCGGCTAAGCGTCACGGCCTCATCGCGCACCGCTTCTTCGGCTCCGACGACGGCGGTAGCTTGATGGTGCTCGACGAATGGCCCGATCGGCAGAGCTTCGAGTCTTTTTTCCACGAGCAGGAGTCCGAGATCGGGCCGATGTTCGTGAGTGCTGGCGTAACCGCGCAACCCGAGCCGATGTTCTGGCGCGAGCTCGAGACGCACGACGCCTACGGCTGGGGCGCTTGATCTCGGCTGGATGGCACCGCCCGTCTGACTGAGGTAGCGCGCGCGCATCGCGTCTCGGAGGTAGTACGCAGGCGACGCACGGGCCACGCACCAGACTGTACGCCGCGCGCCAGGATCGACGGCTGCGCCAGCGTTTCGAAATGCACCCTGACGACCCCTTCGGAGCGGCGAAGCTCAGGCGTTAGCAGGCTCCGCCTCGAGAGCGGGGTGCTCAGGGAGCGGCAGCTGCGCGACCAGCGTCGTTCCTGCGCCCGACGGGCTGTCGAGCGTCATTGTCCCGCCGAACGCCTCGATTCTGTCCTTCAGCCCTACAAGACCCGAGCCGCAAGCTGGGTCTGCCCCGCCGACGCCGTCGTCTCGAACACAGACCCACAGGCGGCCGTCGCGTAGTTCGACGGTCACGTCGATGCGAGATGCCTCGGCGTGCTTCGTGGTGTTCGTCAGCGTCTCCGCGACGACGTAATAGGCGGCAACTTCGACCGATTCAGCGACCCCTCCTGGAAGTCGCGCATCGAGCACCACCGGGACAGGCGAACGGCGTGCGAGAGTCCCCAGCGCGGGAGCGAGGCCGCCGCGCGACAGGGCGGCAGGGTGCAGTCCGGAAGCGATTGCGTGCAGTTCCTCAAGCACCCCGTTGAGGTCGACCTCAAGGCTTCGAAGCTCGGCGTCCAGACCAGCGGTCTGTGCAGCCTGAGACTGCGCAAGCATCCGAGCCTTAAGAGCGAGCACGACAATCCGCTGCTGCGCCCCATCGTGGAGGTCACGCGTGACCCGGCGACGCGCCTCGTCGGCGGCGCTGATGATCCGCACGCGCGAGGCTTCCAGCTCCGACCACGCCTGCACGTTCGCAAGCGCGCTTGCGACCAGCGCGGCGAAGTCCGCGAGACGCGCCTCCGTATCCGGGGGTAGTCGCCGCTGCATCGAGTAGACACCAAGGAACCCCCACACCCGCTCTCGAAGCTGGACGGGTGCACCCACGGCCGACCGAACACCGGCTTCGCGCATCCGGCGTACGTGCTCCCCGTCGGTGGCTTTCGTGTAATCGTCGATGCGTGCGGGCCGCCCGGTGCGCAAAACCAAGCCGAAGACGCTGTGCCTCTCCGTGGACAATTTGTCCCCGGGCAAGACGACCCGTTCCTCTGAAACCGCCAGGACCGTGGCAGTCTTATCGGCTTCGTAGCGCAGAAGACCCGCAGCTTCGACGCCCATGAGCAGACGGACTTCGTCAACGACCGCGTCGAAGACCTCTTCGGCAGGCACGCTCCGGGTGAGGAGTGCGGCGATGCGCCGAAGCGCGGCCTGCTCGGCCTCGACCTCCGCGAGATGCGCATGAGCAGCGGTGCGATCAGGTGACATTCCCGACACCTCGTAACAACTCTAACGACGGACTCCGAGCTGCCCAAGTCGCTCGCGGACATTGTTCGCGAATGACGCCTGAACGAATCTACGCCCAGGGCAGACGAGCCCAATTCGGCGGCCGTTCTCGCCGGAACCGCTCGACCGTCGCGTACGCCTGCCTCCAGTCAGAGGTCTCCTCCGCCACGCTCGCGCCGTAGCGCGCCGCGAGCTCCGACACCGGGTAGTGCACTCTCGTGCCCGAGCGCGAACCGACCATCAGGATCACGCAGGCCCCCTCGCCCGCGCCGACGAAGGCGTGCTCGGTCCACGGAGGAGAGTGGAAGAAGTCCCAGGGCCGCAGGCGTCGCTCCTCGTCCTCGACGAGCAGCGCGCACTCCCCTGAAAGGATGAGGAACGCCTCCTGGTTCGACTCGGCGTGGTAGAGGCCCGTCTGTCCCGGCTCCAGGACGGTGACGTTGATCCCGAACTGGGCGAACTCGACCGGCGGGTCGCCGTACTCGCTCTCGAAGGCGCACCTCGCGCCCCTCCTCTCCGAGAACCACCACTCGGCGTCGCGCACGTTGACGACGAACCAGCCCTGGGTGACGGGCGTAAGCCCCGATCCGGAGTCCTCGAGCTGCGCTTCGCGCACGGACGCGATTCTTGCAGCCCAGGTGACGGGTCTCCGATGTGTGCCAGCGTTCGGGAATGACCCCCTGACGTTGGTAGCGCCGCTGAACCGCGCCGGACAGCTAGGCGCTAGTGACGATTTTCGTCGTGCTGCGCTGCCCCGTCGACCGGCAGGAGCCAGCTCTCCCGCCGCTTTACCCAGACCTCGGCTTCCGGCTTCAATTCGAAGGGCGCCTCATCCAGGCTTCCAAGCCGAATCTCGATGAGCGTGTCACCGGGATCGACTGGATCAAGCAGTCGAGACCCACAGAGAGCGCAGAAGCCACGTCCGGCATAGCTTGAGATCTCACCACTCACCTCAAACGCCTCGACAGGCCACTGCGCATACACAGTGAACGCGCTCCCAGACTCCTTTCTGCAATCCGCGCAGTGGCAGCGCCCGACGTGCACAGGGTCACCGCGCACGCTGTAGCGGACCGCCCCGCAGAGGCATCCGCCGCTGCGTACTCCCGCCTCCACGCGTAGATCGTACTAAGCACTGCGGTGCGCGAGCGTCCTCCCGCCGGAGCCGGCTCCGCCAAGATGGCCTGACCGGCCGGTGCCTGTGAAGGAGATTGAGACTTCGTATTGGGAGGGCATTGAGCCACGTACCGGGTTTGCCGTAGCTATATCGCGATCTGGCGGAACCGCGACAGCTTCCTCTTTTGACCGCCAGCGGCGGCTTCGTTCGGATCGAGCCGCGCCAGCGGTGCAAGCAGAGTTCCAAAGCAAGCTCTTTAGGGCGTGCTGCTCAGGTGGTGACGCTCGACGTGATTGGGCATGGCATCACGCTCTCCGAGCGCGAAGCGGAGGAGCTCCGGCGTGCTGCCGCCGCAGACGCGGGCCGATCCAGTCGCCAGGCGCGACCTCTCGCTCCTTCTCGAGAGCGGCCTTCCGACGAAGGGGACGGTCGCCCTTACCCGAGCTGAGGCCCGCGAGCTGGCTGGGCTCGCGGCTCGGCGGCCTGGCAGTATGTGCCCGTGCCAGGAGCCGTGAAGTTCTCAGGCCTCGCAGCTCTGTTCGCCGCAGGTTTTCTCGCCGCCGGGGTCATCGTCAGCGGAGGGCGAGCACAAGACACGACAACAACGGAAACGACCGTCGAAACCACAACGGCTCCCGGCACGACCGCGACCGTCGAGCGCACGACGACCAGGAGGGTCATCGTGCCCACCACGTCCACGACCGAGTCACCGTCCAACGCCGAGAACGGCACCCCGACCTGGGTCTGGGTGCTGCTCGGGATCTTGGCTCTCGGCCTGGTCGCGCTGCTGGTTGTGCTGCTGACACGCCGCGGTGGCGAAGGAATCTCCGGCGAGGAGCGACAGCGTCGCCTCGACGGTGCCGTCGGCAGTTGGATCGCGCAGGGCTGGGCGGTCGAGAATCAGACGGCCGACTCGGCCGTTCTTCGGCGTGGCGGCGACCTCATGCTTGTCACCGTCGACCAGGCTGGGCACGTCAGCACCAGGCCCCTTCCGGCGGCGTGAAGCCGAAACGATGCCGGGCGGCCCGCGAAGGTTCAGCCTTGCAGTGACTTCGGAGGTGGGCGCCGCCGCGGTGACTACGTCGACGAAGCCGCTCGAGGCGATCTTCCTCTCGACCTTCGTGATGATCAGCCAGAACCGGGCCGACGCCAAGCGCCAGGTGATCGCCGACCAGCAATGGCAGACCGTGAAGGAGGAGGACCGGCAGAACGAGGAGCTGCTCAACCTTTCGAACGAGATCCTCAAGCTGACGAAGGCGATCCATTCCTCCACGAAAGCCGGACCGGAAGGCGCGCCGCTACCGAAGTCGTGAGCTTCCGCTTTTAAGCTCTCAGGGGCCGGGGGCTACCGGGTAGGTCGCGATACGCGCCACCTTGACGAGGGAACGGTGGCTGGCTACGAAGACATTGGGCGCCGCTGCGGTGATCCTTTGCGCCATGGAAGCGCGCCTCGACGAGTCCAACCGCAACGACGGCACGCGCTACCTCGCCCGGAGTTGGAGCCTTGGCCGGCGACACCCGCTGTTCCTGCGCTGGGTGGTGCTGCAGGCTGTGGTCGCGACCCTCCTTGCGGCGGCCGCCCTCGCATACTTCGACCAGCTCCAGGGCGCAAGCCTGGCGATGGTGCCGGTCATCCTGGCGGTGCTGGCCGGCGCCTCTGGCTACGCCGGTCTCCTCGCCTGGCGCACCGACGACGGCTCCTCGCCGCTCGGCGGCCTGCGGCACCTCTGGTTCGCTGCCGGCGTCTGCCAGCTGCTTGGGCTGCTCGGCACCGTCGCCGGCTTCTACGCAATGTTCAACCACGGCGGCGCGGCCGGCGCAACGGCCGACGCTTCGTCGGACCTCGCGGCGCGCGTCACGCACGGTGCCGGCGTGGCTCTCTCGGCCACCTTCATCGGGATCCTCGCTTCGATCGTGATCCTGCTGGAGCACCACGTACTCGACGAGCCGTAACCCATGCGGTGGCGTCCGCTACCGGCGTTCGCTGCGATCGACTTCCTGAGCTGCCTCCTCGTCGTGTTCGTCGCGGTCGCCCTGACCTCCCGACCGCCGCAGGTGAAGACGTACGGTGCCTATGCGGTCGTCATCACCTGGCCGAAGGGACACAACGACGTCGACCTCTTCGTCCGGGACCCCGAGGGAGCGGTCTCGTACTTCGCGAAGGCCCAGGCCGACCAGATGCAGCTGGAGCACGACGACCGGGGGACGGCGGCAACCGGCTACACCCACTCGCACCAGAACGAGGAACGAACGGTGCTGCGAAGTGCGTCGTCCGGAGAGTGGATCGCGAACATTCTCCTCTACGCGCGCAAGCAGGGCTCGGCGCCCATCCCCGTCGTGGTGGCACTGTGGGACCTCCGCAGCTCCGATCGCCTCGTCTATCGCGACACGCGCCGACTGACGCACACAGGCGACGAGCGGACAGCGTTCCGGTTCACGATCGACCACGCCGGCAACGTCTCCGGAATCGCACATCCGACGGTCAGCCTCGCTTCGAAGAGCTACCCAGGCTGATGACCAACCTCGTCTTTCCTGCGTGCTTCCTCGCGCTGGCGGCGCTCTCGGGCCTCGCGGCCGCGAATGGCCGGCGCTGGGCGGTCCGCTTGCCACTGCTTGCCGCCACGCCCGTGCTGGCGCTCGCGGTCTGGTGGCAGCTGTCGCAGCGCGACGGGTTGCCGACCGGTGCTCGCCCCGCAGACGGCTCCGCGGTCGTGGCAAGCGTCGTCCAGGCGCCTACCCCAAGCGATGCCGGTGCCATCTACCTTTGGGCCCAGCCGCCCAACTCCGAAACTCCGCGGTCGTATCGGCTGCCCTACACGCGGGAGCTCGAGCGAGCAGCCACGCACGCAGCGAGCGCCGCGAAGCAAGGCAGGCCTGTTGGCGTCCGGACGGCGAAGAAGGGAAAGGGCTCGAAAGGGAGGAGACGCGACGAGGTCACCTCCTCGGGGCTTCAGTTCTACCGGCTACCGCCGCACGGCCTGGAGGCGAAGGATCCCTCCGGGTAAAACGGCGGCGAACAAGCGTGAGCCGACGCCGGATCCTGGGAGCGGGCACGTCGCTGACGAACACGCCGCGCTCCCGGGCTTTCGACGAGAACACGGGTTTCGCGTCCGCCGATCGCGATCGTAAGCCGGTCGCGCAACCAGCGTCGTGCTCAGGCCGAGAAACAACGGTCGCCGTAGACTCGCCGCATGGCATTGGTCTGCGCCTCCTGCGGAGCCGAGCACGCTCCGGGCGCCCGTTTTTGCAGTGAGTGCGGCGCACCGCTCCAGCGGACTTGCCCCGCCTGCGGATTCGAGCAGCCGGCCGGCGCGACCTTCTGCTCCAACTGCGGCATCGCCCTCCGGGATGACGCTCGCCGTGCCGGCGAGGCGAGCGACGACCGTCAGGAACGGCGGGTCGTAACCGTTCTCTTCGCCGACCTCGCCGGGTCGACCGCGCTCGGCGAGCGGCTGGATCCGGAGGACGTCCGCGAGCTTCAGGGAGAGCTCTTCGAGTTGATCAATGCCGAGGTCGAGCGGTTCGGGGGCACGACAGAGAAGTTCGCCGGCGACGCAGTGCTCGCCGTGTTCGGCATTCCCCAGGCACACGAGGACGACCCCGAACGGGCGGTTCGGGCCGCCCTCGCGGTGCGGGAGAGCTTCGTTTCCTTCACCGACCGTGTCCAGGGCCGCCACGGCGCCGACGTTGGGCTACGAATCGGCGTCAACACGGGCGAGGTGGTCGCCGGCCGCGAAGCCGCAGCACGAGGCGAGCTGATGGTCAGCGGCGACGCCGTCAACGTGGCCGCACGGCTGCAACAGCACGCCGAGCCGGGAGAGGTGCTCGTCGGGCAGCGGACGCAGGCGGCGACAAGCCGCACGATCACGTACCGCGAGCACGAGGCTCTCGAGGCGAAGGGGAAGAGCGAGCCTGTCCCCACCTGGGTGGCCGTTGCCGTTACTGGTGACCAGGAACCTGCGACGCGGGGCATCGCCGGCCTGAGCGCGCCGCTGGTCGGGCGAAACGACGAGCTCGCAATCCTGAGCGCCGTGGCCGCGCGGGTCGAGCGCGAGCGCGCGCCTCAGCTCGTCACGCTCTTCGGTCCCGCAGGGGTCGGCAAGTCGCGCCTGCTCGCGGAGCTCGTCGAGCGGCTTCCCGATGCGCGCCTGGTAAAGGGCCGCTGCCTCCCGTACGGCGAGGGGATCACCTTCTGGCCGCTCGCGGAGGCGGCGAAAGCTCACGCCGGCATCCTCGACACCGATCCAGCAGAGGTCGCCCTCTCGAAGCTGCGAGCCGCGATCGAGTCGGTCGTCCCCGAGGACCAGGCCGAGCGAGTGCTCGAGGCGGCGACGTGGACGATCGGGTTCGCGCTCCCGGGCGTGTCCGCAGCGGGCGGCGACCCACACGAAGTCGGCCGGCGGCTGCAAGAAGGATGGACTCGCTATGTCGCGGCGCTCGGTCGCGAGCAGTTGACGGTCCTGGCCGTCGAGGATGTCCACTGGGCGTCGGGCGCGCTCCTCGACCTGCTCGAACAGCTCGCGGAGAACCTCGCCGACACGAAGGTGCTGCTCCTCTGCACCGCCCGGATCGAGCTGCTCGAGATGCGCGCGACCTGGGGTGCGGGCAAACAGAACGCCACCGCCCTCTCGCTCGCGCCGCTCTCGCCAGCGGACGCCGCGCACCTCATGTCCTCGCTGCTGGGCGAGGTGCAGGTTCCGGAGGACGTCCGTGAACGCGTGCTGGCGAGCGCCGAAGGCAATCCGTTCTACCTCGAGGAGATGCTGAACATGCTGATCGAGGAAGGCGCGCTCGAGCGACAGAACGGCGGGTGGGTGTCGACCGACCGGCTCGCCGACGTCTCGATCCCGGACTCCGTCCACGGCGTGATCGCGGCGCGCATCGACCGTCTCGAGGCCTCCTCGCGCGACGCACTGCGCCGCTGCAGCGTGGTGGGCCGTAGCTTCTGGCCGGCCGCCGTCGAGGTAGACGAGGGGGTGATCGCAGCACTCGTCCGGAGCGGCCTCGTGTCAGACAGCGTCGACTCCAGCATGGCGGGGATGCGCGAGTTCGCGTTCAAGCACGCTCTCACTCGCGACGTCGTCTACGCGACCCTCCCACGACCCGAGCGCCGCGAGCTCCATCGGCGGGTCGGCGAGTGGATCCAAGACGTCGCGCCTGACCGCAGCGCCGAGACCGTGGAGCTCGCGGCCTACCACTTCCGCCAGGCCGTCGCCTACGGCGACGACGACCCGGCCGTGTCGCGTGAGGCCTACGAGTTGTTGCTGGCCGCGAGCGAGGCGGCGTTCGGCCGGGGAGCCTTCCAGGCCGCGAGGCTGCAGCTCGAGCGTGCACTCGAGCTTCCAGTCGACGAGGGCCGACTAGCAGTGGCCGAGCTTGGACTCGCGCGGCTCGATATGACGGAGGCGCTTAACGAGAGCGCCCTCGGGCGACTCGACACCGTCGAGAGCATGCTCGGGCCGGACGATGCCGAGCTGCGCTCAGATGCGCTCGGATTGCGCTCGAGAGTCTGTTGGTTCTCGGGCCGCTGGGATGAGGCTCTCTCTTCCGCGAATGGTGCCGTCGCCGCCCTCGCCGGCCTGCCTGAGTCACCGCAGCTCGCGCGTGCGCTGGCGCGCCAGTCACAGCTAGAGATGCTGAAACAACGGCCGGAAGCGGTCGACCATGCAAGGGAGGCAATCGGCGTCGCACGTCGGGTCGGCGACTCGTTCGCGGAGTTGAACGCCACGATCAACCTCTTCACCCAGGAGTCGGTTCGAGGCATTGCACCCCCGGACGACATCAGCTCAATAGTCGACGCGGCGGCCGAAGCGGGCGAGTACGAGGAGGGGTACCGCGCCATCATCAACTTCATCTGGTCTGCATGCGGTTACTTGCCGGTCGAACGGATCGAGCTCGGCGTCTCAGAGGCTCGCCGCAGGCTCGCCGATGTACCTCCACCCCGGTCGATCGGGCCTTACCTCGAGGTGTCGGTTGCGATGTGGCTTCTGGTTCCGTCCGCTAGGTGGACAGAGGCGGACGCTGTTCTCCCGGACTACGGAGACCGCGGACTCGCCATGTCGACGCAACTTTCTCACTTGACCGTCGCCGGAGGCCTTGCGTTTCGCCGTGGTGAGGCGCACGAGAGCAAGCAGCTTCTCGAGGAGCTGCGACCTCTGGCCCTTGCGAGCGGCGAGCCTCAACGAATCATCCCCATGGCTGGAGTCGTGCTGCCGTGGTTGGCGCGCACCGGCGAGCTCGAGGAGCTCCGCTCTTTGACCAACGAGATCCTCGCCGTCGCCGATCGACAGTGGCCAGCCGTGCTCGATGCCGTCCCAATCGTGAGAGCGCTGGCCGCAGCGCGCGAGACGGAGCTTCTCGGTCGCACGACCGAGTCGATTCGAGAGACCCCTGACCTTGCGGCGAATGCAAAGACAGCGCTCCTCACCGGGGAGGGCTTGCTCGCGTTCCTACAAGGACGCGCCGGTGAAGCCGTCGAGCAGCTCGAACTGGCGATCGAGCGGGAGCGCCAGCTCGGCCGCACCTACCCCGCGGCATGCCTCGAGCTCGACCTTGCAGAGGCGCTCGAGGCCGCGGGCCGGAGGGACGCCTCGAAGGAGGTCCGAGCGCGTGTCGAATCGGTGCTCGAACCGCTCGGCTGCGTGAATCCGTTCTGACCAGCGCAGCGCCGCGCCGGGAGGTGGCGCCGGGACGGCGTGCGTGAGAGGATGCCCCCGGAAAGGTCTACTCGTTTCGTCCCGTGAGGAGCACTTGAGAGACCAGGCCGCTCGATCACGCCGCTTTCGCGGTCGACGACGTCGCGGTGCCCGGCCATGTGCACTGCCCCGCTCGTCGGCGTGCTCAGTCTCAGGCCTCCTACACCCGCAACAGCAGAGGAGGGCGTCCTGTGTATAGCCACAACGGAGACACGTTTTTCGTCGTCGACGGTCATCTCCACTTCTGGGATGCGAGCCCAGCGAACTGGGTCAGCGGCCAGGAGCAGTACGCGAAGGGCTGGATCGAGTGCTTCCACGCGTACATGGGCCTCGGGCCCGAGGAAACGCACTGGCCGCTCGAGAAGTTCCAGAAGTACTCGGAGGACGACTTCGTCAAGGACGTCTTCGAGGACGGCTACGTCGACGTCGGCATCTTCCAGTCGACGTACCTGAAGGAGTGGTATCGCGACGGCTTCAACACGCTGGAGAAGAACTCGCAGCTGGTCGAGAAGTACCCGGACCGCCTGATCGCCAACGGGCGCTGGGATCCGCGCGAGGGAGAGGCCGGCCTGAAGCAGCTCGAGGAAGACGCCAAGCGCTACAACCTCCAGGGCGTCAAGCTCTACACGGCCGAGTGGTATCAGGGCTCGCGCGGCTGGTCGCTCAAGGAGCCCGAGTCGCAGCGTTTCCTGGAGAAGTGCCAGGCGCTCGGGATCAAGAACATCCACGTGCACAAAGGCCCGACGATCTGGCCGCTCGACAAGGACGCGTTCGACGTCTCGGATGTCGACTACGTCGCCACGAACTTCCCGGAGCTGAACTTCATCGTCGAGCACGTCGGCCTGCCGCGGATCGAGGACTTCTGCTTCATGGCGACGCAGGAGCCGAACGTCTACGCGGGGCTCGCGGTCGTCATCGGGGGCTTGATGCACGCCCGGCCGCGCTTCTTCGCCAAGGTGATGGGCGAGCTGTTGTTCTGGGTCGGCGAGGACAAGATGCTGTGGGCCAGCGACTACGCGATCTGGGAGCCGAGGTGGCAGGTCGAAGGCTTCGTAGACTGGACGTCCCCGGAAGACGTGGAGTTCTCGGACTACCCTCGGCTCACGACCGACGGGAAGAAGAAGATCCTCGGCCTCAACGCCGCCAAGCTCTACGGAATCGACGTTCCGGACGAGTTTCAGATCCCGGACGAAGCGGGGGAGCCGGCGGCAAGGGAGGACGCACAGCTCGTCGATTCGGCATGAACACCCGGGCGCGCGTCCTCGAGGCGCTGAGCGAGGTCCACGACCCCGAGCTCGATGAGCCGATCACCTCGCTTGGGTTCGTGACTTCCTGTGAGGTGTCGCCCAGCGGCGACGTGGAGATCTTGCTCCGGCTGCCGACGCCGCAATGTGCTCCCAACTTTGCGTACCTGATGGCGGCCGACGCGCGCAACGTCGTGCGCCGGCTGCCGGACGTGGGCCGGATCGAAGTCAGGCTGGAGGATCACTACACCGGCAAGGAGATCAACGCCGCGATCGCGCGTGGCGAAGGCTTCGCTGCGGCCTTTCCGGGTGAGACCGACGACGACCAGCTGGACGCCCTGCGCGAGCTGTTCCAGCGCAAGGCGCTTGTCGCTCGGCAGGCCAGGTTGTGCGAGGCGCTGCTGGCGGACGGCGCGACGCCAGTGCAGGTCACCGCGCTTCGCGTCGCCGACCTCCCCGACGACGGCGACGCACGGCGGTGCCTCGAGTTGCGCGGGCAGTTGGGAATCGGCTGCGACCCGAACGCGCCGGCCTTCGTGGCGCCCAACGGGGAGCCCCTGGCGGCCGATGAACTGACGCTGTGGCTGCGGAAGGCGCGGCTCGTGCGAACGAGCCTGGAAGTAAACGGCAGCATCTGCCGGTCGCTGCTGCAAATCCGCTCCCGGCGGGGGGCCGAGCTGGAGGAGGTTGGAACATGAAGGCGGCGCGGCTGCACGCCTACCACGACCCACTGGCCCTGGACGAGGTCGAGGAGCCGCGTGCCGAGGGGCCGCTCGACGTCGTCGTGCGGATCGGCGCGGCCGGCCTGTGCCGCACCGATCTCCACATCCAGGAGGGGCAGTGGGCCGAGAAGTCCGGTGTGACGCTGCCCTACACGCTCGGCCACGAGAACGCCGGCTGGATCCACGAAGTGGGCTCGGGCGTGACGAACGTCGAGGTCGGCGACACGGTGATCGTCCACCCCTACATCACCTGTGGCCTCTGCGCGTCGTGCCGCCGCGGCGACGACATGCACTGCGTCAACGGGCGTTTCCCGGGAATCAGCGAGGACGGCGGGTTCGCCGACTTCCTGCTCACGAGCGCCCGGTCGGTAATCAAGCTCGACCCTTCTCTGGAGCCGAAGGACATCGCCGCGCTCGCCGACGCAGGGTTGACCGCGATCCACGCCGTCAAGAAGACGCTGCCCGTCCTCTCCCCCGGAACGCGCGCGGTGGTGATCGGGGCTGGCGGCCTCGGCCACATCGGGATCCAGTGCCTGGCGGCAATGACGCCGGCGGAGATCATCGTCGTCGATCCCTCCGAGCCGGCGCTCGCGCTCGCCCGGCAGCTCGGCGCCCACCACACGGTCCGCGTCGACGGCTCGCATATCGACACGGTTCGCGAGCTCACCGACGGGCTGGGCGCAGAGGTGATCCTCGACTTCGTCGGCGAGAAGGGCGCGGTCGAGGACGGGATCGCGATGATCCAGGACGGAGGCTTCTACTACGTGATCGGCTACGGGCAGAACCTCGTCGTCCCGACGATCGACATCATCTCGCGCGAGATCTCGTTCATCGGAAACCTCGTCGGCACCTACGCCGACCTCGAGGACCTGATGACGCTCACGGCAGACGGCAAGGTTCGCCTGCACACGAGCAGGTATCCGCTCGACGCGATCAACGACGCGATGGCCGATCTCGACGGCGGGCGACTGCAGGGGCGCGGCATTCTCGTGCCGGCGGGAACGACTTAGCCTTTGTCGGCCAGTCACGCCGGAGGTCGCGGGTTCGAGTCCGCTTCCAACCGCAGACCGGTGAGGACATCTACACCGTGACGGCCGCGCGGGGGCTCGTCCCACTGCGCCGCCGGCGCAGTGGGCTGCTGACTCTGCCTGCTCAGGCAGGCATTCCGGCGTCGACCCAGCGCTGAAAGAGGTCGACTTGCTCCTCAGGCCAGGCGCCGTCGCAGGGCATTGCGCCCTCTCGGAGCTTGCCCAGGATGGCGTCGCTGTTCTGGACCACGTCGTCGTATGACCAGAGGTCGAAAGCCGCGCTCATCGACTCACGGTCGCCTTCGCGGAAGAGGGGCTTGATGTCCTGCGCGTAGCTGATCGGCTGCTCGGTTGCGGCCAAAAGGACCTCCTCTACTTCGGTCTCGACCCCGGCGGTGGGTTGGATCGTAGGCGAAGCCGGTGCTAAGAACCCTCCATGAGAGGTGGCATCGACCTCGGCGGCACCAAGATCCAGGCCGTCGTCATCGACGAGAGCGATTCCGTCGCCGGTCAGGCGCGTCGGTCCACGCCGAGGGACGGCGGCCCCGCGGACGTTGCCGACGCGATCGCCGAGGCGCTCGAGGAGGCGGCCAAGGCGGCCGGAGGCACCCCCGCCGCGCTCACCGGGATCGGCGTCGGCTCCCCGGGCACGGTCAACGAGGCGACGGGCACGGTTGCCAACGCGCGCAATCTGCCGAACTGGACGAACCCGTTCCCACTCGGCGAGACGCTGGCGAGCCGCTTCGGCGTGCCCGTGCGGGTCGGGAACGATGTCGGCACGGCGGTCGAAGGCGAGGCCGTGCTGGGCGCGGGCCGGCCGTTCCGGACATTCCTCGGGCTCTGGTGGGGAACCGGTGTCGGCGGCGCGATCATGGTCGAGAAGCACCGCTGGCTGGGACGCGGCGCCGCGGGCGAGATCGGCCACATGGTGATCAAGCTCGGCGGCGCCAAGTGCACGTGCGGGCGCCGGGGCTGCGTCGAGGCCTACGCCGGACGCGCCGCAATGGAGCGCAAGGCACGACGCGACCAGAAGCGCGGCGTGGAAACCAGGCTGTTCGCGCTGATGGAGGAGCACGGGCACGATCAGCTGACGAGCTCGGTCTGGCAGCACGCGCTGGACGAGCACGACGCCTACGCCGAGAAGCTGATCGAGCGGGCGATTGGCGCCCTGGGAGCGGGCGCCGCCTCGGCCCTCAACCTGATCGACGTCGAGGCGGTCGTGGTCGGTGGCGGCCTCGGCACACGCCTCGGCGAGACGGGCGTCGCGCGGATCCGGGAGGCGATGCTTCCCCACCTCTTCGTCGACGACCGGCCGCCGGAGGTCCGGCTGTCAGAGCTCGGCGATCTCGGCGGCGCGATCTCGGCCGCGCGGCTGGCGCCGGCCTAGCTTTAGCTGTCGGGAGCGCCGAGACTCGCCGAGATCTCGTCGACCGCCGCCCGCTCCGAGTCGCTGACCTGCTCGCCTCCCTCCCGGTGGGCGTTTGCGACCTTGTCCGCGAGGTTGAGGATGAAGCGCCTGTAGTCCCCGACTTCCTCCGGCGTCGCCTTGCGCTCGAGCACACCGACCGCGTCACGCAGGTGCTGCAGCCCGGCCTGCTTGAGCTCCTCGGCCGAGTGGTAGCGCGTGTGGTCGCGCTCCGGCTTCGCCGCGACGATCTCGTCCAGGAGCTCGCTGTCACCGTGCTGCTTGCGCGCCTCGACGTACGCCCTCCCGATCGCGAACGACTCGCGGAAGGTTCCGCCGCGCTGGGCCGTGGCGACGATGATGCCGGCGCTCGGCGGCCCCTCGAGGATGAGGTCCCACTCCTCCTGCGTGAAGTCGGCCTTGCCCGTCATCGGCTATCTCCTTTCACTTGGTCTTCACCGGCGCGATCCCGCGCGAGGTTAGCCACTTGCTGACGTAATCGATCCAGGACGGGAGCGACGTGTGAACCATGAACAGGTGCGCGGTGTTGGGCACGATCCATTGCGTCACGTCGCAGCCGCAGTGGGTCTTGTAGTAGTCGTAGTCCGCCTTCGCGACCGAAGGCGGGTCGGTGCTGTCGTGGTCGCCCGAGGTGAGCAGCACCGGGATCGAGGGCCCGATCTGGCTGATGTAGACGTCGTTCTCAGCGTACTTCTCCCCCAGGTCGGCGATCTCTCCCCAGGGCGAGAGCAGGAAGGGCGGTGCGCAGGCGATGTCGACGACATACGGCACGATCCCGGGCGTGTAGGTGTTGAAGTCCCTGCAGTTCTGGCCGGTTTGGAAGAACTGGAAGTAGTCGGGGTGGTCGGGACTGGTGGTGAAACCGCCTCCCGTGGAACTCCCCAGCGGCGCGTTCGGCGGCGAGATCGAGCCCGAGATGTCGGTCTGGATCATGGCCGCCACGTCGTGGTACTTGCCCGGATAGCCGGCGACGATCCAGCCGCCGGCGCTGTGGCCGATGATGACGACCCGATCGTTGTGAATCGTGCTCGGCCGCTGCGCCCCGGAGCAGTCGCTGCCGCTCGTGGTCGTGTAGGCGCCGCTCTTCACCTCGGTGACGATGTCGTGCAGCTCGTCCCGGTGCGCCGAGGTCGTCAGCGTGTAGCCCCCGCCCGGGTGGTCGTAGTAGCTGCTCTTCGCGTAGCCGAGGCGGTCGTAGGAGTAGACCACGTATCCCTTCGCGGCGAGAGCGCGCGCGACCGACCAGGTCGGCGAGAAGTCCCAGTTCTGAGTCGACGAGGCGATCCCGTGCACCAGCACGATCGCCGGCGTTTGCGAGCTGACCGTTCCGTCCGTGAAGCGCTGGCCGTAGAGGGTGCTTTGCCCGAGGCTCGGATTCGTGACGGTCAAGCAGACCGACTGGACGGTCATGTACTTGTCGAAGCGCATCTGCGGGCTGCTCGCGGCGCCGGCAGGCTCTGCGCCTGCGTGAAGAGCTGCGAAAACGGCTAGGACGAGTGCTGCAATCAGGGCCGCGTAGCGTGAGGTTGACATCCGTGTTGCTCCTTTCATCGGGCGATTCGCCTTGGGCGCAGTCGTTCTTGTTTCATCCGGTCGGTCGACCCCAGGTGCCTGGACATTCCCGCGGGGTGGATTGCCTAACCAAAACAACCGGCGTCACCGACAACGCTGCGACTACGCTCACGCGACGTTCCCTGCAAGCAACCAAGGAGGAACCGATGGCCGCTGCTCCGATTCTGATCTGCTACGACGGCTCGGAAGGCGCAAAACATGCGATCCAAGCAGCTGCCGGCCTGCTCGACGGTCACCCGGCCGTTGTCCTCGCCGTCGGTCCCCCGTTGACGGCTGAAGAAAGCTACGCCGCGCTCGGCACGCTGGTGCCGAGCTTCCAAGAGCTCAACGAGGAGCAGGCGCTGGAGCGTGCGAAGGAAGGAGCAGAACTTGCCGCGAGCGCCGGCTTCGCCGCCGAGGCTCGAGCCGAGGTCGCCGCCCCGACCTGGGAAGGCGTCATCCACGTCGCGGACGAGATCGATGCAGCGGCGATCGTGATCGGCTCGCGCGGCCTCACCGGTGTGAAGGAGGCTCTCTCGGGCAGCGTCTCGCACGCGGTCGCCGAGCATGCCGGCCGCCCGGTGCTGATCGTTCCGCCAAGCCGCGATTGATGCGGCCTACGAGGCTCGGCGAGTCTCGCGCCAGAGCGAGCCCGCGAGCAGCAGAACGATCGCGACCGGGAGCAGCCACCAGGCGTTGACGCCCTCGTGGGTGAGGAGGTAGGTCAGGCCAAGCGCGACCGCGAGTCCCGCGGCAACGCGCCAGTCGTCCCCGACGATGAAGTTCCACCAGAAGAGCGCAAACGAGCGGATGTATTTCACGCCGGGGCCTCCACGGGCGCCGGCGCGACCCGCCGGCGGCGGAGCACCCGCACAAGCATGAACGAGCTCGCGCCGATGAAGGCGATCACGCCGAGCAGCGAGAGTTCGTCGCCCGGCCAATCGACTCCGGCGCCCTCGGCGCCCCAGAAGCAGCCGAAGCTTGTGAGCAGGAGGCCGACCGCGTACTTGATCGTGTTCTCAGGAACCTGCTCGAGCGGACCTCGCGCCAGAACACCGGCCCCGACGACGAGCACGAAGGCCGCGGCGGCGCCGGCCGCGGCAAGGCCGATCTTGTTCTGGGCGCTGCCGAAGGAGATCACGATGAAGACGACCTCGAGCCCTTCGAGCAGGACGCCCTTGAAGGCGACCGTGAACGAGTACCAATCGAGGCCGGCCCTCTCGTCGCGGCCGGCCTTCGCGGCCTCCTCGCGGTGACGGCGGAAAGCGGCGTCCTCGTCGTGAAGTGGCGTGTATCCACTCGAGCGCAGGATCGCCTTGCGCAGCCACTGCAGCCCGAACGCGAGCAGTAGCGCGCCGACGATCAGGCGTAGCGTCTCGATCGGCACCACGCTCAACGCAGGCCCGAGCGCGGCAACGAGCGCGGCGAGCACGATCAGCGCGGCCCCAACGCCGATCAGCGTCGAGCGCCAGCCCCGAACGATGCCGACCCCGAGCACGATCGTCAGCGCCTCGACCATCTCGACCGCGCTGGCGAGGAAGGTGCCCAGGATGACGAGGACCGTGCTGGTGCTCACGGCGTCATGGTGACGGCTCCGGCGAGGCGCCGCATCAGAGCCACCCCCCATTCGTCGCGGAAATGCCGTGAAGATCCTGGACGGTCACGCGGCTGCGGTTCATGATCGCCGGATGAGTACGCCGCAGAGCGGGCTGTTCGCGCTTGGGACGGCGTCGCACGCCTACCTCGAATTCGACGCTCGTCGCCCGGAAGCGCCGGTGGAGCTCGTGGGCGCCGTTGCGGCGCTGCGCGAGCCGCGAACGACGATCGGCGGCGTCAACCTCGTCGTCGGCTTCCGCCCGGAGCTGTGGCGTGAACTCGTGCCCGAGGAAGCACCAAGGGAGGTCGAGGGCTTCAACAGGGACATCGTCGGTCCGGACGGCTACACGATGCCGGCGACCCAGCACGACGCCGTGCTCTGGATCTCCGGGAGCGCCTACGACGTCGTCTTCGACATGGCCCGTGAGGCGATCGGGGCGCTCGAAGCGGCGGCCTCCGTCGCCGAGGAGTCCTCGAGCTGGCCGTACCGACACGACCGCGACCTGACCGGTTTCATCGACGGGAGCGAGAACCCGAGCCTGATCGAAGCGCCCGAGTTCGCGGTGATTCCCGACGGCATCCCCGGCGCCGGCGGCACGATCCTGCTCCTGCAGAAGTGGAGCCACGACGCGGACGCGTGGGAAGCGTTGCCGGTCGCCCGCCAGGAGCAGGTGATCGGGCGCACGAAGGACGAGAGCGTCGAGCTCGACGACAAGCCGGCCGAGTCCCACGTCGCCCGAACCGACCAGGACGAGTTCGGAAAGATCTTTCGGCGGAACATGCCCTACGGGACCGTGACCGAGCACGGGACGATGTTCGTCGGCTTCTCCGCTCAGCAGCGGCCGCTGACGGCGATGCTCGAAAACATGGCCGGGCTGACCGACGGCATTCGGGACGAGCTGACCGTCTACACCACGGCACTGACCGGCGCGTACTACTTCGTCCCCTCGACGCAGGATCTGCGCCGTTGGGGCGCGATGGAGTAGCGCCGCCAGATCCGTTTCCTAGGATCCTGCACGGCGCAGGCGGTGTGTGATTCCAGGATGTTCTTTGATGACGTGGCGCCTAAAGCCACGTGTCCGACACTTGGTTTCGGCATCTGGTTTTGTCAAGCACAAATCGAAACAAAAGCGTCACGAAAATGTGCCGAAACTCGGTCTTCGAGCCTCGCCGCCTGAACGCCGACCCTCAGTCGAGGCGAAGCAGCGAGCGATTCCGGGCAAGCACCTCGAGCACCGCGCTCACGTCCTCGGCGGTGTTGTAACAGTGAGCCGAGATACGGAGGTTGTCGTCACGCGATGACGTGACGACGCCTCCTTCGGCCAGCGCGGCGACGAGCCGGTCGACGTCGGTCGACGCCACGCAGACGAGGGCGCCGCGCTGTTCCGGTACGCGCGGCGTGACCACCCTGGCGCCGAGCTCGTCGACCCCGGCAATGAGCAGCGCGTTCAACTCGCGGACGTGAGCCTCGGTCTCCTCGATCCCGATCTCCTGCATCAGCTCGATCCCGGCGATGCCGGCGTAGATGGCGGGAATCGGCGGCGTCCCTGCTTCGAAACGGCGGGCGGTCGTCGCCGGCGAGTAGTCGTGGATGTCCATCTCGAAGATGTTGCGGTCGGCGAACCACCCGGTCGCGGTCGGCTCGATCCGCTCGACGAGATCGCGGCGGCAGTAGAAAAACCCCAGCCCAGCCGACCCGAGCAGGTACTTGAGCACCCCGGCAGCGAGAAAGTCACAGTCGAGCGCTCGCACGTCGACCGGAAGCGACCCCACGGACTGGTACGCATCGAGCAGGACGAGAGCCCCGCGCTCGTGTGCAAGCTCGATTACCCCGGCGACGTCGAGCCTGACGCCGTTGCGGAAGCAGACGTGCGTGATGGCCACGAGCGCCGTCTCCTCGTCGATCGCGGCGTCGAAGCGCTCGAGCGGGATCGTCCCGTCGGCCTCGGCGGGAACGTGTACGACGCGGGCGCCGCGCCGCTCCTGCGCGTGCCAGATCTGGCCGATCGTCGGGAACTCGGAGTCGCTGACCACGACCTTGTCGCGGCCCCCGTCGAACCCGAGCCCGCTCGCGAGCGCGCTGACGCCGGCCGAAACGGACGTGGTCACAGCAACCTCGTCCTCCGCGGCATTAACGAGACCCGCCACGCTCCGCCGGGCAGCGTCGAGCTGCTCGACCCAGTATTCCCACGGCGCCCCGTGCTCGTCCCAGTCGTCGAGGTAGCGGGCGTACGCGTCGCGCACGGCATCCGAGAGCGCCCCCTGCGAGCAGCTGTTGATGTAGACGAGCCGGTCGAAGATCGGGAAGCGGTGGCGGATCCGCGCCGGCAGCGCGTCGACGCTAACGGCCAAGGTAGGCCTTCCGCAGGTCCTCGTCCTTGATCAGCGACGACGCCGCACCAGAGAGCACGATCCGGCCCGTCTGCAGGACGTAGCCGCGGTCGGCGATCGACAGCGAGACGTTCGCATTTTGCTCGACGACGAGGATCGCGACGCCGGACTCGTGCACCTCCTTGATGATCTCGAAGTTCCGCTCGACGAGAATCGGCGCCAGCCCCATCGACGGCTCGTCCATCAGCAGCAGCTTCGGCCGCGACATCAGAGCCCGGCCCATCGCGGCCATCTGCTGCTCGCCGCCGGACAAAGTCCCGGCGAGCTGGCGCCGCCGCTCGTACAAAAGCGGAAAGAGCGAGTAGACGCGCTCGAAGTCCTCCTTCGTGCCGCCGCCGTGCAGGTAGGCGCCCATCTCCAAGTTCTCCTTCACGGACATCGGCCCGAACAGGCGGCGGTTCTCGGGCACGATCGCCATTCCCCTGCCGATCCGGTAGCTGGTCGTCCGCCCGCTGACCTCCTCGCCGGCGAACTCGACCGCGCCGCGACGGGGACGGACCATGCCGATGATCGTCTTCAGCGTCGTCGACTTGCCGGAGGCGTTCCCGCCCAGCAGGCAGACGAGCTCGCCCTCGTTTACATCCAGCGAGACCCCCTGCAGGATGTGGATCGGCCCGTAGTAGGTGTCGACGTTGTCGAGCTTGAGCAACATCAGACGGCTTCGGACTCCGCTCTTACGCCCAGGTAGGCCTCGACCACGAGCGGATGGGTCGCCACCTCGTCGAACAAGCCCTCCGCGATCTTGATTCCGTGGTCGAGCGCGATCACGCGGTCGGAAATCCCCTCGACGACGTGCATGTCGTGCTCGATCACGAGGATCGAGTACCCCGCGTCGTCGCGCAGCTTGCCGATCAGCTCCGTGATCTCGTGCGTCTCGTGGGGGTTCATCCCGGCCGCAGGCTCGTCGAGGAGCAGCAGCCGCGCGTTCGTCGCCATCGCGCGCGCGATTTCGAGCCGGCGCCGGTTCGCGTACGAGAGGCTGTACGCCTGCTGGTCGTGCCTATAGCCCGCAAGCCGCTGGCCGAAGAACGCGAGCTTCTCTTCGGCGAGCTTCCGAATTTGCCTCTCCTCCTTCCGCGAGCGGGGAAGCTGCAGCATCGCCTCGAGAAATGTCGCCTTGGTGTGCCCGTACTCGGCGGCCATCACGTTCTCGAGCACCGTCATGTTCAGGAACAGCCGCAGGGTTTGAAACGTCCGGGCGATCCCACGGTTCGTGATCCTGTGCGGAGCGAGACCCGAGATCTTGTCGCCTTCGAAGACGATCTCGCCCGAGTCGACGTGGAAGATGCCGGTGATCAGGTTGAACACGGTCGTCTTCCCGGCGCCGTTCGGCCCGATCACGCTGACGATCTCGCCCTCGTCGACATGCAGGCTCAGATGGTCGATCACCTGTAAGCCGCCGAAGGCCTTCGAGACGTCGCGGAGCTCGAGCAGCGCCACGCTAGTGCCCCTTCAGGTAATGCTGTCTAGCTTCTGGGTCGCGAGCACCAAGCCAGGGGCCGCGCTCGCCCGCGGCCAAGGCTGGTTGCCTTGGCAAGGGCGAGGGTGGTTCCTGGCGCCGCGTGATCGCGGGCCAGAAGCGGGCAAGTATTGCCTGGAGGGGCACTTAGACGATCTCCACGCGCGAGGTGCCGAAGATCCCGGCCGGGCGCACGTTCATGATCACGACGAGCAGCGTCCCCAGCAGGATCAGCCGAGTCGCACCGGCCACCTGCTCGACGAGCTTGTTCTCCCAGACGAACGCGGCCAGATAGAGCGTGGGGATCAAGGTGACGACGCGCCACCAGCCACGGACGAGCGTCAGCACCAGTGCCGCGACGATCAGCGCGAAGTAGGCCCAGCCTGCGATCGACGACGGGTTGCTCGGGAGCAGCACCCAGTGCTCGAGCGCTCGTCCGAGCCGGCCGGCGCCGTCGATGTGGCCGGCGGTCCCCCGCGACCAGACCGCGCTCGCAATCCCGTGGACCGCGTACCCGAACGCGATCGTCCCCAGCAGGACGATCACCGGCTTGTACCAGGGTCGCAAGGCGACGAAGAGCGCTAGCAAGAGCACGCCGTAGAAGAGGAAGCGCGCGTTGCTCGACGAGCGAAGCAGCTCCGGGGCGCCGTTGACGACGAGTGCGCCGATCACCACCCCGCCGATGCTGCCGAGGCCGCCGAGAATGACGATCGCGTAGATCGTGATCAGCAGCCCGACGTCGTAGTCGCCTGGAAAAGCGCCCGATTGGACGGCGCCGAAGATCGTCCCGGTGAACCCCGCGACGGCGGCGCCGAACATGAACGCGAGCAGCTTCAGCCGGTTGACCGGAATGCTCATCACCTCGGCGGCCAGCGGATCCTCCCGCAGAGCGCGCCAGGCGCGGCCGGTCCGCGACCCGTTGACGAAGTAGAGCATGATCATCAGCAGGGTCAGCGAGATCAGCGTGAAGAAGTAGTACCCCTTCGTCGTCGTGATATGGAAGCCGAACAGGTTGAACGGATCGATCTGGTCGAGTCCGTTCGCGCCGCCGGTCAGGTCAACCTTGCCGACGAACGGGTAGGAGAAATCGTTGAGGCCGCCGTTGGCGTTGTTGACGAAGATCACGAAGGCCTGCAGGAAGAAGAGCGTCACGATCGCGAGGTAGTCGCCGAGCAGGCGCCAGGAAGTGAGCCCGAGCAAGAGCCCGAGGAGCGCGGTCGAGACGGTGACGATCGGGATCGCGATCTCGGCCTGCAGGTGGTGGCCCGAATGGCCGCTGGCCATGATCCCGTAGAGGTAGGCGCCGAAGCCGAAGAAGGCGACGTAGCCGAGATCGAGCAGCCCCGCGAAACCGACGACGACGTTCAGCCCCATCGCCAGCAGTGCGTAGATGATCGTGATCAGCCCGTAGCGGTAGAGGTTGCCTTCATTCGTGATGAACGGGAAGATCGCGAACGGCCCTAGGAGGACCACCAGGCGACCCGCGGCAGGCAGCCGCTCCCAGGCCCGGGCGACGGCGCCGGTCAGGCCCTTCTGCGCAGTTCGTCGCTCGTCGACCCGCGCGACCCACTCGTCCGTCCCGACCCGAGACCGGTCGGCGGGGTCGTCAGGCTCCGGGATCGCCGCAGGCAGGTCGCCTTCGTCGAGGGGTGGTCCGCCGCCGAGAGAGCTCATACCTTCTGGATCACGGGCGATCCGAGCAGGCCCGAGGGTCGGATGAGGAACATGCCGATCAAGAGCGCGAAGACGTAGAGGTTTGCGTAGACCGACCCGCCCGGAAGGTAGCCCGTGGCGAAGGCCTCGGTGAGGCCGATCAGGAAACCGCCCAGCACTGCGCCGGGAATGCTCCCGATCCCGCCGACAACGGCCGCGGTGAAGCCCTTCAACCCGGCGGTGAAGCCCATCAGCGAGAAGATCTGGCCGAAGACGAGCCCGAACATGACTCCACCTGCGGCCGCGAGCGCCGACCCGAGAAAGAACGTGAAAGAGATCACCCGGTCGATGCTGATCCCCATCATCTCGGCCGCGTCGCGGTCGAACGACGTCGCCCGCATCGCCTTCCCGGTGCGCGTGCGGGAGACGACCAGCGCCAGCGCGATCGTCAGCCCGATCGACACGGCGATCGTGAGGATCTGGATGTTGGAGATGAAGAAGTTGTTGCCGATGTGGTAGCTCTTGACCCCGACGAGGTCGAACGTGTCGTAGCTACGAAACTGCGGCCCCCAGAGCAGGAGCGCGCTGTTCTGCAGGAAGATCGAGACGCCGAGCGCGCTGATCAACGGCGCGATCCGGGGCGCGTTGCGAAGCGGTCGATAAGCGAAGCGTTCAATCCCGACGCCGAGCAGGCCGCAAGCGAGCATCGCGACCGCGAACATGATCGCGACCACCAGCCAGCCGGTCACCGCGGGCGACAGCGCGCCGCCAAGCCATTGGAGGACGAAGAAGCCGACGAACGCCCCGACCATGTAGACGTCGCCGTGGGCGAAGTTCAAGAGCTTCAGGATCCCGTACACCATCGTGTAGCCGAGCGCGATCAGCGCGTAGATGCTCCCCAGCGTGAGTCCGCTGACCAGCTCGCCGAAGAAGAGGCTCCAATTCACGGGTGGGAAAAGATCGCACAAAACGCAGTGCGGCCCACCGGGGGCCGCACTGCATTCAGTTCGAAACCGACTGGACTACGCGACTCGGACGAAGACTCCCTTGACCGAGTGGTAGATCCCGAACGGCTTCTTGACCATGTCGCCGTTCTTGTTGAAGGCGACGGGAAGACCGAGCAGCGACGCTGCGACGCTGATGTTCGTCTTCTTGATCTGCGCACGAACCTCCGCGCGGGAGGCCGTGCCGTTCTTGCAGGCCCGATCGATCGCGCCCGTGACGACCTGCGCCGCCACGTAGCTCGGTGCACCGAAGAGCTCCGTGCCCTTGTGGATGGCCTTGAAGGCCGCGACCCGCTTGTCCGACGGATTGACGGGGAAGAACGAGTCGTACACGTTGTTCCCGAGTCCAGCGAACAACGGATCGAAGAGGCCGTCGGAGCCCATCAGCTTGGTGCCGGCCCTGCCCTGGCTCTTCATCTGCTGGCCGAAAGCCTGACCCTTCGGCGGCAGCTGCCACGGGAGGTAGACGAGCTGGGTGTTCCGCGGGATCTTGTTGATCAACGACGTGAAGTCCGACTGCTGCTGACTGACGCCGTCACGACCGACGGTTACGCCCTTGGCCTTGAGCTGTGCCTGCACCTCGTCGGCGAGGCCGGTGCTGTAGGCCTCCTGGTCGTCGATGATGTAGACCCGCTTCACCTTGAGCGTGGCGGTGATGTAGCCAGAGACGCTCTTGCTCTGCGACGAGTCCGGCGGGACGGTGCGGAAGAAGAAGCCCTTCCGGGTGCCGTCCAGCGTGATCTGCGTGTTCGTCGCCGAGCCCGAGACCCAGCCGAGGCCTGCGCCCTTGAGGGCACCGGTCGTTGCCTTGACCTCGTTCGAGCCGGCCGGGCCTACGACGCCGAGGACGGCGCTGTTCGAGCCGAGCGCCTGTGCGCCCTTGACCGCTTCGGCCGTTCCGTTCGCGGAGCCAAGCTGCGTGTCCTCGTTGACGAACTTGATCTTCGACTTGTGCGTCTTGTTGTAGTTGGTCTTGTAGAAGTTCGCCCAGTGAACCTGGTTGATCCCGATCGACGCTGCCGGCCCGGTAAACGGCGCCATCAGCCCGATCGAGCGTGTCTTGCCGCACTTCACAAGCGCGGTGTCCGCGTTCGAGGCGGAAGCGACCTTGCTCGCGCCGCCGGTTGACCCCCAGGCGGCCGTCGCGAGCACAGCCACTACCGCCGCGAGGCACGCGGCGACTACCACTTTCTTCATGTTGCCCTCCTCAGAGTTAATCGGTACTTGAATGAGACGCCGATCGCCGTCATTCGTTTGCCTCGTATGCGCGCGAGGCCGGATCGCCCGCTGGATGGAAGACGGCCACGATCCGCATCGGCGCGTCGCCGCTGTTCTCGAGCGAATGCACGAACAACGGCGGTAGATGGATACAACTGCCCGCCGACACCGGCTTGTCCGCCCCGTCTCCGTGCAGAACGCCCTCGCCTTCGAGGACGTAGATCACCTCGTCGTAGACGTGGCTGTGATCGGGTGCTCGGCCCGGCGCGATGACGCCGTAGAACTGCGTCATGTCGCGGCAGCCGACCTCTTGCGTCACGAGGTAGCGAAACTCGCGATCCCCGCTCGCCGTCAGCAGAGGCTGGTCGGCGAGCCGAACCGTGCGCCGACCGGCAACCCGCGTCGCTCCGTTCGTCTGCGGCGCGATCGCCGAGACGGTCAGCAGCTCCTCCGGTCCGGGGTTCTCGATCTCGTACGACTCGCCGGGCGCTAGATAGACGCCGGTGCCGGGCTCGAGCTCGTGCTCTTCGCCTTCGACGAACATCGTCCCGCGGCCGGAGGCGGCGTAGACGATCTCCTGGACGCCGTCGAGTCTCCGGGGTAGCGAGCGGCCGGGTTCGTAATGCGTCAGATGCAGCTCGAGGAACCGGGATCCCGCGGACGTATCGATCGCGGTCGCCCGTGAGGCCGTGTCGCCTTCGACACGGCGGCTCTCCAGCTCGTTTTCGTGCACGACGTGGCCGGCCACGCTGCGATTGTCACACGAATTCGCTTCGAATTCGATGAGTACGCTCTGCCGGTGGAGTACCGGCGGCTCGGCGGCACCGATTTGGACCTCTCGAGCATTGTCCTCGGCTGCGGCAACTTCGGCGGGATCGGTTCGGCTCCTGAGCTTTTCGGCCAAGGCGAGAACGAGGCCGAGGCCTTCGCGATCATGGACCGAGCCGTTGCGGCGGGGATCAACGTCTTCGACACCGCCGCGTCCTACGGGGGCGGGCGAAGCGAGAGCTGGATCGGGAGCTGGCGTCGCCGGCATGACGCGCCGGTCCTGCTCAGCACGAAGGTCTACTGGTCGGTCACAGGTGACCCCGCCGATCGCGGTCTCTCCCGAGAACGGATCCTCCGTGAGCTCGAGGGCAGCCTTGCGCGGCTGCAGGCAGACCGCGTCGACATGTACCTGACGCACGAGCCCGATCCGGAGACGCCGATCGAGGAGACGCTGCGCGCGCTTGACGAGCTGGTCGCGGCGGGAAAGGTCGGCGCGATCGGCGTCAGCAACGTCGGCGGTGCGCAGCTGGACGAAGCGCTCGACGCGAGTGACCGTCACGGGCTCCCACGCTTCGGGTGGGTGCAGAACGAATACAGCCTGCTCCGGCGCGAGTCGGAGCGTGACGTGCTGCCGCTCTGCGCGCGGGAGGGCCTCGGCTTCACGCCGTTCAGCCCTCTGTGCGGCGGCTGGCTGACCGGGAAGTACTCGCGGTCTCAGGCCTTCCCGGACGACTCGCGGATGGCCTTGCGCGGCGAGCCATACTCCGACCTCGTGAACGAGAGGACGTTCCAGGGGCTCGAACGGTTCCAGGCTGCTGCCGTGGAGCGCGGAGTCGAGCCGGCCGAGCTGGCGATCGCGTGGGTCCTGAGCCACCCGCAGGTGGCGTCGGTGATCGTCGGGCCGCGGCGACCCGATCAGCTCGACGCGGCGCTGAGGGCTGCGGAGATCCGGCTTTCCGAGCAGGAGCGCGACGAGCTCGCGGGGCTCTTCACGTGAGCACGCTACGCGTCCAGTTTGGCTGGAGAACTGGGGTCGGTATTCGTCTCCCAGTCCAACGAACCGCTCACGAGGTTGCCCGATGAGCGAAGTCCTCGTCCTCGCACACGAGGACGTGAAGCGGCTGCTGCCGATGGACGAGTGCATCGAGCTGATGGCGGAAGCGCTTGGCGACCTCGCCCGCGGGCGGAGCTGGCAGCCGCTCCGCTTCGTCGTCCGGCCGCCAGAGGAGCAGAGCCTGATGGGCCTGATGCCGGCGCACCGCTCCTCGCCGGAGCCGGCCTACGGCCTCAAGACGGTCTGCATCTTCCCGGGCAATCCGGCGCGCGGGCTGGACGCACACCAGGGCGGCGTGATGCTCTTCGACGGCGAGACCGGCGAGCTGCGCGCCCTGATCGACGCGTCGGCGGTGACGTCGATTCGCACCGCTGGGGTGTCCGCGGTAGCCACGCGCGCGCTCGCACGGCCTGACTCGAAGGTGCTCGCGATCCTCGGCTCCGGCGTGCAGGCGCGGGCCCACCTGGAGGCAATGGCTCGAGTGCTCTCGTTCGATCAGGCCCGCGTCTGGAGCCGGACTTCAGAGCACGCGCAGGCCTTCGCGGCGGAGGCCGAGGCGTCGTTTCCGGTCGAGGCGGTCGACAGCGCCGAGGCCGCCGTTCGTGAGGCCGACGTCGTCGTCACGGTCACCTCCGCCCGGGAGCCGATCGTCGACCGCGGCTGGCTCGCGCCGGGGACCCACGTCAACGCGGTCGGATCGTCGATTCCGACGGCGCGCGAGCTCGACTCGGCCACGATCGCCGCGGCTGCGCTCTTTGTCGATCGGAGGGAGTCGACCGTGAACGAGTCCGGCGAGTACCTCCGTGCCGTCGAGGAGGAGGGAATCGGCCCCGATCACATCCGGGCCGAGCTCGGCGAGGTGCTCGTTGGCTCGGCTGCGGGGCGCGATTCCGACGAGGAGCTGACGGTATTCGTCTCGCTCGGCCTCGCCGTCGAGGACCTCGCGGCAGCCGAGTACCTCTACCGGCGGGCGCGCAGCGAAGGCGTCGGCGCGGTGGTTCCGTTTTGATCCCGCTGGAGCAGATCCGCGGCGCGCAGGAGCGCTTGAGTGGCAAGGTCGTCCGGACGCCGCTACTGCGGCTTGCCTCGGACACACCAGCGACGATCTATCTGAAGCCCGAGAACCTGCAGCCGATCGGCTCGTTCAAGCTGCGCGGGGCGCTGAACGCGATCTCACAACTCCACCCCGCCCAGCTGGAGGCGGGCGTCGTGACCGCGAGCGCCGGGAACATGGGCCAAGGCGTCGCTTGGGCGGCGCGCGAGCTCGGCATTCCTGCCACGGTCGTCGTGCCCGAAGGCGCGGTCGAGACGAAGCTGGCGGCGATCGAGCGACTCGGCGGGCGCGTGGTCAAGGTGCCGTACGAACGCTGGTGGCAGGCGATCGAGGAATCGAGCTTCCCCGAGGCAGAAGGCGTCTTCATCCACCCGGTCCAGAACGAGCAGGTGATGGCGGGGAACGGGACGATCGGGCTCGAGATCCTCGAAGACCTCCCGGAAGCCGACGTGGTGCTCATTCCCTTCGGCGGCGGCGGGCTCAGCGTCGGGATCGCGAGCGCGGTCAAGGCGCTGCGGCCCGAGGCGCGGGTGTATGCGGTCGAGCCGGAGACGGGCGCGCCACTGACCGCATCGCTTGCCGCCGGCGAGCCCCGAAAAGTCGACTACGAGCCCTCGTTTGTCGACGGCTCCGGCTCGCCGGCGCTCCTGCCGAAGATGTGGGAGCTCGCTCGGGGCGTGCTCGACGGCGCCGTGGCCGTTCCGATTGACGAAACCGCCGCGGCGGTCCGCCTGCTCGCCGAGCGCGCGAGGGTCGTAGCGGAGGGCGCCGGCGCGCTCTCGCTCGCGGCCGTGCTTGCCGGTCACGGCGGGGGCGGCAACGTCGTCTGCGTCATCTCGGGCGGGAACATCGACTCTTCGAAGCTGACGACGATCCTCGCCGGCGGAACGCCGTGAGCGAAAACGTCTGGGTGGTCGGGGGCGGCGTCATCGGCAGCCTCTTCGCCGCCCACCTCTCGCGGGTCGCCGACGTCACCCTGCTCTGCCGGCGTGACGAGCACGCGGCCGCTGTGGCGGAAAACGGCATTCTGGTCTCGGGCCGTGCGGACTTTGTCGGCCGGCCCCATGCGTCCACCGATCCCGCCGGACTAGCGGAGGCCAGGCTTGCGATCGTCGCGACCAAGGCGAACGACGTCGAGGCTGCGGCGGCGCGGCTAGAAGGGCGCCTCGGCGACGGCAGCGTCATGACCGTTCAGAACGGCCTCGGCGCCGAGGAGGTGGTCCGCAGCCACGGTCCCTGGCCTCAACTCTCGGCGGTCACGTTCATGAGCGGGACGAAGGTGGCGGACGATCACGTCGAGTACGTTCTCGACACGCCGACTTGGCTGGCGCCCTACGAGGATGCGCCCTTCGACATCGCGGAGCGAACCGCGGCGCTGATTGTCGAGTCGGGGCTGAAGGCCGAGGCGATGCCAGACCTCGAGCCCGCGCGCTGGTCGAAGCTGATCTTCAATGCGACCGTCAACAGCGTCGCCGCGCTGACCGGGCTTCCCCACGACTACCACTTCGCGGAGCTCGACCAGCCGACGGACCTCGGCCACCTCGTTCGCGGTCTGATGGACGAGGGGAAGCAGATCGCCGGTGCCGCGGGGATCTCTTTGCGCGAGGATCCCTGGGAGATGAACGTGCTCGCGACGCAGCGCGGCAGCCGCCACTACCCGTCCATGCTCGAAGACGTGGAGGCGCGCCGGCCGACCGAAGTCGACTTCATCACGGGCGCGCTCGTGCGCGAGGCGGACCGCCGCGGGGTCGAGGCACCGCTCATGACGGCCGTCTACCGCCTGGTCAAGGGTCGCGAGGCGTCGTACCTGTGAGGGTGACGATCGTCGGCTGCGGAGCGGTCGGGTCGCTGTTCGCGGCGAACCTTGCGCAGCTCGACGACGTCGAGGTCTGGGCGTTCGATCTCGACCGGGAGCACGTCGCGGCGATGAACGAGCACGGGCTGCGCCTCTCCGGAGCGGGCGAGATCGTCGGCAAGCTCAGCGCGACGACGGACGCCGCCGAGCTGCCACCCAGCGACTTCGGAATCGTCGCGACGAAGTGCATGCACACGGCCGCGGCGATCGAAGCGACTGCGGGGGCGTTCGCGAACGGCTCCGTCTGCTCGGTGCAGAACGGGGTCGGCAACGAGGAGGCGCTCGCGCAGCATGTCGAGCGCGTGATTCGCGGGACGACCTTCCCGGCGGGGCGCGTCGTCGAGCCCGGCCACGTGCAGTGGGACGTCAAGGGCGACACGACGATCGGGCCATTCGAGCCGAGCCCGGCGCCCACGGCCGACGTCGAGCAGCTCGCCGACGCCTGCACGCGCGGCGGCATGCCGACTCAGGCGGTCGCAGACGCGCGCGGCCCCCAATGGCGCAAGCTGATCTTCAACGCGGCGACGAACCCGATCGGCGCGCTGACGGGGCTCACGCACGGCCGCGTCGTCGAGGACGCCGGGCTGCGGCGACTCGTCTCCCAGCTCGTCGACGAGGGCAAGGCTGTCGCGGCGGCGCAGGGGATCGAGCTCGACGCCGACCCCGAGGAGCTGATCGATCACGCAGCGCGGCCGGACGTGGCCTACGACCACAAGGCGAGCATGCTCCAGGACGTCGAGGCCCGCAGGCCGACCGAGATCGACTATCTGAACGGCGGCATCGCCCGCTTCGGTCGTGGGCAGAGCGTGCCCACGCCGATGAATGACGCGGTGACGGCGCTGATCAAAGGATTAGAGGCATCGTGGAAACAGTGAGCCCGGCCGAGGTCGAGGGCCGCTACGCGAACGTCCGCGAGGCGCTCGTGCGTGACGGGCTCGACGCCGTGATCGTCTCCGGCAGCGAGTACAGCGGCTTCGAGGGGGCCGTCAGGTACCTGTCCGGCTTCCTGATCGTCCACCGGTACGCGTACGTGTTGCTGCCGGTCGAGGGCGATCCCTCGATCGTCTTCCCGGTCGAGGCCCGCTACGTCGGCGAGCACGGGACGACCTGGATCGACGAGCAGGTCTTCGTCGACGCGCCGGGCGCGTGGCTCCGCGACCGCGCCCGCGACCGGGGCTGGAAACGGGTCGGCGTCTATGGGCTCGACTACGTGATGACCGTCCGCGACTACCAGGCACTGGCGGGCGGCGAGCTCGAGCTCGTCCCCTACGACGTCGAGTTCGACCTCGCCCGGGCGGTCAAGAGCGACGAGGAGCTGGCTTCGGTGCGCGACAGCGTCCGGATCAACGCCGAGGGCTTCTGGATCTTTCTCGACGCCTTCGCGGTGGGCCGGTCAGAGGCCGAGCTTCTCGGCCCGTGCGAGGACTACTTCGTCGACGAGGGCTGCGGACGCCAGACGATGGACATGGTGCTCGTCGGCGAGAACGGAGAGGCCGAGCCCGAGTTCCGGATTGCAAGCCGCGACCGGCGAATCCGTGAGGGCGACCTCGTCCTGCCGTCGCTGGAGATCGCTGGGCCGGGCGGCCACTGGGTCGAGGTCTCGCGAGCGATCGCGGCCGGCGGTGCAGCGCCCGGTCCCGAGGCGAGGCGGATGCTCGAGGCTTACGAGGAGTACTACGAGGCGGCCCGCTCGGCGCTACATCCCGGCGCCAGCGCGCACGACGTCCACCGCTCCGTCTCGAATGGCTTCAGCGACCGCGGCTACGAGCTCGGCCACGTCACTGGCCACTCGATCGGGATGACGATGATCGAGTTCCCGAAGATCGGCGAGGGAGTCGAGACCGAGCTCGCCGCGAACATGGTCTTCTCGATGCACCCCCACGCCATCTCCGTCGACGGCCACGCGTGTCTCTATATGCAAGACACCTGGCTCGTCACCGAGAACGGCGGCGAGCCGCTCGCCGGCTTGCCGATGCGGATCTTCAACGGCGCTGAGTCTCGGCCGGACGACTGAACAGCAGCCTCGGCCGTTCGGACATATCCCCGGCTCGCAGCTAGTTCGGTCCCCGGCGGCAACTCGGCCGGCGCGCCTACCCGATGGCGCCGGTGACCTTGAAGTTCTTGCTGACGAAGACGTGGTGCGGCCAGCTGATCTTGATCAAGTGGACGGCGTACGAGCCGTCGCTCAGCAACAGCACACGGTTGACTGTGCCGGCCGGATACTTGGCGATCGCGACGGCCTTGGCCTTGTTTGCCGCCGTTCCGGTGATGATTGTTCCCGACCTGGGATGCCAGCCCGCCGGGATCTGACCGACGGCTCGCTGGTTCGGACCACCCGCTTGCGGCTGGTTCAGCCCACTCGGCTGCGTCACGGCCGCAGCGTTCGCTGCTCCTGACGCGCCGTTGCCAAAGTTCGAGCTGGCGAACGCGTAGGCGCCGATCGCGACCACGATGGTCGCGACGCCGATAGCGATGAACTTGATGGGCTTTCGAGAGAAGATCGAGGGGCTCCGTAACGCCGGATTGATGGTTGATCCCACTATGCGCCGCGGCAGTAAGAGCTCCCTGTGATGGTGCTAAAAAGAGGTTAAGAAGCACTACTCGCTGAGGTGGAAGTGGGAGAAGTCGACGGCGCCTCCACGCTCCGAAAGGAATGCTCGGCCACGACGACAGCATCAAGGACTTTCAGGTCGAGGCGATTGACGGGAATGCCGGCAAGGTCTCCTGGGCGAGCTATGCACCAGGTGAGAGCTATCTCGTCATCAACCTCCGGCGTCACCTCCATGAGACTCACCATGTCGTTCCCGCCGCCGCCGTCGAGAGGATCAGCATTTCGGAGCGGAAGGTGTGGCTCCGCGCAACGCGGGCTGAGGTCGAGCAGGCTCCTGAGCATCACGATCCGGAGGCACCGCTCGAATCGCCAACGGTCGACGCGGTAACGGGCACGGTGGCCACCTGGCTCCTCAGGGGGTAATGCGCTCCGCAGCTCTCGCACGCGTTGATTGAGGGACCGGCCTTCGCTAGGGACTGTCCCCGAAGGGGGCTGTCCCTAAAAACGTCATGCGGAGCGCCACCGGCTTGAGGGACAGCCCCCGTTCCGGGGACAGTCCCTGGACCGGCCTTCGCTTAGGGACTGTCCCGAAAGGGGGCTGTCCCTAAAAACGTCATTCGGAGCACCACCGGTTTGAGGGAGACAGTCCCCTTTCGGGGGCGCG
>Ga0137403_10000499_pt1 | contig 50750 bp, 47 predicted proteins | sample CZOMad2_1_16fung_FD_122057 | JGI IMG/M metagenome (GOLD analysis project Ga0137403, IMG submission 122057) | Vadose zone soil fungal communities from Angelo Coast Range Reserve, California, USA - CZOMad2_1_16fungal (Hybrid Assembly) | ecosystem: Environmental > Terrestrial > Soil > Vadose zone... | reverse complement strand
GTAGATATGGTTCAAGCTGCGATAGATCGCCAGTCGCGGGCGTTCAGTCGTGCCCCGAACTTTGCGCCTGATGCGCCGATGAACTGCGCTGCGAACTTCTGCTCTGATTCTCTTGGCCATCTCTAATTACTTACCTGTCTTCCCTGGCTTCAATTTCAGCGGCACATCCGCATATCGCACGCCCTTGCCTTTGTAAGCATCCGGCTTGCGCAGCTTATGCATCTCCGCGCACACCTGCCCGAGTCTCTGCTTGTCGATTCCGGAAAGCGTCAAGGTCGTCTGATACTGCTGGATGCTGCCCTTGGTCGTCATGCGTTCGGCTTTGGCTTCGATGCCTTCGGGCAAGGGAAACTCAATCGGATGCGAGTAGCCCAGCGCGAAAACAATCTTGCGGCCCTGCACGTCGGCCTTATAACCGACGCCGACGATATCCATCTGCCGCGAAAAGCCTTCGGTAACTCCGCGAATCGCGTTGTTGGCCAGCGCCCGCGCCAGGCCATGCAGCGCGGCCTGATCGTTCGAGGCCCGCTCAGCTATCAACTCCGCACCCTCGAGCTTGAAACTAATTCCCGCGGGAATCGGAGTCTTGAGCGCGCCCTTCGTGCCTTTTATCTCAAGCTCGCCCTTGCCAATAGCGACCGTAACGCCTTTGGGAAGGACAATCGGTTTTTTTCCAATACGAGACATAACAACCTCAGTGACAAGTTAATAGTCACAAGTGATGAGTTCCCTGTCACTCGTCACCTGTCACTTATCACCCTAGTAGATTTCCGCCAGCAACTCGCCGCCGACATTTTCCTTCCGCGCCATCTTACCGCTCATCAATCCGCGTGAGGTTGAGACGATGTTCACGCCATAGCCGCCCAGCACGCGCGGGATCTGATGCGAGCCGACATAAACACGCCTGCCCGGCCGCGACACTCGCGCCAGGTAAGTAATCGAGGAAGTTCCCCGCGCGTCGTAACGCAGAAAAATGCGGACGATCTTCTTCACGCCCTCGCCTTTGACGACGAAGTTGTTGATATAGCCTTCTTCTTTGAGAATGCGGGCGATTTCCAGCTTCAATTTCGACGCCGGGATATCGACGCGCGAATGCTTGGCGGAAACCGCGTTCCGAATTCGCGCCAACATGTCGGCAATAGGATCAGTCATTCCTTAACTCCAAACCAGGTGTCGGGGGCTGGGGGCCGGGGGATCGGAAGAGGATATTCACTGATCCCCAACCCCTGACTCCTGACCCCTGTTTTACTACCAACTCGATTTCACCACGCCGGGAATTTGTCCCTGCAACGCCAACTCGCGAAAGCAAATCCGGCACAGATGAAACTTGCGCAGATAAGCTCGCGGGCGGCCGCACCGCTTACAACGGGTGTACGCCCGGGACGAAAACTTCGGCTTGCGATTCGCTTTCGCGATTAATGATTTCTTTGCCATAACAATTCAGAGATCAGAGGTCAGCGAACAGCAGTCAGTTGTTAACCGCGGAGCATCCGACCTCTGATCTCCGCTCTCTGACCTCTGCTTTTTCATTGCCGGAACGGCATTCCCAAAGCTTTCAAAAGCGCGCGCGCCTGGTCGTCGTCGCGCGCAGTCGTCACGATCGAAATATTCATCCCGCGCAGTTTGTCGACCTTATTGAAATCAATCTCCGGAAAGATCAATTGTTCCTTTATGCCCACGGTGTAATTGCCGCGGCCGTCAAAGGCCTTCGGCGAGACGCCGCGAAAATCTCGGACGCGCGGCAAGGCCACCGAAACCAGACGGTCAAAAAACTCATACATCTGTTCGCCGCGCAGTGTGACCATGACGCCAATCGGCATACCCTGTCGCAGCTTGAAACTGGCAATCGACTTCTTGGCTTTCGTAATCACCGGCTTTTGACCGGCAATCGCTCGCAGCTCTTCCACCGCCGTGTCCAGAATCTTGGCGTTGGCGACCGCCTCTCCCATGCCCATGTTCAGGACAATCTTCGAGAGACGCGGGACGGCCATGGGATTCTCGATTCCGAACTCCTTGGCAATCGCCGGGGCCACTTCCTTTTGATAACGCTCTTTCAGTCTAGCCATTGTCTTTGTCCGACAAACTTTAGCTTGTCGTCGTCTTTCGTCTCACTATGTTAGCGACAAACTAAAGTTTGTCGGACCTATTTTTCCAGAGCATGCCCGCTCTTACTGGCCACCCGGAACTTCACCCCATCCGCGTCCCGCTTATAGCCGACGCGCGAAGGCTTGCCCGATTGGGGATCGACGATCTGCACATTTGAGATGTTGACCCAGGCTTCCTTCTCGATGATCCCGCCGCCGCGATTTCCCGCCGGCTTCTGGTGCCGCTTGATCATGCCCGCGCCTTCGACTTTCACCTTGCCGCGCAAAGGCGCCACGGCCAGAACCCGGCCGCGCTTCCCCTTGTCGCGCCCGGCCATCAGGACCACCTGATCGTTCTTTCTAATTTTCGCGTGCTTTCTGGCTTTCACAATCAGATGACCTCCGGGGCCAATGAAACTATCTTCATATAATTCTTGTCGCGCAGTTCGCGCGCCACCGGACCGAAAACGCGTGTGCCAATCGGCGTCCCGTCTTCTTTGATCAGCACCGCCGCGTTTTGATCGAACCGAATGTAGGTGCCGTCGCGCCGGCGCACTTCCTTGCGTGTCCGCACGATCACCGCGTCCTGCACCGTTCCCTTTTTGATCGTGCCGTCGGGCGAGGCTTCTTTCACGGTGACCTTGATCCGATCGCCAAGTCCGGCAATCGCCCCGGTCGCACCGCCGATGCCCATAATCATCTCGACCCGGCGCGCTCCTGAATTGTCAGCGACCTCCAGAGAGGTCTGCATTTGTATCATTGTCGATTTCCAATTGCCGATTGCCAATTTGCCGCTGGCATCGGCTCAACTTCGAACTTGGCCCATTCGCCTGCCGTGAAATCGGCAATCGAAAATTGGCAGTTGGCAATGTTCTACTTCGCTGCCTTCTGCACGATTTCCACGACGCGCCAGCGCTTGCGCGCTGAAAGCGGGCGGGTTTCGACAATCCGCACACGGTCGCCGGTGGTCGAACCCAAATCATCGTGCGCCATGAATTTCGAAGTCCGCCGCACATAACGCCGGTACTTGCGATGCAATACCAGGCGGTCGACGCGGACGACCACGGTCTTCGTCATCTTGTCCGACGAGACAATGCCGACCTTCTGTACGCGATTACCACGGCCTGACGCAGTTGGCTTCGCCGCGTTCTTCCCAGCCTCCGCGGCCGGCCTCACCGGTTCGGCGGTAGCAGTCGCGTCTTCGACTTCAGCAGGCGCAGCCGAAACAGCCGGAATGGTTGAAGCGTCTTCGGGAGCGGTCACCTCAGGACTTACCTCAGGCGTTTCCGCGCCCGAGACCGGCTCAACCGCTTCGTCTTTCTTTTTCCTTCTAAACATTTTTATTCGTATCCGCTATCTCGTCTGCCGGCGAAGTAAACGCCGGACATCATTTACCGGCTTGAATCTCTCGCTGCCGCACCATCGTGCGAATCCGAGCGAGTGATTTTCTTTCCTGACGCATCTTCTTGATCGCGTCGACTTCGCCCAAAGCCAATTTGAAGTTCAGACGAAACAGCGATTGTTTGAGACGCGCCTCTTCAGCCTGCAAGTCTTCATCAGCCAGGTCCCGATACTTATCAACTTCTTCTCGTCTTTTCATAGCTCACGTCGTTCGCTGTTTCAGGTCTCAAGTTTCAAGTTCAAGCTTCAAGGTAACTAATCCCTAACTTGAAACCTTAAACTCGAAACTTGAAACTAATTTTAAAGGGCCCCGCCCTCCTGCTCGGCGCGGGTCACGAACTTAGTCCTGACCGGCAGTTTTTGTGATGCCAGCTTCATGGCATCGCGCGCTGTCTTTTCGTCCACGCCTTCAATCTCGTAAAGAATTCTGCCCGGCTTGACCACCGCCACCCAGTATTCCGGCGCGCCTTTTCCCTTGCCCATGCGAGTTTCCGCCGGCTTCTTGGTCACCGGTTTGTCGGGAAACATGCGAATCCAGATCTTGCCGCCGCGTTTGATATGACGGGTCATGGCGATGCGCGCTGCTTCAATCTGGCGGTCGGTGATCCAGGCCGCCTCGAGCGTTTTCAAGCCATACTCGCCAAAACTGATCATGCTGCCGCGAGTGGCCATGCCTGTCATTCGACCGCGCATCTGCTTGCGATGCTTAACTTTTTTCGGCATCAACATAGCGTGTTATCTCTCCGTCCTCTCGCGATCTCTGCGTGGGCGCTGCGGACGTGGCCGCCCTTCTCTCTGGCCTGGTCCGCGGGTCTCATTAATCGGGTCGGTGCCGGTGCCGCGCGCCATGGCCGCGTTAGGATCCAGAATAATTCCGCGATAGATCCAGACCTTCACTCCGATGACGCCAAAGGTCGTGTGCGCTTCCGCAAAACCATAATCAACGTCCGAACGCAGAGTATGCAGCGGCAGTTGGCCTTGCAGGTGCCACTCACTACGCGCAATCTCGGCCCCGTTGAGCCGGCCGCTGACCTTCACCTTAATTCCCTGCGCGCCAAACCGCAGCGATTCTTCCACCGCTTTTCGCATCGCGCGGCGAAAAGCAATTCGCTTCTCGAGCTGCGCCCCGATCTTCTCAGCCTGCAACTGCGCGTTTAGCTCCGGCTTGTGAATCTCCTGAATCGACACCAGCACTTCCCGGCCAGTGCGCGAAGCGATATCGCCCTTCAGCTTGTCGATCTCAGAGCCCTTGCGCCCAATGATGATGCCGGGCCGCGACGTATAGATGATGATCTTCAAGCGGTTCGCCGCGCGCTCAACGTCCACATGAGAGACGCCCGCGCCGGTGAAGCGCCGCTTCAGCTCGGCCTTCAGTTTCAGATCCTCGATCAGAAAGTCGCCGTACTGCTTCTTCGCAAACCAGTGCGAATGCCAGTCCTTGTTATAGCCAAGGCGAAAACCGTATGGATGAACTTTTTGGCCCACTTATTTCTCCGCTTTTAAATCTCAGATCTGAGATCTGAAATTTGAGATCTGAAATTTACTCCTCAGACTTCTTACGCCCCGCTGACTTGCCCGGCTTTGCCGCCGGCTTCTTGTCGCCCTTTGCTTCCTTCTTCGAGGCGGTAGCCTTTTTCTCGGCGCCGGAGCTGTCCTCAACTTTGGGAGCAACTCGCTTTGCCCGTGGCGCAGCCGCCGCGCCGCCGCGCTTAGCTCGCTTGCTGACCGCCGGCGTCGTGGTCGCCCCTAACTTACGTGTCGCTTTCGCGTCGCCGTCCTGCTTGTCACTCGAAACCAGAACCGTGACGTGGCAAAAATGCCTGCGCTCGCGGAACGCCCGGCCTTGCGGCGCGGGCCGCATGCGGCTGCGATGTTTCGTCGGTCCGCGATCGACGAAGCAGGCCTTCAACCAGAGCTCATCCGGGTCGACCGCAATGTTCGCCTTCTCAGCCATCTCGTTCGCGTTCGCGATTGCCGACTTGACGCACTTCTCAATTCCCAACGCCGCGCGCTTATTGGCGAAACGCAGAATCGCCAGCGCCTGGTTGACGTTCTTGCCCCGGATCATATCGATGACCAGGCGCGCCTTTTGCGCCGAACCGCGGAGATATTTTGCGCTTGCTCTTGCTTCCATAATCAAATCGGTCCTATAGGCCGCCTGCGACCTATATCATCAACTCGCCGGCGCCGCTGGCGCTGAACTTCCTGCTGCTCCCGACATCTTCGCCGTCTTTTCTGACTTCTCAGCCTTGGTGCCGGAGTGTCCCTTGAACGTCCGCGTCGGTGAAAACTCACCCAGCTTATGGCCCACCATATTCTCAGTGACGTAAATCGGAATGTGCCGCTTGCCGTTATGCACGCCAAACGTCAGTCCCACCATCTCGGGCGTAATCGTCGAACGCCGCGACCAGGTGCGAATCACCTGCGGTCTTTGCGAGCCTCCGCGAATACGCTCGACAACTTTCTGAATGCCTTTATCGACCCAGGCGCCTTTTTTTACTGAACGTGGCATATTTGATTTCGGATTGGCGATTGCGGAATGCGGATTCAAAAATCCGCAATCAGAATTCCGCAATCCGCAATCTACTTGACTCTCCGATCTCTCACAATCATCTTCTTCGTCCGTTTGTTCCGGCGCGTCTTGTAGCCGCGCGTCGGTTGCCCCCAGGGCGTTACCGGATTGCGGCCGCCAGAGGTCTTGCCTTCGCCGCCCCCGTGCGGATGGTCAACCGGATTCATCGCCACGCCGCGCACGTGCGGCCTGATGCCGCGCCAGCGGGTGCGCCCGGCTTTACCCAAAGAAATATTTTCGTGCTCGACGTTGCCGACCTGGCCCACCGTCGCCCGGCATTCCACCGGTACGCGTCGCACTTCGCCCGAAGGCATGCGCAACTGCGCATAGGCGCCTTCCTTGGCCAACAACTGCGCGAAAGATCCGGCGGCCCGGGCCATCTGCCCGCCTTTGCCTGGGCGCATCTCGATATTGTGAATCTGCGTGCCCAAAGGAATATTGCGAATCGGCAGAGTATTTCCCGGCAGAATATCGGCGTCTTCTCCGCTCGTGATCGTTTTGCCCACTTCCAGACCGACTGGAGCGATGATGTAACGCTTGTCGCCATCGATATACGAAACCAGAGCGATGTTCGAAGACCGGTTCGGATCGTATTCGATCTGAGTGATCCGGCCGGGCACGCCATCCTTGTCGCGTTTGAAATCGATGATGCGATAAAAGCGCTTATGTCCGCCGCCGCGCCGCCGCACCGTAATCCGGCCGTCGTTATTGCGCCCGGAGATGCGCGTCTTCGGTTCCAGCAGAGACTTTTCCGGCACTGCGCCCGCAGTCAACTCGTCCTTAGTCAGATAGGTCTGATAACGACGAGCCGGCGATGTCGGTGTTAGTTTCTTGATGCCCATTACGCGATTTCGGATTGCGAATTTCGGATTGCGGATTTCAAAAACCGCTTTCTCTTCATTCGCTCCTCCGAACCTCTCAACTCAATCTCTCTTTGTTTCCAAATCCGCAATCCGAAATTCGCAATCCGGAATTCCTAGATCGCTTCTCCGTAGTCGACCGGCTTCTCGCCGTGCTTCAGCGTCACATACGCTTTCTTCCAGGAAGGCTTGCGCCCTTCATGACGGCCACGCCGGGCCATCTTGCCGAGGTAGTTCGCCGTTTGCACAGCCTCGACCTTGACCTGAAAGATGGACTCGACCGCGCTTTTGATCTCCGGCTTGGTAGCGCGGCGATCGACGCGAAACGTCAGCAGTTGACGCCGATCCTGCGTCTCTTCTTTGGCCACCAACGCTTTTTCCGTGATGACCGGCGACTTGATTACGTCCCAAACGGTTCGCATTGGTTAAGCCTGAGCTCCTCTGTCCCTCGGTGTCCGGCGCGACGGCGGGGCCGCTTCGCCTTCGCTCGAGTGTGATTCGAAATGCGCTTCTTCGTCGTCTCTGGTGCGCGGCCGCAGAATGCCGGTCAACTCCTCGACCGTCCTGGGCGTCAGCACCAGCTTCTGGTAATTCACCAGATCGTAGATGTTCACACCATAGCTATTGATCACCTTGGCCGTTTGCACGTTGCGCGACGCCAGAATCAACTTTGTGTTCTTCAGCGAATCCACGATCAGGGTCTTGCCACCTAACTTCAAAGTTGCCAGCGTACTAATAAACTCCTTGGTCTTTCCCTGTTCAAAGTTCCACTCGTCCACAATGATCAGATTACCTTCGCGCAGTCGCTCGGAAATCGCCGAACAGATCGCCCGCTTCCGCATCTTCTTGGGCAAGTTATAAGACCAGTCGCGTGGCTGCGGACCGTGCGCGTTGCCGCCGCCTTTCCATAAAGGTGAGCGCAAACTGGCGATGCGCGCGCGGCCGGTACCCTTCTGTTTCCAGAGCTTTCGTCCCGAGCCCGAGACATCGCCGCGCGTTTTCGTAGCCGAAGTACCCGCGCGCCGGTTAGCTAAGAAACTGCGCACCGCTTCGTGAATCAATGGCTCGTTGAGGGCCACGCCGAACACTGCGTCAGCCAACTCGATCTCGCCAACCTCGGTGCTGGTCAAGTTCAAAATTTTGACTGTTGGCATAAACCGGACCTCCGCTTGCGGACTACAGACCTGCGGTCTGCATCTCGCTATTTCTTCGCCTGTCTCGCTGCCTTCTTCACCACTACGACGGTGCCATTTGCGCCCGGTACGGCGCCGCGAATCATTAAAAGATTGTTCTCGGCATCGACGCCGGCGACCGTCAAACGCTTTACTGTGACTCGCTCATCACCCATGTGACCCGAGGATCGCATGCCCTTCATAACCCGCGACGGATAAGCCGACTGGCCAATCGATCCGGGCGCGCGTACGTTCATCGAGCCGTGCGACTCGGGACCGCGATTGAAATTATGCCGCTTGATCGTGCCCGCAAAACCGCGTCCCTTTGACTTGCCGACGACGTCAACGATGTCGCCGTCTGCGAACTGGTCGACCAGAATCTTATCGCCCACGTTGGTGGCGTCGTCCGAGGCTTCGAGGCGAAATTCCTTCAGCACCCGCGTCGGTGGAATGCCGCCACCGGTCTTCTCAAAGTGGCCGCGCATCGGCTTGTTGACGTTCTTCAACCGGATGGGCCGATCTTCGACCAGGCCAATTTGCACCGCATCGTAACCGTCGCGGCCGCCGGCAGTTTTCTTTTGCACCACCACACACGGGCCGGCCTTGATCACAGTTACGGGCGTGACCGTGCCGTCGGGCGCGAAGAACTGCGTCATCCCAAGTTTTTTGCCGATGATTCCGTTGATCATTGTAGATTTCCAAAGTTTAGAGTTCAGCCTTCAGGCTGCTGTTTCAGAGAGGCAAGCTAAAGCTTGAACTCTGAACCCTAACTCTTTCCAAACGCCTTAATTTCTACATCCACGCCCGCCGGCAGATCCAACTTCATCAACGCGTCGACCGTCTGCGGCGTAGGATCGAGAATATCCATCAAGCGCTTATGCGTTCTAATCTCGAACTGCTCACGCGATTTCTTATCGACGTGCGGCGAACGCAAGACAGTCCACTTGTTCTTGACCGTCGGCAGCGGAATCGGGCCGGCCACGCGCGCTCCGGTGCGCTTCGCCGTCTCGACGATTTCAGTCGTGGACTGATCCAGCACCCGGTGATCGTACGCCTTGAGCCTGATTCTTATTTTTTCGTTCAGCATGATTTCATTTCCGATTGCCGATTTTCGATTGCCGATTTAACGCTCAAGTTAAGCCAGCGACCAACTGGCAATTGGCAATCGGCAATCGGCAATGCAACTATTCCACTACTTCGGAAACCGTACCCGCGCCGACTGTTCTTCCGCCTTCACGAATCGCGAACCGCAATCCTTTTTCCATGGCGATCGGCGCGATCAGCTCGATGTTCATCTCTACGTTGTCGCCCGGCATCACCATCTCCACGCCTTCCGGCAGGTTGGCGACGCCGGTAACGTCCGTGGTCCGGAAGTAGAACTGCGGCCGGTAGCCCGTAAAGAACGGCGTGTGCCGTCCGCCCTCTTCCTTTGTCAGCACGTATGCTTCCGCCTTGAACTTCGTGTGCGGCGTGATCGAGCCAGGCTTGGAAATTACCTGCCCGCGCTCAATGTCCTTGCGCTCCACTCCTCTTAACAGCAACCCGACGTTGTCGCCGGCTGTGCCTTCATCCAAAAGCTTCTTGAACATCTCCACGCCGGTCACTACCGTCTTTATGGTCGGCCGGATGCCCACTACTTCCACCGTCTCGTTCACTTTCACCTTGCCGCGCTCCACACGGCCTGTGGCCACTGTGCCGCGGCCCTGGATCGTGAAGATGTCTTCGACCGGCATCAAAAACGGCTTCTCAATGTCGCGCGCCGGCGTCGGAATATAAGAGTCAACCGCATCCATCAACTCCAGAATGTTCTTTTCCCAGGTCTCATCGCCTTCCAGGGCCTTCAAAGCCGAAACCTTGATTACCGGAATGTCGTCGCCGGGAAATTCATAAGCACTCAAAAGCTCGCGCACTTCCAACTCGACCAACTCCAGCAACTCGGCGTCATCAACCGCATCGACTTTGTTCAGCGCCACCACCATCGCCGGCACGCCTACCTGTCTGGCCAGCAGAATGTGTTCTCTGGTCTGCGGCATCGGACCGTCCGTGGCCGCCACCACCAGGATCGCCCCGTCCATCTGCGCCGCGCCCGTGATCATGTTCTTCACATAATCGGCGTGACCAGGACAGTCGACGTGCGCATAGTGCCGCGCCTTGGTCTCGTACTCGACGTGCGCCGTGGCGATCGTGATCCCGCGAGCCTTCTCTTCCGGCGCCTTGTCGATCTGATCGAAAGCGATGAACTGCACTTTCGGGTTCGTCTTCCCCAAAACCTTCGTTATCGCCGCCGTCAAAGTCGTCTTCCCGTGATCCACGTGCCCTATCGTCCCGATGTTCACGTGCGGCTTGCTCCGATCAAATTTCTCTTTGCTCATCTTTTACTCTTCCTCACAATAAAAGCGGGACACGCCCGCCATTGAAGAAAACTATTTTGCTACGCCCTGCACTTTCGCGATCACTTCTTCGGCAACGTGCTTGGGCGCCTGGTCATAACGCTCAAAATGCATCGTCGAAGTCGCGCGTCCCTGGGTTGCCGAACGCAGGTCGGTCGTATACCCAAACATTTCTGAGAGCGGCACGAACGCAGTTACAACCTGTACGCCGCCCGGTCGCGGTTCAGTCTTTTCGATCTGGCCACGACGGCGATGCAGGTCGCTGGTGACGGCGCCCATGTAATCCTCAGGCGTCACCACTTCGTTTCGCATGATCGGCTCCAGCAGGACCGGCTTGGCCTTCTTGACCGCCTCCTGGAACGCCAGCGAACCGGCAATAATGAAAGCGCGCTCGTCCGAGTCGACCTCGTGAAAACCGCCATCAACCAGACGCACACGGATGTCGACCAGATCATAGCCGGCCAGATAGCCGCGCTCCATCGCGTCGTGCACGCCCTGTTCAGTCGGCTTGATAAACTCCCGCGGAATCGCCCCGCCCTTGATTTCGTTCTCGAAGACAAAGCCTTCGCCGGGAGCGGGCTCGATCTCCAACTCCACGTGCGCGTATTGACCGCGACCACCTGTCTGCTTCTTGAAAATTTCTTTTCCGGCAGCCGCTTGCGTAATCGTTTCGCGGTAAGCAACCTGCGGCTTGCCGACGTTGGCCTCAACGCCGAACTCGCGCTTCATGCGATCGACAATAATCTCGAGGTGTAACTCGCCCATGCCGGCGATAATTGTCTGTCCGGTTTCCTGGTCGGTAGAAACAATAAACGAAGGATCTTCCTGCGCCAGACGGCCCAACGCGACTCCGAGCTTATCCTGATCGGCGCGCGTCTTTGGCTCGACTGCGACGCGAATGACCGGCGCCGGAAAATCGATCTTTTCCAGAATGATCGGCTTATTCTCGTCACAAATCGTGTCGCCGGTGGTGACTTGCTTCATGCCACCAATCGCGATGATTTCACCGGCGCTCGCCTCTTCGGTGTCTTCGCGCTTGTTCGCGTGCATGCGCAGCAGGCGCCCCACGCGTTCGCGGGTGTCTTTGCTCGTGTTGTATGCGTATGAGCCCGATTTGATCGTGCCGCTATAAATACGGACGAACGAAAGCTGGCCGAGATGTTTGTCGGCCATGATCTTGAAAACCAGACCACTGAACGGCACGCTTGCATCAGCCGGGCGCTGTTCGGTCTGACCGTTTTTCGGATTGACTCCCTCGACCGGAGGAATGTCGAGCGGCGAAGGCAGATAGTCGACCACTGCATCCAGCAGCGTCTGCACTCCCTTGTTCTTGAATGCCGAACCAGTGACGACGGGCACGAGTCGCAGCGCGAGAGCTCCCTTGCGAAGCGCGGCGCGGATCTCGTCTTCGGTAATCTTTTCGCCCTCGACATATTTGGTCATCAAATCGTCGTCGACCGTAGCTACCGCTTCGATCAATTTCTCTCTCGCGGCAGCGGCTTCTTCTTTCAGCTCCTCTGGAATCTCGCCAGTCTCATATTCCGAGCCCTTGCTCTCGTCATTCCAGATCAGACCCTTCATCGAAATGAGATCGACGACGCCCTTGAATTGATCTTCGTGACCAATTGGAATCTGAATGGCGACGGGATTTGCGCCGAGGCGAGTAACAATCGAATCGAAAGAGCGCTGGAAGGAAGCGCCGGCGCGATCGAGCTTGTTAATAAAGCAAATGCGCGGGACGCCATACTTGTCGGCCTGGCGCCAGACGGTTTCGGACTGTGGCTCGACTCCCGCTACGCCGTCGAATACCGCCACGGCGCCGTCGAGCACGCGCAGGCTGCGCTCGACTTCCATCGTGAAATCGACGTGGCCCGGCGTATCAATAATATTAATCCGGTGATCGACGCCGTTGCGCTCCCAGAAACAGGTGGTCGCAGCGCTGGTAATTGTTATCCCGCGCTCCTGCTCCTGCTCCATCCAGTCCATGGTCGCCGTGCCCTCGTGCACTTCGCCAATCTTGTGCGAAACGCCCGTGTAATAAAGGACACGTTCGGTCGTGGTCGTCTTACCGGCATCAATGTGCGCCATGATGCCGATATTCCGAAATTTGCTGAGGTCTGCTTTAGCCATTACCACTTATAATGCGCAAACGCCTTGTTGGCATCAGCCATGCGATGCGTGTCTTCCTTCTTCTTAACCGCGTTGCCGCGATTATTGGCCGCGTCCAGCAGCTCACCTGCCAAACGATCGGTCATTGTCTTTTCACCGCGGCCGCGCGCATAAGCAACGATCCAGCGGATAGCCAAAGCCCCGCGGCGTTCCTGATGAACTTCGACCGGCACCTGATAAGTTGATCCACCCACGCGCCGCGATTTCACTTCAACCGTGGGCCGAACATTTTCGATCGCGCGTTTGAAAACCTTGAGCGGCTCGTCGCCGGCCTTTTCACCGACCTGGGACAAAGCATCGTAAAAGGTTCTCTCGGCTATAGAGCGCTTACCGCCCCACATGATGCCGTTGATGAACTTGGTCACCAGGGCGCTGTTGTAAACGGGGTCAGGAAGCACCGCGCGTCTTTCTGCAACTCTTCGTCTGGGCATCGGTTACTTGGCGCCTCCCTTCGGACGCTTAGCGCCGTACTTCGAGCGACTCTGTTTGCGATCGCTGACTCCGACTGAATCCAGCGTGCCGCGAATTACGTGATAACGAACGCCCGGCAAGTCTTTCACGCGGCCACCGCGGATCAGCACAATCGAGTGCTCCTGCAAATTGTGACCGACACCCGGGATGTAGGTTGTCACCTCAATGCCGTTGGTCAAGCGAACGCGCGCCACTTTCCGCAAAGCCGAATTCGGTTTCTTGGGCGTTTGCGTGTACACGCGAGTGCACACGCCGCGTTTTTGCGGCGAGCTTTGCAGGGCCGGGCTCGCCGTCTTGTACTTGACCGCCTTGCGGCCTTTGCGAACTAGCTGATTGATCGTCGGCACTGTTAATTTCCCTCGAATAAAGCGCAGAAGGGCCGGGGCCTGCCTCTTTCCGGAACAAGTCCGGCAGTCAGCGCAGGCAACTGCCCTGCTACTAATTCTGGTTTAGGGACGTTCTGACTTCGCTTTTGGGGCGGGCGCGGATCGTGGCTTCCCTGGAGCCGAAACTTTTCTGTAGCGTCGCAAAAAGGAAGCGGTTTCTCTTAATGCGCACCCACTGGTTCGGTCTTGCGACCGCCAACGCGAGCTCTTACGCCACAATAATGTCAAACGGCTGATGATCTAAATCGACAGCCGGGCAACGCCTCCGCACCGCAGAACCAGTTGCAGCGTTGCTCATTGGGGATCAGACCGGGGTCCGAAACGGGAAACTATACGGGGCGGTGGATACCTGTGTCAAGCGCGGGTCAGGTTCCGGATTCAAACCGCTCAGCTCGTGGACTCAAAACAGCCATTTCAAAAGATAGACCAGGCCGACTAAGACTCCGCCCACGACAGCCAACAGCAAAACGACTCCGCCGAAGACTGCCAGCTTGAATTTTCGGTAACGCTTCTCGTCAGGAGGCGATAGTGAACTTTGCGGGAAATAAGGGGGAGGTGTGGATGTGGCCATAAGTATGCTCCGAACTGCCTGCCGCGTCAGCGAATGAGGCCAGGCTTAGCCTTTGCTGGGGGCTTCGTGGGGCTGTGCTTGGGCGCGGGCCGCTTGCCTGAATTGGAATTAGAGTTCCCGTTGGAATTCCCGTTCATGTTTCCGTTCGCATTTTCATTCTGCTGCTTCTTCAGCATCTCTTCCGCATGTTTCTTGCCTTCCTTGATTCGATTCGATCCTTCCTGGGCATTCTCGATTGCATCGGTGGCGCGATAATCATTAGGGTCGAGCTCGAGGGCCTTCTTATAAGCAGTCAGCGCCTCCGGGTAGTGGGCCAGGCGCGTTTCGGCCATTCCCAGTTGATAAAAAGCTTCTTCGTCGTCCGGCTTCAGGCGCGTTGCCTGACGATAGTTGCGCGCCGCTTCTTCATCCTGGTGTAAAAACGCGTGCGCTTCTCCCAGATTGAAAAAGGCGTCCGCGTCCTTCGGATCTGACTGAACTTTTTTCTTGTAGAGCTCTACCGCCTTCTTATACTCATCATCGGCTTCAGGCTTTCTCTCCAGCGCAGCATACGCCATTCCCAGCCGGAGATGCGCCTCCGCGTTACCGGGATACTGATCAATTGCCTGCTTAAAAACTACTGCCGCTTGCTCGTCCTGATCGTTCTTATAAAGCTCTTTGCCCTGATCAACCAGGACTTGGGCCTGCCGTCTTGCTTGTTCGGGATCGTTGGTCGCAGACTTCGACCCGCCGTCATTCGCATTCGTGTTCTTGTTGACTCCTCTGCGACACGCGCAGACTCCTACCAACAGGAACAAGCCAGCAGTAACGGCGAGCAGATTTCGAGAACTCGACAAGATTGCAGACGGCGTACGCATTAAGCAGCCATGTATCTACGCCGAAAAGCGAGCGTGAGTCAAACTATGAAAGAAGATTTGGTGAACGAATTTGAAGTGTGCAGTCCCCAAAAAAATAGAATGGGCACTGCAACGTGGGGGTCGCAGCGCCCATTCATTTTCGTGGTTACTGTCCTCACCCCAGCAACCACTTGAGACGGAGGATCCACCAACCGTCTCTCTTGCCCCGCACTTTACTTCGCAAGCTTTGTGCCGCGCAACGATAAGTTTTTTTGCATCGAGAAAGTCACGGCAACTCAGCTTTTTGTTAAAGATTAAGGCGATCCGTTAAGTTCTGGAGTGCAAGTTCTTCACCCTCGACTGCGTAAGATTTTCTCGATCGAATCGCGCGCCGAGTCCTGAGTCATAAACCATGAACTCTCTAGCCCTGGTCGCTTCCGAGTTCGGCCCTGATGGCTTCAGCGAGTGCGTTGGCGTGTGACTTGACCTCAGTTTCACTCTCGCCTTCGATCATCACGCGGGCCAACGATTCGGTCCCTGAATAGCGGAGTAACAAACGCCCGCGATCGCCGAGCTGCTGTTCAGTCTCTCGCGCCAGACGCTGAACGGTCGGGAGTTCTGCAAAAGGTCTCTTTTCGCGGACGCGCACGTTAACCAGTATTTGCGGATAGCGTTGAAAGCCCGCGACCAATTCCGCGAGCGTCTTATCGTGATGTCGCATTGCCCGCAACAAAGTTATCGTCGTGATCACGCCGTCTCCGGCCAGGCTAAGACGTGGAAAGATTATGTGACCCGATTGTTCACCACCCATGACTGCCCCACTGCGGATCAATTCTTCAAGCACGTATTTATCGCCGACGTCCGCGCGCGTCAGCTTGATCCCACGCGCACGCAGCGCGATCTCTAAACCGATGTTGCTCATTACGGTCGCCACGACGATGTCTCCGGTTAGTTCGCCCCGCGATTTCAAATCGCCAGCCATCACCCACATCGTCGCGTCGCCGTCAACAAAGTTTCCGCCCGCATCCACGAAGAGCGCGCGGTCAGCATCACCGTCGAACGCCACGCCGAGGTCTGCCCGCTCAGCCATCACGCGCCGTTGCAAACCTTCGATGTGCAACGAACCACACTCGTGGTTGATGTTGCGGCCGTCAGGCTGATTGTTAACTGCAATGACGCGCGCGCCGAGCCGGCCGAACAATTCCGGCGCTAGTTCATAGGCTGCGCCGTTGGCACAATCAACCACAATTGTTAGTCCGCTCAGCGGAAGGTCATGAGCGACGTCGTGCTCAAGATAGTTCAGATAACTCAACCGCAATTCGGCGGCGTGATCCTTATCTGACGCGGCGCCCGTAACTTGATCGCCACTCGACTCGTTGGCATTGGCGCTGGACGCCTCGGCAATATCTTTTTCGATTCGGCGCTCGGTCGCTTCATCAAGCTTGCGGCCGGAGGGATCGAAAACTTTGATCCCATTATCCTGGTAAGGATTGTGCGAGGCGCTGATGACGACCCCGGCATCGGCCGGTAAAGACCGCGCCAGAAACGCGATGCCCGGTGTAGTGATGATTTCGGCTGAGTGGACTTCGGCGCCCGCTGATCGAGCTCCGGCGAGTAAGGCCGCTTCGATCCAGGAACCCGATTCCCGCGTATCGCGACCGGTGACGATTCGCGGACGATGCCCATTCTTTTCGGCCAGGTGAACGGCCAGCGAGCGCCCAATGACTTGCACGGTTGGCGAATCGAGCGGAAATTTTCCGGCCTCGCCGCGAATGCCGTCAGTCCCAAAAAGCCTGCTTTTGTTTTCCGGGTTCAATTTGTCTCTCGGGAAAAGAATTCAAGGCTTCGAGGGTTTCGTATTTTCGGTGGCGACGATGGTCACGCGAACATTGACGGTGCCGAGCACTCCAACCTTGGGGTCTGAAACGTGGATCGCCGTATGCGGCACATCAAAGCTCTCACGCCGTCCTTCGACGGATATCGGTTCGGTCGGAACTTTCTCCAGCGCGGTGACGTGACTTGCAGGACCAGTGACCCGCACTTTGTCAGGTGTAACCACGACGTCTTTCACTTCGTAGGCCGGTGCGGGCTTCCCTTCGAGGTGGGGTTCAACCGCCAACTCGCGTTGTATGTCACGCCCGGACACAACAAACCAGAGCACAAGCGTAATCGCCAGGGCCAGCAATTTCAGACCCCAGTCTTCGATAAAGATGCGGCGCAGCCAACCTTCGCCGGGTGCACCCGTCAGCTTACTTTCGCGAAAAGGCATGAACGAATCACCTAATGAATCACCATTGGGCCGAGGCGATCTCTTCGACATCTCTTTCTGATTCTGCTGCGCGCGATGAGATGGCCCGGGCCGATCCGAGATCGCGGCCTTCTATCGCTTGGAAGATCTCGGCGCGCAGGCGCGTGGCATCGAGGGCCCGCTTGATCCGCCCCGCCCGCACGAATGAGATCAAACCCGTTTCTTCTGAAACTACGATGGCCACTGCGTCTGAATCTTCAGTGATGCCCAGGGCGGCGCGGTGACGCGTGCCGAGATCCTTCGACAAGAGCGGATTCAAAGACAACGCCAGAAAGCATGATGCCGACGCGATGCGATCACCTCGCACGATAATCGCGCCGTCGTGCAAGGGCGCAGCCGGATTAAAGATCGCGACGATCAAATCGTAACTGAGTGCGGCGTCCAGACGGACACCAGCTTCCACGATTCCGCTCAAGCCGACACTTCGTTCGATGACGATTAGCGCTCCCGTTTTGGTCGACGCTAGTGTGGTTGCCGCCAGCACAATCTGGTCATAGATGCTCTGGCCAAACTGGCCGCGATGACGACGGGTGAAAAGGACGCGGAAGCGATTGCCGAAACCAATTAGGGCCTGGCGAATCTCTGCCTGAAACAGGACGATGATGGCGACGCCGATGTAAAGCAACGCGCCGCGTAACACAAATTCAAGCGTAACCAGACCCCCGTTTACTGCGAGCCAATACAAAAGAGCGAAGGCGCCAATCGCGGCGGCCATCGGTGCGGCGCGCGTGCCGCGCAGCAGTTTCAGCACGCCGTACACCAACAGAAAGACGAGCACAATGTCCATGATCGAACGCGGCTCGGCCAATCTGATGAAGTACTCTCTCAATGGCACCAGTAGCATTAGCATGGGCTTTGTAGTAGTCGACTACCTGCTGATATCGGGACGAGGCGCCGCGTTATCACTCAGTTTCTGAAACCGGATCTATTGCCTGAAAAAGGGGCCACGCAGACAGGCGCGCCCGGGCTGGCAATTAACGGACGCTCCGCAGGGATTATCGCGGAAAAACGGGTGCGTGGCAATGATGATCGGAGCTGTAGCCCGACGATGATCGGGGCAGTAGCCCGACCGTTAGGGAGGGCGCAATTAGAGATCAATGGGCGGGACTAAAGAGCGCCCTCCCTTACGGTCGGGCTACTGCCCCGATCCTCTCACTTTTTTCGCCGCACTCGACCCCTCCGCAGAAACCCAACCAACTCACCCGTTTCTTCGATCACTGCCACCGCGCCCACGCCATTGCCCTCGATCAATTCATTCGCGGCATCCATGTTGGTTGAGGTCTTGACGAACATCGATGAATTCACCGGCCGCATCGCATCAAGGACGCGACGGTTGCGCCATTGGTCGCGCGGGAGTTTCTTCAGATCTTCCAGAGTCAGGATTCCCAGCAGACTCTGGCCACGGGCCACCGGAAAACTCGCATAACGATGCAGCGGCAGAACCTCGTCTACAAAGCGATTAATAAATAAGTCTGGTTCGATCACAATCGGCGGCGACATCGCTTCTCCGGCGGTCACCTGCTCGCGCACGCTTTTCACCACGCTGGTCGCGGCGCTCAGAAGAAACACGCCGACCACAACCGACCACAGCCCCATGAAGTAAGCGTGAAACGTCGGCGCCAACACCATGTAAATCCCAAAGGCGATCAAGACCAGAGACATCAGTTGACCGCAGAAGCCGGCGATGCGCGTCGCGTCCCGAATGCTGCCGCTTCGCTTCCAGATGATCGCGCGCAGCACGCGGCCACCGTCCAGCGGGTAACCCGGAAACAAATTGAAAACCGCCAGCAACAGATTGCCCGCGCCGACGAAGAAGAAGAACGCCGTGCCGAAATTGAACCCCACTGCTCCGGTCAGCATCATGCCGCCAAATCCGATCAGTCCGAAGATAAAACTCGCCGCCGGGCCGGCCACCGCGATGCGAAACTCGGCGCCAGGACTCTCGGGTTGGGTGCGCAGGCGCGCCAGTCCGCCAAACGGATGCAGCACGATCTCTTCGATCTCGATCCCTTCAGTGCGACCCATCAAAGCGTGCGACAGTTCATGACCAAAGACCGAGAGGAACAGACCCAGCGTGGTCGCGATGCCCAGAACCCAGGCTGTGACTTCTCCGGTGGCCGGGAGGTAGTAGCTAAACAATTGCAGCGGATGCTTGCGTACGTTCGCGGCAATCAGGGCGACGCTTAACGCAAACACGATGAACCAGCGATAGTCGATGCGCACCGGAATGCCATAGACGCGGGCAATTAGTATCTGGCGTTTGAAAAATCCGGTGGAGTTGGCGGCCATTTGAGAGAAGTCAAAAGAGAAAAGTAAAAAGGCAAAAAGTTAAGACCTCGACGCTTGCTCACTTGTTCCCGCGCGCCGAGATACCCCGAGAATGACCGCTCAGTCTTACCTTTTTACTTTTCCCTTCTTACTTTTTCCTTTACGCATTGCTGACTGCGTGCTGCCATTCAACTTCAAACAAGGGCACGGGCTGCTCGCGGTTTTTGACGCTGATGGGCTCGCGGGCCGCCAGTGGATAGCGCGAGTGCGCGGCGGTGGCGGTAACTTCGCTGACCAGAATCTCGCCGGCTTTCGCGTTTGACTCCAGGCGTGACGCAGTGTTTACCGCATCGCCAATGGCTGTGTATTCCGAACGACGCTCAGACCCGATGTATCCAACCGTGACTTCGCCGGTATGCAAACCGATGCCGATACCGATTTCGGGAAAGCCTTCTTCCCGCAGCTCATCGTTGATGCTGAGCATGCGCCGCTGCATCGCCACGGCCGCAGCTATTGCATTCGCGGCGTCCTTGGGCGTCGTGGTCGGCGCGCCAAACAAAGCCATCAAGCCATCGCCGAGATATTTGTCCAGCGTCCCGCCATGCGCAAAGATAATGTCGGTCATCGCTGAGAAGTATCGATTGAGTAACTGCACGATCTTTTCCGGCGCCGCGTGTTCCGAGATCCGAGTGAAACCACGGATGTCCGCAAACAGCACCGTGATTGTCTGAAGCACGCCGCCGAGTTTGAAAGAGTCGGGATTCTCGAGCATTTGCTTCACCACGTACTCCGGCAAGAACCGGCTGTAGTTGGCGCGCGCGACTTCTTCTTTCGCCAGGCGTTCGTGGGCTCTCACATTCTCAACTGCAATCGCCGTTTGCGCCGCGACGGCGCTGATTAGTTCCAAGTCGTCAGGCTTGAAAGCGGAGAACGGGTCGAGTCGATCGGCATAGAGGGCGCCGTGCACGCCGGATTCAGTAAACAGCGGCGCGCAGATAGTCGAGCGCACGCCCTGCGAAACGATCGATTCAACGCCGGCGAATTGCTCGTCGGCAGCGGCGTCCTGTGACAGCAGCGCCACGCGATCTTTCATCACCTTGCGCGTGATGGTCCGGCCGATGGTCATCTTGCGCGCGTGGGCTTCCAGCTTTTCATCGCGCGCGCGCGTGGCAATTGGGAACAACTTGGCGTCGGCGGCGTTTTGTTCAGTGACGATTCCCTCGGCGAGCAAAGCGATCACTCGATCCGCCGGGGTTGAACGAAAGATTATGTCGGTCGCCATCTTGAAGATTCGATCGAGATCGAATCCGGAGCCGAGCGCTTTGCTCATCTCGTAAAGCTCGCTCAGGATGTTCGCCTTACGTTGCAACGACTCCAGAACTTTGTCGCGCGGCGCTCCCGCCACGGTGCTGGAATCAGCCTGACGCAAGACGGTCGTCAACACATCCTTGGCCGACATCAACAGCTGAGTATGGCCCAGCGGCTTGTCGTCGTAGCTGAGATCGGCGGTGCGTTCTTCCTTCGGTTGTTCAAAGCGGAGCGTGCTGGCCCCGATCGTAATGCGATCGCCGTCCTTCAGCAGATGTTCGAACTTTTGTTCGCCGTTGACAAAGACTTTGTTCGCGCTTCGTTTGAGCTGACCGTTGACCACCACGCCATCAACGATCATGAATGACCCGTCGTCATCAGCCTTGATGTGCGCGTGGTGCCGCGACGCGCGCGGGTCGTCGAGCACAATCTGATTGTCGGGTGCGCGACCGATCATGCAGCTGTTGCTCGCGGTTAGTGGATGCTGCGCCTGGCGTCCGCTGGCGTCGGTAACTTTCAGTTGAGCCATAGGAATTTCGAGAAGCTAATCGCTTCGGCCACGAATCTTCAAAGGACGATTCGAGGTTTGATTCTACAAGGTAAACGCCATTTCAAGCCAGCCATTGTGGCCCGCGCATCTTGCGCGTGATTCATGGGTGGGACGCGCGTGCCGCTCTTTAAACTGGCGCACTACCTGTCCGCTGGATCGATTACTGTCCAACGCTCGACGCAGCTCTTGCTCTAGTGTGAGTACGGTGGCATGATGGCGCCCACGGAACCAGCCGCACCTCGACAACTGATCGGAGGATTCCCTATGACTTGCCCGACGCGCCCGTTTTACCAGTCTTTGATCCTGGCCGGTGCGATGCTCGCCTGCACCGCAGCCGCCGCCCTGGGCCAGGCGCCTGATCCAAAGTCCAAAGCCACGGGCGCCGTCTCCGGCCGAGTCACCGTGGGTGATAAACCCGCTTCAGGAATTCTGATAACTGCCGGAAGCGTCAATCAACCGGCGTCTGGTGGTCGTGCAACTTCAGACGCCGATGGGAACTATCGGATCAACGGACTGCCTGTTGGTCAGATCATGGTGATGCCGGCAGCGCCGCTCTACATCCTTCCCAACAACAATCCGATGTTAGGCCCTGGTAAAACCTTAAACCTGGCACTCGGTGAAGCTGTCGATGGGATTGATTTCAAGTTGACCCGCGGCGCGGTGATTACGGGGCGCGTGACCGACGCGGATGGCCGGCCCTTGATCGAAGAGCGAATCACCCTGCTTCCGGTTGACGAGAATGGCGCCCCCGCCCGACAACAGTTTTCCAGATTCTCGAATTATCAGATGTACCAGACCGACGACCGCGGTATTTATCGTATGTATGGGGTGCCCGCGGGTCGCTACAAAGTCAGCGTGGGTGACGACCCCGGCACGAGCGCCAGCTTGCGGGCTTCAGGTTACTATCAGAGGACTTATTACCCTGACGCTACCGATGCGGCCAAAGCCGCAATCGTAGATCTCAGCGAAGGCGCCGAGACAAAGAACATCGACATCAGTCTCGGCCGGCGCGCCCAGACTTACGCCGTAAGCGGTCGAATCGTCGATGCCGACACCGGGAAACCTCTGCCGGGCGTTTCATTTGCCTTCGGCGTGATTCAGAAAAACCAGAGTCAAAATTACATCGCCGGTACGTCGTCGCCGGGCACGCCGACGAACTCGTTGGGAGAATTTCGGCTGGATGGCATCGGGCCGGGTCATTACGCGGTCTTTGTTATGGAGCGATACGATTTCAGCGCGAATGCCACTACCGGTCCCATGGTTTTTAGCGATCCCGTTCCGTTCGACGTTGTCGACGGCGACGTCACAAATCTGGAGATCAAAGCGCAGCAGGGGCTGAGCCTTTCCGGCATTGTTGCCGTCGACGGCATCAGTGATCAGAAAGCTTTGGCGACACTTTCAAGCCTGAAGATCGGCGCCAGCGTCAGTCCGCCTCAGGGCGGCATGCGCATCATGCCTGAAGCACGTTCATCTGCGATTGCCGCTGACGGTTCTTTTTCGATGACAGGTTTGCGTCCCGGCAAGGCCTCTTTTTATCTAATGGGACCAAACGGAAGCGACACCAAAGGATTTTCGATCGCCCGCATCGAACGTGGAGGTGTTGCCCAAAATCGTGGAGTCGACATCCAGCCGGGCGAGATTGTCTCTAACATCAGGATTGTCCTCGCCTATGGCACCGGCGTAATCAAAGGCCAGGTTAAGTTCGAGGGCGCAACGCTGCCGAGTGACTTGATGATGTTTATTGGACTGAGCCGCGACGGGCTGCCCACCCGGTCCGGCGCGCAAGCCGACGCTCGCGGGCAATTTGTGATCGAGAATCTGGCCGCCGGCACATATGAGGTCATGCTTCAGGTGGTCTCGTTCGGAGGGAGAATGCCCGGCCCTCCGCAGCAGCAACGACAGACTGTTACGGTAACCGACGGCGCTGAAACCCCGGTTCTGTTCACGCTCAACCTCAGCCCAAAGGATAAGCAATGATGTTTGGCAGCCGCATCGTCCGAGAACACCGCAAATGGCTTTCGTTGCTGATTCTGATCTTCGCCATCCCGATCGCAGCTCAGCAACCGAGCGACATCTCGCAGCCGAAATCAACCGAGCAACGCGCGATCACCGGGCGGGTCGTCAGTGAATCAGGCCAGCCACTTCCCGGCGTTAACATCTTCATTTCAGCTGTCGGCGGTTCGAGCGGACAACAAACTGCTACCGACAGTGAGGGAAACTTTCGCGCGCAGGGGCTCGATCCGGGTACCTATCGGGTCTTCGCAAATGCGCCCGCTTATGTCCCGGAGATTCCACTGGGAGACGCGAACCTTCCCCCGACGTATTATCGACCGGGTGATTCGGCCACGCTTACCCTGATCAAAGGCGGAGTGATCGCCGGCATCGTCACAAATAACCTGGGCGAACCGCTGGTGAACGCGACCGTGCGCGCGTTTCGGGTTCGCGATTCCGAGGGCAAGCCCCTGCGATCCGGAGTCCAATCGCGCGAAAGAACTACCGACGATCGTGGTTACTATCGCCTCTACGGTCTGCAACCCGGCAGCTACCTCGTTTCCGCAGGCGGAACCGGACAAGGCGGAGGGGGTTTCATGTTTGGCATTAACGCTTATTCGAGACAGGCGCCGACTTACGCCCCGGCTTCCACCCGCGACACGGCCGTTGAGATCATGGTTCGTTCGGGTGACCAGGCAACCGCCGACATTCACGATCGGGGCGACCTGGGCCATTCGATCAGCGGCCGGGTTAGCGGCGTGGCAACTCAGTTACCATTCAATTCCAGTGTCAGACTGATGGACGCCGAAACCCGCGCCACGATCGCAACCACCGGGGCACCCGGCGACGACCGGACGTTTCAGCTAAACGGAGTTTCCGACGGTGAATATGAAATCAGTGCCCTGGCTGGCGGTGGGCCCAACACTGACCTGGCTGTCTCACCGGCCCGCCACGTATCAGTCAGAGGCGCCGATGTCACGGGAATCGAACTCAACCTGGCGACGTTGGGCTCGATCAGCGGACGAGTCAACATTGAGGCTGATGCAAAGCTCGCCTGTGGACGACACCGCGATGTGGCGATGCGCGAAACCATGATCACAATCCGGCGGAATCGAGTCGACCCTGACGCCAAGAACCCGAAAGACAAGCCCGTACAGCCAAACGAACCGGCGCCTTTTTTACCAACGTTCATCGACTCCGCGCCGAACGACAAGGGTGAGATTAATTTGCGCAATCTCTATTCGGGAGTCTACCGGTTTGAAACTCGACTGCCCGGCGGAGGCTGGTACGTCAAAGCCATCACTACCGGAGCGAATAGCCTGAATATTCCGCGCGATGGTCTCGCCTTGAAATCATCAGACAAAGTGACGGGCCTCACCGTCACGATTACTGAAGGTGGCGCCAGACTGCGCGGTCGCATTTCAGTGGCGGAAGGCCAGCACCTGCCGCCGGGCCTGCGTATCTATATCGTTCCCGCGGAGCGTGAAAGCGCGGAAAACGTGCTCAGATTCTATGAAGCAGCCGCTGCTGACGATGGCAGCTTTGGGATCGGCAACATTGCTCCGGGGAAGTACTGGATAATCGCGCGCCCGGCCGAGGAAAGCGATCCAGCCACAATAAAGGCGATCAAACTGGACGCCGCGTTTCGGTCAAAAGTCCTCCGTGAGGCTGAGGGTTTGAAGAAAGAGATCCCTCTGAAACCCTGCGAGCAATCCAACGATTACGACTTACCCTGGCCCTCTCCAGGACCGCAATAAGGAATTAGCTACTGCCGGAGTCGCAACGACTGAATAGCGGGAGCGCGGTTGCCCTCGCCTGCACAGCGCCGCAGGCGCTCAATCCTTCACCCTGGAATAACTCTTCGCGCTTCGCGCTTCGCGCTCAGTGCGGGCGAGGGCGCGCGCGCTCCCGGTAACAATGGTTGACATCCATTTTTCCTCACTCAACATCGAACCGGTTCAAGTGGAGCGTCGATCAGAAAGAGAAACCCGCGGCTACGCAGTTTCGTAAGAGAATCCAAATAATTGAAGCGTTCTGTGACGCGCCGCCTTTGTGGTAGATTGTTCTTTAACGATTATTTGTTCAGCGCGGCCACGACGCCCGCGAATGAAAAGAAGTCTACTGGTTTAGAGGCGGGCTACTGCCCGCCAACGAATTCATACAATTGCAAAGAGGGAGGGCAGTAGCCCTCCTCTAAACGGACCGAAACGGGAGTTACAGTGAAACGAATTCTTTTAGTTCTCGCACTTACTTTCTCGATGATCGTGCCGCTCGTGGCGCGGCCCATACCCACTTCCGTATTTCCGCTGCGGCAATCGCAGGCGGCGGCGCCGGCCAGGATCACGACCGCAAAGACAGGCTCCGACATCGCCAGCAAGGTGCTGGCGAACGGCCTCGAAGTTGTCGTGCTGGAAGATCACTCAGTTCCGATCGTGACTATAGAACTGGCAGTCCGCAACGGGTCTTTCACCGAACCTCCCGAACTCAACGGCCTCTCGCACCTCTACGAGCACATGTTCTTCAAAGCCAACCGGGCCATCGCGAATGCCGAGCAGTATCTGCAAAAGATTGGCCAACTGGGGATCGCTTACAACGGCGAAACTCGCGAGGAAGTGGTCGAGTATTATTTCACCACGACTTCGCCCAACCTGCGCGCGGCGATGAACTTCATGCGTGACGCCACTCGTTATCCGCTGTTTGACGACGGTGAGTTCGAGCGAGAACGCCAGGTCGTCATCGGCGAGATCGATCGCAACGAATCAGAACCCGGCTACTATCTCAACAAGGAAATGAACGAGCGGCTGTTCTACAAATACACCAGCCGCAAGCAACCGCTCGGAAATCGCAAGACCGTTGCCGGGGCCACCACCGCCATGATGCGTTTGATTCAGGGCCGCTACTATGTGCCGAATAATTCCGCTCTGGTGATCACCGGCGACGTGCAAGCCGAGGACATTTATAAGATGACGCAGGAGTTTTTTGGCGAGTGGCCGCGGCGCGACAAAGATCCATTTGCCGAATTTCCGATGGTCGAGCATCCGTCACTGCCGAAAAGTGAAGGGGTAGTTATCAAGCAGCCGATCGCCAACGTCTTTCTCGAGATTGGCTGGCAGGGCCCGTCTATTGGCAAGGACGACGCCGCCACTTACGCTGCCGATACTTTTTCCTTCATCATGGCCCAGCCGGACTCTCGCTTTCAGCGCGACCTGGTTGACAGCGGGTTGGTCAACGGCGTGGGCATCGGCTATTACACTCAGCGCAACACCGGGCCAATTACGATCGTGGCCCAGACGACTCCGGACAAGGCACAGGCCGCACTGAAAGCCATCTACGCTGAAATCTCACATTTCAACGATAAGGACTACTACACCGACGAACAGCTCGAAAGCGCGAAGGCCCTGCTCGAAGCCGACGATCTCTATTCGCGCGAAAAGTTCGACGAGTACGCCAAGACCCTCGGCTTCTGGTGGTCGTCAACGGGCATCGATTACTTTCGCGGTTATCTCGGAAATCTGCGTCGCACGTCCCGCACAGACATCAGCCGTTATGTCACGACCTACATTCAGGGCAAGCCGCACATCGGTCTCGCCATGATCTCAGAGCAGGCTCAACAACAAGCGAAACTAACCCCCGAGGATTTGATCGGACAGTAATAGCGGCACGCGCATCTTGCGCGTAAGTCGCGGGCGAACGCCCGCGCCACCATAACTAATGAGAAACATGATGCTGCAATTAAAAGAATTCACTTCGGCCAGAAAGCTACTGCTTATAGCTTACTGCTTACTGCTTACTCTTCCGCTCGCGGCCGCGGGACAGGCGCCAGGCACTCCGCCGGCAACTACGCCGGACTTTCAAAGCGTCATCGCCCGCCAGGCTTCGCTCGTCACTGAGTTCGAAATCAACGGGCTGAAAGTTCTGGTCAAGCGTCGCGACGGAAGTCAGACGGTCGCGGCCGGCCTCTTCATTCGCGGCGGCGTCGAGAATGTCAGCGCGACTAATGCCGGCGTGGAAGCGTTCATGCTCAACGTCGCCAGCGAAGCGAGCGCCAATTTCCCGCGCGACCGCATGCGTAAGGAAACATCGCGCATGGGGACTGTGATCGGCGAAGGCGTGAACTATGACTACTCAGCGCTTTCGATGACGGCGACGCGCGCGAACTTCGATCGCTCGTGGGAGATATTCGCCGATGTGGCGTTGCATCCGTCGTTCACCAGGGAAGACGTGGCGCTGGTGCAATCGCGGATCCTCGCGGGATTGCAGGGCGAAGCCGACGAACCTGACGGCTATTTGCAGCGCCTGCAGGAACGGGTCGCTTATGCGGGCCATCCTTATTTGAATCGTCCGCAAGGAACGGCTGAGAACATCAGCCGCCTCACCGCGGAAGACCTGCGCGCTTACCATCAAAGAATGATGCAGACTTCGCGTTTGCTGCTGGTCATTGTCGGCGATCTGGACGCGACCCAATTGAAGACGAGGATTGCGGCGTCTTTTGGAAAACTGCCACGTGGAGATTACAAGCCGCAGACCCCGCCGGCGCTCTCGTTCACACAATCGACCGTCGATGTAACGAGTCGCGAACTGCCAACCAATTACATCCAGGGGTTGTTCACCGCGCCTTCGATTACCTCGCCGGATATTTATCCGATGCGGGTGGCGTCGTCTCTGTTGCGCGACCGAGTGTTTGAGGAAGTGCGCGTCAAACGCAATCTTTCGTACGCGCCCGATGCGTTCCTGCGGAACCAGAGCGCAAACATCGGCGGTCTCTATGTCACCGCAGTCGACGCTAACCAGGCGGTCCGCGTCATGCTCAACGAGATCGCGCGGCTGCAACGCGAACCAATCGGCCGCGATGACATCAACGCTGTGATCGCGCAATTTCTGACGACTTACTACATCGGCCAGGAAACCAACGCGGCCCAGGCGGCCGAGCTGGCGCAGTACGAATTGATCGGCGGCGGCTGGCGCAACTCACTGGCGTTTTTGGAAAAGCTACGCGCCGTGACACCAGCGGACGTGCAACGCGTCTCGCAAAAGTATATGCGCAACATCCGCTTCGTCGTGCTCGGGAATCCGAAGCAGATTGATAAGGAAGCGTTCGTGGGCCCGGCCGGCGGCTGAATTTCGTTCCGAACATTAGAGTCTACACGCATCGCAACCTGCCACTAGACAGACAGGGTATACTGTTTCTGTTTCGGATGTGCTGTGCTCGGTGCGGGTTTTGCATCGCGCAACGAATTCACATTTCTGTTATTGGCTGACATAGGTTCAGCTTGATTCCCTCATGGCGGCGACAAACAATCCCAATTGGGTAGAACTTCTTGATTTGGGCGACCGTCGATCCCATGAATTCTTCCGCAGCTTGGAACAGATCAATTCTGCTGATCCGATTCCTCTTCATGCCCACTCGATGCGCCGTGCATGGAAAGAAATGGAATTGGACGGGATACTTTGCATTGAAAGGATCCCCGTTGTCTATTTCAAGGAGATGCGACAGCCGATTCAAGATGAGTTGCGGAAGCTTCAACGCCAGCTGTGGAATCAAAGTATCGCTCCTATTCTCGTCGTTATTACTCTAACGGAGATACTTGTTTATTCCGGCCTTGCTCTTCCTGCCAAGGATGACGAAAACGTCGATGAGAATAATCGCCTAGTCGAGACATTTAACCTGTTAGCGGACGCTTTAAAGATTCGGCACTTTGTCCGAACGGTGGAACTAGGTGAATTCTTCAGGACTAACCCGAAGTCTTTTGACCCAGAACACAAGGTTGATCATTACCTGCTTGAAAACCTCGACGCCGCTCGTGATCTATTGGAAGGGGAGTTCCCTGAGGGGCGGCGCGATACAGCGACAGTACATGCCTTGCTCGGACGGACTATTTTTACGTGCTACCTAGTTGATCGAGAGATCATAAATGGCTCCTATTTTAAGAAGGCAGGCGCTAATGGATCCCGGTCGCTCCTTGACGTCTTCATTAGGTTTCCTCCGGATCAAGCTAAGAGCATCTTATTCAAATTGTTCAAGGAGCTTAGAAGCGATTTCAACGGAGACGTTTTCGAAGGGGATCTGGAAGCGGAAGAGCTTTTACTCGGACCTACGCATATTGCATTACTCGGTCGTTTTCTAAACGGAGACAATGTAGCCAATGCACAGCGATCGCTAGGTTTTTGGGCCTACGACTTTGAGTTCATTCCCATCGAAACGATAAGTGGCATCTACGAGAGTTTCCTAAGGGCTGAGGCTCCGGAGAAGAAGCGTGAATCAGGGGCCTACTACACGCCGCGCTTCTTGGCGGAACTTGTATTGGAAATCGCGGTCGAAGGTGATTCGTCACTGCTTGAAAAGCGATGTCTCGATGCAGCCTGCGGCTCGGGTATTTTTCTCGTCGGTTTGTTTAATCAGATGGCGGAGGAGTGGCGGCGGCGGAATCAGCGAGCCAGTTATGACACGCATGCGAATGCTTTGATTGATATTCTTCTTCAGAAACTCTTCGGGGTAGACCAAAGCTTGATCGCCTGTCGCATCGCCGCTTTCAGCCTTTATATAGCTCTACTTGATCAACTTTCCCCAAGTGATATTCAGAAGTTGCAGAAGAAAGGAAAGTTTCTCCCGCATCTTGTGGCGCTCAAGAACGGAGCTCAAAATCAGAACGCCGGCGCAAATCTTTTTCACGGAGACTTTTTCGATGAAACCTTACGAATCCCTAACGATGGTTTTGATCTGGTGATAGGGAATCCCCCATGGACCCGGCCGAAGAAGGGTCCGAAGACTACGTCTGAGCTATGGTGCGAGAGTAAGGGTCTTCCAACTACTCAGAGACAAGTAGCAGCCGGGTTTGTGTGGAAAGCTCCTCGTCATCTCCGCGATCAGGGAGTGGTGTGCTTTCTTCTGCCCGCTCCCTTACTTTTCAGTTACGGTAAGGGGATAGAGTTTCAGCGCAAATGGTTGTCTGAGCACACGGTCGACAAAGTCATTAATTTGGCGGACATGCGCTTTTATCTGTTTCCCGGGTCGATCCATCCCGCGCTCATAGTTAAGTACAAGAAAGAACGACCTGACAAGGGGGAGCATTACATCGAATATCTTACTCCCAAGACTGAACCAGAAACGTTGCGGGCAGACATCTTGGTAATTTCGCCAGAAGACAGAAAGGATCTCAGGCTCTTAGCATTACTCAATGACCTCGATCGAGGCGAGCCAGCTTTCCTGTGGAAGGAAGCATTCTGGGGTACTCCCCGGGACCGTAAGTTTCTAGACCGTCTTCGCGACTATTCAACCATAAAAGAGTGGGGCCAGAAAAACGGCGACAATTGGAAGATCAACGAAGGATTTAACGAGGGCGGTAAGGGAAAGCCGCAAGACCGTGCCCTACTCCATAAGATACCCTTTCTGCCGTCAAATGGGGTTATTCCTTACACGGTTCTAGAATCAAGTTTGCGCAAACATCCGCCTACCTACGAACCTCGCGTCATGAGCAGCGAAGCGATTTTCTTGGCTCCGCATGTCCTGTTCCCTCAAGGCGTTGACAGTAAAGGTAAGAGAATCAAAGCGGGTTTCAGCTCCTTCGATTGCAGCTTCAAGCACGCGGTCCGTGGTATCCATACTGAATGGGCCGAGGAGGACGAACTGCGCTTTCTGACTTGTACTTTGGCTTCTCCATTGGCTTTGTACTTCTTCTTTCACACATCGTTTAACTGGGCAATAGATCGACCCTACATTCTTGGTACGGAGTACGAGGTATTCCCTTTTCCTAAACCAGACACCCTAGAGCAACGAGAAATCATCAAGCTGGTGGCTAACACTCACCGCCGCATGGAGTCTGTAATTTGCGAGAATCCCCACGACTACAAGTCGGTGGTTGAGAAACACTGCACAGAATTGGATGAGCTAGTTCTTGCATATTTCGATGTGGATTCGTGGGAAGAGGCGCTCATAAATGATACCGTGAAGGTCTGGATTCCCAGTGCCACACCTCATCGTGACGAAAAATCGATTCCAGCCTTAGAGCCTAGTAGTCATACGCATCGCTTGGAGTACATGAATCTCTTGCTCGAGGCTTTGAATACTTGGGCGCAACGAAGCGATAGACGGATTGAAGGAGACACCATCATCTCGCTAGAGGCCGACCTGGGAGTTATATCCTTACGCAAGGTTGATAAGCATTCGACTCAGATTCAATTCAGCGAAGCAGCATCTTCGGAGGAGTTAGATAGGGCGCTTCAGAGATTGGACAGCCTACTTCCGGAAGAAACGAAGAGTATGAGATTGCTGAGGAACTTGAAGATCTTCGATGGGAACAACCTGGATATCCTTAAGCCTCTGGCATGTCGCTACTGGACTAAGACCGCCGCACTCAATGATGCTGATGAGATCGCGGCAGCTATTCTCACCGCTGCTAGTCGCGAAAAACGCTATGGCACTCATCAAGGGTAATCCAGCGTACTGGTCTGAGGTTTTCCCTCAGGAACTAATTCCACAAATTCTGGCCATGGTTTTGTCCGTGTGGAATGACTTACCCAAGGCCTCGCGCAGGGAGCTCGAAATTCAGACAACACGGCGATTCTTGGGGGCTCTCAAACACGATAAGAACACACGGAAAGAGGTTCCGGTAAGAATCTCTCGTGAGTGCGTTGAAGACGATTTGCGAACTGGTCGCCAACTGGGACGGATTGATCTCTGCTTTATCCCTCCGAATTCATGCCACGAACAAGTTTATTTCGCTTTCGAATGCAAGCGACTAAATGTGAAATATCCCAGTGGTACAGTTTCTCTAGCTTCAAAATATGTAAAAGACGGGATGATTCGATTCATAAATTCAAAGTACGCTTCGATTCTTCATAAAGGTGGAATGATTGCTTACGTCCTTGATGGCAATACTAAGTCAGCCATCAAGGGGGTGGATAGAAATGTTAAGCGACTGCGAACAAAGCTTAAAATGAAGGCACCAGGTGGATTGAGCAATTGTTCAATCCTTCCTATAGGAAATCCAGCAAAAGAAACCACCCACGATCTGGCAAAACGAAAATTCATCATCTATCACATCTTCCTTCCAAGATAGTGTTGGCACATCTAAACCCCAGTTGCTGATGAGTATTTATTCAGTATCATTCACCCGCTATGATCACCGTCAAAAAAAGCTGCCGTGCTAGGGCCGGAACCATGGGAGCCAAATCGCCGCGCACCTCGCCAACGCCGGTATTCCAACTCTGATACTCGACATCGTTTCGCGTGAATTGACGGCGGATGAGCAGGGCTTCTTTTTGAAAAGACCGCGGTCACCTACTCTACAGATCTCGTCACCGGTTTTGTAAAGATCAGGTTTCTGAGTAAGCCGTACATCTCTTTTGCCGGCAGAGAGTCTTCATGAACATCGTGTGCATTCTTGAGAATGCAAAAACCCTCAAAGGCGTGCTGACCGGTTAGTCTCTTCGCGTCGACGTTAATTCTGATGTCGCTATTTGTTATTCCGGCGGTCGAAGCAAAGGCGCCGTTATCCCAGTGCACTACCAGATCCGGGATGGATTGGTGCAGCGCATCCTGAGCCGACGCTGCAGTGAGGATTACGTCGCGTACAACGGGCCTCCCATCATCTGTAACAAGTGCAAGCAATAAATCGCGCAGTTGTTGACATAGCCCCGCGTACTGATCCAGCGGTACGATCGTAGATATTCATTTTATGACCAACGCAGCGCCACTTTATGACCGACAAATTTCACTTTATGATGACCGACGAAATTCACTTTATGAGCGAACCCACATTCTTCGTGGTCAGCCAGATGTTTGTGCGGCTTAATGCCTGAATCCGCTTGCTGAATGAGTATTCATTCAGTATTATTAGTCCCCTATGATCACCGTCAAAAAAGCTGCCGTGCTCGGGGCCGGAACCATGGGAGCGCAAATCGCCGCGCACCTCGCCAACGCCGGTATTCCAACTCTGCTACTCGATATCGTACCGCGCGAACTAACTCCGGATGAACAAGCCAAAGGACTGACGCTCGAATCGCCGCAGGTTCGCAACCGCATCGCGCGCGACGGATACGAAGCGGCAAAGAAAGCTAAGCCGGCCGCGTTCTTCACGGCTGATCTCGCGGCGCTGGTGAGTGTCGGAAATTTCGACGACGATCTGGCGAAGTTGAAAGACTGCGATTTGATTATCGAAGCCGTCGTCGAAAACTTGCAAATCAAACAGAGCCTATTCCAGAAGCTCGAGCAACATCGGCGCCCGGGATCGGTTATGGCTTCGAATACCAGCGGCATTCCGCTCGGCCAACTTGCCGCCGGCCGCTCGGAAGATTTTCGCGCGCACTTCCTCGGCATGCACTTCTTTAATCCGCCGCGCTACATGCACCTGGTCGAGCTGATTCGCACCGAATGGACCAAGCCGGAAGTTTCATGTTCGATGTTCGGCTTTCTGGATGAGCGCCTCGGCAAAGGCGTGGTCGTCGCGAAGGACCGGCCCAACTTTATCGCCAACCGCATCGGCACCTTTGGCGCGCTGGTAACGATTCAAACGATGCTCGAAGACGTTTATTCGATTGAAGAAGTCGATAAGATCACCGGTCCTGCCGTCGGCCGCCCCAAGACCGCGACCTTTCGCACCTTTGATCTGGTCGGCGTGGACGTGCTGGCCCACGTCGTCAAGAACCTGCATGAAAATCTCCCGGAGGATCCCGAACGCGAAAGTTTTGTCATGCCTGACTTCGTCGCGAAGATGCTTGAGCGAGGATTGCTCGGCAACAAAAGCAAGGCCGGCTTTTACAAGCGACAGAAGGGCGCGGATGGCAAGCGAGAGATTTTAACGCTCGATGTAGCAACTCTCGACTACCGCGCCGCGCAGAAAGTTAAGCTGCCGTCGCTTGAGATGGCAAAGAACATCGAAGACACAGCCGAGCGAATCAAGACGTTGGTGTGGTCAAAAGATCGCGCGGGCGCCTTTCTGTGGAAGACGCTTTCGCGCACGCTTTGCTATGCGGCCGATCGGATTCCGGAAATCGCCGACACGGTCGTGGAAATCGATCGAGCGATGCAGTGGGGCTTCAATTGGGAGTTGGGTCCGTTCGAAGTCTGGGATGCGGTCGGCGTCGAACAGTCAGTCGCAAAACTGAAGGAAGACGGCAAGAGCGTCCCCCTGGTCGTGCAGCAGTTGCTCGACTCAGGCGCGCAGTCTTTCTACAAACAAGAGAACGGGCAGCGCTTCTATTTCGACTTCCCCGCCGCGAAATATGTTCCGGCAGTCGATCCTCCGGGCACGATCATTCTCAAGTCACTCAAGGATCGCAGCGGCGTAATCAGGAAGAATCCCGGCGCGTCGTTAGTTGATCTTGGCGACGGCGTTGCTTGCCTCGAGTTTCATTCGAAGATGAACTCGATTGGCGGCGACACGCTCGAGATGTTGAAGATCGCGCTCGTCGAAGTCGAAAAGAATTTCCTCGGGCTGGTCGTCGGCAACCAGGGTCAGAATTTTTCCGTGGGCGCTAACCTGATGCTGATGTTGATGGAAGCTCAGGACGAAAACTGGGAAGAGCTCGACATGATCGGCCGTTTCTTTCAGCAATCGGTGATGAGCCTGCGCTATTCGCCAAAGCCCGTCGTGGTCGCGCCCTTTCAGATGGTTTTTGGCGGTGGGTGTGAAATGGTCCTGCATGCCGATCGCGTGCGAGCTAATGCCGAGACCTACATAGGCCTGGTGGAAGTTGGCGTGGGCATCATTCCCGCCGGCTGCGGCACGAAAGAGATGCTGGTGCGCGCGCTCGATTCGATCCCGAAAGACATGAAAGACGCGGACCCGTTTCCGTTCGTCAAACGCGCCTTCGAAACGATTGCGCTGGCGAAGGTCGCGACTTCGGCGGAAGAGGCGCGGGGCTACGGTTTCCTGAGTGCTGACGATTCCGTTTCAATGAACCGCGATCGTTTGATTGCCGACGCGAAGAAAGAAGTTCTGGCATTGGCCGCTAGTGGCTATCAACAGCCACAGCAGCGCACGGATATCCTGGCTTTGGGAATGCCCGGGTTGGCGACTTTGAAGCTGGGCGTACACATGATGAAGCGCGCCGGCTACATCTCGGATCACGACGCTTTGATTGGCGAGAAGCTGGCGCGAATTCTGACCGGCGGCGATCTGAATCATCCGACGCGAGTATCTGAGCAGTATCTCCTCGATCTCGAGCGCGAAGCTTTTCTTTCACTAATCGGAACGCGCCAGACGCAGGATCGAATCGCGCATATGTTGAAGACGGGGAAACCGCTGAGGAACTGAAGAACTACCGACTCGTTTAGAGGCGGGCTACTGCCCGCCAATTTGAACCGAAGAGTCAGGCGGGCAGTAGCCCGCCTCTAAACAACGGGAATTGAATTATGAAAGAAGCTTTTATCGTATCCGCAGTTCGCACGGCAGTCGGCAAAGCACCGAAAGGCACTTTGCGCGACACGCGCGCCGATGAAATGGGCGCGGCCGTAATCAAGGAAGCCATGGCCCGCGTGCCCGGCCTCGAAGCAGCCGAAATCGAAGACGTGATCATGGGCTGCGCCATGCCCGAAGCCGAGCAAGGCATGAACATAGCTCGTTCAGCGGCAATTCGCGCAGGCTTGCCGGTCGAAACCAGCGCCATGACCATAAATCGCTTCTGCTCTTCGGGTCTGCAATCGATTGCCATCGCGGCCGATCGAATTCGGACGGGGAGCGCGCAGGTGGCGCTCGCCGGTGGCTTGGAATCGATGTCGATGATCCCCATGGGCGGCCACATCATCCGTCCCAACCCATATCTGGTCGAACACTATCCCGACTTTTATCTGAACATGGGTCTGGCGACCGAGAACGTCGCGCGAAAATACAAAGTCACTCGCGAAGAACAGGATGAATTTGCGCTGCGCTCGCATCAACGCGCGTTCGCTGCGCTGGAGCAAGACAAATTCCAGGACGAGACGGTGCCGCTGACCGTCAGCGTTGAAGAGTTGGACGCCAAAGGCAAAAAGCAGCATCGCGAAGTTGTCTTTGACAGAGACGAAGGGCCGCGCCGCGATACTTCAGCGGAAGCTCTCGGGAAACTGAAGCCCGCGTTCCACCTCAAGGGAACCATCACTGCCGGCAATTCTTCGCAGATGTCTGACGGGGCGGCCGTCGCCGTGGTCATGTCGGAAGATCGCGCGAAGGAGTTGGGCGCAAAACCTCTGGCGCGCTTTGTGGCTTACGCAACCGCGGGATGTCCGCCGGAAGAGATGGGCATCGGCCCGGTGTTCGCGATTCCGAAAGTGTTGAAGCTCGCCGGGCTCACGCTGGATCAAATTGATGTGATCGAACTGAACGAAGCTTTTGCGGCGCAGTCTCTGGCGGTGATCAAAACTCTCGGACTGGATCTCGACAAGGTCAATGTTAACGGCGGCGCGATCGCGCTTGGTCATCCGCTGGGTTGCACCGGCGCGAAACTAACGGCGTCGATCTTGCGAGAGTTGGAGCGCCGCAACGGCCGCTATGGAATGGTGACGATGTGCGTCGGCGGCGGCATGGGCGCCGCGGGGATTTTTGAAAGAATGTAGCGCAAGTTGTTAACTTGCGCAGCGACAATCGCAACTTAACAAGTTGCGCTACAACTGAAAGGACAATTGTTATGGCAGCCGCAATCGAAGCAAAACAAATCGTCAAAGGCGGGGCTTTCCTGATTGAAGAGCAAACGCCTGAAAGCATTTTCACTCCCGGTGACTTCAACGAAGAGCATCGCATGATTGCCGACACCACGCGGCAGTTTATGGACGCAGAAGTCTTGCCGCGCATCAACGAACTCGAAAACAAAGACTGGAAACTGGCGCGCGCCCTGGTCAAGCAGGCCGCCGAGCTTGGTCTGGTCGGTGCGAATATTCCGGAAGAGTACGGCGGTCTGGGCCTCGACCAGACGAGCGGCGCGATCATCGCAGAGAACATCGGCCGGTCCGCGTCGTTTGCTACTACCCTCGGCGCGCAGAGCGGCATCGGGCTGTTGCCGATCATTTATTTCGGCACCGCGGCGGCGAAAGAAAAATACCTGCCACCGATTGCCGCCGGTGATTTGATTACGGCCTATGCTTTGACTGAAGCGAGTTCCGGTTCGGACGCGATGGCCGCCAAAGCGACGGCCAAGCTGAGCGACGACGGCAAGGAATATATTCTCAACGGCGAGAAGATGTTCATTACCAACGGCGGCTTTGCCGACATCTTCATCGTATTCGCGAAGGTCGACGGCGATAAGTTTTCGGCTTTCATAGTTGAGCGGCAGGAAGGCTGCAAGAGTGGCGCGGAAGAGCACAAGATGGGGATCAAGGGATCGAGCACCACCCCCTTGATTCTCGCCGACGCCCGCACACCGGTTGAAAACCTGCTCGGAGAGATCGGCAAGGGTCACAAGATCGCTTTCAATATTCTGAATATTGGGCGGTTCAAGCTCGGTGCGATGTGTCTGGGCGGAATGAAACTCGCGATGCAGGAATCCGTGCGTTATGCGAACGAGCGGCAGCAATTCGGCAAGTCGATTTCGTCATTCGGCGCAATCAAATCAAAGCTCGGCGAGATGGCGATTCGCACGTGGGTCGGTGAAGCAATGATTTACCGGACACTGGGAATGATCGAAGAAGGCCTGGGCGCCGTGGCAGATTCGAAAGACATGGACGCGCGCTTGAAAGCCATCGAAGAGTACGCGGCCGAATGTTCGATCATCAAAGTGGCGCTGTCTGAATACTGCGATTTTGTTACTGACGAGATGGTGCAGATCTTTGGTGGCTATGGGTACTCGGTCGACTATCCGGCGGAGCGTGCGTACCGCGACACGCGCATCAACCGGATATTTGAAGGCACGAATGAAATCAATCGGATGCTGATCCCTGGCCGCCTGATGAAAGCGGCGTTGAGTGGGCGATTGGCATTGTTGCCTGCGGCCCAGGCTCTGATGGACGAGATCCTTTCGCCGTCGATGGCGAGTTTCGATTTGGACGAAAGCCTCCTGGCAACGGAGCAGAAGTTGGCCCAGAACGCGAAAAAAGTTGCGCTGATGACGCTGGGCACGGCTGCGCAAAAGTACATGATGGGCCTTTCCGATCAGCAGGAAATTCTGATGAGCATCGCCGACATCATCATGGATATCTATGCGATGGAATCAGCGATCTTGCGCACGAAGAAGATGGCAGCGGCGCAAGGCGAGGACTCTGTGGCGCCTTACGTCGAGATGACGCGCGTCTTTTGTAACGATGCAGTCGAGCGAATTGAAGCTGACGCAAAGAACACTCTGGCGGCCATGGCTGAAGGTGACGAGTTGCGTACGTTGCTGGCGGCACTGCGTCGCTTTACGAAGATGACGCCGATGAACACGGTGGCCGCGCGACAGAGAATCGCGAATGCGATGATTGAAGCGAACCGGTACGTGTATTAAGTATTGGCGATTTTCGATTTGGGATTGCCGATTGGAAGAGGTTCGCATGACAATTGACGTCTTCTTGTGGAGGGTTGGTGCTGGACTCGTTGCATTGCAGGTCGGATTAAGACGTTTAGAAAGTTAGGGCTATCTCTTAATCTCAAATTTCAAATTTGAGATCTGAAATTCCGGGCTACAATCGCGCGCATGAAGTACCGCAGGTTTGAGGAGTTACCTGTTTGGCAAGCGGCGATTGAATTGGCTGTGGACGTGTTTGCGCTGACTGCCAAAGGGTGTTTTCGGGGTCATGCTGGCACTCGCAACCAGTTAGAAAATGCTGCGGTCTCGGTCTCGAATAATATCGCCGAAGGATTTGAACGAGGGACGACGCAGGAGCTTCTGACTTTCATTTACATTTCACGGGGCTCAGCCGGTGAAGTAAGATCGATGTTGCATTTGCTCGATCGGGTGCCGGAATTCACGGATTTCAAATCTGAGATTTCAGATCTGAGATCAAAAGCTGAGAGCATTTCAAGGCAGTTGCGAGCGTGGGCGGACTCTCTACAAAATACCAACATCAGAGGTACCCGTTACCTCACCGATAAATCACGCCGGCTCGATCAACAAAAACGCGAACGAGACGAGTTCCTCAAAGAGCTGGCGGAGACTCGCAACCGCAAGGCAACGTAATCTGAAATCTCAGATTTCAAATTTCAGATCTGAGATTTGAGATCTCAAATGAACCTAACCTCAGGCCCGCCAGTGTCCACAGCGAGCCTTCTTCTGCTACTGTCTCATCCTACTCCATGAAAATCGTCCCCATCTCTTTACCAACCCCTTTCTACATCGGCCCGGTCAACGTCTATCTAATCCCGGAAGATCCAGTTACGCTGATCGACACTGGGCCCAAGACTAAAGAAGCGGTCGACACCCTGCGTGCCGCGCTGCGGGCTAATGGACTGGCGGTTGCTGATATCCGCCGCATCGTGCTCACGCACGCGCACGAGGACCATTGCGGGCTGGCGCGCGTTCTGCGCGATGAAGCGAAGGACGCCGAGGTGTTGGTACACGGGTGGGAGACGGGGCATCGAGCGGGACGGCTCGAGTACGACGAAACCCGACAGCTGCTCGTGCGAGCGGGAGTGCCGCCTGATGAAGTTGAAGTCATGCGCCGGATGTACGGCGGAGTGCGCGAGTATGCGGATTCGCTTGACGAAGATCACTGTGGCGAGCTGACGGATGAAGGCGAGCTCGAGTTCGACACAGGTGTGTTGCAGGTGGTGCACACGCCCGGTCATACGCCGGGTTCGTGTTCATTCATTCGTCATGCTGATCGCACGCTGATTGCCGGCGACTGCGTGCTGAAACGAATAACTCCAAATCCAGTTCTCTCCCCCGACCCGGTCGATCGTTCGCGGCGCTTTCGCTCGCTGGCGGAATATCTGGTGAGCCTGGCGCGGGTGCGCGCGCTGGCGCCGACGCTGGTGCTGGGTGGTCACGGCGATTCGGTACATGACTACGAAGAGCTCTTTAACCGCTACTTGCGCGCAATTCGCGAGCGACAGGCACAAATAATTCGAATGGTTTCCGCCAAAGGCGCGAGCGCCTGGGACGTATCCCGCGCAATGTTTCCCGGAACTGACGACGTCCATCGTTTTCTGGGAGTGTCGGAAGCGGTCGCGCATCTTGACTATGCGCATTCTGAAGGAAAGCTGGCGCTCGAAATCAGCGATGGGCGCGAGGTCTATCGCAAGCTCTCTGAGTAAGCCCATTCCCGGCTATGAGGTCAGTGCCGGGAGTGATAGCGGCCGGGCTCCTACTCGCGAGTTGATAAATGCGGTAGGTGAAGGACCCGGCCGCTATCGCTCCCCGTACCGATCTCAAAATTTGGAACCTCAGGCACCGGCCGGCGTGGAAGCACTAAAATCTTTCCGGAGGATTAGATATGACCCGTAACAAACTGGCGTTAATTCTAGCTGTGATGCTTGGCGTCGGTGCCATTGCCGGCGGAATTGTGTATGCCCAGGAGTCAGCTTCGACCGCTCCGATGGCCCTTCTCGAAGATAGCCAGGAACCTGCAAATGCCGACCGTTTGTTTTCAATCATGCTCGACGGCGGGACCTTTCTTGGGGTCGGCACCGAAGATATCGGCAAAGAAAACATGGGGCGCTATGGCCTGCGCGAAGTTCGCGGCGTCGGCGTGACCCAGGTTCTCAAAGACAGTCCAGCCGAAAAAGCCGGCCTGAAAAAGGACGACGTGATCGTGCGCTTCGATGGCGAGTCCGTCACCAGCACGCGCAAGCTCAGCCGCCTGGTCAGTGAATCTTCCGCCGACCAGACAGTGCGGATTACGATCAGCCGCGGCGGCGCCGAGCAGGAACTTAGCGCCACCCTGGCTACGCACTCGGCGAAAAATCTGATGGGCGCGGCGATTCGCGACGATGTTCTGAAAGGCATTCAAAAGGACTGGCCACAGATTCAGACCGGCGACGGCAACTTTGTCTTTAACCTTGGCGCGAACCGGCGGATTGGCGTCGGCACCCAGACCTTGACCAAACAACTGGCTGACTACTTTGGCGCTAAGGATGGCGGCGTGCTGATAACTTCGGTCAGCGAAAACAGTCCCGCTGCCAAAGCCGGATTGAAAGCCGGCGACGTTATCACGGCGATTGACGGCGAGAAAGTCGATTCGTCCGGTGACATCACGCGAGCTGTCAATAAGAAGCAGGATGGCGAGATTTCGCTGACCATCCTGCGCGATCATGGTAGCCGCACGATCAATCTCACTCCTGAAAAGAACAAGGAGCCGATGATCATGCGCCCCGGTACGATTGGCAACCGCCGCATCATTATTCCTTCGGTCCAGGTCCCGTCGATACCGGAAATGAACATCGAGATTCCGCGCATAGTCATTCCGGCTACTCCAAAAATCGAGGTCAACGTGCCCAGGACCGCACCGCGTGTGCGCACCAGGGCGCGGGTGATCATCATCTGAAGGCTCTTCAACCACACGATCGCGTCATAAGCGCGATGTCGAAGCAATGAATCAGGGCAGTCGAGTTAAGACTCGGCTGCCCTTTCTGTTCCCGGCTGCGCCGCGTATAATGCGCCACCCGTTTGATTCAATGAGGTCGAGCTGTACAGTAAGAAGAGTAAGACATGGTGGCGCCCACAGAAATCATCGAACCGCTTTCGCGACTGGTCATGCATGACCTCACCCACCGCAACGGGCACGCGGAGTTTGCCGCGGATGTTCGTCGCGGACTCTCGGCCAGTCCCAAGCACCTGTTCCCGAAATATCTTTACGATGCGCTCGGCTCGCGTCTGTTCGATGCGATTTGCCATGTCGACGAGTATTACCCAACCCGCGCGGAGGATGAGATTCTCACCCAGCATGCCGACGAGATAGTTGCCGGCATTCCCGAGTGCCGGACACTGATCGAACTCGGCAGCGGCAGCGCCGATAAAACACGCAGCATCATTGAAGCCCTCTTGCGAAATCAGACCGAACTACTCTTTGTGCCGGTGGATATTTCGGCGTCGGCCCTTGAAAAGAGTTCACGTGCTCTGCTTGCAGCTTATCCAGCGCTGCGGATCGAGGCCTATGCCGCCGACTATCTCGCGGGCCTGGCCGCGATGCAGCCACTCCCTGACTCTCCGGCATTAATTCTGTTTCTTGGTTCGAACATCGGGAATTTCGAAAAGGCTGAGGCCCTCACGTTCCTGCGGGCGATTCGACGCATGCTGCGGCCGGGCGACGCTCTACTCCTCGGCGCCGACTTAAAGAAGGACCGCGCGACGCTCGAAGCTGCTTACAACGATGCGTTGGGAGTAACGCGCGCCTTTATCGTAAACGAACTGGCGCGCATAAATCGCGAACTGGGCGGCAATTTCGACCTGTGGGCGTTCGGACTAAGATCGGTGTACAACGAGGAAGCGGGCTGTGTCGAAGTATTTCTGGAAAGTCTGAGACCGCAGGTAGTCACGATCAAGGGCCTCGAGATGACGGTCAGTTTCGCGGCCGGCGAATGGATGCACATGGAACACTCTTACAAGTTCGACGTCGAAGAACTGGTAGAGATGGGCTTGCAGAGTGGTTTTCGACTGGAGCGAACGTGGATGGATGAACGGCAACGTTTTAGCAGCAATCTCTTCCGCGCGTCCGAGGTGAGTTAGTGAGGGTGGATCAGGTGCTCGGGTTGACTCATAGATCCACCCACTCACGCGGGTGGTACTGACCTGTAGGCTGCGCCGCTGACAGCTTCAGGAGTGTTTTCCGCTTTCTCTGCAAGCAATTCCAGCCGCACTCGCACCAGGCGCCGTCGTTCAACCTTCTCGATGTGGAAACGGAGCCCGTCTCTTTCAATTACTTCACCCGACTGCAGCACGTGGCCGGCAATTGTCATCAAGAATCCACCGATCGTGGTGTAGGCTTCGGACTCAGGCAGCGAAGTCTGCAAGCGGCGATTGAGATCACGAACAGCCAACGAGCCGTCCAGCAGGTAGGTGCGCTCATCAATCGGGTTTATCTGCTCGTTTACCTCCTCGTCATGTTCGTCTGAGATGTCGCCGACGATCTCTTCGAGCAAGTCTTCGAGCGTAATGATGCCTTCGACGCCGCCGTGCTCGTCCACCACAAAACCAAAGTGAGTCTTGGCCTTTTGCATCTGACGCAGCACGTCTTCCAGGCGCGCCGTGTCGACCACATACATCGGTGGTTGCAGCACATCTTCGAGCCGAAATTCCTGGGGCCGCAAGTTGTAAGGTATCAAGTCCTTGCTGTGAATAAAGCCTATGACGTTATCCAGCGAGCCGCGATAAACCGGCAAACGCGAATACCGATGCTGCTGAAACGACCTGGTGATTTCCTCAAGCGAAGAATCAGCCGATATCGCAGCTATCTGCGGACGCGGCACCATCGCTTCGCGCACCAGCGTGTCTGAGAATTCAAAGACCCGATGAATCAGGCGGCGTTCTTCGGCACGCAGATGGCCACTCTCACGAGAGATGTCCACCAACTGCCGCAGCTCGGCTTCGCTGTAAACCGCTGCGTGTTGCAGCGAGGACTTCAGTCCAATCAGACGTCCCAGAGTGGCTCCGGTACGATTGAAGATCCACAGCGGCCACTGAAAAACTTTGGCAAATATCTCCAGCGGCCGCGCCGCCACGAGCGCCAGACCCTCAGCCCGTTCCAGCGCGAACATCTTCGGCATCAACTCTCCCAGGACGATGTGCAGAAAGGTAATCGCCGCAAAGGCGATAATGATCGCCAAGAGGTGCGCAATGTATCCAGCCCGTCCCACCGAAGCGATGCGCGAAGCAATCGGCTCGAGCATCGAGGCAATGGTCGGCTCCCCGATCCAACCGAGAGAGAGCGAAGCGATCGTGATTCCAAGTTGGGTGGCCGAAATGAAGGAAGTCGGATTAGCCAGCAGACGCAGCGCGGCTTGCGCGCGACGGCTGCCTGCGGCCGCCCGCGCTTCGAGCCGCGGCCGGCGCACGGAGACCAGGGCGAATTCAGCGCCGACAAAAAACGCATTGGCGCCAACAAAAAAAAGAACGGCGCAGAGTTTTGCCAGAATTTTCAGCAGAATAGTTGAGTGCGGGGCGCCATCTAACAACGAGGCCAGGAAATAACTAGCAGGGTCATCCATTGTGTATTTGCACGCGCGGGAGCAACTAGGCCCGTATCTTATCACGTCCGCCCGGCCAGCTCATCAGCGGGCGGCGACCGCACGGTATCGTACAACGATTGATTTGGGGTGTTTCAGTTGCTGCCGGCTGCGGCGGCCGCGCGAGCGGGGCTGTTGGCCCGGCGTTCGTGCCGCGCACGAGACTGGCTCAGTGCCTGATCGACGCGGGGTTCGATGTTGCACTCAGGTTGGCGGCAAACCGCGGCGAGTTCCGACACCACGAGGTAGCGGGATCGCTCGAGCATTCGCTGCTCGCGGAAAGACAGGGGTTTGACCTGGCTCAAATACTGGAGATGTTTGAGCACCTCGGCCACTTCAAAAATATTGCCGGTGCGCATCTTGTCGGAAAAATCCTTGAAGCGATCCTTCCAATCGTTGGCCGGAGTGGCAAAGTCAGAGGACAACGCCGTAAAGAGGCTATCGCATTCGGCCGAAGAAATCGGGCGACGCAAGCCAACTTCGCTGGCATTTGACACCGGAACCAGGACCAACGAATTGGTGGCGGCCAGTCGCAGCGTGTAAAACGGCAGCGCTACGGCGCCGATTTGCTTCTGTTCAATCTGTTCGATTGTGCCGATACCGTGGTTAGGATAAACAACCTTCTGGCCGATCTTGAAGCCTACCATAATCCCCTCCGACTAGTTTTGAGAGCACGTGACAAGTCGCACGCTGCGGCTCATGGGCAAAAAATCTACGCGAGATGTGTTCGGGTTTGTCCCTTGAACTTGAACTTGTGAACTTGAACTGGCTTGAGTCTAGCAAGCCGCCTTGTGGGGCGTCAAGCACTCGGTGGCGAGGGTGTGTCGAGACAACAGGGCGCAGCAAACACTGGGCCAAAAGCTCTCGCTATCTGAAGGAAATTGTGTTAAGGGCGATCGCGAAGCTTGCTCGCGCATTCGGCCACGATCTCATTTTCCATTTATCATTGGTCATTTCTCATTTGCCATTTCGAACCAGCGTTAAGAGTAGCGACTTTTCTAAAACTAAAATCGGAAATGAAAATGAGAAATTATCAATGGAAAATAGTCCGTCGTTTGAGCCGCAGAGTCTACCAACTATCCGGCGTAACTCTCATCCTGTTCGATTTTTGAAAGCACCCAATCGAATTCTCCGGAGGTAATTTTCCCCCCACAAAATTCACAGACACCCGTGGCATTTACTTTCAGTGGCGCTCCACAATTCGGACAGTTCAGGTCAGCGCGAGCCGGTGCGGGTTTGGCTTTGCTGTTGCGAATGAAGGTCCAGTATTCACTCCAACGGCGCAGGTTCTGGTTAGATCCGGCCACCACTCGCCCGTCCTTGTCCACCGTGTAATCATATCCTTCGGCAAATATCCGCAGAGTGATCGCGTTATAAAAAGCATCGACCTTGATCTTCACTGGCTGCATTGCGGTGATCTGGCACTGGTCGAGCGCGTTGCGCAGCCCCTGACGTTGGTACGCGTCAATCCAATAGCGATGCATCTGAAAGATGCTATCAGTCTCGTGCGGCCGGGCCTGCTCCCAATTCAGCGTCGACCAGGCCTCTTGCAGTTCGTTGAAAATCAAACGCGCGCGCGCCTGGAAATCGGACCACGAGAATGCAGGATCATTCTGTTCAAATGCCGCGCGCACAGCAGGAAAGTTAGGCTGCGCAATTGTTGGGTAATCCGTTCCGACTTCCGGAACGTCGGAAGTTAACAGCGGTCCTTTCGCTTCCCGCTGCAGCGTTGTAATGCCGCGCACATACCATTGAAATTCGCCGCTCTCGACCTTCGTGCCGCAGAACGCGCACGCGCCTACAGTGTCTTTCTGCAAAGCGGCGCCGCAACGCGGGCAATGCAACGCCGTCGCGTTCTCGGGAGTCGGAGATAGCACGTCGCGCTTGCGTTCCAAAACCCAACGCTCGCGCACGTAGTAACTCATCTGCCGGTCAGTTACTTCGGTATAGTTAGCGTCAAACTCAATCGCGATTGACACGACCGGCGTCTCCAGGCCTTGCACTCCGGTGACCTGCATCGCGCCGACGATGATTCCCTCGACTGCTTTAAGGCTGGGCGGATTCAATTGCACGAGCGAGGCGCGCGCTGGCTCGCTCAAGTAAGGGGAAAGCAAATCCAACTCTTTTGGTCCACGCCCGCGCGCATCATGAGCCCGGCCATAGAGGGCGTAACAAAAATCAGTGAAGATAATTTCTGAAAAGTTTGGATCGAAACGACGCAGTTGATTGAACTCGCGCTGGAAGCCCTGCTGCTGGATTGCGGTCGCGACCGGATCCGGGGCGTAAACCGATCTCGAATCCAGGCTCACGCTTTTTTTCGATGGGCGCGCAAACCAGTAGATCACCAAAGCTATGACGATGATATCGACTGGAATCCCGATCACCGGGTGCTCGATAGTTAGCCAGAGCAGCAATCGGACTACCAGGTAAACGAGCGCGCCGCCGCCGCCTCCTCCTCCATGACTGCCACCACCGCCACCGTAAGAGCCTCCGCCACCGACGCGCGCGAGGGCCTCAAGCGAAACCAGTGCGATTATCACGAGAGAGCCGAGCAGTGTGATGAACTGCCTTAGCCGCTCAAATGAAGACCAATTGAAATCACGTCTGGGAATGAGCCTGCGAAGCAGGCGGAAGAGTTTAGCCCAGGGTGAAGCGAGCGAAGCGAGCGGAACCCTGGGTTGCGATGCAGATTTAGATATTGAGCCCGCTTTAGCGGGCGACAGAAGCGAGTCGCCACAATCGAGATTCTGTCGCCCGCTAAAGCGGGCTGGGAATCCTAATACCGATCGGACCCAGGGCGGCGCTCCGCTCCACTTCGTGTCGCTACGCTTGCCCTGGGCTAGACTCTGCCGCCTGCTTCGCAGGCTCGCTGAACAATCACCATCCCAGTTTGTGATTGGGAATCCAGCGTTTCGATTTCTCACTAATCGCATGCTGTTGGCTTGCCTGAATCTCCTACCGTTCACAGTAGCATGGGTGGATTTTCGTTGTCTGTGTCATATGGTACTTAACCCAAAAAGAAGATCTCTCCCTGGGAATCGGCTTCACTCGCCACGAAACGTTGCTCAGGCTTTTCTTTTCTCATTTCAGTTCAATGCGCGGCCCGTCCGGCAACTCGTTGGGGTTCTCGCCGGTCGCGGGCAGGTGCTCCGCGAGCACACAACCCAGATCGCGCACCGATTTAATCAGGTTGTCAGGCTCAGGCTTTCTCCCAATCTTCTTCAGCTCGAACACTGAGTTGTTCCACTTCAAGGCCGGCACTGCTTTAAGGATGCCGCGATCTGCGATCACTTCCAGGCGCCGTTCGAGCAACGAAAGATAAATCAACAAGCCGTTTTCCGCGGAAGTGTTGGCGATACCGGCCTCATAAAACATGGCCGCGGCGCCAGTCCGCGCGGCTTTCGCGCGAAAATCCCTGGAAGTGAGTGCTCGCCTTACGGCATCGATGTGCGCAGAAACAAAAGCGCCGGCAATGAACAAGGCCAGCACATCAATCGGGACCCAGTAGGTGTGAAATTCAAAAGGAGAGAGCAGCACAAAGACGAGGCCCACAAACGCGACGATCGCCCCGCACAGATAATCGGCATGGCGATAGCTGCCTGAGCGCCCGCGCACCACGATAACGATCTCGGCGTCCGAGTCTTTCTCGATATCGCGAACGGCTTGCGCCAGCGCCTCGCCGGCGGCCTGATCAAATTTAATCCGGCTCACGTGTGAAATAATATCAGTGACAGGTTCCGAAAAACATGCAAACGGCCCAGTTGATTTACTGGGCCGTTGCGATGCAGATGCTCGGACGTTGCGGAAGATTCAAGCAGCGCCGGCTATTTAAAACTGCTCAAGGCCTCTGCCTCTTCTTCGTATACATCAAAGACGGTAAGAAGTTTCGTAATCACCAGCAGGTCCTGAACCTTGTCCGTCAGATTAAGCAGTTTCAGTTGGCCACCGCCGCGGCCGACCGTGGTGTAATTGGCGATCAGTTCGCCGATGCCGCTCGAATCGATGTATTTAACGCCGGCCAGATTCAAAAGGATCTTTTGGTTACCGCCGGCAATCAAACCTCTAATCGCGCCGCGCAATGCCGTGGCGCTGTCGCCCATGCGAACGTCGCCATCGAGATCCAGAATCACCACGTCGCCGGCCTGGCGTTGTTTGATATTTAGTTGAGCCATTACTGAAAACCTCCCGGGTTCAGTCAGATTATACGGTTACCAGCGTTTGAAGTTCGGTGTTATATCCACGGGCTGGTTATTTGAAATTGCTGAGAGCGTCAGCTTCGGTATCGTACGCGTCAAAAACCGTCAATAACTTTGTAATGGTAAGCAGATCCTGGAGCTTCTGCGTCAGGCTGAGCAGCTTAAGTTGCCCACCCTCCTTATTGATCGCAGTGTAGCTGGACACCAACTCGCCGATGCCGCTCGAATCGATATAGCCCACACCCGCCAGGTTGAGCAGAATATTTTTCTTTCCTTCTTCCAGCAAGCGACGAACTGCGCTGCGCAAAGCGACACTGCCTTCGCCGATCGTGATCCGCCCCTCCATATCGAGAACGGTTATGTCGCCGGCTTGTCGCTCAAGGATTTTAAGTTCTGCCATGATTGAGGTCTCTCCTGTTGGATTTTAGAATCTCTTCACCATTCGTAATGTTGTTCCGCCTTCGGGTCGCGCGAACCATTCGACCTCGTCCATAAAATTGCGGATCAGAAAAATGCCGCGCCCGGAAGTCTTCAGGATATTCGCCGGGTCGGTTGGGTCCGGCACGCTGGTGGGATCGAATCCTTCGCCTTGATCACTGATTTCGATCTCAACCGCGTTTTCCAAACAACTCGAGACGACCTCGACTGACTTGGTTTCGTCTTCCTGATTGCCGTGCACCATCGCGTTGGTCACCGCTTCGCGCACGGCCATGTCAACACCAAACGCGGCCTGTTCGTTGAGACCGCAACTCTTGACGAAATCCGCCACCGCGGCAGCGGCGTCAGCAACCGCCTCAATGTGGCTGGGCAAAACGAGTCGAGTCGTTTGTTCGGTCACAAAAGGCGCGGCCTTTCTCGCCGGGATTCGCTGTTTGGCTGCCGCTATCTTATAGCAAACGGAAGACGGACGTGTAACATGGCCGCTGGCCGCATGTCAAGAACATCGGTCGACTGAAGCGCAGGCGTCCTGCCGGCGATTACTCTTAGGTTTCCAGAGAGGTTAAGATTCGGTCGTGATCATTCGCAGGGCAAGAACAATTCGTGGACAGATGCGAGTGCCGGGCGACAAGTCCGTCTCGCATCGAGCGGCGATGATCGCGGCGCTGGCGGAAGGCACTTCGTCTATCAGGAATTTTTCTACCAGTGCGGACTGCGCCGCCACGCTTTCGTGTTTGAGACGGTTGGGCGTCAAGATTGACCGCACGGGCGACAGTCTTTTGATTACGGGATCCGGTCTCGACGGATTGCGCGAACCCGCAATGCCGCTCGATTGCGGTAACAGCGGCACGACCATGCGTCTGCTCGCCGGGATTCTCGCCGGCCAGGATTTTCAGTCAACGCTGACTGGCGACGAATCGTTGCGCGCGCGACCAATGCAGCGAATTATCGAACCCTTGCAGATGATGGGGGCGCGCATTTCGTCGAACGACGGCCGGGCGCCGTTGGTCATTCAGGGGCACAAACGTTTGAATGCGATCTCCTATGACTTGCTGATTGCGAGCGCGCAGGTAAAGTCGTGCATCCTCCTGGCCGGCCTGGGAGCCGACGGACGAACAGAAGTTATCGAGAGCCAAACCACGCGCGATCATACTGAACTAATGCTGCGCAGCTTCGGTGTTCAAGTCGAGACCGGGAAGGCAGAACGCAAAGGAGAGGATGCGCGTTTCGCGGCGGTTGACGGCCCTGCGCGGCTTCGCGCTGGCAACGCCCTAATTCCCGGGGACATTTCTTCGGCGGCATATTTCATCGCCGCGGCGGCGCTGCTGCCCGGATCGTCTCTAGAGGTGAGCGATGTGGGTGTGAATCCCACGCGTGTACTCTTCTTGAAACGTTTGCAGGCGATGGGCCTCGATGTCGAAATCATTGACGAGCGTGATGAGAACAATGAACCCGTGGGATTAGTCCGAGTCGGCGGATTGGGAAAGCAGCTATCCAAAAGGGCTGACTTGTCGAGAACAATCAATGGTTTGGCAGTGCCGCAGTTGATTGACGAATTGCCGCTGCTGGCCGTGGCCGGCTCGCAAATCGCGGGCGGCATCGAGATTCGCGACGCCGCTGAGCTGCGCGTGAAAGAATCTGATCGAATTGCTACCACTGCGCAGAACCTACGAGCGATGGGCGCCGAAGTTGAAGAGTTCGAAGACGGTTTGCGGGTCGCGGGTCCAGTCGAGC
>Ga0137403_10000498_pt1 | contig 50796 bp, 37 predicted proteins | sample CZOMad2_1_16fung_FD_122057 | JGI IMG/M metagenome (GOLD analysis project Ga0137403, IMG submission 122057) | Vadose zone soil fungal communities from Angelo Coast Range Reserve, California, USA - CZOMad2_1_16fungal (Hybrid Assembly) | ecosystem: Environmental > Terrestrial > Soil > Vadose zone... | reverse complement strand
GTGCGGCTTGGAGTTCCGAGGTCATCAGCTTCGGGTCCATCATAATGCGCATCATCTCTTTTGCTGCCTGCTCACCGGCATCCATCATTGGCTTCTTGTAAGCATCTTCGAGCCGCTTGTTCTCCTCCGCCGTGGGTCTGGCCAGCTACGATTTCAAGTGGAACGTCGGCGATCTGGAGCTACCGCTGCTTGGCCTCGCGAATAATCATCTGGGATCGCGGCTTGATCAATCACTCAGTTATCCGCTGGCTCAATTCAGCTTTCCCATCTTTCAGGCACTCAGTTATGACGACGAACATCTCCGGTATCTCTTGCCGTCGCTCTCGACCGCGGGCAACGGCGTTCATTTCATCGAGTTCGCAGCCGATAGCAAGAACGTCTACACCTCAAACGATGGCGCCAATATCAAGCTCATCGACAATGACAACATGAAGATGGTGCGCACGAGCGACGGGAGCAGGTACATTTTTGTTCGCTATCCTGACGGCGAATTCAGGTGCGCCACGATCAAGGATCCGGGCGGCGCCTCCCTCAGTCTGCTTTACACGGCCAACGGCCTGCTGTTGCAGGGCCTGGTAGATTCCTCTGGCCGCACAATCACCTTCAACTATGCGAGTGATGGGATCAAATCAATCACCCAAACATGGATGGCGAACTCAGAAGGTTTGACCCGGACCTGGATGGTCGGCGACCAGCCAGAGAGCCCGTCCATTCTCCCAATAAAGTATTCGCACTCAGTGTCCGCATTTGCGAAAGCGCTGCCTCCCAACGCCGTCGTCCGGCAGTACACAGCCGAAATGGCCGCTTCAGACCGAGCCCTGGCGCACATTTTCGGCGGGCCCAACGCCGTCGCCGGCGCCAACGGATTTGAGCCGGCCGGACTTGCTGCCACCTATCCCTTCTATCGCGGAAATATTATTGGTGACGATGGGATCCAACGACGCGGACATCTCACCTTTGCCATGCACCTCTATGGAAGTGCCGACGGCACGGGCGACTCTGCTCTGTACGTACCCGCTGGTTTTACTCAACATAGCGACGAGCCTTCGCCCACCGATGCCGCCGTAATTTTTTATTATCCGCGTCTGGGAAATTTGAAAGACGTTACACTGGCTGTGTTTCACGTGGCTGACTTTCAGATTAGTAATGAAGGCGACCGGGTTCGCATCGGCAGCGTAGGCGGTCCCGGTGGTTCGTCCGCTTCTTACAAGCATTCGCATATCGAATTTTATCGCGGCAACACCGGACTCCCTCCGCTCGCCTCACGGCCCGGCCTGCGTATCGATCCCACGACGGTTTTCGCTGCGGCCTCCAACGCTCCCGAAAAATAACCGTCGGCGTTCAGAGTTCAAGCTTGAAGGCGCCGATTACCATTGCCAGCGACAGCTTGAATTCGAAACTTAACCGCCAGTGAGCGCACCGCGCTTTGACTCGACAAAGAAAACCACCACATGAACACCGCGCCCAAACAGGCAACGGATATTTCGCATGACCCCGCGTTCGTAATGAACGCCACGAGTCATCTCTCATTTCTTGATCCCGAATACGCTGAGAGTCATGACCGGCGCATCCTGATCGTTGACGATGAAGAGTCGGTGCGAGATTTCTTTGCCGCGTATCTGGGTGAGACGTATTCCTGCCAAACGGCGGCCAACGCACAGGAGGCCCTGGAAATTCTCGCGGGGGAATCCTTTGCCCTCGTCATTACCGACATCCAGATGCCCGGGCTGAGCGGGATCGAGCTGCTGCGCAAGATTACCGAGCACTACAAAGACACGGCCGTCATCGTGGCTTCCGGCATCGACCGCACACAGCGGGTGATGGATGCGATCAGAGTTGGCGCGTCAGACTATTTGCTCAAGCCATGCGATCTCGATGTGCTGGCAAACTCGGTAGAGCGGGCTTTGGAAAGACGGATGTTGCTGCGCAACGCCCGGCGATACAAACAGGACCTCGAGCACCGTAACCTTGAACTTGCCAGTCAAAAGACAGAGATGGAGCGGCTGCAGGCGCAAGTATTACAGGCGGAAAAAATGGCCTCGCTCGGCCAATTGGCGGCCGGCGTAGCGCACGAGTTGAATAACCCGGCCGGCTTTATCTACAGCAATATAGACCTGCTGAAAGGGTACGTTGAGCGATTGGAGAACTGCTTGTCCGACTACGATCAGTTGGACTTGCCTGCGGAAGCCGCAGCCCGGATCAGCGTCATCAAGAAAGACTGCGATTACGACAACATCGTCGCTGACCTGGGTTCGATTCTTTCTGATTGCTATGTCGGCGCCGAGCGCATCCGCGACGTAGTGCAAAACCTGCGCTTGTTTTCGCGCCTGGATGAAGCCGAAGTCAAGCGCGTTGATCTGAATGAAGGAATTCAATCGACCGTGCGTCTGCTTTCCACCTACTACAGTTCCGGACGGATTGCGCTCGTTAGTAACTACGGTGAGATTCCACAGGTGAATTGTTACGCGGCTCAATTAAATCAGGTGTGGATGAATTTGCTGGTCAACGCCGCGCAGGCGATTGGGACGCTGGCGGGCGAAGTGCGAATCACGACTCGCTGTGAAGATCGCACCGTAATGGTTTCAGTGAGCGACACCGGTCCCGGAATCTCGCCGGAGCAGCTCAAGAAAATATTCGATCCTTTCTTCACCACGAAGCCGGTCGGAGAAGGCACCGGCCTGGGCCTTTCGATCTCTCATGGAATCGTTGAGCGCCACGGCGGCAAAATCGAAGTTGAGAGCGCTCCCGGTAAGGGAACGACTTTTACAATATTTCTTCCGGTCGATGCGGACCTGGATTTGGCCGCGGCAATTGAAACATAAGATGAGGTAACACGAATGACTTATAAGATCATGATCGTCGACGACGAGGCTGCAAATCTGCGGGTGCTCGAACGATTGTTCCGCCCGAACTATCAAGTGGTTACGGCGCCTTCGGGCGCGGAAGCGCTCGCGCTGCTCGAACAGCACGAAGTCGAACTGCTGATCACGGATCAACGCATGCCCGCGATGACGGGGATTGAGCTGATGACGAAAACCGTCGCGATTCGTCCGCAAATGGTCAAGATTCTGCTGACCGGATACACCGACGTGGGCGCGTTAATCGAAGCCCTCAACTCCGGCCTGGTTTACCGCTATCTGACCAAGCCCTGGAACAATGACGATCTGCGGCTCACCGTCAGCCGCGCTCTGGAACACTATGAAATGATGAAAGCAAAACACCTCCTCGGGATGGAGAACCAAAGGCTGCGCGCTCGGCTGATGCAGATTGGCGATCTCGCAGCCGACGGATTAGAGCTGGTGATTGCGAAAGAAAAATTGGCCGCGCCGGATGAGGAGCCGGAGATCTACGAACTGCTCGGCTAAGTCGGAGCGCCGGCTTAAAGGAGCGCACGCATTGTGCGGGCGGAGCGCGGGCATCCTGCCCGCAGTCTTTAATTCCCGTCTTCGCTTTACACGAGATAAAGATCGCGCCCCGCGTCCTCGACCACCAACGTATCCGGATCGGTTTGATAATCTTCGAGACGAAAGTCCTGGTGATCGAGAAAGCCGAGGTTCACTCGGCGACAAGCTGCTTCCGAAACTGCAGAGGCAAGAACAATTCGATAGCGTGGCGTGAGCTGGCCGGCGGCATTGCGAGCGCTACCGTAACTGACGTGCGCCAGGTGCGCCGCGACGCAAAGGTTCGCGCGCAACTCATCCGACCCTTCGACCATTTCGCGCACCTGCTCGAGCGGCGCGTACCCATACTTTTCGATTAAGCGGCCGTGCGTCGCCGAAAGTTGTGTCAGGTGCGGCGCATAGATGATCAGTTCCCCGCCCTCTTCAATGATGCTGCCGAGTTTGTAACTCGCCTTCCCGCCGACCCAAAGTTCGTCATAGTGCCGATCGAGCAGCGCGACCACGCGTTTGTATCTCCGGCCAATGTACTTGATGTGAACTTCGCGGCTGACTGCGGCAGCGCGCCGAAGCGATTCGTAGATGTTGCCGGCAAACAGTGCGTGCGTGCGCAGGCCGCCGGCATCGCGCGTAGACACCGAAGTGAAAGAGATTACGTGCGCGGGCACGAACTCAGCGGCTGCTTCGATCACGCGCCGCGTCGGCGTTTCGATGCGGCCGATCACGTTTTCGATCGTCGCGAGCGCGCCCAGCCAATGCGTCAGATGCGTCAACTCCGGGCCCGCGACACCCGGGAAAAAATACTTTGCGCCGCCGGCAAAACCTGCGACCTCATGCGGCATCGTGGCCCCAAAGACCAAAACCGTGTCGTATTTTCCCGGAGCCAGTAAAGCATTTAAGCGTACCGGTACTGATTCGTGCATCAGTCCATCAGTGAGCTCGGCAATGCGTTCGGCGCTCAGCTCGCCCAGGGTCACCAGCTCATCCTCGCGATTCCACTGGTGATCGAAGATTGTGCCGATCTCTCCCGGCGCGATTCCAGCCCAGCCGATCTTTTCGTGCTTCTCGGACTCAGTCATCGGTCCGTGCGTACCCTGGGCAATCAACGCATCAAGCCGTGCCACTTTTTTTTGCGTGAGTATTTCCGCGGCGAAAGGAAATAGGAGATTGGTGTTGTCGTCGCGGGTCTTGTCCGGAATGATCGCCAGCACGCGCTCACCGGCTTCGACGTCAGCGAGCGCTGCGGCAACGATGTCGCGTAATTCTTCCGGTGAAAGCGCCAGCGTTGGCGCGCCGCGGCCTACTAGTTCTGACATGGTTGCTGTGGTCATTCGTAAACCCGTGTCGTTTAGAGTCGGGCTACCGCCCGACTGCAGCGGGCAGTAGCCCGCTTCTAAACATCATTCATTCATTGATTAACGCCGCTGGCCAGGAAACCGCCATCGACAACCAACACTTCGCCGGTAATGAAACTCGCCGCGTCCGAACTGAGAAACACTGCGGCGCCGGCCAACTCTTCGACATTGCCAAAACGCTTCATCGGCGTGCGCAACAAAAACTCCCTGCCCCGCTCAGTCTCATCCAAAAGTTTTTGATTCAACGCCGTGCGGAATACTCCGGGAGCAATGGCATTCACATTCACGCCGTGCGGCGCCCATTCAATAGCCAGCGATTTGGTCAGCATGGCTACCGCGGCTTTGCTGGCCGAATACGCCGCAACTTCATAGAGCGCCACGAACGTCGAGAGCGATGCAATGTTCACGATGCGGCCGGACCTTCGTTCGAGCATGTGCCGGCCAAAAACCTGGCAGGCCCGCAGGGTACCGGTGACGTTGGTATCGAGGATGTCGTTCCACTCATTCTCGGTTACATCGATCGTGGGAGTGCGCCTGGTCTTGCCGGCTGAGTTGACGAGGATGTCGACCTTGCCGAACTCTCCAATACACTTCGCCAGCAGTGCTTCGAGTGACGACTTGTCGCCAACGTCTGAAACAACTTCAAGAGATCGTCGGCCCAGTCCGCGAATCTCTGTGGCAGCTTGCGCAACTTGTTCGACTCGCCGCGAGGTCGGCACCACATCCGCGCCGGCTTCGGCGAGGCCGCGAGCGATAGCGTGCCCGATGCCGGAAGTACCGCCGATGACAACTGCCGTTTTGCCGGTTAGATCAAAAGCTTGATAAGCCATTTCTAATCAGGACCTCGGGCTAACCACTTTGGATTACAGTTCCGGAGGAGCGTGATGTTTATAGTTCAGGCAATCGAAATTCTCCAAGCTCCCTGGGAGCGACACACACACTGCATGTCATCGCGTTCGATAGCTGCGACTAATCTGCTTGGCCGGAATCGTCAACGTGTACGACTTACTCGTACGGTCCACCGAGAGCTTGATGAAGTTCCCCTGACACTCCTCGGCTTCATTCGCAATGTAACCTGACATTGTGTTGTCTCTGTCGGTCGTGCGCAGGCTGCGATGAAGCTGGTAGATCGCTTCGACCGCTTTGTTGCTCTTCAGCCTGGCGTAGGTGCCGGCTTCACCGCCTTTGCGCGGCCCGTTATCGATCACCGCCACCCGCGGGTTTAAGGCGCCGATCAGTTTTGGATTATTGCTGACATCAGTCCCGTGATGATCGACCTGGTAGACGTCTACGGCTCCAATCAGATTCTTTGGACACACGAGCCGGTTCTCGATGTTCCAGGACAGATCGCCGCCATCAAAGAAGCTAAAGCCGCCGAACGTAAGTAAGATGCCGACGCTGTTTACGTTGTCTGTTTGGTCATCAGCCAAAGCTTTGAAATCCGTGCCGCACGGTTGCGTCTGGGGCGCGCCTGGTTTCTCTCCCAACACAATTCCACCGGCCGCCAACACGCGAACCTGCAACGACGGCGAATACTTTGACCTTGCCAATTTGATCTCGTCGCCCGGCTTCAAGGTGACGGACTTGCCCACAGTCGTTTGTTTGTAGGCTTCGATATACTCGGCCTGCATGTCGGCGGCAATCGCCTGCGGCAAGCCGTGGTCGTAGTAGTTCTTAATCGGAATCAGCTTGGCCAGAGCCGGCACGCCACCCACATGATCGCGATGCCAATGCGTGATCACGCAATGATCGATCTGCTTCAGGCCCGCGACTTCCAGCGCGACGTGCGCTATTCGTCCGGCGTCGCGCTCACCCGGAAAACCTGTGTCAATCAGCAGCGATTGGCCCGACGGCGTCACGATTAACGTCGCCGCACCGCCCTCGAGGTCGATGAAATAAATATCGAGAGTGCGGGATGCGGCCTGACTTGCTGCTGGATGAAAGAGCCACAGTATAGCAACTGAAGCGAGGGGCAAGAGTCTATTCCAGTTCATTCGTTTCTCTCCATTACGTGAAGTCGAGGGGCCATCACTTAGTCCAGGCTAGCACCCTGGGTGAACAAGGCTTCCTTGGTATTTACCTTATAAGGCCATACGTTCGTCCGACAAACTTCAGTTGTCGCTGACTTCAGAGAAGACCCCTCTAATCGTGACGACAAACAAAGACCCTCTGATCAAATACCGCGAAGCGGTTCTGACCTCCAGCCCGGGGTTGCCGCCGCGGCTACCCTGGGTAACGAATTCCAATCCGCCTCAACCCCTGTGGGGTTGCGCCCTCTTCCATGCGTCTCTACCCAACGTAGCCGCCGAGCGGCAACGTTGGGCTGGAGGTCGCTACCGCTTTGCGGTATGAAACTGAACCTCACTCAACCCTGATTCACTATCAGACCAACTCGATCATAGCTTTCTAAAGTTTGTCGGACACTGCGTAGATCTCTTCTTCAATCATCGCCACTGCTCTGCCCGTCGCACCACTGACCGCCGGCTCGCGATCCGTCAAAACCGCCTTCACGAAATCTTCGATCAGCGGCGCGTGCAGATTCGCGTGCGGCGGATGCGCTTCGTAGCGTTCGCCTAATTTACCGGTGACGCGAATCTTCCCTTCGTTCAGCACTGAAACCCGAATCGAGCCCAGCGAACCGAAGATATGCAGCGAATCCTTCGGCTCCGCCGCAGCATGAGACACCGAAAGAACCCCGCATGTGCCAGCTTCAAAGCGCACCAGCGCCGAGGCCGTGTCTTCAACTTCGCGATCGAACACCACGCTTGCGGTCATCCCTCTGGCTTCGGCGATGGGGCCGAAGATATTGGTCAGGACTTCAATCCGATGACAGCCGAAGTCGAACATGGGCCCGCCGCCGGCGATGTTTTTCCGGAGCAACCACGCGCGCGGATTATCGGCGGCCGGATTGAACTGCTCAAATGCATTGATCTGCGCCAACACGGGAGTGCCGATTTCCCCTTGTTTGATTATGGCCTTGATCCGATCGACTACCGGATAGAAGTGACGGTAGTAAGCGACTCCTAGTTTCACGTTGTGACTCTGACAAGCGTCGATCATCTGATCGCACTCGCGCACATTCATCGCCATCGGCTTTTCGCACAACACGTGCTTGCCTGCTTCAGCGGCGGCGATCGCTTGCTCCGCGTGCAAGTGAACGGGAGTGGCGATGTAAACCGCGTCAACCTCTTCGTCAAGCAGCAGCTTCTTCCAATCCAGGTACCATCTCCTGGCGCCGAATTGCTTCGCAAACGCCGCTGCCAGTTGCGACTGCGCGCGAGTTACGGCGATCAACTCACCCGACGCCGAATCACGTATCGCAGGGGCGACGCGCTTTTGCGCAATGTCCCCACAACCGATCAGTCCCCATCCAAGTTGCTTCATAAAGATCGCTGCTTCCTTAGTTTCTAAACTCGAAGCTCAAGGCCTCTTGTTTTTCCTGTCAGCGACAAGTTGCGCAATTTAACACATTGCCGGTGAAAGCGTAGCGTTTCAATTTGATGTAGCCAAGGCTTCCCGATCGCGCAAATGGGCGGCCGACTGAATACACTACCAATCCGGCTGATTTCTTCCTCAAAGATAATCGTTGGCGGAAAATCGTTCATGACTGTAAGATTCACCCGCTAACAGGGAACAGAATAGTCATGCCGGTAACTCTTGCTGACATAGCGCGTGAATTGGGCGTGTCGAAAATGACCGTCTCGCGCGCGATTAACAACAATCCTCTGATCAGTTCCGACACCCGCGCGCGCGTACTCGAAGTGGCGCGGCGGATGAACTATCAGCCGAATCAGCATGCCCGCGCTCTGGCGACCAATCGCTCGCACCTGATTGGAGTAATCGTTCCCGACCTGATGAATCTTTACTTTGCCGAAGTCATGCGGGCCATTGAATCGATCACCCGGCCCGCCGGCTTTCAGCTTTTGATTTGTAGTTCGGACGAAGACATCACCCGCGAACTCGAAGAAGTCGAGACGCTCTTGCAGCGCACCGACGGGATGATCATCAGTTCAGTTTTTCCACCCACGGAAACCAAACCATATCGCAAAATGATCAAGGACGGGGCCAAGATGGTTCTGGTAGATCGCACGATGAAGCAGTTGAGTTGTCCCGCAGTCGCTACCGACAACGTGCTGGTAGGCAGACTGGCGACCGAGCATTTAATCAGGCTCGGCCACCGGCGCATCGGACATCTGCGCGGCGATGGTTCATCAGTCAGCGCCGATCGATTCGAGGGTTACAAGCAGGCGCTGGCCAAACGCAAGCTTCGGTTCGAGAAGAACCTGGTGCGCGAATGCGGCCTGCTGGAAGCCGAAGGTTATGAAGCCATGCGTTCGTGGCTGGCAGAGTCTGAGGTGCCCGAGGCAATTTTTGCCGTCAACGATCCGGCAGCGATTGGCGCGATGCAGGCCATGGAAGAGGTAGGCTTGCGCGCCGGCAAGGATGTCGCGATGGTCGGAGCGGGCAACATACATTATGGCGCAATGCTGCGGGTGCCGCTGACCACGATCTCCTGGTCGCGTCGCGATATGGGTCAGCACGCCGCTGATCTCTTGATCGAACTGATCGAAGCAAAGTCTGATAGTAGCAAGCCCCAGCACATCACTCTGCCCCTTGAACTGGTGATCCGGGATTCGTGTGGAGCACGAGCAAAGGCAGGTACCAGAACCGCTCCGGCTAACTAGTCGCAGTCACCTTTTTGGAGTGCGGCGACTTGTCGCCGCTTCCGTACGCCAGAACAAGGCGACGTCACCTGTACCATTCCTATCCTAGCTGCAACTTCCGGCGTGACCTTAACTGTGATTCTAAACATTCCTGCGACTGATGCCGATGACGATACTCTTACCGACTTCGCTATCGTTACGTCCGATACTTATTGAAGATTGGAATGAAGGCGAGGAAAGTTCCTTGCTTTTTTTTTTGCTTTAGCTACAATAGGCAGCCATCCAAGGGTATCCGGCGGCCGATGCAAGCTTCCACTCGGAGCCTCTCACGACCGCAAACTTCAGTTTCCTACACCAGGAGGATACGAAATGCCCAAAACCCCGTGGTTCAAAGTTGCTTCGCGAATTGCATGTCTCGCCGTCTTGACCTCAGCAGCGCTGTGGTTAAATGTCCCCGTGCACGCCTCTTTCACTTGTGTTCTTTCGCGGAATAATAACACCGGCAGCATGGCCTACATCAGCTGCGGTGGTTCCGCCGGAGACGTTCTTTGGTCGTGCCAGGGCGGTGCTAGTAACTGCACTTCGGACCCGCAAATGGACTATTCGGCCGGCGAATTGTGTAGTCGAGCTGCTAGCGAAGGCTGCCCGGAGCCTATAAATTATTCCGACTAGTTTGCTGCGTCCTTTACTGGCCAGAGGTGACGATCGCTGAACTTTGATGGCGCAACGCATCGGCATTCCGGAAGAGCGTCGCCTCTGTGCTGGTTTTGAAGCCCGCCGTGGCCGGAAGTTGGTCACCGCCGGAGGTGATTTATGCGTATATGGTTGGGGATGAGTCGCAAACAAGCCATCTGGTTGTTTGCTGCAATGGCGGTTTTTGCGTCACCGGTCTTCGGACAGTCAAACACATCTGGGTCTTCAGACGATGCATTGGCCAACCAGAGATTCACCTTACTTTCAGAGCTTCAAAGTTTGGGAGCAAGAGCAAAACTACTCGACCATCCTTTAGCTCGCGCGTTGGCGGAGGCGGAAGTCGCCGATGCCGCGTGGTTTATTGATCGGGACTCGGCGAAACAACTCTTGCGCGATGCTTATGATTTGTCGAGTCCTGGCGAAGATGAACAAGCAAAGATGCGAAAGCTGCCGGCCGGTTCGCCACCGCGATCCACAAGGGCGATTGATACCGCCCGGTGGAATGTTCAACGACGCATAATGGCTGTTGCTCGTCGAGAGAAACTGTTTGCTGACGAATTAACTCAGTCATTAACTGAAAAATTAGGACCTTACGAATCGGAACAGACTTTTGCGTCCCTGGCGCATGAAGCCATTGAGGATGGTGACATTGATGTTGGCAGCAAATACATTCATGAGGCTATAGATGCTGATCCAACTCAGTGCAACGCGGCAATGGAAATCGGTCTCCTGGCTCTTAAAGATCGCGCGGCGGCCGATCGGGCGATTATCGATTATGTTAACCACTGGAGATCTGTAACCCTATCGCCTCGTAACGGTAGCAAAATGAGGGTCTTCTTTTCGATTGCCATTCTTATCATCACTCCCCAAGGCAATCCCGGGGTCTCGGGATCAAAGATCGCGCCGCCTGGACCTGCCGCGGTTAGGTCCGGGATCGCATATATGCTCGAGCTGCTGAATCAAGAGGAGCCACCTTTACTTCGCGGGTCGCGAGGATTTCTTTTTGCTAGTTGGCCCCTGCTTCAGCAGTATGCCCCGGAACTGAAACAGCAATTCTTCGATCTTGAACAACGCAGTCGCGGTGCAGGAGATAGTCTTTCGCTCCCGACCTCCAAGAGCATAGAAAAAGAGTACAAAGAGACATTCGAAAAGCGGGTGAACAAGGAACTTGAGAGCGATCAGCCTGACGCGGTTGTTATCCAAAGAGTGATCACCCAGGGAGATTTTTCCAAAGCGCGCAAGCTGATCGACAAGCTCGCTGATGGACCGCAGAAAACCGAACTCACCGAAATGCTCAACGCCCAGCAGGCTATCAGTCTCGCAAATAATGGTGATATTCCGGGCGCCCAAAAACTGGCCGAATCGTTAGCTAAGGCAGCTTCGATTCTGAAGGTGTTTCCAGTCATTGCTGGAAAGTGTGCCGCGAAAGACGACGATGTGTGCGCGCGAGACTCTGTCAATCAGGCCGTTAGGCAACTTAAGAAGTCCGACGTTACTCCGTTTACTCCGCCGCCTGGCGTTCCCGCGTCCTTCTTCGGAACCAAGCGCGACCGCGATCCTGTACTTTCAAGCTTAGGGAGTCTGGTTTCCTCAGTGCTTTCAGTGAAAGATGAATTAGCGCTGGATGTGCTCGATGAATTGGTGATTGCCGCCAATCACAGCGAGTTGGACACTAGCCAGGCACGTACCGGTTTCGAAACATCTCTATTTAAGAAGCTGGCCGCCAAGAATGAGGAGCGGACGACCGCCGTCGCCTATCAGTTTCAGGATCACTTGCGACAGATTGTCGCCCTCGCGGGGATTTACCAGTGGAAGGCGGACAAGCTAACAGCAGACATCAAACTCCGGAGCGCGAAGAATGAGCGGGCTACTAAAGAAAATTGAAGTCGTCGCAAATCTAAGCATTGTCGTCGTTGCGATAGTCGTTTGCATCGCCGCCGTCAAATATTTTCGGACCAAGGCCACAGAATCGGGCGCAACCATAGCTGCCGGCAGCAAGATTAATCTGCCTAATGAAGATTGGGGAAGAAATCGCAAGACACTGCTATTGGGATTATCGACGAACTGCAAATACTGCTCAGCCAGCGGCGAGTTCTACCAGCGTCTTGCGCAGGCTGCTTCGGCGAACACGAAACTTGTAGCGGTACTTCCGCAATCGCGCGAAGAGTCCCAACAGTATCTTACGGCTTTGAAGCTCGCCATTGAAGATATTCAACAGGCCTCGCCAGCGGCGCTTGGCATAAGGGGCACGCCAACTTTGATTCTTGTAAACAGCGCAGGCTCTGTTACAAATTTCTGGGTAGGTCAGTTGCCGCCCGACAAAGAGGAAGAAGTTTTGGCAGCGGTACGCTAATTTCGGATCAACGCCGTCCTCGTCTAATGTTTTGCCTTATGAACACCAACCCTACTTCAGCTCAAACTTGTCAGGTTTGAGAATGGGTCAGCTCAATCTCATTGACTTTGCCGTTCATGCTCTTTTGACCGTACCCAAGTTCGGCGCCCCCAGAGATAATGTGGTCCACTCCCGTGGTGAAGGTTGCTTCAGCGGCAATGAATAGACACAGGCGGCCGACTTCCTCCACCCGTCCCATGCGGCCGATCAGTTGAGCTGCTTCTCCTTCGGCTCGATATTGCTGCGGTTCGGGCGACGCGTCGATAGCTTCCTGCCACAGCGGCGTCATGATATTTCCCGGCGAAACGGAATTCACACGCACGCCATTGGGGGCTTCATCAACCGCGAGCGCCTTGGTGAAAGCGGTGATGGCGCCTTTGGTGGCGACATAAGTCGTGGCGTAACGCTGGCCGATCGACGCCACCAGACTCGACATATTAATTATGTTGCCTTTCGTCTGGCGCAGATATGGCAGCGCAAACTTCGACGCAGTGAAGATGCTTACCAGATTAAGCTCGAGCAGATCGCGAAACTCCTGGATTGAAAAATCGTCGATCGGCTTGTGCGGTGGATGCCATCCAGCATTATTGATCAAGCAGTCGAGCCGGCCGTAACGCGAAATCGAAGTGTCGATCAGATCGCGGATGTTGTCAGTCCTGGTGACATCGCAGTAAATAAAGTCGGCATCGCCGGCTCCCTGCTTTTGGGCGGCGCCGCGCAACCCGGCAGCCACGCTCGCTCCTTCATCTGCGTCGTTGCAGCAGATGACGACCTTGGCGCCCGCATTCACAAACTGTTCCGCACAACCCTTGCCGATGCCGCTGCTGCCACCGGTGATAATTACGACTTTATCTGCGTAACTCACGTTAGTCATTGGAGGTCTCCACGCTCGCCTGCTTCGACAATTAGCCGGTACTTGAAAGGATTCAGCGACGCTACGCAAGTCATGATCATAAGGCGCAATGCAGCCGCTTCGATGATACTACCTGTGATCGGAACGCAGAAATACCGACCCCGCATTCTCCCTTAAAAGCAACGGCCGAAAGCAAGGCGGGCAGTCTAGCACAAAAACCCTGTTAGCGGTAAAAATAATGCTTGTTATCGGTAACATTTTGATTTATAGTGGCGCCACTTTTTCGTATCGTGGTCTCGATTCTGGGGGATGAACCATCGCCACGCTCGGTGTAGTTAGCATTCATAAGCCAGGGGAACGAACTACCGCAATTGCTTAACGGCTGAGAAATTTCTGCTAAGGAGGAGCGTGCGTCAGACCGCAGCTTCAAGGTCAGCCGCATTTCCACGTTAACGTCAGGGACCTATCCCGAGACGCCGGCTAGTGCTGTGCCCGAATCACCACTACCGGCTCTGAAAGCCGAGTAGTTCATGAAGGAGACGAAAATGAAGTCAACCAACAAAACCGCGCTGCTGCGCTCAGATCATAAGTTGAACTTTAGACATGATTGGGTCCGGCTGCTGTTTGGCTTGCTTGTGGCGATGCTACTGAGTACGCCTGCGCTCGCGCAATCGATCACAGGCACAGTCAGCGGCATCGTGACTGACTCAAACGGTGCGGCAATTCCCGGCGCCACCGCCACGCTGGTGGGAAACCAGAAGGGCGACACGCGCACCGACACGACCAACGATTCGGGCCGGTTCAGCTTCAGCGCAGTTCAGCCCGGAACCTACACACTGAGGATCGAGCAGAAGGGCTTCCAGACGCTGGAGCACACAAGCGTCGTGCTCACGGCAAATGAGAACCTGGCCGTGGGTGAGTTGAAGCTGCAACCTGGACAAGTCGCCGGAATGGTTACCGTCACCAGCGTCGGACAAGTGGTCGATAAAGAAAGCAGCGACCTGACGGCGCGCCTGACGGCCGACCAACTCAGCCTTATCTCCACCAAGGGCCGGGACATCACTTCCCTGTTGCGTTTGATTCCGGGAACGTCCAATGACGACGACGTTGAAGCGGTGGGTGAGGGCTTCGGCACGAATTTGCCCAACATCTCCGGGCAACGCGGCCGCTCCACCGTGTCAACCATCGATGGGCTCAACGCCAGCGAGCCCAGCGGTTCGAACAAAATCAGCATGACCATTAACCAGGATGCGGTGGCCGAAGTTAAGGTCCTGCGCAACAACTACGCGGCCGAGTATGGCAATAACGGCGGCGCGATGATCAATATCATTTCTAAAGGCGGCGGCAAGGAATATCGCGGCAGCGTCTATTATTTCGACCGGAACGAGTCGCTCAACGCCACTCCCTTCTTCACCAACAAAGCGGCGCTGGTGAAACCGCTCTACCGGCACCACATTCCGGGTTTCAATGTCGGGGGACCTTTGCCGTTTCCCAAGTTTGGCGAGGGCGGACCCTCCTTAATAAAAAACAAGGCCTTCTTCTTTATCTCGATGGAAAAACCGCATACGCTGACTCCAACTGATCCGGTTACCGTGACGGTGCCGACCGCTCTGGAGCGCGCGGGTGATTTCTCAAAATCAATCGGTTCCAACGGAGCGGCGGTAACTATTACTGATCCGGTGTCGGCTTTGCCGTTTACCGGCAACGTGATTCCTGCGGGTCGAATTAACAAGAGCCTGCAGAACCTGCTGAACTTCTTCCCGCTTCCTAATTCACCAATTGCCAGCAACCCGGGCCGCTATATTTTCCAAAAGGGCGTCGAGGTGCCAAAGCACAGTTACGTCATTCGCTTTGACCTCCACCCCAACAGTAAGGACAGTGTCTACTGGAAAGCGCAGTGGTGGACTTCGGACAATGAAGGGCTCGGTACGTCGGGCTGGCCCAGCGGCGATGCCAACCGGTGGGGCATCAGTTCTCACTATCTGTATAAGGACAACGGCTGGTCAGCCAACTGGGTTCACATCCTGAGCCCCAGCGTCGTCAACGAGTTCAATTTCGGCATGCGCCACGACTCTGAAGGCTTCATTCCTTCGACCGGCATAGCTGAGAAGTTGACCAGATCAGCTATAGGTTACACAGCCCCGCAAATCTTTCCCCAGAACAACACCATGAATCTGGTGCCCATCGCCAACGGCTGGACCGGCACGGCCGGCACCCCCGCGAACATTAACTGGCTTAATCGTTGGGGCGAGACCGGCAACGACTATATCAAGCCTTCATTCTCTGATGGCCTTTCAGTGACGCATGGCGACCACAGCCTGAAATTCGGCACTTATTTCGAGCGGTTACTGAACAGCGAAGCACCCGGCGGAAACTGGTCCGGCACTCTAAGTTTTAGCACGTCTACGAGCTTTACAACCGCACTCGGAAGTACCGGTAACGCCTATGCCAACGCTTTGCTCGGCAACTTCGCCAGCTATTCCGAGCAGAGTAGTCGCCCGTTTACTAATAATGAGATTCACCTCCTGCAATGGTATGCGCAGGATGAATGGAAGTTTAACCGCCGCTTGACGGTTAACTACGGAATGCGCTGGAGCTATCACACGCCCTTTTTCCAGCGCGACACGCAAGGCGCGAACTTTGATCCATCGCGCTACAATCCGGCCAATGCGCCGCTGCTTTATCTGCCGGCCTGCGTTAACTCTAATGGGACGCCTTTTGCTTTAACAGGGGCCGCCTGCGCGACCGCGAATCGCCGGGCCTTTGATCCGCGCACGCCAACTGTGTTCCTGACCAACGTTAACCTGGTCGGTACTTTTGTTCCCGGCACGGGCGATCTGGCTAATGGCATGGTTTTGGCGACCAGCCCCAACGCTACCCCTGGATTCCGTAAGACAAAGTCTCTTGATTGGGAACCGCGGCTTGGGTTTGCCTGGGATATGTTTGGCAAGGGCAAGACGATCCTGCGCGCGATGGGCGGCGTTTACCATAGCCCGCGCGTCGGCGGCGGCACCGGGGGCGCAAGTGCCCTGGGCGGTAATCCGCCACTCCAGCGCAGCTACTCGATCAGTTTCGGCAACGTCGACAACCTGCTTAACCTGATTGGTGGCGCCTTGAACTCACCGAGCACTGTCGCCGCGCTCGAGGTCAACTCGAAAACACCTACGAACTATAACTATACCCTGGGCATCCAGCGGGACATCGGGTTTAAGACTGTAGTCGAAGTTACTTATGTGGGGTCGCAGGCCCGGCACCTGGGAGAACGCCGCAACATAAACCAGGTTCCAGACGGTGCGCACTTCATCGATCTAAACCCGTTCGGAGCGAACTGTAACATTCAGGTGAACGCCGGTTGCACCAGGAATCCATTCTCAACCACCAACACCAACGGGATCCACACGACCGGCGTGCTCGGCGATAATTTCCTGCGCCCATTCAGGGGCTACGGTGACATCAACGTAACCTCCTGGTCAGGTAATTCAAACTACAACGCGCTGCAGGTGCAGGTGAACCGGCGCTACACCCGCGGCTTCCAGTATGGCGTGGCCTACACCTACTCAAAGACTCTGGACTACGCCAACGACGACTCGTCCGATGTAAATAACGGCCGACCCTACAAATCCTTTAACTACGGTCCGGCCGACTTCGATCAGAAACATATCTTCACCCTTAACTACATTTATGATCTCCCCAGTCTGAGCCGGCACTTCCACAACAGCCTGGTCAAACTGCTGTTTGATAATTGGCAGCTTTCCGGGACCACTTCCTACGCCAGCGGCAAGCCGAAAACATTTGGCAGCGGCAACGGCTTAAACTGGAGCTACAACGGCGGTTCCTACTCAATCAGTACCGGACAACTTTACCTTCCAACCGGCACGGCGTGCGCGCCGGGGTTCGTGCTCGATCCAGGTTCTACGACCACGTGCAGGTGGACGGGGATTACTGATTTCACGGGTGGCGATGCCACGACGCGGCCGGTGCTTCTTTGCGATCCAAACAGCAAGGCCGGAGCGGATGCGACCGGATTGGCCTTTGCAATTAATCCGGCCTGCTTCGGTAAGCCAGGCAGCCAGGGCGCGATCGGCAATCTGGCGCGGAACTTCATTCGTCTACCGCCGGTCTTCAACAACGACGTAGCTATCTTCAAGAACATTCGTCTCGGTGAGAGACGCGAGATCCAGCTTCGCTGGGAGGTCTACAATATCTTCAATCACGCGAATTTCAGCGACATCTTCGGCGCGATGGTCTTTTCGCCTGATGCGGCAGTGACGGCGCTTCCGGCGACCGGAATTTGTCCGGCGGGAACGGCGCTGGTGTATAACGCGATCGGCACCAACCCGGCGCGGTGCGGAAACGCCGCTACCCTGGGTCAGGTCTCTCAGACCAATGGACCTAATTCTTCGACCCCGTTCGGCTCGCCGCGGTCCGCCCGTTCGCCGCGTGTGATGCAGGGTTCGATACGAATCAACTTCTAGCCGGCCAGGTTATTGAACTGCGCCTCTGTGTCGCGCTAGACTTTGACCGGCTCGGTTTCGAGCGAAATGTTTTTTCTGGAGGTTAGACTAAATCACGCACGGAATCTGCTCGGAACTTGCAGGTTCAGTGCGTGATTTTTCATCGAACGAAGTCCATTGATTACTGCCATGAACAAATTATCAAGACGCAACTATCTTAAGCTGCTCGGTGCAGGCGCCGCCGGCGCTGCTTCCGCAGCCTCCGTCCCTTCCGTCTTTGGCGCGATCGAAGCCACTCAAGCGACCCAGCAGCCAAAGCCGCCCGCAGAATCACCCGCGATCATCGCCGATCGCGAACGCCGCATGAAGTGGTGGCATGAAGCCAAGTTCGGCATGTTCATTCATTGGGGCCTGTACAGTATCGTGGGCCGCCATGAATGGGTGATGGAGATGGAAGGCATCCCCGCCACCGAATATCAGAAGCTCGCCGCACAGTTCAAACCAAAGCCGAACTTCGCGCGCGACTGGGCCCGCCTGGCCAAACGCGCGGGCCAGCGCTACATGGTGATGACGACGAAACATCACGAAGGCTTCTGCAACTTTGCGACGAAGACGACTGACTACTGCGCGCCCAAACAAGGGCCGGGCCGCGATCTGGTCAAAGAGTACGTCGAAGCCGCCCGTGCCGAAGGCTTGCGCGTCGGTTTCTATTATTCACTGATGGATTGGCATCATCCGGACGGCGCGCGTTGTGCCACCGATGAAGCCGCTCGCCGCCGCTTTGTCGATTACATTCACACACACATTCGCGAGTTGATGACCAACTATGGAAAGATCGACATTCTCTGGTACGACGTTTCCTGGCCGCTGGATGCAAAGGGTTGGGAATCGGAAAAGATGAACCAGATAGTCTTTCAACTTCAGCCGGACATCATCGTTAACAATCGCAATAAACTGGACGGAGACTTCTCGACCCCCGAACAAAGGATCGAAGCAGCCGCGGCCGGCCGCGCCTGGGAAAGCTGCATGACGATGAATGATTCGTGGGGCTATCACCGCACCGATGACGCCTGGAAGAGTCCCAAGCAGGTCATTCGCAACCTGATCACCTGCGCCCATGACGGCGGCAACTATCTCATTAACATCGGTCCCAAACCGGACGGTTCAGTTCCGGAAGAATCCGTGCAGATCATGAGCACGGTCGGCCGCTGGATGGACAAAAATGGATCGGCGCTTTACGGCGCAGACCTTTGCCAGCCGCGCCGCTCGCGCAATGGAAGTTTTTCTCGTAAGGGCAACACCCTCTATCTGCATGTGCATTTTTGGCCGGGCGGCGGCGACAACCTGGCCTTCGCCGGGCTGCGAAACAAAGTAAAGGCCGTGACGTTTTTAGCCAGCGGACAGAAAGTAGATTTCGAGCAGGATGATTATCACGTCCGATTTAAAGGCCTCCCGGAAAAATCCCCGGACGATCCAATCACCACCCTGGCAATCGAGTGCGACTCAGAACCAAAGCAGGAAGAATTATTTGTTCGCCGCAGAGAGCGCGGGCAGGTTTAATGTCAGCAGAAGGGATTGAGGGCGACGGAACGGCGGCTCTGCCGCTTGATGTGCGGAAAGGCCCTGCCTTTCCGGCAACAACTCTCTTCGATCTGCAGCTAGGCTATGCCTGGCGGCCAGCGGTCGAGGCGGAGCCTCTCCTGAATTCACGATCAGCGTTACCGGAAAGGCATAGCCTTTCCGCATATCAGGCGGCAAAGCCGCAACCTCTCGGTCCACATAACCTGGCGAAGATGGTTCATTCGTCAAGCTGGACCGCGATCCTGATCTTGATCTTTCTTGCCTCACCGATCTTCGCACAACAGCAAAATGCCCCCCGCGTTTTTCTCATCAATGGCCAAAAACTTGCCGAAACGAAACGGCGCATTCAATCAGGCGATAAAACTTTTTCCGCCGCCCTCGCCAAACTGGAAAGAGACGCGCGCCAAGCCCTGGATCAGGAACCATTGTCCGTCACTACCAAAGCCGTCACGCCACCCAGCGGTGACAAGCATGACTACATGAGTCAGGCGCCGTACTTCTGGCCCGATCCGTCAAAACCCAACGGTCTTCCGTATATCCGCCGTGACGGCGAGCGCAATCCCGAACTCAACAAGATCACGGATCATCACACCCTGGATTTGATGGAAGCTGCTGCGCGGACGCTGTCGCTCGCCTATTATCTGAAGGGCAACGAAGCGTACGCCGCCAAAGCCGCGATCATTTTGCGAGCCTGGTTTCTCGATCCGGCTACGCGAATGAATCCGAATCTGGAATATGCGCAGTTCATTCCGGGCGTAAACTCCGGACGCGGGATTGGGCTGATCGAAACTCGCGGGCTGGCGGATGTGGTTGATGCGATCGGCTTGTTGGCTGGATCCAAATCATGGACGGCCGCCGACCAGCGTGGGCTCGAAGACTGGTATGGAAAGTTTCTTCAATGGATGCTCGATAGTAAGAACGGCCGTGAAGAGAACGCCGCCAAAAATAATCACGGGACCTATTTCGATGTTCAGACGACGTCGTTTGCGCTTTTCCTGGGCCGGAAAGATCTGGCAAAACAGATCGTTGAGACCGCGAAACAAAAACGGATCGCTCTCCAAATCGAACCTGACGGGCGCCAGCCTTTGGAGCTGGTGCGCACCAAAGCCTGGAGCTACAGCAACGGCAACCTGGATGGGTTGATGCTGCTGGCGCGCCTGGCAGAGAACGTCGACGTGGATTTATGGAGTTACCAAACCAACGACGGCCGTAGCATTCGCCGCGCGCTCGAGTATCTCTATCCCTTTTCGATTGGCGAGCAAAAGTGGGCCGATCAACAACTCGGGGGCTTTGACGGCAAGTTTCTGTTTCCACTGATGCGTCGCGCCGCCGAACATTACAAAGACGAAAAGTTCAAAGCATTGATGACAAAGTTGCCCCCGCTTGATTCGTCGAGTCGCGAACGACTGTTCGCTGCGGCGTGAGTGATTCAATACTCAACGAAATGCTAATCGGCGAATTCTTCGTGTGACTTAGTGGATCGTTTTTGTACCTTAGAAGAAAGATGATCCACGAAGTAACACGAATCAACCGCAATCTGTTTTCCAGCCGGTAATGACTACTATCGGAGAGATACGAATGAAAAATCGAAGATTAGTCGCAACCCTTTTGGCGGGTATGATGCTGGGTCAGGCCGGCAGCGTCATGGCGAACAGGCGATCGGCTCAGCCGCTCACAGCCAACCCCGAATGGTCGAAAGCCGTGGTCGACTCGACCATCAAACGCTTTCCCACGGCTGACTCTCTGAAGGGTTGGGGTTATGCGAAATCGCTCTATCTTTACGGCCAGTATCTCGTCTACCTGCGCACCCACGACAAGCGCTATCTCGATCACATCCAGGCCTGGGTTGATTTGCACATTGACGACAAAGGCGACATCAATCGACCGGTAAACGCGCTCGATTACATGCTGCCGGGAAATCTGTGTCTCATCCTCTATAAGGAGACGAAGCAGGAGAAGTACAAACTCGCGGCGGACAATATCCGGAAAGTCTTCGACACTTATCCGCGCACAAAGGACGGCGGCTTCTGGCATGCGAACATACCCAGCCGGGCCTGGCAGCTTTGGGCCGACGGTGTGTTTATGTCGCTGCCCTTTCTGGTTCGCTATGGACAGATGTTCGGCGACAGCACTTACACAAACGCCGAAGCGACCAGGCAAATGCTCATCTACTACAAGCACTTGAACGATCCAGCAACAGGTTTGCTGTGGCATGCTTATGATGAAAGCGGAGCGCAGCCGTGGGCGAATCCGACGACGCATCAGTCGGGCTTTCATTGGGGCCGCGCCTTTGGCTGGTACGCGATGACGCTGATTGAGCTGCTGGAAGTCATGCCGAAAGCACAGCCACAGCGAGCGGAATTGATCGCCATTATCAATCAACTGGCGAAAGCTTTTGAGAAATATCAGGACTCGAAAACCGGACTCTGGTACCAGGTGGTCGATAAGGGAGACGTTGAAGGCAACTGGCTGGAAACCTCCTGCTCAAGCATGTACACATACATGATGTGGATGGGCGTCAAGCGTGGTTACCTGCCGAAGCATTACGCGGCCGTGGCGCAGAAAGGTTACCAGGGAGTGCTGACAAAACTGACGTTGGGTCCGGACGGCCTGACGAATCTTGTCGACATTTCTGAAGGGACGAACGTCAGCGATCTCGCCTATTACTTCGCGCGCAAGCGGAACGCAAATGATTTTCACGGCATCGGCGCGTTTCTGATCATGAACGAACAGTTGGGGGCTGCGGGTGTGGGCTATAAGCCGAAGCCCTTAAGTTGGAGAGCAAATTGATTTGGAATGCGCCGGCAAAGCCAAGCGGCGACGGCGCTTTGGTTCGCGTTTGATAGATTAGGGTCATGAGCGAGAAAGGCAAATCCAAAGCGGTGTCTCCCGATGATTCGGGATTGCCACCGCACTCCAAAGGAATGGCGGGACGCGCGCGCTCCCAGCGATAAGATGACTCGCCTACTTACAATTGCCGCTTTGGTATTAGCAGTCTTTGGGCCCACCTCTGCGCAAGCGAGGTTCAATGTCGCGGTCTTCGATCGATCACGCGTTCTGAAAGCAGCCAAACAGTATTTGAAAGAGACTCCTATCACCATCACCGCTTCGCACAGCCCGCGCAGCGCGGGAGGCATGCACGACTTTTTTTCAGAAGGCGATTACTGGTGGCCGGACCCGCAGGACCCCGGCGGCCCGTACATTCAACGCGACGGCATGACAAACCCCGACAATTTCGTCGAGCACCGGCGCGCCCTCATGCGGCTCAGCGTCCAGGTGCCGGCACTCGCCGCGGCCTGGATGATCACGAAAGACAAACGATACGCGACGCATGCCGCGCGTCATCTGCGCGCATGGTTTCTGGATCCGTCAACCCGAATGAATCCGAACCTTCAGTATGCACAGGCAATCCACGGTCGCTTTACCGGTCGCGGCATCGGTGTCATCGACACGATTCACCTGGTCGAAGTCGCACGGGCGATCGAAGTGCTGAAGGACTCCAGAGCTTTCTCAATGACGGAATTAGGCGGGATTACCCAATGGTTCAAAGATTATCTGCAATGGATGACCACCAGCAAGAATGGTCAGGCAGAACGCGAGGCCAGGAACAATCACGGCACCTGTTGGGTCATGCAGGTGGCCGCGTTCGCACATCTGACTGGTGACGAAAGACTGCTCGACTACTGCCGCGATCGTTTCAAGACGGTGCTGGTGCCAAATCAGATCGCCGCAGATGGCAGCTTTCCGCAGGAGCTGCGACGCACCAAGCCTTACGGCTACTCGCTTTTTAATCTGGACGCGATGGCCACGATCTGTCAGATTCTTTCGACTCGGACTGACAACCTCTGGACGTTTGAGTCGGACCGCCGCGGCATGCGGCGCGTGATGGATTATATGTTCCCCTACATTCGCGATAAACGGACCTGGCCGCTGAAACCGGACGTGATGTATGACGGCGAATGGCCGATGCGCCAAGCCAGTTTGTTGTTCGCGGGCCTAGCCTTGAATCGTCGAGAATATCTTGAGGTATGGCAGAAGCTGCCAGCCGATTCCAGCGTCGAGGAAGTCATCCGTAATTTTTTTATCCGTCAGCCGGTGCTGTGGGTTTAGTGGCATAGACTTGAGTGCGTGATCAAGTCTTCAGGCTCCGTAGGAGCCCGATGTTTATAGCTCCGGCTGGTGGATTTGTTTCCCGCGCTCCGTAGGAGCGCAACAACAAAACATTCCGCTCCTCCAGAGCGGGTACGATAACGTACGGCTGGGCTATAAACATTTCGCCTCTCCGAGGCGAAGAGGGTAGTAAAGATTTCGATGACTAGATCAGATTGCGTTCAGTTCTGTGTCTGGTCCGCGGCAGGAATCACAGACTGAAGTCTGTGCCACTCGACGGTCATGCTAGTCTATTCTTAAAATCAGTTTTACTGACTGGAAAGATGACCAATCCCGCAGTGCTAGCCGACGCCTTTAGGGCTTTGTACGGCGAAGAGCCGCGCATCTATCGCGCGCCGGGGCGAGTGAATTTGATTGGCGAGCACACCGACTATAACCAGGGGTTGGTGATGCCCGCCGCCATTGATCTCTCGACTGAAGTAGCCGCCGGCATGCGTGACGATCGCCGGATCGTCCTGCGCTCAGAGAATTTTGGGGAAACGGTTGAACTCGATCTTGACCACCCGCCAACACGCGGTCAGAGGCATTGGAGCGACTATCCGTTCGGCGTCGCTATCGGGTTGGACCACGCGAGCCGGCGACTGCGCGGCGCAAACATGCTGGTGCGTAGTGAAGTGCCGATCGGCTCAGGCTTGAGTTCATCGGCAGCAATCGAAGTCGCGACCGGCTTCGCTTTGCTTGATATCAATGAAGCGCCAATGGATCGTTTGGAACTGGCCAGGATCTGCCAGCGCGCTGAGAACGAGTTTGCCGGCATGCGTTGCGGCGTGATGGATCAATTCACTTCGTGCTTTGGACAAGCTGGTCAGGCATTAATGATTGATTGTCGCTCGCTTGATTATCGCCTCCTGAGATTGCCGGAGACGGTGAAATTGGTTGTCTGCAACACGATGGTCAAGCACGATTTGGCCGCGAGCGAGTACAATGCGCGCCGTGCGGAATGTGAAGAGGCCGTGCATTTGCTGCCCCAGAAGTTGCCGGGGGTTCGGTCTCTACGCGATATCACGATCGACGATCTGGAGCGAGCCGGCGACGAACTTCCCGAAGTCTTCCGGAAGCGCAGCCGGCACGTCGTGAGCGAAAACGCGCGCGTGATCGAAGCTGCCGCGGCCCTGCAAGGCGAGGATATGGAGACTTTCGGCACACTAATGCGCGAATCTCATCGCAGCCTCCGCGACGATTTTGAAGTCAGTTGTGAAGAACTTGATTTGATGGTGGCTCTGGCGAACAAATCCGAAGGCGTGTTTGGCGCGCGGATGACGGGAGGCGGATTCGGCGGCTGCACGGTCAATCTGGTGAAATCGGACAGCGTCGATTCATTCAACCAGACTGTCTTCCATGATTATGAATCGGCCACCGGTCTGGAACCTGAAATCTATGTTTGCACGCCCGCGCAGGGAGCTGAACGAGTTGCGTAGTTTGAACTGAACGTTTAGGAGCGGGCTACCGCCCGCTCTGTCGGGCAGTAGCCCGACTCTAAACAAGCGCGAACGGCAACGACAAGCTGAAGGTTGTCGAACAGATAAATATGACTATTACGATCACCGGGATTGAAACCCACGACGTGCGCTTTCCGACATCGCGAACTCTCGACGGATCAGACGCAGTCAATGTCGATCCGGACTACTCGGCCGCTTACGTAATTCTGCAAACAGATGATCCAGGTCTTGCAGGTCATGGCCTCACCTTCACCAACGGCCGTGGCAACGACGTTGTCTGCGCGGCCATCGAGGCCCTGAGCTTGCGCCTCAAAGGAAAAACGCTGGAGTCGATCACCGCCGATTTTGCCGCGTTCTGGTACTCGGTCGCGGGCGACACTCAGCTTCGCTGGCTCGGTCCTGAGAAGGGCGTCATTCATCTGGCGACGGGCGCACTAATCAACGCAGTCTGGGACCTCTACGCAAAGTCTGAAGGCAAACCCGTTTGGAAGTTGCTCGTCGACATGACGCCGGATCAGATCGTCTCAGCGGTTCCCTTCAATTACATTACCGATGCACTTACTCGTGCAGATGCTTTGGAGATTTTGCGGCGGCTGGAACCAACCAAAGCGCAGCGTGAAGCTGACATGCGTGCTCATGGCTACCCGGCTTACACAACTTCGGCCGGATGGCTTGGTTACTCGGACGAGAAAATCCGGCGACTGGTTCGCCAGGGGATCGAAAGCGGCTGGACGCATTTCAAGATGAAGGTCGGAGCGAACCTGGATGATGACCTGCGCCGCGCACAACTCATTCGCGATGAAATTGGGCCGGATCGAGTGTTGATGATGGACGCCAATCAGGTCTGGGACGTGGGCCAGGCAATCGAATGGATGAAAGAGTTGGCGCGATTCAAACCGCTGTGGATTGAAGAGCCGACCAGCCCGGATGACGTGCTGGGTCATGCCGCGATCGCGCGCGCAGTCGCGCCCATCGGCGTGGCCACCGGCGAAGCTTGCCACAACCGCGTGATGTTCAAGCAATTCCTGCAAGCGAAAGCTCTGGACTTTTGTCAGGTCGATAGCTGCCGGCTGGGCGGTGTCAACGAAGTTCTGGCGGTGCTGTTGATGGCGGCAAAGTTTGGCGTGCCGGTTTGCCCGCACGCGGGCGGCGTCGGGCTGTGTGAGTATGTGCAGCACCTTTCAATCTTCGATTACATCGCAGTTAGCGGCTCACTCGAAAATCGCCGCGTGGAGTTTGTCGATCATCTCCACGAGCACTTTGTTTACCCGGTCGAGGTTCGTAACGGCAATTACGTTGCGCCGCTCCAGCCCGGATACAGCATCGAGATGAAGCCCGAGTCGATCAAGCAATACGAGTTTCCGGATGGGGCAGAGTGGAAGAGTTAGTAGGTGGCACAGACTTTCTTCTCCCTCTCCCTTTGGGAGAGGGCCGGGGTGAGGGCTTGTCGCGGTCAAGCTTTGCACCCTCCCCTAACCCCTCCCAAAGGGAGGGGAAGAAACCAAGATGAGCATCGAACTACAAGTCGCACTGATTAGCGGGCCGGCGTATGACCCGTTATACGACTGTCTGCCGGCGTTCACGGCTGCGACCGGAGTCAAGGTGAACATTGCTTATCGCGGCGATCATCCGACGCTCAATCATCATCTGGCGACGCTGAATGAAGTGCTTTACGATCTCGTTTCAACCCATACGAAGTATGCGCCGGCTCAGATGGACTTCCTGGCGCCGCTGAATGAATTGGTCGAAGCCGCCGCGCTCAGGGATTTCGCGCCGTTGTTGCTTGAGCTTGCCCGCGTCGATGGTTTGCTTTACGGCCTGCCTCGCAATATTGATGTGCGCCTGCTGCACTTTCGCACTGATTTGATCGACTCGCCGCCGGCGACCTGGGATGATCTGCTGTCTGTTGCCAGGAGCAGAAACAATCCGCCCCGGTGTTATGGCTTTATTTTTCCGGGACGCGAGTCGGGTCTGTTCGGTACTTTCTTTGAGTTGGCTGAGATGGCCGGCGCGCATCTGTTTCCGAACGATCTCGTGCCCGACATTCAGAATGGCGGCGGCCGCTGGGCGATTGAGTTCCTGCGTGCCTGTTATGCCGAAGGACTGACGCCGCCCGAACTGCCCGAATGGCACTACGACAAAGTCCATGAATGCTTTCGCTCGGGACACGCGGCGATGGTGGGCGACTGGCCAGGCTATTACAGTCTCTATCGCAACGCGAAGCTTTCCGCCGTGCATGATCGACTTGGGTTGTCTCCCTATCCCGTTGGGCCGGCCGGCAAGTCTTTGTCTTATGGCGGCGGCCACACCTTCGCGCTGACGAAGCGGGGAGCAAAGAAAGAGGAAGCGTTGCAGTTGCTGATGTACCTGACCGCGAGCGAACAGCAGTTGACCGAAGCACGACAAGGTTGTGTGCCGGTGCGTCGTTCAGTGATGAAGCAAATGCAAACGGAAGCTGATGAAGCAAATCGTGAACGTCTCGGGATGTTGGAGAAAGTGATCGCGGAACACATTCTGATTCCGCCAAAGTTCCCACGTTATCCCGAAGTGGAAGAAGTTTTGTGGCGCACAGTGCAGAAGGCTTTTCTGGGTGAGATTGAGACTGATGACGCGCTGGAAAGCATGACTGAGCAGATAGGCCGGATTGTGGAACGGGTGAAAGTTACGAATTGCGTCGCCACGTAGTGGCGAAATGTTTATAGCACGCGGCCGTTTCAGGTTGTTTTATTGGCTCCGTTAGGAGCGAAATATGTTCTGCCGCCCGTAAACGGGCTCTGGGTTATTTTTGGACGACGTTGCTATAAACATCTCGTCCCTACGGGACGAAGAATTTCGAAGTCTTAATGGGAAACGGCCTGACCAATCAAACTTTTCTGATCACCGGCGCGCACGGTTTCATCGGCGCCTGGATCGTTAAGCGCCTGTTGGCCGGCAACGCGCGGATTGTCATCTTTGACCAGAGCGCAGAGCCGCAACGATTGCGCTTGATCATGAACGAAGAAGAAGTTGCGAGGACCAAAGTCGTGACCGGCGATATCGCCGAAGCAGACGCTCTGTTGCCGATTATCGACAGCTTTGGCGTCACCAACCTGATCCATCTCGCCGGTTTGCAGGTACCGACTTGTAAGGCCAATCCGCGTCTGGGCGCGATGGTAAACGTCCTGGGCACGATCAATGCTTTCGAAGCTGCGCGCCAGCGCCGGGACCAGATCAGAAACGTGACCTATGCCAGTTCCGCCGCGGTCTTCGGGGTCATCGAAGGAAACCGAGCGATCACTGAGCGCGACGAACCACAACCTACTTCGCACTATGGTGTCTTCAAACGCTGCAACGAAGGTAATGCGAAGGTTTATCATCTCGATCACGGCATCAATAGTGTCGGCCTGCGCCCGCTGACCGTGTACGGCGTCGGCCGGGATTTTGGTTTGACTTCCGATCCGACCAAGGCGATGAAAGCTGCGCTGGTGGGCCGACCCTTTCGCATTCGCTTCGGCGGACGAACGGACTTTCAATACGTAGCGGATACGGCCGACGTTTTTATTCGCGCCGCCACTTCGAATTTGACGGGTGCTCATGTTTTCAATCTGCACGGCGAAACGATTTCGATCGCCGAGGTGGTGGCGGAAATAGAGCGCGCCTCGCCGCATGCCGCGGGAACGATCACTTATGCTGATGAACCTTTGGCAATTCCAGCAGAGATGGACGACCACGCGATCCGTGCAGCTCTTGGTGATTTGCCGGCGACGCCTTTGACCGAAGGCGTGCACGCGACCATCGAACGATTCGCTGAGTTAGAGCGCGAAGGACGTTTGGATACAAGCGATCTGGATCAGTAGTGCGTTTCCATTGCGCTCTATGGCGTTGCTTTGCGCCTTTGCGTGAACCAACATCTTGCGCGAATGCGAACCGGGGCAGTAGCCCGACCGTGAGGGAGGGCTCGTTTTATCCATTTGAGCCCTCCCTGACGGTCGGGCTACTGCCCCGTCGCTAAGACGAGCGGAAGACGGCAAAGAGAAAACTATCACGGAGGAAAAATGAAAACTAAAGTAACTGTCGGCTTATTAATCATGATGGCGGCGCTGATGCTTTTCGGGCTCGCTTGTAACCGCCAAAGCAAGCGCGGCAAGCGCGTCATCGCGGTCATTCCCAAAGGGACGTCACATTTCTTCTGGCAAAGCGTCCATGCCGGCGCCGAGGCTGCCGCCAAAGAAGCCGGCGTCGAGATCATGTGGAAAGGCCCCGAGCACGAGATCGACTATGCCGCGCAGATAAATATTGTCGAAGACGCCATCAATCGTCGCGTCGACGGCATCGTCCTGGCGCCCACTCACAAAGACGCGCTGGTGCCGATCGTCGAACGCGCCGCGCGCGAAAATATTCCGGTGGCCATCTTTGACTCCGGCATCGGCACTGAGAATTATGTTTCGTATGTGGCCACCAACAATCTCCAGGGCGGCGCGGTGGCGGCGGAAAGGCTTGCAGCCAAACTCGGCGGCAAAGGGAAGGTGGCGATCCTCGGCGTCAAAGCGGGCTCTGTCTCAACCGATCAGCGTGAGCAGGGCTTTCAGGACACGATCAAGCAGAAATATCCGGGCATCGAGATCGTGGCCTTTCAATACGGCGATGCCGACCGCGCGCGTTCGCTGGATCGCGCGACCGACATTCTAACTGCGCATCCCGAGCTCAACGGCTTCTTTGCTTCCAACGAATCGTCGACCGTTGGCGTCGTGCAGGCGCTGAAACAAAAAGGCCTGGGCGGTAAGGTGATCTTGGTGGGCTTCGACTCCAGTCCAAATCTGATCGACGATCTCAAGGCGGGGGCCATTGATTCGCTCGTCCTACAGAACCCGTTCAAGATCGGTTACGAGTCAGTCAAGGCCATGGTGGCGAAACTAAACGGCCAAACGCCGCCACGCGTGATCGATACCGGCGTGAAGCTCTTAAGTAAAGACAATCTCGAGACGCCGGAGATGCAGGAGTTGCTAAAGTCGCCTTAAAAGAATGTGCGATGGTTGATCAAATGACTAATCGAGGCGCCGCGCTGGAAATGCGCGGCATCAACAAATCATTTGCCGGGAATACCGTGCTGGCTGGGGTCAATCTGTCGGCGGGCGCCGGTGAAGTGCATGCGCTGGTCGGCGAAAACGGCGCGGGCAAATCCACTCTGATGAAAATTCTCGCCGGGGTCTACCAACCCGACGCGGGCGAGATTCTGATCGACGGCCAACAGGTTCGCTTCGCCCGCCCATCGGACGCGCTGCGCAGCGGCGTGGCTATGATTTATCAGGAGCTGTCGCTCGCGCCCGACCTGACGGTGGCTGAAAATATTTTTCTGGGCCGTGAGCCGCTCAGCTTTGCGCTCCTCGGCGTCGTCAATCGCCGCGAGATGAACCTGCGCGCCGGCGAAATGCTCAAGGCCCACGGCTTCAAGATTGATCCGCGCGCATCGATCAAGCGTTTGAGCGCCGCCGACCGTCAACTGGTCGAGATCACGCGCGCCACAGTCGAAGCGAAACGGGTCCTGGTGATGGACGAGCCGACCTCTTCACTGACGGCGCACGAAGTCGAAGATCTCTTTCGTTTGATTCGTGAATTGAAAGGCCGCGGCTTGGCGATCATCTACATTTCGCATCGACTCGAAGAACTGGATTTCATCGCCGATCGCTTGACGGTGTTGCGGGATGGACGTGCAGTCTATGCTGGCGCCTGGGGGGAAATTTCACGTGCTGAGATCATCAAACACATGGCCGGACGGGAATTAAAAGAAATCTTTCCGCCCCGTTTGGCGACGAAAGGCGAAACACGTCTGAGCGTTACGAACCTGACGCGCCAGGGGAAATTTCGTGACGTTAACTTTGCAGTGGCCGCCGGCGAGGTTATCGGGATCGCCGGACTGGCGGGCGCGGGACGCACTGAATTGGTGGAAACAATCTTTGGCGCTTACCACGCCGACGGCGGTGAGATATTTTTGAATGGTTCGCCGCTGCACCTGGCTCAGCCCAATCTGACTGTGGCCCGTGGTCTGGGGCTGCTAACCGAAGATCGAAAGCGAACAGGTCTGTGTCTTAATCAACCATTAGCTACGAATCTTACGCTGGCAAATCTAAAGACGCTGATGCGGGGTTGGCGTTTGGATCGCAAGCGCGAGACCGCGGCTGCGAGTGAGCACATCGCGAAGCTTCACATTCGTCCCTCGGATCCCAATAAGACGGTGGCGTTGATGAGCGGCGGCAATCAACAGAAAGTTTTGCTGGCGCGCTGGCTATTTGCGGATTCTGAGGTGTTTCTCCTGGACGAGCCCACACGCGGCGTCGACGTGGCGGCGCGCTCAGAAATCTATCGGGCCATCAATCGGCTGGCGGAAGCAGGCGCGGCGGTGGTCATGGTCTCTTCGGATTTGCCTGAGTTGTTGGGCATGGCCGATCGCATTCTGGTGATGCGCCGCGGCCGGCTGGTGGCTGAGTTGACTGGACGCAAGACGACGCAGGAAGAAATTCTGCGTCATGCCGCCGTTGATGAAAGCGAGACGACGGGGTCAAGTTTCACGTTTCAGGTTTCAAGTTAAAGCGTTGCGATCTTTCATAAGCTCGGGTTAACCGCGACGAGCGAACCTGAAACTTGAAACCCGAAACCTGAAACAATGTCTTATGTCAGACTGGATCAAACGCTTCATTCCCTTTGCCAGCTTGATTGGGCTGTGCCTGGTCATTGCCGTGCTCGAGCCGAGGTTTCTCTCGTCGGGAAATCTGGCCAGCGTCGCGCGGCAGACAGCCGTGATCATGGTGATGGCCATGGGCATGACGATGGTCATGGTGTCTGGCGGAATCGATCTTTCGGTCGGATCGATGATGGCGCTGGCCGGCGTTACCGGCGCGTTCGCGCTGGCCGGCGGCGCGCCCACGGTGGTCGGGATAGCGACCTGCATGGCCGCCGGCGCTGTCTGTGGTTTGCTAAATGGCGCCGCGATCGCGACGCTGAAGATTCCGCCTTTTATCGTCACGCTCGGAGCGATGGGAATCTATCGCGGGATTGCCTTGCTGGTAACCGATGGCAAAGCAGTAGTCGGCTTGCCGACAAAGTTTGGTTACCTCGCCGAAGGCAATCTGTTTGGCATTCTCCCGGTCCCGCTTTTGATCGTGATGATCGTGGCGCTGGCGGTCCACTTCGTGCTGTCGAGCACGCGACTGGGACGCTATTGCTACGCCATCGGCAGTAACGTTGAGGCGGCCCGCTATGCCGGCGTGCGCGTGACGCGCTGCCAGATTATTTTTTATTTGATCCTCGGAACCCTGGCCGGACTCGCCGGCGCGATTGAAGCCGCCCGCCTGGTAACCGGCCAGCCCACCACGGGCGAAGGCTATGAACTGCGCGTGATTGCCGCGGTGGTGATCGGGGGCGGCTCGCTGAGCGGCGGCCAGGGCACGGTGGTGGGCACGATCATCGGCGCGCTGATTATGGGAGTCCTGGCCAACGGAGCGAACCTGTTGGGCATTTCGTCATTCACCCAACAAATTGTCATCGGCGCGGTGATCGTCCTCGCCGTGACCTTTGATGCATATCAACGACGGCGGCTGGAGACGGCTGGATCTTAGATCAAGTTAGGGAGCGTAAAATGAAACTAGCGCAATTCAAGACCACCGGTTCGGACAAGCATCGACTCGGCTTCGCCGTGGGCGATCTTGTTTGCGACGTCGCTGAATTGGCCCGCGCCGTTATGGCAGCGGGTGGTGAACCTGGGTCCTGGTTGTTGGAGACTAACAACAGTCTGGATGTTATTGGACGAGGCGAATCAGGGCTACGAGACATCGACGCGCTGATGGCCGGCGGCCAGTTGCGCGGCACTGGTAACCCTGTCACAGGTTACCCGATCAACGAGATCGACTTTCTGCCGGCCGTGCATCCGAGCAAGATTCTGGCTATCGGCCGTAACTACGTTGACCACGCGATCGAAGGCGGAGCAAAACCGCCGGAAGCGCCGCTTCTCTTTAATAAACTTCCGAATTCCCTGAGCGCCCACAACGCACCGATCGTGCTGCCCGGTATTAGTCAGAAAGTTGATTACGAAGCGGAGCTGGCCGTCGTGATTGGCCGCCGAGCCAAGCGAGTGAGTGAAGCCGAGGCGCTTGAATATATTTTTGGCTACACGCTGATCAATGACGTTAGCGCGCGCGATCTGCAATTCGGCGACGGGCAATGGACCCGGGGCAAGAGCCTGGATACTTTTGCGCCGCTTGGACCTTTCATTACGACGCGCGACGAGATCGCCGATGTGCAGGCGCTCAAGATTGAAGGACGCTTAAATGGCGAGGTCATGCAGTCATCAAACACGAGCAAGATGATCTTCCAGGTCGCTTATCTCGTCTCGTATCTGTCGCAGGGCATAACTCTGGAGCCGGGCGATGTGATCGCGACCGGAACGCCGGAGGGCGTAGGTGTCTTTCGCGATCCGCCGGTGCTGCTGAAAGCGGGAGATGTTTATGAAGTCGAAATCGAAGGGCTGGGAATGCTGCGAAATCCGGTCGTAGCCATGAAAGACTAACCACAGATTCACACAGATAAACACTGATTAGAAATTCTAAGAGCTTTATCTGTGTCTATCGGTGAAAATCTGTGGCTGCATATCATGCGAGTTTCACTCTTCATAACCTGCCTGGTCGACCAGATGTTTCCCGACGTCGGCGAGGCGATGGTCACGACGCTGCGGCGCCTGGACGTCGAGGTCGGGTTCAATAACGCGCAGACGTGTTGCGGACAGGTTTGTTTCAACACCGGGTATCGGCCCGAAACACGCGCGATGGCCGAACACTTTCTCCAGGTCTTTGAAAACGACACGGCCGATTTCATCATTGCTCCGTCAGGATCATGCACGGCAATGGTGCGAAATTATTACCGCGAGTTATTTCACCGACCTGGAGACCAGCAGTGGCGCGACCGATTGGATCGAGTGCAGCCGCGTTTGCGTGAATTCTCAGAATTCATTGTCAACGAACTGGGCAGAGACGATGTGGGCGCACGCTTCGCTTCCCGAGTTACTTATCACGACGCCTGCCATCTGCTGCGCGAACTCGGAATTTCCGAACAGCCGCGGCGTCTGATTCGCGCCGTGCGCGACGTCGACTTTGTCGAGATGGAAGCGCCGGACACGTGCTGTGGTTTCGGCGGAACTTTTTCGGTCAAGTTCGGCGAGATCTCAAACGCGATCCTGCAAGAGAAGCTGGCGCGGATCGAAAATAGCGGAGTCGAGTATGTCGTCGCTAACGATTCGAGTTGCCTGATGCAGATCGCCGGCGGGCTGAGTCGCGCGGGCTCGACGGTGAAGACGATGCACCTGGCGGAGCTGCTGGCCAAACAGTGAATGGATCCGCTAGTGAAGGGGTTCAAGCAGCCCAGCGTAGTCAGTACCACCTGCGTAAGCGGGTGGATGGGACACTCAATCAGTGGGATGAAGGTCCACACTCTCAACGTTGAATGACTGACCCACCCGCTGACGCGGGTGGTACTGACCTCATAACGGCGACAGCGGCTTCATGGTACGAATCCGAGGCCGGCACGATCTTGGTCGGACTAATATGTCTCTTTCTAATCCCAATCTAACCGAACGTTCGCACGCCGCGCTGGAGAACTCGGTTCTGCAAGGCGCGCTCAAAGCCGCGACGACCACGTTCATCGAACGGCGGCGCGATGCGATCACTTCTGTAGCTGACTGGGAAGCTCTGCGCCAGCGCGCGCGGCAAGTCAAAGAGCACACGATCAATAATCTCGATTACTATCTCGAGCAGGTGGTTGAGAAGGTCGAAGCGCTCGGCGGCAAGGTTTTCTGGGCCCGCACCGGCGACGACGTCAGCCGTTACATCATCGAGCTGGCGCGCGCGCGCGGAGTTAAGTCGGTCGTGAAAAGCAAATCGATGGCGACTGAAGAAATCGAATTGAACCACGCGCTCGAAGCCGCGGGCGTGCGCCCGGTCGAGACGGACCTGGGCGAGTACATCATCCAGCTCGCCCACGAAAAGCCTTCGCACATCATCGTGCCGGCGATTCATAAAACGCGCAGCCAAATCTCCGATCTGTTTGAAGAAAAACTGCGCGAGGGACGTCCAAATGAAGTTGCTGAGATAACCGCGATGGCCCGTAAGAGGCTGCGCAATGAATTTCTTTCGGCTGGAATGGGAATCACCGGCGCAAACTTTCTGATTGCTGAGTCGGGCACTGTCGTGCTGGTGGAAAACGAGGGCAACATTCGACTGAGCACACAGGTGCCGAAGATTCACGTGGCAGTCGTCGGAATTGAGAAAGTCATTCCGCGCTTCGATGATCTGTCGGTTTTTCTGCGCCTGCTGCCGCGCAGCGGCACCGGTCAGAAACAAACCGCATACGTTTCGTTTCTCAACGGGCCCAGACAGCTGGAATCAGGTTTTGAGTTTCAACTGGTGCTGATGGACAACGGCCGCACGCGCATTCTGGCGGACGAGCAAATGCGCGAATCGCTCTATTGCATTCGCTGCGGCGCATGCCTGAACGTGTGTCCGGTCTATCAGAAGATTGGCGGCCAGGCATATGGATGGATTTACCCCGGACCGATCGGCGCGGTCATCTCGCCACAGTTGCAGAGCCTGGGCCAGTCCGGCGATCTGCCTTTCGCATCGAGCCTGTGCGGGGCGTGCCGCACAGCTTGCCCGGTCGATATCAATCTACCTGATCTCCTGCTGGCTCTGCGGGCTAAGGCAAAGGAATCCGGCGCCGGAGGAAAATTGAGCGAGAGCCTGGCGATGCGTAGCGTTGCCTTTGCAGCGAAGCGTCCAGGGTTATTCGAGCTGGGCGGCAAAGTGATGCGCGGCATCGCTCGCCTGATGTCCAAAGACGAGAAGATCAAGAGCGTTGGGTTTCCACCGCTGAGCGGTTGGACACGCTATCGCGATTTACCCGCGCCGCCAGGCGGTTCATTTCGCGAGCGATGGAAACGGAATCGTCATGAGTAACGGTGCGAGCTTAAATCAGAATGGCGTGCTTGATGATGTACGTCGAGCGTTGGGCCGAAGCACAACCGTGCCGCCGGTCCCGCTTGATCCCTTCATCGAGCCACTCGATAAAGCCGAGCCGGGCGAATTAATAGCGCGTTTCACTGAAGAAGCTACTGCAGTCCGCGCGATGGTCTACCTGATGTCCGACAAACTGAAGTTTGCCGGACAAATAGGCGCGCTGGTCGCCGAGATTTGCCACACCGCGGGCGCTAAGGAAGTAGCGCTCTCAGACTCTGGGCTCATCTCTGAAATGAATTTGCACGAGCAATTGACCAGGCAAGGGCTCGCAGTATTCGCACCCGAAGCTGCCTCCCTCGGGCACGAACGACTGGTTGCTCGTTTAGCTAACTGTGACCTTGGATTGACGGCGGCGGACTATGCAATCGCGGAAACGGGTACGATTGTGCTGAGCAGCGATGAACGGAACGCTTTGCTGGTGTCTCTGTTGCCGCCGGTGCATATCGCCTTAGTTCGTTCGTCACAAATCGCCGCCACTCTCGGTGAAGTAATCAGCCGGATAGGCAAAGAACGAATTAGTCGCGTCGGAACCAGCCGCTCAGTCACACTCATCACCGGGCCCAGCCGTACCAGCGATGTTGAGTTGGTCCTGAGTATCGGAGTTCACGGGCCGAAAGAGTTGCATTTGATCATTATTGATGAATGAGTCCGAAAAGAGTTGGGAATAATTCAGCGTCTGAACAGAGCGCGAAGCGCGAACGTTCAGTCTATCCCTGGGAAGTGCGGGCGAGGGCGCCCGCGCTCCCGGTGACCGAAGGAGTGATGCCGATGAAAATACTTTCGCTCATATTGATAACCGTGCTGGCCGGATCCGGCCTGCTCGCTCAACGACCGGGCGTCAACCGGAAGAATATCTATCACGACGCCTGGACCGATCTGAATAAGAACGGCCGGATGGATGTCTACGAAGACCCGAAAGCGCCGATCGAGCGCCGGGTTGAAGATTTGCTGGCGCAGATGAATTTGGACGAGAAGACTTGCCAAACCGCGACCCTGTACGGCGTCGGGCGAGGCCGGACTGGCGCTGAGCCGCCGATGAAAGACGAGCTGCCGACACCTGAATGGAAAAATCAGATATGGAAAGACGGTATCGCCAACATTGACGAGCATCTGAATGGTATCGGTCCTAACGGCAAGAGCATTTACGCCACGAACATCAAGCAGCACGTCTGGGCAATGAACGAAGTGCAACGCTTCTTTATTGAAGAGACGCGCCTGGGCATTCCGGTCGACTTCACTGAAGAGGGTTTGCGCGGGGTGGCGTTCACGACCGCGACCAGTTTTCCATCTGAGTTGGGGATGGGCCATACCTGGGACACCGGGTTAGTCCTGGAAGAAGGTCGCATCACCGGGCAGGAGGCCCGCGCGCTCGGTTACACGAATGTCTATGCGCCGACGCTCGATGTGTCGCGTGACCAACGATGGGGACGCATCGAAGATACTTACGGCGAAGATCCGTTCCTGGCATCGCGTCTGGCGGTTGAAATGGTGAAGGGCCTGCAAGAGAACCACACGGTGGCATCAACCGGAAAACACTTCGCGGTCTATAGCGTCGGCAAGGGCGCGCGCGAGGGCGAAGCTCGCACCGATCCGCAAATCTCGCCGCGTGAAATTGAGAACCTGCTGCTGCCAACTTTCAAAGCGGCGATCAAAGAAGGCGGAATGCTCGGCGTCATGAGTTCCTACAACGACTATGACGGCATTCCCGTGACCGGGAGCAAGTACTGGTTAACAGATCGACTAAGAAATGATTTCGGTTTCAAAGGTTACGTCGTTTCCGACAGCGCCGCCGTCGAATACCTCTACAGCAAACATGCAGTAGCGGCCGACATGAAAGACGCCGTGCGGCAATCGATCGAAGCCGGATTGAACGTCAAGACAAACTTCACCAAACCCAACGATTTCATTCTGCCGCTGCGTGAGTTGATGAAGGAAGGCAAGGTCTCGATGAAAACGCTGGACGATCGCGTGCGTGACGTCCTGCGAGTAAAGTTCATCCTCGGCATTTTCGATCATCCTTACGTCACCGACGCGGAAAACACGGAGCGCATCGTCAACTCTGCCGCGCATCAACAGGTCGCCCTGCGCGCCGCTCGTGAGAGCATGGTGCTGTTGAAGAACGAACGGAACATTCTGCCGTTGAGCAAAGAGATCAAATCCATTGCCGTCATCGGCCCCAACGCCGACGACGACAGCACGGCGCGCTATCGCTACGGCCCATCCGGCGTGAACGGAGTGACGGTGCTGGCAGGAATCAAGGCGAAGCTCGGCAGCAACGTCAAAGTTAACTACGCCAAAGGATGCGAGATTACCGACGCGCACTGGCCGGAGACTGAGGTCCTTCCGGAACCACTGACAAAGGAAGAACTAAGCGAAATCAGCAAAGCTATTGCGGCCGCGCGGAATTCTGATGTTGCCGTCGTCGTGTTAGGCGATTCGATGAAGACGGTGGGCGAGAGTGCATCGCGCACCAGTCTCGATTTGCCGGGTCATCAATTGGATTTGGTCCAGGCCGTTTATGCTACCGGCAAACCCGTCGTCGTCGTGCTTATTAATGGCCGGCCGATGAGCATCAACTGGATCGACAAGCATGTGCCCGGAATTATTGAAGCCTGGTTTCCCGGAGTCCAGGGCGGCACGGCGATCGCCGATGTTCTGTTCGGCGATTACAATCCGGGTGGCAAGCTGACGGTCACCTTTCCGCGGACCGTCGGACAGATTCCGTTCAATTTTCCCACCAAGCCCAAGGCCCAGTGGGAAGGTGAGAAGACTCGGGTTAACGGCGCGCTCTATTACTTTGGACACGGGCTGAGTTACACGACGTTCGCCTACAGTAATCTGAAGATCGAGGCTGCCGCTTCTAGCGCGAATGTCAGCCAACGTGGCAGTAGCCCGACCCCGGGGTCCCCAGCCGCGCAGCCCGGCTGGGGTGGGACGGTCAGGGAGGGCTCTAACATCTCGGTTAGCGTTGAAGTGAAGAACGCGGGCACGCGTGAAGGCGATGAAGTCGTGCAACTCTACACTCGCGATCTGGTAAGCAGCGTCACGACTTATGAAAAGAACCTGCGTGGTTTTGAGCGCGTCCATCTGAAATCCGGCGAGACAAAGATGGTGAGTTTTATTTTGCGGCCCGACGATCTCGCCTTGTGGAATCGCGACATGCACTTCGTCGTTGAGCCGGGCAGGTTTCGCGTGATGGTTGGCTCGGGCTCTGAAGACATTCGTTTGACTGGTGAGTTTGAGATCGTAGCGGCGCAGAACCGCTCGCGGTAGCGGGCGGGACGTTTTTGGTTTGACTCCCTTCTCCCTTTGGGAGAAGGGCTGGGGATGAGGGCGCGCAGCGTAGGGCCGAAGTTTTTTTGGTTATGGTCGTGTTTAGCCAAAACAACTATTAGCTTAGAAGGGATGGCGGTCAACCCCTCACCCCAACCCTCTCCCAAAGGAGAGGGCGCCCCAAGCCCGTTCTCACGGAGAAAACTTAACCGGAGGTTTCTGATGAATCGTTTCCTTATTATCGTCTGCCTGCTCGTTGCCTTTGCGGCAATTGCTTCTGCACAACCCGCGACGCCAACACCAACCCCGACTGATCCCTGCGCCGAAATAACAACTCGCGCGACGCGCGCTGAGACCAAACTAAAAGACTGGCCGGCGCTGGGCCGCTACTATGACGCCAATACAAAACTCGGGGCACCCGGCAAGGACGAGAATCGAGTTGTTTTCATGGGCGATTCGATCACCGATTCGTGGCAGAACCCAAAGTACGGCGGGTTCTTTCCGGGCCAACCCTACGTCGATCGCGGCATCAGTGGGCAGACCACGCCGCAGATGCTGATTCGCTTTCGGTCGGATGTGATTGCGCTGCAGCCGAGAGTCGTCTTGATTCTGGCGGGCACGAATGACCTCGCCGGCAACACCGGGCCGACAACTTTGGCAGCCATCGAAGACAATCTGACTTCCATGTTTGACCTCGCGCACGCAAATGGAATTCGCGTGGTATTTGCTTCCGTGCTCCCGATCAGCGATTACGAAAAGACCAGGGATGGGCAGCCCATCATTCGCAGTAAGCAGCGACCACCGGAACAGATCAACGAGCTCAATGAGTGGATGAAGAAGTATGCCGCGGCGCACGGCGGCATCTATCTCGACTATTTTTCGGCGATGTCTGACGACAAAAGTTTCTTGAAAGAAGAATTGAGCGAAGACGGGTTGCATCCCAACCAGAAGGGCTATGACATCATGGCGCCGCTGGCGGAAAAAGCCATCGCCGCGGCGTTGAAATCTCGACGGTAGTCCTACCAATCGCGGAGAAGAGGGGCCGGTTACTTTCTTTGAGAGATTGTGGTTTGCCACGAAAAACGATCCACGAAGAAACACGAAGTGGACTAGTTTTCTTCGTGCCGCTTCGTGTGACCTCGTGGATCGTTCTTATCCAAGCGGGAAGAAGCACGAAACCAAAATAAGGACGTTATCAGGAAATGGAAATCTCCTTGCGAGTAGATCGGTTTGCAATTAACATGTAGCCCATTCTTGCCAGGCGAGTTGAGCTAATGCAGGCCGCGCACGCAAGTTCACAACTTGCGTACAGCTATCCAGTCTGAGGAGGAGACCGATGTCAGACGAGCCAAAAAAGAAAAGCTCGAATTACGATCCCAGCCGCAGAAAATTTCTCAAGGGCGTGGGCGTGGCCGGCGCCGGCGCGGCGCTGGCCGACTCTCTGCTGACCCATGACACGAGCGCAGCCAACTCAGATATTGACGCCGCGGGCGCGCCCGTCAGCGGCAGCGTCAACATCGCGCTCAACGTTAACGGTCAAAGACGAAATGCGACGGTCGAGCCGCGCACGACGCTGCTCAACACACTGCGCAATCATCTTGAACCTGGAGTCACCGGGCCAAAGCTGGTCTGTGACATGGGCACTTGCGGCGCGTGCACGGTAATGATGGATGGCAAGCCGGTGTATTCGTGCCTGGTGCTCGCGGTCGATGCCGTCGGCAAGAAATTGACTACGGTCGAAGGTCTCGGCACTCCGGAGAACATGAACGGGGTGCAGAAGGCTTTCGTGGAATACGATGCGCTGATGTGCGGCTTTTGCACGCCCGGATTTGTGACTACGATTTCTGCTTATCTGAAAAAGAATGCTAACCCGACTCTCGCCGAAGTACGTGAAGCATGCAGAGGAAACTTTTGCAGATGTGGGACCTATCCGCGAGTCTTCGAAGCGGCGCTGGCTGCCGCGAAGGCCGGAGGTAGTTGAATTTTTCTTCGTCACGATTGAGTGATGAAATCAGTACCACAGCGTTCTTAACGGAGACAGCTAATGCCACAGCAAGCACAACCAACACCTACGCCGCCAAAGAAGAAAAAGGTGCGCGTCCCGCGCGTGGTCAACGGCGTCGAGACAACGGTTGAGATCGAAGTCGACGACATTGCCGGCCCGGGGTGGGGACCTAATGACAAGCACAGGCTGCTCACTCATCGTCTGACACGCGTCGACGGTCCGTTGAAAGCAACCGGCTCGGCGCATTACACATACGACGTGCGCCTGCCCGGAATGCTTTATGGACGAATCCTGCGCTGCCCGCACGCGCATGCCCGAATAAAGACGTTCGACTCGACTAAGGCTGCGACCATGCCGGGCGTCAAAGCGATTATTCAAGCGCGACTCACTGAGTTTCGTTTCGCCGGCTCGCCGGTCGCGGCCGTGGCAGCCACAACTCCGGAACTGGCCCAGGACGCCGCGCGCGCGATCCTGGTTGAGTACGAAGTCCTGCCGCATGTCGTGCGCGCGCAGGACGCAATCAAGCCTGAGTCGCCGGAAGTTCTGCCAAGGAACGATGCCAAGCCGAATGAAAGAAACCTGCGACTGGCTCAGAAAAACGGAGACGCGCAAAAGGTCGAGGCCGCCCTGGCCGGGTGTGACGCGATAGTCGACGCTGAATACTACACGCCCCGGATCCATCATGCTTGTCTGGAAACTCATGGAATGGTGGTTGATTATTCGGGCGGGAAGTCGGCGACCATCTACGCGACAACTCAAGGGACGTTTACGATTCCGGATGATGCGGCGAAGGAATTAGGACTTTCGACCAGCGATGTCACCGCGACTGTTCAGCACATGGGTGGCGGCTTTGGATCGAAGTTCGGCATTGGCATTGAGGGCATGCTCGCGTGCCGTCTTTCGAAAGAAGCCAGGGCTCCGGTCAAACTCATGCTCACTCGCTCTGACGAATTCCTGATGGCCGGAAATCGTTCCGGCTCGTGGCAAAAGATTAAGGCCGGCGTAAAAAGCGACGGTACGCTCGCCGCGTTGCAAGCCATGCAGTACCGGTTGGGCGGTGTGGGCCAGGGATCACAAGCGGGCCAACCTTATGCCGTTTATCGCGCCGGCGAATCTTATCGAGAGGTCTATGCGCTGCAAACCAATGAAGACTCTTCGGTCGCGATGCGTGCTCCTGGGCACCCGCAGGCGTCGTTCGCGATGGAATCGTTGCTGGATGAACTCGCCTACAAGATCGGCATGGACCCGGTGTTGTTTCGCAAGAAGAACATGCGCGACGAAGTCTATCACCGGCAATTGGATCGCGGCGCTCGCGAGATAAATTGGGCCAGACGAAATCTGAAAGCGGGCGCAGGTGCAGGGCCGCGCAAACGCGGAATGGGCTGTGGCGCGGGAACCTGGGGCGGCGGCGGCAACAATCAATGCAAAGTTGATGTCACCGTCGGACGCGATGGCTCAGTCTTAGTGGCGGTCGGCACCCAGGACCTGGGCACCGGCACACGCACTTTCACCCGCGCGATCGTCGCCGAAGAATTAGGACTACAGATGAACGACGTGGTCGAGAAGATTGGCAGCTCTAAACTGGGCGGCGCTAATTCTTCGGGAGGCTCTACCACCGCAGCGTCGTTATCTCCTTCGGTCAAAGATGCGGCGATCAAGACCCGGTTCGCGCTGGCTGAAAAACTCGCGCCGCTGCTGGGAAATGCGAAGCCGGAAGAGATCGCCTTCGCCGCCGGCAACGTTAGCGCTGGTGGAAAATCTCTCTCATGGAAACAAGCGTGCGCGTCATTGCCATCCGCCGGGATTACGGCCCACGGGGAGTGGCGACAGGACTTGCAGGGCCGCGGCGTCCATGGCGTCTGCTTCGCTGAAGTTGAAGTGGACGTCGAGACCGGCCAGGTCCGGCCGATCAAAATGGTCCAGGTGCAGGACGGCGGCCTGCCGCTCAATCGGCTGACGATGGAAAGCCAGCTTAACGGCGGCATGATTCAGTCGCTGGGCATGGCCCTTTGGGAAGGGCGAGTCATGGATCGAGACCTCGGCGTGCAGCTCAACCCTGGATTCGGTGATTACAAATTGCCGGGCGCTCTGGAGATGCCCGAATTCGTGCCGATTATCGATGACGACGACAAACGTGAAGTAGTCATCGGCATCGCCGAAGCCTGCATCATCCCGTCCCTCGGCGCTTTGGCCAACGCGGTCTTCAACGCCTGCGGCGTGCGCGTGCGCGAGCTGCCAATCACGCCCGACAAGATCCTGATGGGTCTGATGAAAGAAAGGAGGACCGCATGAAAGCTTTTGAATGGCTGAGTCCCAACACCATCACCGAAGCTGTCAACGCACTCAAATCCGCTCCCGCGCCAAAAGACATTGACGACGGCGCGCGGCCAATCGCCGGCGGTCAGGATCTCCTGACGACGATGAAGGATTACATCACGCGTCCGACCCGCGTGGTAAACCTGAAAAGCATTCGCGGACTCGATCGAATCGTGCCGGACGGCAAAGGCGGTTTGCGTATTGGCGCTCTGGTTACGCTGGCTCAACTCGCAGATCATCCGGTCGTGCGTCGCCACTTCCGCGGCCTGGCAGAGGCGGCGCATTCCATTGCCACGCCGCAGATTCGCAATCTTGGTACGGTTGGTGGCAACCTCTGCCAGCGGCCAAGATGCTGGTACTTCCGGCTGGAAGAAGTGGTCTGTTTGAAGAAGGGCGGCTCAGAATGTTATGCGGCTACGGGAGAAAATAAGTACCACGCGATCTTCGGCGGCGGTCCTTCTTATATTGTGCACCCGTCGGATTTGGCGCCGATGCTGGTGGCCCTCAGCGCCAGTGTTTCAGTCGCCGGCGCAGGCAGCAAACGAATCATTCAACTCGAAAAGTTTTTCACCCTGCCGGCCGAGGGAAACCTGCGCCGCGAGAATGTGTTGAAGAATGACCAGATCATTACCGACATTCACGTCCCCGCTTCAAGGTTTGCGGCGCACTCAACCTATCTCAAATTTAGAGAGCGCGAGTCGATGGACTTCGCGCTGGTTTCAGTCGCTGCCGCAGTCGCGTTGGGACCAAACAAGACGGTCGCCGGGGCCCGTCTGGTTCTCGGCGGCGTGGCGCCAATTCCCTGGCGCGTGCCGCAAGCTGAAAGCTTCCTGGTTGGCAAGATCATGAATGACGATGTGCTGACGAACGCGGCCAGGATCGCGCTCTCCGGCGCAGAACCGCTGGAAAAGAACGGTTACAAAATTCCTTTGGCGCAGACACTGGTGCGTCGCGCGTTGGCCAAGGCCGGTGGAGTAAACGCTTGAAGCAGAGGTGACAACTACGATGGCAAACGAAACCGTTAATCAGGAGAGCTCGGCCGAGATCACCACGAGCGTTGTGCCCCAGAGTTCTTTTTGCGGCTCGCTACGCTCAAAAAAGTTTTTTATGATCGATGAACTGCCTACAGACGCATCGCAGTATCTGGATGCCAGTAATCACTGTTGGTGCCGGATGACTCAACAGGTTATTGGTCCCGACGGGGCCATGGTTCACCCGGAGTCCTGCGTGATCGGCAGAGACTGCTACAGTTCGGCGTTTGAGGCTGGAGCGTTGTAGACTAGGCCAGATGAAGTCAGTACCACCTGCGTCAGCGGGTGGACCAAAACACTCAACGGGTTGGCCGTTGGACTCACGCGCTTACGCAGGTGATACTGACCTCACGCCTCGACAAACCAAAGCTTGTCGGACACTCAGGAGGTACCGAAGATGAAAAGATTGTGGATGATCATGCTGGTTGGAATTGTCGGTTTGGCCGCGGTGGCGTTCAGTTCGCAGGCCGAAAACACGAGCGTTAAGGGCGATTATGTCGAAGTTCGGACGGCCAGCGTCTTTGCCGGAGCCTGCCACTACAACGGCGAGGTAACCACGACGGGCCGCGATGCGCTGATGGCCTGGAGCGTCACGTCGGGCAAATGGAACGGAGTCGATCTTACTGGGACGCGCGCGATCGCCGTTGTCAGCGCGGATGACAATCTTTCCAATGCTCAAGCTGGGCGCCGCGCTGAGCTCATTATGGACAAGTCCGCCAGCCACGAACAGACAGTCGCAATGCTCGAAGCGATCAAGAGCAGATATGCCGAGGCGCTGGGCCAGATCGTTTCAGTGCGCACTGCGCCCATCACGTTCAAGCACGAAGGAAAAACTTACCAGATAGATTCGGCTGAAGCTGCGATTAACGTCGAGGCGATGCCCAACGATCTCTGTTGCCGCATGCCAAACCTGGTCTGGTACTCGCCGCTGGTTTCCCTGGATCAACGTAAAGTCGGCTACACGATCAAAGCGCTGTACACCGGCCACACCGTCGCCGATAACTGGGAACGAGCTGGAGAGAACAGCGCCTTCTACGGGAATTTCGCATTCTAAGATACAACCCTCCATCATAAGCCCGACCGTTAGGGAGGCCTCGTATGGAGTCCTTTCACTTCTATTGGCGTTCGGATCAAGCTGCCGACTCTTAATGCCGATGCGCCCTCCCTTACGGTCGGGCTTCTGACACACCCTTGGACAAACACGACGAAATCGAAGAGAAACTCGAGCGGCTGGCTCGCCTGATTGCCAACGAAGGACTCGCTGGCGTGCTCATCAACACGCAGCCGAACTTTGCCTGGCTGTCCGCCGGCGGGAGCAATGGCATTGACTCAAGTCGCGAGGCCGGCGCGGGCACCTTGCTCGTGCGGCGCGATGGACGAAGATTTATCCTCGCGAACAAAATCGAGCTAACGCGCCTGATGAACGAACAACTGAATGGACAGGGATACGAACCAATCGATTTTGCCTGGGAAGAAGAGAGGGCTAATCCGTCCCTGGTGGCAGATGTCGCGCGCGCGCTGGTAGATAAGGAATTGCCGTTGGGCTCTGATTTGCCTTTCGGATCGTCGGTTCGCGTCCTGGACACTGCAATCGCGCGCGCGCGATACAGACTCACGGCCGCCGAAATCGATCGTTTCAGATTACTGGGTCAAGAGGCCGGCGAAGCAATCGGACGTATGGCGCGATCCCTCGTGCCGGGTTTATCAGAACGCGAAGTGGCCCGCCGCGCGAAGGATTCTCTCGCGGCCATCGGCGCTGATTCAGTCGTGACGCTGGTTGCCGCGGATGAGCGGCTGCGACTCTTTCGCCATCCGGTCCCAACTGATCTCTGCTGGAACAAAACCGCGATGATCGTTGTGTGCGCGCGGCGCGGTGGCTTGATCGCTTCGCTCACGCGAATCGTTTGCGCCGGAGCCGTTCCTGACGATCTCCGCAACCGCACGCGTGCGATTGGGGTAGTGAATGCCAGCCTGCTGGCCGCTACCAAACCTGGCGCGTCCGGAGCTGAGCTTTATGAAACCGCCGCGCGGGCGTACGACGATGCGGGATTCCGCGGTGAAGAACATCTCCATCACCAGGGCGGAGCGGCGGGCTATCGCACGCGCGATTGGGTAGCGCATCCAGCCTGCACCGAGCGAGTGCAAGACGGTCAGGCCTTCGCGTGGAATCCATCGATCACTGGATCAAAGATCGAAGAGACATGCATCGCGACCAGCGAGGGGATCGAAATAATTACGACGACTCCAGGGTGGCCTGCAATCCTCCTCAAGGCAGCCGGTGATGCCGAGTATCTCCTGCCCGATGTATTATCGCTGTGATCGGGGGGTTGGTCGGACCACGTCACGCCCTTCTTCTCCAAATCGCTGACTAAAATAATTTCCCTGATCGTGAGAAAATGTCTTGACAGCATCAGCCTCCGGGGATATTGTTCGCACTTCAAACAATACCGGAAAACCGCCGGGGACCGATGCGAAAGATCAATACCAGAGATTTTCACGTTGCCACGCGCACCACCTCGCGCGACATTAACCGTCACATCGCTCTCAATCTCATTCGTGAACATCAACCGATTTCCCGTGCCGATCTGGCGCGTCGCATGAACATGACTCGCGGAGCGGTGAGCGTGCTGGTGCAGGAATTGATCGCCCAGGTTCTGATCTACGAAGGCGCCACCGGCGAAGCCGCCCGGGGACGCAAGCCTACTTTCCTGCACATCAGGACCCACGATCGCCTGGTCGTGGCGGTCGATGTTCGTTTCACCCGAACCTATCTGATGCTATGCGACTTTTCCGGAAGACAACTCGCGATTGAAACCTACGACACGGTTTTCTCGATCCCGGAATTCGTCAAAGACCTGGCCGCCCGTGTTCGTAAGCTATTGAAACGGCAGGGCCTGGGGTTTACCTGCGAGGGCATCGGGCTGGTCGTGCCGGGCATGGTCGATCAGCGCACCGGAAAGATTCTAAACGCGCCGGCGCTGGGTTGGCGCGACGTGGACATTCGGACCAAGCTGGCGGGGGCGACCGGACTGCCAGTGCACATCGAGAATTCAGGACGCGCATCTGCGCTCGCCCAATTATGGTCAGAAGCTGCGGAGACTACTGGCGGTCATAATTTTGTTTACATCAGTGTCTCGGATGGCGTCGGCGTAGGCGTCGTGGTAAACGGTGAATTGCTTCGCGGTCGCGATCACATCGCGGGCGAGTTCGGGCATATGCCAATCAGCATGGACGGCCCTCCGTGCATGTGCGGTGCAAATGGTTGCTGGGAAGCCTACACCTCGAATCTTGCTACCCTATCTCGTTATTTTGGCTGGAATTTGTCCAAACATAGTCCAAAACACCTGAAGGTCGCAGAGAGAAGTACTTTCACCGTGCTCGACCTGGTCACGCGCGCGCGCAGCAAAGACTCCAAGGCACTCGACGCGCTGCTGGCCACCGGCCGTTTCCTGGGACTGGGCATCGCCACCATCATCAATGTCGTCAACCCCGATTGCATTTATCTGACGGGAGAGATCATCACCGCGTGGGATTTGATTGAAGACACCGTGCGGCAGGCAATCACCGAGCGTGCTTTGACCGAAGCCGCCACGCGCACGCCGTTGCGAGTAACTTCAACGCAGGAATATCCACGTTTGCGCGGCGCCGCAGCGCTGATCGCCGCACCAACCTTTGCGGCGCCAAGAGTCGCCTAGCGTTGAACTGAAATCCGCTGTGGCTGGACAGAGGCAAGGGGGCGCACAGCTTTTAGGGAAGCAACCGGATCGCCCCATTGAGCGATGGCCAGGTTGTTTTGCGAGTTTCGAATTTCTCTTTGGAGGTCAGCTGACATGTTAACCGTAAGAAGCTTTGGTTTATTGAAAATTCAGTTTGGTGTTGTCGCACTGCTGCTCGCGATTTCACTGACGGCCGTCGCGCAAGTCACCACCGCCACGATCGTCGGCACGGTCACGGACCCAGGCGGTTCAATAGTGCCCGGCGCCCAGGTCACTGCGAAAAATGTCGATACCGGTCTTACTCGCACCGTACTTTCCAGTGATGCCGGAACTTACCGAATCGAATTTCTGCCGGTAGGCAAGTACACGATTGATGTCAGTTATACGGGCTTCAAGAGGGCCCAACTCAGCGACATCGTCCTGCAGGTCAATGACACCTCCCGGGTGGATATCGCCCTGACGGTTGGGCAGGTCAACGAGACGGTGACCATCTCAGATACCTCGACGCTCGCGGTCAACACCAGCACCTCCGAAATCGGCCGGACGATCCAGTCCGCCGAGATCACCAGCCTGCCGCTGGTTGAGCGCAACGTTTACACGCTGCTCGATCTCACGCCCGGCGTGCAGTCTAACAACAACGGGGTAGCCACTGCGTCGACCGGCACAAGTACCTTCATCCTTGGTTATCCGGAACAGCGAACACTGATCAACGGCGGCACCGACGGCGGCACCGGCTCAGTGAACTACTATCTGGACGGCGGCATAAACATGACCAACCTGCGCAACACCGGTAACATTTTGCCCAACCCGGATGCCATCCAGGAATTCCGGGTTCAGACCAACAGCTATAACGCGGAATATGGCCGGTATGCCAGCGGCATCATCAACGTGCTCACCAAGTCCGGCGCCAACCAGTTTCATGGCTCGGCCTTTGAGTACCTGCGCAACACTGTGTTCAATGCCAATGACTGGGGCTCGACGCTGGCCAGGGCGCCTTTTCATCGCAACCAGTTTGGCGGCACTATCGGCGGCCCGATCAAACACGACAAGGCCTTTTTCTTCGTCTCTTACTCGGGACTGCGCCAGGCAACGAGCACCTTCCTGAGCGGGGCCCGCGTTCCCACCGCCCTGGAGCGCGCCGGCAACTTCACGGCTTCAGCGACCAAGCCGACCGACCCGGCCACTAACGCAGCTTTCGTCTGCAACGGCGTCACGAACGTAATCTGTCCCAACCGTATCGATCCGGTGGCCAGAAAAATCATCGATAACTACATCCCTCTTTCCAACGTTACCCTCAGCACTGGCAACGCAGGATGGCAAGGCAATATCCCCACCCCCTATAACTTCAACGAGTATCTGGGAAAGGTGGACTACCAGCTCAACGAGGCGCATCGTTTGAGCGTAAGTTACTTTAATACCGGAGGTACCAGCACTACGAAGGGGGGCAGCCCCAACGTGCCGTGGAGCCTCCAGAATTCCACGTGGCGGCAGCACAGCGTCAACGCCAGCGACGTTTGGATCATCAGCGCAGCCAAGATCAATCAGGTCTGGTTGACTTTCTCGCGGAATTTTGGCGGACGCATAAACACTCCCGCGACCTCGCTTACCGATCTGGGTTCATCATTTTTTATTCAGGGGACGCCGAACTTGCCGCAGATCACCGTGACGGGATACTTCACCTTAGGACAACAAATCGGCGGCCCGATAGCCGGCACTAACTTTTACTCCGCACGCGACGTTTTCAGTTGGATCAAGGGCAACCACTCGCTCAAGTTGGGGGGAGAGATCTCGCTCAACAAGGACATCCAGCAGACACTGCTTAACAACTACGGGGTTTTCACCTTCAATGCAGGTGCAACAGCGAGAATCGCTGCCCCACCTGTGACAGCTGCGGCGGGTAACGCGCTGGCCGATTTCCTGATCGGCATTCCGAGCGCGGTCTCGCAAGACGCGCCTGTAACGGGCTATACCAATAGCTGGTACACGGCACTCTTCGTGCAGGATGATTTCAAAGTTCATCCACGGCTGACCCTCAATCTTGGTCTGCGCTGGGATGTTCAAACGGCACCGACCGACCCCCAAAACCGGGTCGTCAATTATGTTCCCGGCCAGAAGTCCGTGGTTATTCCGACTGCGCCTGTGGGGGCGTTGTTCTTCGGCGATCCCGGTGTGGAACGTGGCGGCATTCCGACCAGCTTCACTCATTTTTCGCCCCGCATCGGCTTCGCGTGGGACGTGGCCGGCAACGGGAAGACCTCGATCCGTGGTGCGTTTGGAATGTTTTACGGCAGCATCTCAGGCAACGAGTGGAACACAATGACCAACTTCCAGCCCTTTTCCACCCGGTTGACCTTTACTAATATCAACCAAAAGACAAATGCGGCAGGCGTCCCGCTGGGAGCTTCACTCAGCAATCCCTA
>Ga0137403_10000496_pt1 | contig 50858 bp, 48 predicted proteins | sample CZOMad2_1_16fung_FD_122057 | JGI IMG/M metagenome (GOLD analysis project Ga0137403, IMG submission 122057) | Vadose zone soil fungal communities from Angelo Coast Range Reserve, California, USA - CZOMad2_1_16fungal (Hybrid Assembly) | ecosystem: Environmental > Terrestrial > Soil > Vadose zone... | reverse complement strand
GCACGGCCGCCCGCAGCCGCGCCTCGGGGCCGTCCGCCGACGCCACCGCGCGCCCCACGCCGGCGAGGAGATCGTCGAGCGTGCGGTCGAGGATCGCGAAGAGGATCTCCTGCTTGGACGCGAAGTGATAGTAGAGGCTCGCCGCCTCCATGCGGAGCCCGCGCGCGAGCGTGCGCATCGAGCTGCCGTGGTAGCCGCGCTCGCGGAAGAGGGCGACCGCCGCGCGCAGGATTCGCTCGGCGGCGGTGGCGCGCTCGTGCGTCGCGACGATCGTGGCGGCCATGCCTATCTAACGTTCGTTATGTAACCGGCGCGCCCCGTCCTGTCAAGCGGCCGCGTGGTAGCATCCCCGGCGGAAGGAGGCCCGCCGATCGCCGACTTTCTCCACGCCAGCGTCACGGGGCTCGTCCAGGTCTTCGCGTGGCCGACGTTCGGGCTGATGCTGGTCGGCATGGTCCTCGGATTCGTCGTGGGTCTCCTGCCCGGGCTCGGGGGCCCGACGACGCTCGCCCTCATGCTGCCGTTCGTCTTCAAGATGACGCCGGTCGAGGCGTTCGCCTTCCTGCTGGGGATGCTGGCGGTCACCGCCACCACCGGCGACATCACGTCCATCCTGTTCGGGATTCCCGGCGAGCCGACCACCGCCGCCACCATCGTGGACGGCCACGCCATGGCGAAGAACGGCGAGGCCGGGCGGGCCCTCGGGGCGGCGATGATGAGCTCGCTGGTCGGCGCCGTGTTCGGCGCGCTCGTCCTCGGGCTGGCGATTCCCATCGTGCGCCCGCTCGTGCTCACCCTCGGCTCGCCCGAGTTCTTCATGCTGGCCCTGCTCGGCATCACGTTCGTCGCCTCGCTGAGCGGCGAAGCGCCCGTGAAGGGCTTGCTGGCCGGCAGCCTCGGCCTGTGGCTGGCCACGATCGGCCTCGATCCGGTCACCGGTATCCAGCGCTACACCTTCGGCCAGCTCTTCCTCTGGGACGGCGTCGGGCTCGTCCCGGTCACCATCGGCTTCTACGCCATTCCCGAGCTGATCGAGATGGCGGTCGCGGGATCGAGCATCGCGAAGCTCGACGTGGGCCGGGTCGGCGGCGTGTGGGAAGGGGTGCGCGACACCTTCCGGCACTGGCTGCTCGTGATTCGATGCAGCGCGCTCGGCACGTTCGTCTCGATCATCCCGGGGCTGGGCGCGGCGACGACCCAGTGGCTCGCGTACGCGCACGCCGTCCAGAGCTCCGCGGGTCGCGAACGGTTCGGCAAGGGTGCCGTGGAGGGCGTGCTCGGTCCCGGCGCGGCCAACAATTCGTCGCTCGGTGGCAGCCTGGTCACCACGGTAGCCTTCGGCGTACCGGCCAGCGTGGCCACCGCGATTCTCATGGGCGCCTTCTTCGTCCAGGGGCTGGTGCCCGGGCCGGCCATGCTGATGCCGGCGCCGAAGGGGCATCTGGCCGTGACGCTGGCGATGGTGTGGACCATCGTCATCTCCAACATCATCACCGTTGCGATTTGTCTGGTCTTCATGGGCCCGCTGGCCCGGATCACGCAGATCCGCGGCACGCTGATCGTGCCGTTCATCATGATCCTGGTCTACGTCGGCGCCTTCGCCGAGAAGAACGTCTTCGAAGATCTCGGCGTCGTGCTGGCGTTCGGCGCGCTCGGTTGGGTGATGGCGAAGCTCGACTGGCCGCGGCCTCCCCTGCTCCTCGGTCTGGTCCTCGGCCCGCTGGCCGAAAACCGCCTCTTTCTCTCCACCGACAACTACGGCGCGGCCTGGCTCCTCCGCCCGGGCGTGCTGATCATCTTCGGCGTCATGGCGATCGGCCTGGTCGTTCCGATCGTGAGACAGCGTCGGGGTCGACGCGCGTCACGCGGGCCGGATGCGCCACCGGCGCCCGCGGCCGGTCGGCGGCTCGACGGCGCCACCGCGTTCAATCTGGGTCTGGTGATCCTGTTCGCCGCGGCGCTCTGGCTCAGCCGTCGCTTCGACGTGCGCGCCGGGCTCTTCCCGTGGACCATCACCACGGCCGCGCTGATTCTCGCGATCGTCCATCTCGCGACCGAGCTCTCCGGCCGGCGGCGCGACGCGCGCGGCGACCGGGACGAAGCCGCCGCCCCGCCGGGCGAGACGACGCGCCGCACCGCCGCGATCTGCGGCTGGGTCCTCGGGATGTACGTCGCGATCTGGCTCCTCGGCTTCTCGCTGGCCACGCTCCTCACGACCGTCCTCTATCTGAGGACCGCCCGCGAGCGCTGGCCGATCAGCATCGTCCTGAGCCTCGCCGGGTTCGGATTCGTCTATGGGCTCTTCGAGAAGGGCCTGGGCGTGCCGTTCCCGCCCGGCCGACTGTTCGTCTGGCTGGGCTACGGCGGCTAGACCGGGCGCCGTCTCGAGGATCTGGATCACAACTGGTGGGAGATCCAGCACTACCTCAAGGAGCTGGAGGTGCGGACCTCACAGTGAGGCGGATTTGAGCCAGTCCATCAGGATGGCGCGCTCGTGCTCTCGCTGAACCAGGGCCGTCACCTTTTCGTCTCGACGAGCCATCCGCCAGGCTGACCGGCCATAGTTCCGCAGAAGGTCTCGCCAGCGTACGGGATAGTAGAGATAGAGCCATCGGGGATCCCGGCACGCCGGGTACATGCGACCCAGAGATTTTTTCGCCGGGAACACGGTCTTCACCGCCAGCGACGCCTTCCCGCGAATCCGGCTCGATCCCCACATCTGCGCGAACCGCGCCGACACGGAAATGGCGGCGGTCTGACCCAGGATCTCCGCCCGGGCCAACGCGACGAGCCGCGGCTCCAGACCACTCGGCTCGACGCCGGCCAGCGCCTGCGCCGGGACGGCCGCTCCCAGGAGCTCCTTGGCGAGATGGAGCATGAGGTAGACGTACTTCTCCACCCCCCAGCGGCGGGCGCGCCGCTGAACCTGCTCCCAGTCGATCGCGTTCCCGCAATGCCGGATCGTCTCCAGGATGTCCCAGCAGCCTCTCAGCCCGAGTGCGAGCCGGTGATGGAAAGCCGTGTGCAGGCACAGGTGCAGGAGCAGGTCTTCCGGGGACAGGGCCAGCACGTCGACGCCGGCGACCGTGGCCGGTCGGGCGCGCCCCCAGAGCCCCTCGACGTCGATCGCGAACGGCTCCGTCGGGCTCTCGATGGTCCAGTGAATCTCGATCGGAGGTCCGCCCGCCTTGGTCAACGGGTGCAGATGCTGGCACGTCGAGTAGTCCTCGTCCCGGTGAGGCTGCCGCCGCTGGGCATAGCCCATCGCGAAGAGCTTCGCCTCGACTCTCGCGAGGTCACGTTTCCTGACGAGCAGGTCGACGTCGGTCATCGGCCGGAGGGCAATGTCACCGTAGACGATCTCCGCCAGATATGCGCCCTTGAGTACGATGACGTCGATGCCCTCACGACGGAGGGCGCCGAGCACCTCGGCGAGCTCGCGGTAGAGTCGCAAGCTCTTCACGGCGCTCCCGATCGCTAGCTCGCGCAACCGCCGGGCGACGCGCGGCGGAACGTCGGCGCGGCGGCCCGGCGCCTGGACACGGCGGTAGAGCAGCGGCGTGATGCCCTGGCGGGCCGATTCCTGAACCGCGTCGTCCCACTCGCGGTCCGACAATGGGGCGCGCCGGTCGCCGGTCCCCACGCCAAGGCAGTGGAGCAGCACCTCGCCCGCCGGTTCTCGATCCATTCGCATGCTCCGGAGCCCCGACACCGCGTCAGCGGTACTGTCGAGCCTGGGTTTCATACAAGCGGCCATATCGGCCGCCCTCGCGCACCAGCTGGTCGTGAGTGCCGCTTTCGACGATTCGCCCGTCGCCGAGCACGTAAATGCGGTCGGCCATCTTGACCGTCGAGAGTCGATGGCTGATGAGGATGGTGGTGCGGCCTTCGGCCAGCCGTCGAAATCGCTCGAACACCTCGTATTCGGCCTTCGCATCGAGCGCGCTGGTCGGCTCGTCGAGCACGACGATCTGCGCGTCGCGCATGAACGCACGCGCCAACGCCACCTTCTGCCATTCGCCGGTGCTGAGCTCTTCACCGTCCTCGAGCCACTTGCCCAGTACGGTGTCGTAGCCGTGCTTCAATCCCTTGATGACCTCGTCGGCGCCCGAGCGGCGCGCCGCCGCGACGATCCGATCGTGATCGGTGGCCGCCTCGACGTTGCCGAACCAGATGTTCTCTTTGGCCGTCACCTGGTACTGGGCATAGTCCTGGAAGATGACCCCGATCTCGCGTCGCAGCGCGGCGGTCGCAAAATCTCGGACGTCGACGCCGTCGACGGTGATCGTCCCCCCCGTCGGGTCGTACAGACGGCACAAGAGCTTGATCAAGGTCGTCTTCCCCGAGCCGTTCTCGCCCACCAGCGCCACGCTCTCGCCCGGACGAATCGTCAGCGAGACGTCCTGCAGCACCTTCCGGGTGCCGGTCGGATAGTGGAAGCTGACGTGGTCGAACACGATGCCGGCGCGCATGGGCCGGGGAACGGCCTTGGGCGCCGGCGGCTCGAGGACCTTGCGATCGAGGTCGAGGAACTCGTAGACGCTGCGGAGGAACAGGTGGTCCTCGTAGAGACCGGCGAGACCGGTCAGCATCTCCCGGAGAAAGTCCTGGCCGCGCTGAAACGCCTGGTAGTACATCACGAGGTCGCCGATGGTGATCGCGCCCTGCACCGCCCGGTAGGCGATGAACGCGTAGGCTCCGAAGACCGCGAGGATCAGGCTCGATTGGCCCGCCAGGTCGGCGGCGGAGCGTTTGGTCGAGAGCCTGAGTCGTTCACGGCGCAAGTGGGTGCGCGTGTCACGGAACCGGCGCCTGAACAGGGGCCCCAGATCGAAGAGCCGGACCTCCTTGGCGTGGACGATCCCCGTGAGCAGCCAGTGGAAGTACCAGGCCCGGCGCTCCGTCGTCGTGTGCTGACGCTGCCAGCGATAGCTCAGGCCGGCGTATCGGGCGCGCAGAATGACTCCGGGAACGGCCGCCAGGAACAAAATGACCGCGACGCCCCAATGGAACGAGAAGAGTAACCCGGCCATCACCAGGAGGGCGATGCCGCTCTGCGCGACCTGGATCAGGCCGTTGAGGATGTGGGTCGGCCGAAACGACGCTTCCTGGAGCGCGCGCTGCAGCGTGTCGTGGTACTGCGAGTTCTCGTAATGCTCCAGGTCTACTTCGACGGCCTTGGCGTGGAGAATGTCGTGCATGTGGTCGGTGACCGCCTGGGCCTGCCCCTCGCTGACGAACCCCGCGAGCGACCGGCACACGGCGCTCACCAGGGCCACCGCGCCGGCCAGACCGACGAGCACCGCCACCGGTCCGAAGGCGACGCCCTTGTCGGGAATCGCCACGGCCACCGCATCGACCACGAGCTTGATGAGATAGAGCGTCAGCAGCGGGAGCACGGCCTGAACGACCAGGAGCGCCAGGCTGGCCACCGTCCAGCCTGGTCCGCTTTGCCAAACGAGCCGCAACGTCCGGCGCAATTGGGCGATCACGCGAGCACGCAGGAGTCTCATAGCGTTCTCGGCTGCCGGGGCGTGGCGTTCCAAAGCGAGGGCTCGCTCACGATCGACGCACTCGGCTGTTCCGAAGCTCTCAGCGCGGCCCCGGCGCGGGATCGACGCCGGCGGTCTTCAAAGCGAGCGCGTCGTCGGAGCCGCGCTCTCGCGCCAGGTCGTCCTCGACGAGGCGCGCCACGTCGCCGAGCGCCCGGAGCTGCCGAGGCCTGACCAGTCGGTGGACGCTCACGCTGTTCGCGAGCGTCGCGCACTGCTGGAAGTGCGAGGCCGCGGCATCACCGACCTGGAGCAAGCGATCGCCGAATCGAAAGCCATACCAGTGGGGCATGAGTGCGATCAACGCCTCGTGAGGCGGTAGCCGCTCGATCGTCGGGCCCGGACCTTCGCCGAGCAGGTAGATGCGTCGCAGCGGGAGGCGTTGGTGGGAAAATCCCTGGACCACCCGGCGGGCTCGCTTGTCGAACTCCGGGTGAAGCTGTGGGAGTGCCTCGGGAGCTTCTCCCAGCGACGCCACCGCTTCCGGCCAGAGCTTGAGCTGGGGAAACCCGGGAAACACGGTGGAACACTCCGGGCTCACCGCGATCGCGGTCAAATCGTCCGCCACGAGGGCGCATCCCCGGGCGTGGAGGGCCGCGGCCAGAGTGGACTTGCCCCACCCCGACCCTCCCGTGAACGCGACGGCGCCGCCCGCGCTCTCCACCGCGCTCGCATGCAAGACGAACCGCCCGCGCTGATGCAGCAAGAGAGCGAACGCCGGCCCCAGGATGGACAGGCGAAGCACCCGCTCGTCGGCGCCGGGGACGGGTTCGACGATGATCTCGCGTCCGCGCCGAACCAGGCACGTCCCTACGTTCGCCAGGGAACGGCACGCCTCGTCTGCCGTCGCCCAGAAGCCGTCTCCCCGGGTGTCCAGCTCCAGGGGCCTTCGATCCACCTTCCCGAGGCGCAGAACTACATCCGGCGCTGCCGCGCCGACGTCAAGCTCCGGCAGGGGCAGCTCGGACTCGATGCCCAAACCATACGCGACATACGAATACACCCCTCTCATCTCGCCCCTATCGGCGCAACCCCGCTCGAGTCCAGGCGACGTCCTCAGCTGACGTTCGTGATCGGCGCGCCCTGGAACAGGAACCCGTCGGACAGCCCAAGAGTCTTGTTCTGCTCCGCCGTGATCTCTTCCACGGTGCCGTGCACGATCAGCTCGGGCGTGACGTAGACCTTCTTCTCGCTCTTCTGAGTCGGCATGCCTCGTGATCCTCCATTGTGTCGATCTCGAACGTTAACGTGTTCCTCACTTCCCGCGACGGCCCCGAAGAGGCCGGCGTTACGCGCGCCTGCTTCCTTCCCACCTCCTTGACGGTTCGCGGTGCTCAGGCGGCCAGGCCTGTCCGCCGGAGCCAGAGGGCCAGGGTGACTGCGCTGAAGACGGTGAGCGCAGCATCCTCGGCCATCGGCTGGGACGCGTAGCGGTGATACGCGTCACGTAGGGCGGCGACATCGACATAGTCCTCGATCACCCGCGGATCGTTCAAGATCACGTCGTCCAGAAGATCGCGATCGTGGTCCCACAGCCGACGCTTGAAGTTCGGGCTGAGGTCGGCCTTGCCGACCCGCCAGCGGACTCCGTCGGGAACAATCTGGTCCATCGCGCGGCGCATGACCACCCGGGTCCACCCCTGGTGAAGCTTCTGCTCGGGGGGCAGCGCCAGGCAGAACTCCATCAGCCGACGATCGAAGAAGGGGTAGCGCGGCTCGAGCGAGAACGCTGCCGCGGCCTTGTCGCCGACCTCCAGCGCGTAGGGAAGCAACGGCGACGTGAGGCCACGCCAGTGGCTCTCCCGTGCCGTGCGCGCCGCCGTGTGCCCATTCCTTCGAAAGCCGTCAACGCGTTCGGTGAGGCCGACGCGCCGGGCGAAGACGGGATTGATGGCGGTGTTGCGTCCCCACGATGGGCCGGTGCGCCCGCGCACCGCGCGCCAGACCCGCCGCAGAGGCTCGGGCACCAGAGGCTCGAGACCGAACTGCCAGAGGATTCTCCGCGGCGAGGCATGGTGGCGGCTGGAGAGCGCCATGACCTCTCGGCCCAAGGTCCTCACCTTACCGGCCCCAGCCAGCTCGCTCAGATAGTCCAGCCCGTGGGAAACCGTGGTGTCACCGTCGACGCCATCGAGCAGGGCGCGGACACTCTGTTGATGCGCCGCGCGGTAGAGCGCCCAGTGCATGTACAGGTTCGGGGCGAGGCACGCCTCGTCCTCGTGCCAGAAGACCCGGTCCAGATCGATCAAGGGGCTCAGGCGGTCAGCGTGGACATAGTGAGGCGTGAGCCCGCTCATGGCCAGGACGGCCTCCATGAAGGAGCGCTCGTCGATCCTCGGAAGATCCGCCTCTGGCAATCCCGGAAAGATCGCCGAGAAGGTGTGCAACTGACGTCCGTCCTCTGCGAGCACCCGCCGCGCCGTGCCCACGATGGAAGACGAGTCCAGCCCGCCGCTCAGCAAGCTCCCCACCGGGAAGGCGCTGCGCAGCCGGCAACGGACCGCTTCGGTGAAGCGCTCGCGGAACGCCTCAGCGTACTCGTCGTCGCATCGCAGCCGGATTTCGCGGGACGGGTCCAGCCAACAATAGGGCTGTACTCGCGATTCCCGGCCGCGCACCGTCATGCTGTGGCCGGCCGGAAGGCGGAAGACGTCTCGATAGAAGGTGCTCGTCCGGTCTTCGAGGATCCCGGCAAGGTAGTCCGCGACCCTCACCGTGTTGAGGCGGCGAGGAACTTCCCGCGTACTGAGGAGCGCCTTGATCTCGGAAGCGAAGAGCAGGGCCCGGGCCGACTGGTAATAGTAGAACGGCTTGACGCCGCAATGATCCCGCGCGCAAAAGAGCGTCTGCCGGCGCTCGTCCCAGATGGCGAAGGCAAAGTCGCCGAGGAGTCTCTTCGGGGAGTCTTCGCCCCACTGCTCGTAGGCGCGAAGGATCAGCTCGCTGTCGGGGATCTCGCCGTGCGACCAGTGGGCGAGGCCGAGCGCGGTGATGAGCTCGTCGCGGTTGTCGATCCTGGCGTCGGCGGTGATGACCAGGTCGCCGCTCTTGCTCGTCAGGGGCAGCTGTTCGTGGAGGGATTCCGGGGTCGTCCAGAGCATCCGGTGTCCCAGGCCCACCGGCCCGTTGTTCCAGACGCCGGCGGCGTCCGGGCCTCGGTGAGCGAGGCTGGCGGTCATCCGCTCCAGATCGGCGCGGTCGACGGGCTGGCCGTCCCTGCCATAGAAGCCGACGATGGCGCTCATCGCGCCTGCGCATTCAGCACGAGCAGCGACGTGTAGCGCTCGAGCTCTGACTTCGATCCGCCCGTCACGATTCTGCCGTCGGTCTCCATCCACGCGTGGGCCTGGACCTCTCCTCGGTCGCCCTTGGCGACGCCAAGACGAAGACAAGCCGGAAGGCCCCGGCGCACGAGCAGCAGTTGCGCGGCCAAGGCCTGGGGCAGACAGGGTCTGGTCCCGAGCACATATTGGCTCGTCACGCTCACGGCCCAGGCGATCCGGTCCGGGGCGAAGGGACGGTCGGTGGGCAACCCGATGAACGCCCGCGGGGCGCCATCGAGAAGGCGCCACAGCGTTCTGAACGGGAGCATCCGCAGTCCAAGCCTGATCGCCCAGAGAAAAAGCGCCGCCTCGACCAGCAAGCGCCGGTCGGCAGCAGGAAGCGCCAGGAATCTACGCAGCCGTCTCATCGTCGACCTTGATGAGCTCCTTGCCCGCCAAGTCTCGAAGCAGCACGAGCAAGTCGCGCTCGCAGAGGTTCGGGTCGATATCGAATTCGCGCAGGATCGCATCCCGGATTTCCGACACGTTCCTTGGCTCCTGGATGAGATTCCAGACCCGCGCCCCGACTTCATTCAAGCCGTAGTACACCCCGGCCTTGAGATCGAGGACGACCGCCTCTTCGGCCAAGCTGCAGGAGACCTGATTCTTGGCCGCGACAACCGTGGAACGCTCCGAGAGCAATCTCTCCATACTCGAAACTCCTCCGTCGACGAGAGCGCCGGCAATGAGCTTCACCCTGATTCCGACAATTCAATCAAAGGGCTACGATTCAACCGTCGCATCCGGCTTCCAAAATCGCCATGGAAGTACGCAACTCGCGTGCCACGCGAGGATGATGCTGGATTGGCCTGTTCGTGAGTTTGCGGAAGGGCGACAGAGGAAATCTCCTGTCAAGAAACTGCAAGGTCTTTCATCCCTGTGGCACGTGCTTCCCGTTCCGATTTCGCTTCCGGAAAGCGGTCGAACACCCGGTCGGCGATCTTGGCGAACAGCTTCGCGATGAACGGTGATCGCGCCGATAGCGAGCCCGGTGGAGCATGGTGATACGCTGCGCTGCATCTTCGAATGAGCGACGCTGGCGCGGCTCGTCTGGTGGTGCACGCCGATCGACGGCTGGCGGAACGGATCCGCGACCTGGCCGGTCAGCGGATGGTCTTCTTCGCCGGACTCCCGGGCACGGGCAAGAGTCTCCTGGTTCACCAGCTCGTGCACCTCGCCGGCACCGCCGGGCGGACCGTTCACCTTCTTCAGTGGGATCTGGCGCGGCCGGTCTTCGAGGCCGGCCCGGCCGCTCGGCGCTATCCGCTCGCCGACGGCGTCACCCATGCGGTCATTCGGAGAGCGGCAGGGCTCTGGGTGCGCGCAGCCCTCGTCCAGTGGAGCACGCGTCATCGGTCGCCCGAGCACCTCCTCGTCGGCGAGACCCCCTTCATCGGCCACCGGTTCGTCGACCTGGCTCGTCGCCTCGACGACGACACCGAGGCTCTCCTGATCGCGCCGTCGTGCCGGTTCATGATCGCGGTGCCCTCGCGTGAGGTCCGTCGCTTCCTCGAGGCCCAGCGCGAGCGCCGAGCCGTCCAGCCGCTTCATCCGCGCGAGCGCGAGGACGCGCCGCCGCACGTGCTCCGCGACCTCTGGCGCGATCTCGCCGAGGTCGCCCGCCGGCTCGAGCTCGCGGCCGTGACGACCGCCGGTGGCTCACCGCGCGACCTCGTGGCCGGCGATGCTGCGGTGCCGTACGATCCGGCCGTCTACGCGCGCGTCTACGAGCGGGTGCTCCGGCACCGGCACACCGAGGTCGTGGCGCTCGACGTGATCCTGCCGACCGAGCGTCTCTCGGTCTACGACTTCGCGGTCGCCCCGCGCGACCTGGTGCCGACCGAGGCGGAGGCCGAGCGGTTCATTCGCGAGGTCGAGCGCCGGTACCCGGATCCGACCGCGCTCGAGGGCGAGATCGCCCGATGGTGGGAGGTGTGACTTGCCCGCCGGAGAGACGTAGGCTAGCTTGCTCAGCATGATGCGCGCTCTCCTGAGTCTGCTGGCGATCGCCGTCTTCCTCTGCGGCACGCCTGACGCGGCCGCGCAGAGCTACCCGCACGGCCCCATCACGCTGGTGATCCCCCTGGCGCCGGGGGATGGGACCGACATCACCGGACGGGCGATGGCCGAAGCGCTGGCAAAGATCCTCAAGGTACCCGTGGTGCCCGTCAACCGGCCCGGGGCCGGGATGGTGATCGGGACCGACAGCGTCGTCAAGGCCAAGAAGGACGGGTACACGATCCTGTTGACGCCGAACGCCGCCGTCGTCTCGGCGCGAATTCTCAACCCGGAGTCGGTGACGTACGATCCGCTGAAAGATCTGACACCTCTCGGACTGACCACACGCACGCCCATCTTGCTCGCGGTCCGGGAGGACGCACCCTACCGGAGCTTCCCGGAGATGGTCGAGTTCGCGAAGAAGAATCCCGGCAAGGTCCGCGTGGGCACGGTCGGGACGGGCTCGGTGGGGCATCTCAACGTCGAGATGATCAACTCGCTCACCGGCGCGGGGCTGACCATGGTGCCGTTCAGGGGAGGGGCGCCCGGCATCACCGCGCTCCTGGGCGGGCACGTGGAGGGCGGCGCGTTCTCGCTCGGCGCGCTGAGCAGCCATCTCAAGAGTGGCGCGCTGAGGGGCGTGGCGATCTCGAGCACGTTCCCCGGGTTCGACATTCCTACCCTGGCCCTGCTCGGCCAGCGCCAGAATCTCCTCGGCGTCTGGTTCGCCTTCTTCGCGCCGGCGGGCGTGCCGGCCGAGGTCACGAAGACGCTGGTCGCCGCCATCGAGAAGGCGGCGAAGGACCCGACGATCGCCGCGACGCTCGTGGGCTTCGGCATCCTTCAGGATTGGGCCCCCCCCGAGAAGCTCGTCACCGAGATCCGGGAGGAATATCGGACGGTGGAGGAGCTCGCCAGGAAAGCCGGGCTGGTGAAGTAAGCCGCCATGCCGCGCGACCTGGTCAGCGGTCTCTTCTGGCTGGCCGTCGCGATCTTCGCCGCCGTCCAGGGAATCTCGCTCGAGCTCGGTAGCCTCAGTCGCCCCGGGCCGGGATTCTTTCCGTTCTGGGGCGGCGTCGTCCTGGGGCTCCTGTCGGTCGTCCTGATCGTCGGCTCGCTCAGGCGAGAGGCTCCGAGGTCACGGATCCGGCCCGACTCGTCGAAGCCCCTCGTCGTGGTCGCGGCGCTCCTCGGCTATCTCCTGCTGCTGGAGTCGATCGGGTTCGTGGCCGTCACGTTCCTGTTTCTCTTGCTCCTGTTTCGCCTGGAGCAGCGCGGCTGGGCGTTCAGCGCCGTCTCGGCGGGGGTCGGCGCGTTCGCGTCTTACGTGCTGTTCCAGCTCTGGCTGAAGACTCAGCTCCCGACCGGCCCGTTGGGGTTCTGAGCGTGGAGATCTTTCAGGGCGTTCTCTCCGGCTTCCAGGTCGCGCTCCAGCCGATCAACCTCCTCTACTGCTTCGTCGGCGTCTTCATCGGAACCCTGGTCGGCGTGCTGCCGGGGCTCGGACCGGCGGCGGCCATCGCGCTCTTGCTCCCGTCGACGTTCGCGGCCTCCCCGGTCTCCGCGATCATCATGCTGGCCGGGATCTACTACGGCGCGATGTACGGCGGATCGACGACGTCGATCCTCGTGAATATTCCAGGCGAGGCGGCGTCGGTCGTCACGTGTCTCGACGGTCACGCGATGGCCCGTCAAGGACGGGCGGGCGCGGCGCTGGGTATCGCCGCGTTCGGGTCGTTCATCGCCGGGACGCTGAGCGTCGTCATCCTGACCTTTCTGGCGCCCTTCCTGGCCCGCGTGACGCTGAGCTTCGGCCCGCCGGAATACTTCGCCCTCATGGTCCTCGGGCTGACGCTGCTCACCTACTTCGCGCGCGAGTCGACGGTGAAGGCGCTCATGATGGCGGCCGTCGGCCTCCTGTGCGGCACGGTCGGCCAGGACACGATCAGCGGGCGGTTTCGCTTCGCGTTCGGGAGTCGGACGCTCGAGGACGGTCTCGGGCTGGTCCCGGTCATCATGGGGCTCTTCGGAATCTCCGAGGTGCTCCTCAACCTCGAGCGGCGGCAAGAGCACACGGAGCTCTTCGCCCCGCCGACGACGGGCCTGCTGCCCACACGCGAAGACTGGCGGATGTCGACGATGCCGATTCTGCGCGGGTCGGTGCTGGGGTTCTTTCTCGGCATCCTTCCCGGCGCCGGCGCGATCATCGCCTCGTTCGCGTCCTACGCCGTGGAAAAGCGAGCGTCCCGGCACCCCGAGCGATTCGGCGCCGGCGCGATCGAGGGCGTGGCCGGCCCCGAGGCGGCGAACAACGCCGCGGCCGGGGGCGCGTTCATCCCGCTCCTGACCCTGGGCATCCCGGCCAACGCGGTCATGGCGATTCTCCTCGGGGCGCTGATGATCCACGGGCTCCAGCCCGGCCCCCTGCTGGTCAAGCAGGCCCCCGACGTCTTCTGGGGGATCATCACCAGCATGTACATCGGCAACGCGATGCTGCTCGTGTTGAATCTACCCCTCATTCCGATGTGGGCCCGGCTCCTGCGCGTACCGTACGCGATCATGTTCCCGTTCATCCTCTTGTTCTGTCTGATCGGCGCGTACAGCGTCGGCAACAACGTCGGCGACGGCCTCGTGATGTGGGTCTTCGGGATCGTGGGGTATCTGCTGAAGAAGTTCGACTACGAGGGCGCGCCCTTGATCCTGGCCATGGTGATCGGACCGATGATGGAGGAAGCTCTGCGTCAGTCTCTCATCCTGTCGACCGGAAGCTTCGGCATCTTCGCGTCGCGTCCCATCACGGCCGGCTTCCTCCTGGTCTCCGCCCTGCTCCTGCTTCTTCCCCTGCTCCGGAGGACCCGCCAGACCGCTCGCGCGTAGGAAGCAAAGAGCGCCCCGGGTTCCCCCGGAGCGCTCCGAATTGCCTGTCGAGATGGGGGCCGCTTCGGCCCCGGCGCGCGTTGCTACTCGAGCCCGGAGGTGCCGACCCAGCCGGTCTCCGACACGTCGACCGTGACCCCGTCGGGGCCGCTGTACTTCACCTCGACGTTGGCGTACCGATGGCCGGAGTGACCGACCCCGAGGGCCTGGTTGATGTCCTCGCGCGGGGGAGCGCCGGCAGCCTTCAGCCGCTCGGTGATCGCTTCGAGGCTTTCGACCTGGAACCCGATGTGATGGATACCGCTCCAGCCCTTGCCGCGCTCGACTCCGGCCACCGCGTCGTTCTTGAAGTTGAGAATCGCCAGATTGAGGTCGCCGTCGCTCAGGTAGTAGCCCTTCGCGCCCGGACTGTCGATCTTGGCGATCTCCTTCATGCCGAACACCTCGATGTAGAACTTGGCGGTCTTGTCCACATCCTGGGTCGAGAGGGCGATGTGCTTGATCTTCGGCATGGCGTCTCTCCTCTGGCGGTGGTTCGAGCTCGGTCCTTGTCTGTCAGGGCAGATTACGCCAGAGACGTGCGAAAAGCCAGGACAATCACGGCGGCGCTTCAGGGTGGCAGGAGGTCCATCAGCTCGAATTCGCGGAGGAACCGCCTGATATCGGCGAGCGGAGTGACGAGCGTCTGGCCCGGGACCGGCACGTCGACGTACGAGGACGGCGCCGGCCCCTGGGTCATCATGCGAGCGGTGCTGAAGCCTTCGACCAAACCGATCAGGCGCCCGGTGCGCGCGTCGAAGACGCCGCCGCCGCTCACGCCATAGCTCACGGGTGCGTCGACGATGAGACGGGCCGCGGCGGCCGGATCGCCGGCGCCGTCGAGCATGACCTGGCTCACGACACCGCTCGACAACATGATGTGACGGCCCGCCGGGAACCCGATGACCCAGATGGGCTCACCGAGAACCGGCGCCGAGGCCGGCGACACGGTGTTGCACTGATCGCTCTCGGCACGGAGGAGCGCCAGGTCGATGCTGTCGTTGCGGGAGGCGACGAGCAGCGCCCGGGCCTTCTGGCCGGGGCCCAGATGACGACCGAATACCGCGTAGATCTCCGCCTTGCCCGCAATCCCCGAGAAGGTGTGCCCGCTGGTGAGAACGAAACAGGAGGCGTCCTCACCGGTCCGGCGCGAGGCAATGGCCACTCCCGACCCGCTCTTGATGCGCCGCCCCTCGTGCTGTTCGACAACGACCTGAACTGCGGACGGCAGGATCTTGCGGAGCACCTCTTCACGGCTAGGCGGCGGCGCAGTCGCACAGCCCGCGCTCGCGAGGGCGCTCACGACAAGAAGCGATGCGCGGCGAAGACTTCTTCGTGGCAATGTAAGAGTTACGAGCGATGTCGCCCCGCTGACGGTCCATTTCCTACCGGGGTTGAGCTCGCCTGAGATCATCTTAGCTCTCGGTAACTTGCGAGCCCACTTCTTTCTCTGCGCTGCGGGCACGCGCATTGCTCTGTGCTGGGCCAGGTACACCGGGGTGCATTCCGCGGCGTGTCGCCGCGCGGCCCCGCGTAAAATTTACCGACTTGGGGAGGAACGCCGGATGAAGAGAGTGAGCAGCGTGTTGGTACTGGCCGCCGTCGCCGTCGTCATGATGCTAGCGCCGCCCGCCTGGGCCGCCGATGTCCAGGGCAAGATCAAGAGCGTCGATGCGAGCGGCCGCGTGGTCACCCTCGATAACGGGGCGCAGATCATGATCCCGCCCACGTTGACCGTCGAACGTCAGGCGCTGCAGCCGGGCGCAAACGTCAAGGCGAGCTACGACGAGAAGGACGGTCAGAAGGTCGCGACGTCGTTCACGGTGATGCCGCCCGCGACGAGGTAGCTCGTCGCGGCGTAGCTCGTGTCGTGTCCTCACCGGGCGGCGGAACTCGTACTCCGCCGCCCGGCTACTTGATTCCCGGCCCGAAGCGCGCGATAAGGGTACGCCATGCCCTGCATCGACCCGACTCGCCGCCGCCCGAGGGCCCACCCGCGATGAATCTCCTGCGCCCGCTGGATCGCACCTTGTCGGTCAACGGACTGCGACTGCACGTCCTCGACTGGGGCGGGGAAGGTCGCACGCCGCTCCTGCTGCTCCACGGCTTCACGGGCCACGCGCACGCATGGGACACGCTCAGCATCGCGCTCCAGCCGCACTTCCACGTGTACGCCCTCGACCAGCGCGGGCACGGCGACAGCGACCCGGCCGAGGTGTACAACGCGATCGCGGCCTTCGACGACATCGGCGGCGTCCTCGAGCAGCTCTCCATCACCTCACTCGTGCTGGTCGGACTCTCGATGGGCGGCCGCAACGCGATTTACTTCACGTCCAAGCGTCCCGAGCTCGTCCAGAAGCTGGTCATCGTCGACATCGGCCCGGAGGTCAGCAAGCGCGCCGCGGCTGCTCCGGCGGGCCCTCCGGAGCCGGACACGTGGGAGAGCCTCGAGCAGGCCGCGCAGCACCTGTATCGGGGCAACCCGAACCCGGGCATCCACTACTACCGCTGGGTCGTGACGACGAGCCTTCGCCAGCGCGCCGACGGCGCGCTCGTGTGGGCCTGGCATCCGAGCGTCAAGGAGCGCCGGTCCCAGCTCGACATCGACTGGTGGGCCGTCCTGCGCGCCATCACGCCGCCGACCCTGGTGCTCCGTGGCGAGAGCAGCACCGTGCTCGACCGCGACGTCGCCGAGCGGATGGCCAAGGAGCTCCCGCGCGGCCGCTTCGTCGAGATTCCGCGGGCCGTCCACACCCTGCACGAGGACAACCCCGAGGCGGTCCTCGCCGCGCTCAAGGATTTCCTCGGCTTCTAGCCCGCATTATTCACGAACGATCGACGCGATCGGCGGGCGGGTGGCGCCGGGTGCGGCCCCGGCCGGCGGGGCTCCATCACCCGTCCGGCCCGCCGGCCGGGGCCGCACCCGGCGCCACCCGCCCGTTCGTCGTGGTGTCGTTCGTGAATAATGCGGGCTAAGGCCGCTTCAGCTTCAGATCCTCGTACGGCGCGGAGTACGCGTAGCCCCGGATCAGGCTGATGCCCGGCTCCTCGAGGCGCGGCCCGATCCCCCAGGTGAACGCCAGCTCGTAGATCGGAATGTGCGTCACCCGGTCGTAGAGAATCTGCTGGATCTGATGGATCAAGGCCTCGCGCCGCTTCACGTCGGTCTCGCGCGCCTGACGCTGGAACAAGTCCTCGACCTCGGGCACGACGCCGGCGGTGTAGACACCCTCCTTGCTGACGTACGCCTCGAGCCGCGTCGCCGCGTTGCCGCCCGCGCCCGTGATGCCGACGATCACGCCCTTGAGCTTCTTCTCGCGCCACGCCATGGTGAGCGTCGCGCGCTCCATGGTCCGGATGCGCGACCGGATGCCGACGGTTTGCAGGTACGAGGCCAGCGCCTCGCCCATCGACGTGTACGGCGGCCACGGGTAGAAGTCGCCCGCGTCGAAGCCGTTGGGATAGCCGGCTTCGGCCAGGAGCTGCTTGGCCCGGGCGGGATCCAGGGTGGCCGGCTCGAATGACTTCGCGAACTCGAAGGCCCTGGGGATGATGCCGCCGGTCGGCTTCGAAAACCCGAGCGTCTCGGCCTGGTTGAGCGCCTGCCGATCGATCGCGTGACTGGCGGCCAGGCGCACGCGCCGGTCGTGCCACGGTGACTTCGGATCCCACTGATCGGGCAAGTCGAGCCAGAAGACGCCGCTCGACTGGCTCGGCGCCGTCAGCTTGAGCCCCGGCGTCCTCCGAATGTCTTCGGCGACGGGCCCGGTCAGAAGGTATGCGATGTCCACCTCACCCTTTTTGAGCGCGGCCGCTCGCGTGGTCTCCTCGGGCAGGCTGCGGAGCACGAGCCGCTTGATAGCGGGCGTCTTGCGCCAGTAGCCCTCGTAGGCCTCGAGCACGAGCTCCACGCCCGGGGTGAAGCTCACGAAGCGATAGGGTCCGGCGCCGATCGGCGCCTTCTTGAAGCCGTCGTCGCCCACCTTCTCGACGTATTTCTTCGGCACGACCCAGCCGCTTCCGGTGGCCGAGGTGCCGTAGAAGGTCATGAAGTCCGGCCACGGCTCCTTGAGCTGGAACCGCACGCGGACCGCGTCGACGACCTGAACCTCCCGCACCCGATCCTTGAGGAGCTTCGCGCCCGCGCCGCGGTAGCGCTCGAACGAGAACTTCACGTCCTCCGCCGTCACCGGGTCGCCGTTGTGGAACTTGATGCCCTTGCGGAGGACGAACTCGTACGTCAGCCCGTCCTTCGACTGGCTCCACGACTCGGCCAGGCTCGCCGTGTTCCATCCGGCCGGCATCGGCTTCACCAGAGCGTCGTGCAGCGCGTAGAGCACCATGAACGGCGTGATGATTCCTTCGGTCTCGGCCGGGTCGAGCCAGCGCGAGGCCAGCGTGATGTGGACGCCCCAGGTGATCGTGCCTTCCGGCGCGGCCGCCGCCGGCCGAGAGATTCCGAACAGGACCAGGCAGGTCAAGAAGACGATGCCAGGCCGATTGATCGAGCGCCTCATGGCCACCTCCGGGTAGGATGAACGTCGCCCCATGATGCCACAGACCTTGCACATCCTCGCGCTCGGCGGCGCGCTCTGCTCGGCGGCCGCCACGATCTTCATTCGTCAGGGGCTCCGCGGCAGCGATCCGTTCGCGGGGTTCTGGATCAACCTGGTCGTGGGGACGGTGGGCCTCTGGGCCGCGGTCATCTTCACGGGCGGCCCGGGCCGCGTGTCCGCCAGGGGAGCCCTCTTCTTCGTCTGCGCCGGCTTGATCGGCACCGTCGGCGGACGGCTTCTCAGATTCGTCGCGATCGAGCGGGTCGGCGCCTCGATCGCCGCCGCCCTCATCAACCTGAATCCGTTCTTCGCCTCGGCGCTGGCCATCGTCGTGCTCGGCGAGCGCATCACCCTGCCGATCGTGGCGGGCACGGCCGTGATCGTCGCGGGGACCACGCTGCTCTCGATCGGCGGTAAGCGCCTCGGCTTCCAGCCCAGGCATCTCGCGCTCCCGTTACTCTCGGCCGTCTGCTTCGGCGTCGTGGCGGTCTTGAGGAAGCTCGGCCTGAGTGGCACGGGGGCGGTCCTGGGCTCGGCGATCAACGTGACGACCGCCCTCGTCGCGTTCACCGCGTTCCTGCTGGCGGCCGGGCGGCCGGAGGTCATGGTCTGTCGCGGACGGAGCCTCGCCCACTTCGCGGCCGCGGGCCTGCTGGAGAACGCCGGCGTGTTCATGAACGTCGTGGCGCTCGGCATGGGCACGGTGAGCGTCGTCACGCCGCTCTACGGCACGGCGCCGATCTTTGTCCTGTTCCTGGCGCCGTTCTTCCTGCGGGACGTCGAGACGCTCAGGGTCCGCGTGGTCGTGGGAACGCTCCTGATCGTCCTCGGCGTGTACCTGATCACCGCGCTGGCCGGACGCTGACGATGCTCGCGCGTGCGGCGGCGGTCCTGGCGAGACCTACCTGAAGGACCGACGCCGTGTCAGCTGATGACGCGGCCGCCCATGACGCGAATGACGTCGCCGGTGATGTAGGCGGATGCGTCGGAAGCGAGGAAGAGGCACGCGTCGGCGATCTCCTCGGGCCGGCCGAGTCGGCGGAGCGGAATCTCTTCGAGCCGCTCGGGCGCGCCCGGCGCCGCGCGGCGGAATTCCGGGTACCACTCGGCGTAGCGCCGCTCGGTGTCGATGAAACCCGGCGCCACCATGTTGACGCGGATGCCGAACGGCCCCAGCTCGGCGGCGAGCGCCCGGACCAGGCCGAGCAGCCCGGTCTTGGTCACGGTCACGGCCAGCGTATTGGGCCGGCTGGTCAAGCTGGATTGACCGCCGATGGCGATGATGCTCCCTCGCCGGCGCTCCTTCATCGCGGGCACGACGGCGCGCGCCAGGTAGAACGAGGAGCTCAGGTTGACGTCGAGCACCCGGTGCCATTCCTCCACCGTCGTCTCGGTCAGCGCCTTGTGCGGCCGGATCGCCGCGTTGCTGACGACGATGTCGATCGCGCCGAGCTCGGCGAGCCCCCGCTTGGCCATGGCCTCGACCGCAGCGGCATCGCCGACGTCGGCGAGCACGGGCAGGACGCGCACGCCGGCCTTCCGGCACTCGGCGGCGACCGCCTCCAGCTCCTCGGCGTTGACGCGCGTGTTGAGCACGAGATCCGCGCCCTCGGCGGCGAACGCGAGCGCGGTCGCGCGTCCGATGTTGCGGCTGGCGCCGGTGATGAGCGCGACCCTTCCCTGGAGCTTTCCGCCATTCATCGGGCGTCTCCTCAGCGGTGCCCGGCGACCTTCAGCCGGGGGAACACCTCGTCGCGAAACGTTCGAATCTCCTGCTCCGGCCCGACGAAGGTCTGGAGCGGCATGATGTAGAGGCTCCTGACCCCGGCCTCCGTCAGCTCGATGATGCGCCGGGCGCAGTGCTCCGGCGTGCCCACCAGGCCCAGGGCGTCGCAAAGCTGGGCGATGATCTCGTCGGGGACGAACGCGGTGGCGGCGATCGCCTGCTCCCAGTCCTGCGCGTGTGAGAGGTCGGGGTAAATGTTCCAGACGCTCGGCGGTATGTCGAAGTGCGGGATCGACAGCTTGGTGTGCTCGAGCCACCGCGAGTGCACGCGCATGATGCCCTGGTGGACGACGGTCGGGCGCGCCTGCCGGCGCGCCTCGGCCATGGTCGCCGCCATTCCCGTGCGAACCGCCCACACGACCTCGAGATCCTCCAGACGGCGCCCGCTCCGGCGAGCCCCCTGCTCGAGGTGTGTCAGCACGGCGTCGACGATGCCGTGATGAAATCCGACCAGCAGCATGACGCCGTCGGCGACCTCGCCCGCCAGCTCGATGGCCTTGGGTCCGGACGCCGCCATCAGCAGGGACACCGGCCGGCCCGAGGCGTAGGCGAGGCGGCCCGGCGTGCCGTGAAAGTCCACGGCTTCGCCCGCCAGGAGCTTGCGCAGGGCCGTGATGCACGCGCGCATCTCGGCCAGCGTGGCCGGCTTTCGGCCGATCGTGCTCGCCGAGGTGTAGCCGGTTCCCACGACGACCTTGGTGCGCCCGGGCGCCAGCTCGGCGACCGTCTGGATTGCGCTCGCCAGCACCGAGACGTGCCGCGAGAACGGGTTGGTCACGGCCGGAAACAGTGTCAACCGTGACGTGTGGGTCGCGGCCTGTCCGAGCGTGACGAACGTGTCACGGCACAGGAGCTGGCTGTCGAGGATCCCGGCGCCGTCGAAGCCGGCGGCCTCGACGTCCTGGATCAGCCGGATCAGCTCCGGCATCGGCGAGGTGCCGGGAATCCGGAGCGAGACGTGAACGGGTTGGGCCATGGCCGGCACCTCAGTCCGTCATCGATAGGGCGGCGCGGGAGATGCGCAGGCCGTCGCCACCGCGCTGCATCCGGAGTCCCTCGGGCACGACCTCCACTCGTCCCGTCATGGCCGCACCTCCTCGTGCCCGGGGAGGATAGGGCGTGGGCTCTCCCTTGTCCAGCGAGGTCGCGTCGCTCACTTCATACTTTCGCGAAGCTCCACCATGGCCTGGTCGAAGGCGTCGACGCGGATCAAGCCGTGGCGCGGATACTCGAGCTCGAGAATGACATACACCGAGACGGCCATCGCGCCCGCGAAGCCCAGCGCATGGGCCCAGCTGAGCGTCTTGGCGCTCGCCATGCCGTGACCGGCCAGGAGCGCGCTCGCCAGCGCCAGCCCCAAGAGCAGCGCGAAGATGATCATCGGTGGATGAACGCGGGTGGCCATCGTCCGAGCGGTCATGATGTCGATCATCGCGTTCAGCGCGGGTAAGAGCAGCACCGTCGCCTGGGGATGAGAGCCCTCCGCGCGAGAGGCAGCCGTCGCCTGGCGCCAGATGTCCCGCTGCAGGCGGTTAGCGTCCTCGAGCGCCGCGGTCGCCGCGGCGAAGTCCGCAGATTTCCGATACTGGTCCAACCGCCTATCCAGGTAGCGTCGAAAGCTTTCCCGGAGCGCGGGCTGCGTCGCGGGGGCGAGCAGGTCGAGTCGCAGATACGCGGTGCCGATGGCGTTGGTCTCCTCGACGATCAAATGCCGCCGCGCATCGAAGCGAGCAGCAGCTCCCGAGAAGGTGAACGCGATGAGCAATCCCAAGAGCGCGAAGATCGAACCCTCGATCGTCCCAACACCGGCTCGCGCTCCCTCCGGATCCTTGCGCATGCGCCGGAGGCCAATCCGCCGGCCGACTTCCAGCAGCAGCACCATCCCGACGAACAGACTCAGGGCAACGAGCAAGACAGAAAGGGCGAAGCCCATGTCGGATTCTCCGCGTCCAGCTCATTCGCCGCCGGGCTCTCAGTCGATGATCGCCTGCTGGACGAGCTGACGGAACAGCTGCCGATCGTAGCTGCGTGCGGGCCCGGGCGTGTTCTGGGTCATCAGGATGACGACCATCTGCTCCTTCGGGTCGATCCAGAACCCGGTGCCGGCCGCCCCGCCCCATGTGTACTCGCCGGCCGAGCCGGGCACGGCGTTGAGGCCCGTTTCCTTCCGGATCGCGAACCCCAGCCCGAACGTGTAGCCGCGCGCGAGCGAGCCCGCGATCTTGATGTCGCCGAGATGGTCCGCGGTCATGTGGCTCACGGTGGCGCGGCTGAGCAACCGGACGCCATCGAGGTGGCCACCGTTGAGCAGCATCTGCGAAAATCGCGCGTAGTCGCCAGCGGTCCCGGCGCTACCCGCTCCGCCGGCATCGTTTTTCTGCGGAGCGGTGACGTCGAGCAGCTCGATCGGCTTTCCCGTCGCCTTGTCCGTCGGGAACGACTGCGCCAGGCGGCCGACCTTGTCTGGCGGCACCAGGAACGCGGTGTCGGTCATCCTGAGCGGCCTGAAGATGCGCTCCGCGAGAAACCGGCTGAGGGTCGTTCCCGAGACGGCCTCGACCACACGGCCCAGCACATCGGTCGAAAGGCTGTACTCCCAGGCGGCCCCAGGCTGGTGGGCCAGCGGCACCTTCGCCAGCCGGTCGAGCTGCTCGGCCGGAGTGACGTCGCGCCAGTCGACGCCGGCCTTGGCGTAGAGCTCCTTCACTTGCGCGTGGTTCGTGAAGCCGCCGTAGACGAGACCGGACGTATGTCGAAGCAGGTCCTGAATCGTCATCTGGCGCTCGGCCGGCACGAGCGCGTACACCGCCTTCCCGGTGTCGGGGTCGAACCGTGGGACGCTGACTTGAAGGCTGGCGAGCTGCGGGAGAAACTTCGAGACCGGGTCGCTCAGGACCAGCCGCCCCTCCTCGACCAGCATCATGACGGCGACCGACGTGAACGGCTTGGTCATCGAGTACAGGCGGAAGATCGCATCGTTCGACATCGGCGCGCCCGCCGCGGGGTCACGCTGGCCGACGCTCTCCAGGTATGCGATCTTCCCCTTGCGCGCGATCAAGGCCACGGCGCCCGGGTACTGACCCTTGGCGACCTCGGCCTTCAGGACCTGGGTCGCGCGGGCGAGCCTCTCGGTTGACAGCCCGACCTCTTCGGGCTTGGTCGAGGGCAGGGCGTCGGCCCAGACGAGCGTCGTCAGGAAGATGCCGGTGAAGGCTACGATGAGGGCCACAAATCTCGCCATGGCGGACCTCCTCGAGGAGAGCTGCAGCAACGGTGGGAGCAGGCTAAGCCAGGAGCCCGGGCCCGTCAACGTGAAGGCTGCTATAGTCCTGGCGTCAGACCAATCCGCGGGAGGAAAACCATGAAGCTCCTTTTCTTCGACGACTTCAAGCTGGGGGTGCTCAAGGGCGACGCCGTGGTCGACGTGTCGGACACGGTGAAGGACATCCCCCACACCGGGCCGCACAACCTGATCAGCGGGTTGATCGAGCGGTTCGCCGACTACAAAGGACGCCTGGAAGGCGCGGCCGCCCGAGGCCAGGGCAAACCGGTCAGTCAGGTCAGGATCAGGCCCCCCCTGCCGAAGCCCTACAACATCGTCGCCATGGCCGTGAACTACATGGAAGACGGGACGCGCTCCGAGCCCGCGCCCATCAATGCGTTCCACAAGTCGCCCAACTCCGTCATCGGCGACGGCGACACCATGGTGCTCCCCGACGTGCCCGCGACGATCTTCGAGGGTGAGGCCGAGGTCGCGCTCGTCATCGGCAAGAAGGCGACCGCCGTCAGCGCCGGGCAGGCCATGCCCTACATCTTTGGTTACACGAACTTCATCGACGGCTCGGCCCGCGGCCTGCCGCCGAGCGGCAACACCTTCTATCAGATGAAGTCGCGCGACACGTTCTGCCCGATGGGTCCGTACATCGTGACCGCGGACGAGATCGCCGACCCGCACCGGCTCCAGGTGAAGCTCTGGGTGAACGGCGAGCTCAAGCAGAACTACAACACGAGCGACATGGCCCACAAGATTCCCCGGTGCATCGAATGGGTCACCTCGATCCACTCGCTCGAGCCCGGCGACGTCATCGCGACCGGGACGAATCACCGCGGCCTGAGCGGCTTCCAGAACGGGGATCGGATCGAGATCGAGACCGAGGGGCTGGGCCGCCTGCGCTTCAACATCCGCGACGACCTCAAGCGGACCTGGGGCCGAGAGACGCGGCTGGACCGGCAGGAGAAGAAGCAGGAGGGCACGACGCCGCAGCTCACCGGGAAGCACACACCCGCTCCGCGATAGAGAACCAGCTGAAGCGGAGAAGGGCCGCCGGCCGGCGGTCGCGACACCGCCGGCCGGCGCGGTCTACGGCGAGCGACGAAGGTTGAGCGGAAGCCCGCCCGAGACCTCGCCGCTGATCGTACCCTGCCTGGCCCGGAGCTCACCGAGCGTCACCGTTTGCAGCGACAGGTTCAGCAACTCGCCCTGGACGGTGCCCTTGACCCCGCCCGAGAGGTCCGGCCGCCCGCCGACGCTGATGGTGCCGGTGACAGCGGTACCGGTCTGGGCGAGCGTCAGTGTGACGGGTATGAATACGCCCCCCGTCCCTGCGCTCCCCGTCCACTGGCCCGCAACATTGGCGGTCGGCGCGCTCGCCGCCTCCATCTCCGCCTTTCTGGCGGCCGCGCAGCCTGCCGCAACGACGCCGCACAGAACCAGAACCACGATCATGGGCGTTTTCATAGTGGGTTCCTCCCGGACATCCGGATAGCAGAAGCTCCCGTCGTGGCATACGGGACCTTCGTCGCATGCGATTGAGGAGGTAATATACCGCCGGAGGTCATGTGATGATCGAGCGACGACCATTCGGACGAACCGGCCACCTCAGCAGTGCCACGCTCTTCGGCGGTGCGGCTCTGGCTCGCGCGAGCCAGGCGGATGCCGACCGCACGCTCGACCTGCTGCTGCGATACGGCGTCAACCACATCGACACCGCCGCGCGGTACGGCGACTCCGAGCTACGCATCGGACCGTGGATGGCGCGCCACCGGAACGACTTCTTCCTCGCGACGAAGACCGGGTCGCGGACCGCCGGCGAGGCCCGCGAGGACATCCATCGCTCGCTCGAGCGGCTCCGCGTCGATCGCGTCGATCTCATCCAGCTGCACTCGTTGGGCCATCCGGACGACTGGGACCAGGCCCTGGGGTCTGGCGGCGCGCTCGAGGCGGCGATCGAGGCGCGCCAGCAGGGGCTCACGCGCTTCATCGGCGTCACCGGCCACGGCTGGACCATCGCGGCCATGCACCGGCGCAGCCTCGCCCGCTTCGATTTCGACTCGGTGCTGCTGCCCTACAACTTCTTCATGGCCGAGAACGAGCGCTACCGGCGAAGCTTCGAGGAAGTGCTGGCCCTCTGCCGCGAGCGCAACGTCGCCGTCCAGATCATCAAGTCGATCGCGCGCGGCCCGTGGGCGACCACCGATCGGACGCATACCACGTGGTACCAGCCGCTCGAGGACCAGACGGACATCGACCGCGCCGTGCACTGGGTGCTCGGCCTGCCGGGTGTCTTTCTCAACACCGTGGGCGACCTGGCGCTCTTGCCCAAGGTCCTCGACGCGGCCAGTCGCTTCGAGCGCCGCCCGTCCGACGAGGCGATGGCGGGAATGCTCGACTCGAAGAGGATGACCTCACTGTTCGGCCTCGCGACCTAGCGATGAGAGGCTCGTGGGCGTCTCAGACGGTAGCTTCGTGACGATGACAACGCCAGCCAGGACGCGGCCCTGGACCAGGGTGGAGTACGATCGCTTGATCGAGATCGGCGTCTTCCGTCCAGGCGAGCCGGTCGAGCTCCTGGGGGGCCAGTTGATCGTGAGCGAGCCCCAGGGCAGCGGGCATTACACGGCGGTCCTCCTCGTGGAGGAAGCTCTGCGTGCCGCGCTTGGGCCGGGGTGGCTCGTGCGGACTCAGGGGCCGATTGCGCTGGACGACGAGTCGGAGCCCGAGCCGGACATCGCCGCGGTTCCGGGAAGCGCCAGGGACTACAGCCGCGCACATCCCGTACGGCCTGCGCTCGTCGTCGAGGTCGCGGAGACGAGTCTCGCGCTCGACCGTGAGCACAAGGGCAGCCTCTACGCCCGCGCCCGAGTGGACGACTACTGGATCGTGAACCTGATCGACCGAGTTCTTGAAGTCTACCGGCAGCCGATCCGGGATCCGTCGGCGCCGTTCGGGTGGCGCTATGCGTCGAAGGACGTGCTCGGATCTCGATCGGCCGTCGCGCCCCTTGCCGCCGTGGGCGCGCGCGTCGTTGTCGGCGATTTCCTGCCGTAGCGCGAGGCGGCCGGCGCCGCGGGCGGCGCCGGGCATGGCGCTCGCCTGCTGAATGCCCCTCTCCACCATCGTCGTGGGCGGCGGGATCGGCGGGCTCTCTCTCGCGCGCGAGCTGGTGATCGCGGGGCTTCCCGTCGTCGTGCTCGAGCGCACGCCCAAGCTCGGGACGGTCGGCGCCGGCATCATCATGAATCCCAACGCCATGCGAGTTCTCGAGGAGAACGGGCTTGCGCCGTGCGTGCGGTCCCGGAGCTGTCCCTACCTGGCACGCGACACCTTTGACCACCGCGGGCGGCGGCTGGCGACCCGCGACTATCGGCCGCTTTACGCGAACGGGCGGCTCGCCGTCGGGGCGCTGCTCCACCGGGCTCACCTGCAGGAGTGCCTGTACAACGGCCTACCGGCCGGAACCGTCCACTTCGACGCGCGCATCAGCGTCCTCGAGGTCGGACCGGACGGCGTGCGTGTCGAGGCCCAGAGCGGCCAGGTCTTCACGGGCGACGTCCTGATCGGCGCCGACGGGATTCGGTCCGCGGTGCGGGCGCGATTCTTCGACCCGAACGAGCCCACGTACCTGGGATACCGCTCCCATCGATTCGTCGTGCCCAACCGCGGGGGCCTCGCGCACTTCACCGAGTTCCTCGGGCACGGGCGGCGCGTCGGGCTCGTCCCCGTCGGAGGCGTCCAGCTCTACGTCTGGACGACCTTCAATTCGCCGCAAGAGAGCCGTGCGTGGGGCCTCGACAGCGTGGATGCGCTGAGAGCCACGTTCCGCGAGTTCAGCGACTCGCGGGTGCGGCGAGCGTTCGGCGCGCTCACCTCGACCGAGAGCGTCGTGTGCACCGACATCGAAGAAGTCCAGCAGACGACCTGGGCCCGCGGCCGCGTGGCGCTCCTGGGCGACGCCGCGCACGCGCTGACGCCGAACATGGGACAGGGCGCGGGGATGGCGATGGAAGATGCCGCGGTTCTCGCCGGCGAGCTGGCGAGGGCCGCCCGCGGCGAGACGGACGTGCCGGCGGCGCTGGCGACCTACGTCGCGCGCCGTCAGCGCCGGGTCGAGGCGATCGTGCGCCTCTCGCGCGAGATCGGCGAGGAGGGTCAGCTCACCGGCATGCTCGCGTGCTGGCTTCGCAATCGCCGCATCCGGCGCGAGGGCCGGGCGCCGGAGCGGACGCGGGCGGCGCTCGAGCGCCTCCTGGCCTGGCCTCCGCGTGGTGACGAGAAGCTCTGACGTGGATACGCCCGCCCTGGAAGTCGTCGGACTCCGAAAAGCATACGCGCGGGACGGCCGCACGCTCGACGTGCTCGATCTGGCGCACCTCCGCGTCGCCGACGGCGAGTTCGTCACGGTGGTCGGCCCGAGCGGGTGCGGCAAGAGCACGCTGCTCCACGTCCTCGGCGGCTTCATCCCGGGAGACGCCGGAGAGATCCGCGTCCACGGCCGCGGGGTCGTCGGACCCGGCCCGGACCGCGGCATGGTGTTCCAGGAGTTCTCGCTCTTCCCGTGGCGCACGGTGGGCGGCAACGTCGGTTGGGGCCTCGAAGTCCGCGGAGCGCCCGCGGCGGAGCGGACGGCGGTCGTGGACCGCTATCTCGAGCTCACCGGGCTCTCGGAGTTCCGCGACCACCTGCCGGCCGAGCTCTCGGGCGGCATGAAGCAGCGGGTCGCGCTCGCGCGCGTGCTCGCCTTCGACCCCGAGGTGCTCCTCATGGACGAGCCGTTCGGCTCGCTCGACGCGCAGACGCGCGAGACGATGCAGGAGGAGCTGACCGGGATCTGGGAGCGTACGGGGAAGACGATCGTCTTCGTCACTCACGACATCGACGAAGCGGTATATCTGGGGGACCGCGTCGTCGTCCTGAGCGCGCGTCCAGCCCGGGTCCGCGAGGAAGTCCGGATCGAGCTGCCGCGGCCGCGGGGCGTCGCCGTGCGGAAGTCGATCGCGTTCCTGGAGTGCCGCAACCGTATCTGGGACCTGATCCGAGAGGAGAAAGCATCGTGAATCGTCGGACCGTGCTCGGCATGATGTGCTTCGCCAGCCTGGTGGGGCTCGCGCTCCGTCCGACCGAGGCCGCCGACCCGCCGCTGATCCGCTTCGGCCACGGCTTCGCCGCCGAGGAGCAGGTGTGGCTCATGGCGGCGCGGCCGGATCTCACGCCGGGTCAGGGCGCCAAATACCGGCTCAAGCTCGTCTCGTTCCAGGGCAATCCAGAACGCTTCCAGGCCTACCTCGCGAGCGAGCTCGACGGCGGCACCGCGCCCGGTCTCGCCGTGATCTTCGCGCGAGCGCAAGGGCTGGACATCAAGATCGTCGCGGGGATCTGTCTGGAAGCGGACGGCCGCGAATGGTTCACGACGGCGTACATGGTCAAGGACGACGCGCCCGTCAAGAGCGTGAAAGATCTGAAGGGCGGCACCGCCGGCGTCCTCGGGTTCAAGACCGCGACCGATCTCTGGGTTCGCGCCGCCCTGCTCAACGCCGGCCTCGTTCCCGACCGGGACGTCAAGGTCGTGCCCATCCCCTTCCCGGCCATGGGCCCGGCGGTGCGCTCGGACAAAGTGAGCCTCGGCACGTTCGTGGAGCCGTTCTATTCCGCGGAGGTCGCGAAGGGCGGCCTGCGGACGCTCTTCACCGCGGTCAAGGCGGTCGGCTACGATCACGAGCTGCTGGACGTGTGGTTCGGCGAGAAGTTTCTGAAGGCGCAGCCCGAGACGGTCCGGGCGTTTCTCGCCGACTACGTCGCGGTGACTCGCTACTACCTGGCGAATCCGGAGCAGGCCAAGCGTGACCTTCACAGGGCGGGGTTCGTCCGGACCCCGCTCGAGATCTATCTGAAGAACGCCGACTGGAAGCGCGATCCGGGTGGACGCGTCGACGTCGCCAGCCTCAAGAAGCTCGCCGTCCTCATGCACGAGAAGCTCGGCTGGCTCGAGAAACCCGTCAGCGTCGACGAGATGGTCGACGTCGCCTACCTGCCGCGCTGACGGGTCAGTCCGCGTAGTAGGAGTCGAGCCGCTCCCAGAACACCAGGCGGTCGCGCAGGCGGACGACCAGCCAGTCGAGCGAAACTCCGAGGAGCGCGATCGCGACCACGACCGCCAGCATCCGATCCGTCTTGAACGAGGCGAGCGAGTACATGACCAGATAACCCAGGCCGTCGGCCGAGCTGATCATCTCGGTGATGATCACGACGATCATGGCGATCGGCAGGGCGATCCGGAAGCCCGCGAAGATGAACGGCGCCGCCGCGGGGACGACGACTCGCCAGAGGATGCGCGCACGCGAGGCGCCCATGTTGGCGGCCGACCAGAGCAGGACGCGATTCACGGCGCGGCTGCCCGCCTGCGTCGTGACGACGATCGGATAGAGACACTCCAGGAAGATCAGGACCACCTTGGACAGGCTGCCGATGCCGAAGAGATAGATGAAGATCGGAAAGAGCGCGATCTTGGGGATCGGATAGGTCCCGGAGAACAGCGGGCCGAGAACCGCCGCGGCCAGCGCCGAGCGGCCCATCAGCACGCCGAGGGCGACGCCCGCCACCGCGGCGAGCGCGAAGCCGCTGAGCGCCCGCTGCACCGAGTACCAGGCCTCGACGAGCGACTCCGGTTGGATCGCCAACCACCAGAGCTCACGTCCGATCCGCGTGATCGACGGGACGATGATCGGGCTGAACATCCCGCTGCGGGCCACGAGCTCCCAGACGAGCGCGCCCAGTGCCAGCAGCGCCAGGCGTCGCAAGACGGAGACCGCGTCCGCCCAGGGCCCGCTCACCGGCTCGTCACCTCCTGCCACGCGAGGGCGCGCCGCCGGACCAGAAGGAGCAGCCGATCGCTGGCGTAGCCGAGCGCCGCGACCGCGACGATCGCCACGTACATCAGGTCGAACCGCAAGCTCGACTCCGACTGTCGGATGAGAAACCCCAGGCCCGAGCGCGCGTTGATCATCTCGGTAGAGAAGAGAAGGATGAAGGAAAGCGCCAGCGAGACGCGGAGCCCGGCGAAGACGAGGGGGAGCGCGCTCGGGACCACGACCTTCCGGAAGATCTGTGAGCGCCGGGCGCCCATGTTGAGGCTGCTCCACACCATGATGGTCGGCGTCCCGCGGGCGCCGTAGTACGCGTTGATGAAGCACGGATAGAAGCAGGCGAGCGCGATGACCACGATCTTCGAGAGGTCCCCGATCCCGACCCAGAGCATCACGATGGGGAGGAACACGATCTTCGGAACCGGATAAGTCAGGAACACCACCGGGCTCAGGAGCTGGTCCATGCTTCGCGCGACACCCGCCAGGAGGCCCAGGACCACACCGACCAGCGACCCGACGACGAACCCGGGCAGCGAGCGGACGAGACTGGCTCCGACGTGCGGCAGCAGCTCCCCCGAGCGGAGCGCCTCGACGAAGTGCCGGGCGATCTCGATCGGGCTCAGCACGAACTCCGGATGGTCGAACCTCGACGCGACCTGCCAGAGCGCGAGCGTCGCCAGGGGGACACCGAGCGCCAGCAGCCGGTACGGGGATCGAGGCGCGCCACGGCTTGGCCGGGGCGCTTCCGAGCGCTGGGGGGTTTGGGGGGCCATGTCGGGGCCCCCGGGCTCACGGGCTTGTCGAGGCGCGCCACGGCTTGGCCGGGGCGCTTCCGAGCGCTGGGGGGTTTGGGGGGCCATGTCGGGGCCCCCCATTAGAAAATACAGACGACGCCGTCCAGCTCGGCTTCCGAGTTGACGAGGGCGATCCGCTTGGCCCCGATCCGGAGGCCTTCCGCGGTCCGGCGCAGGCGATGCTCGACCAGGGCGCCCCAGACGCGCTGGCGCTCGTGGCGGTACTCGAGCAGGACCAGCGTCGACTCGACACGGACCTCCTGGGCGTCGGCCTCCACCACCTGGACGTTGCCGACCTGGTGCACGGTGCGCGGGGCGGGCGCGCGCGCGTGAGCCCGCGGGTGCTGGAACTGGCGGACGCGAATCTCCAGCAAGCGGCGGTCCTCGTAGACGATCGACGAGGTGGCGAACGGGTCAGCCTGATCCGCTTCCAGCGGAATCCAGTACGTCGCGTCGTCGGTGAAGAGGCCGAGCCAGTCGTCGAGCCGGCCGTGGTCGAGCAGCCAGGCTTCGCGATACAGGAACCGCTCGATCTCGGCGCGCGACTCGACGCGGGCAGCCGTGGACATCTCAGGTCTCGGCCGTCATGTACTCGAGCCAGGCGGTGAACTGGTTGCGGATGTGGATCTCGCTGGTTCCGCTTCGGCCGCGGAGCACACCCGCCCGGTCCGGAACGTCGCCGCCGTGCCCGCGCCCCAGAAAGACCCAGTCGGAGCGACGGGCGCCGAGCCCTCGCTGCGTGCGCTCGTACACTTCCAGGTCGTCGGTGAGGACGGGCGAGGCGGTCCCGTTGACGACGTTCGAGAACGCGATGGTGTCGCGGAACATCCGCTCCGGCGCGCCCTTGAGCCTGAACGAGTAAGCATAGACAGCCGTGCGATCGACGGCGATCGGGTAGACGACGCGGAGCTGGCGGAACTGGCTCATGAAGGAGCAGTTGGGATAGACGATGCTGTTCCAGCGCAGCTCGCCCAGCACACGCGCGGCCCGGTCTGGCCCCAGACGCCGCTCCAGCGCGGCGCGGTATTCCGCGAACGCGGGATGGTCGAGGGCCGCCACGAGCCGGCTGTCGTCGTGATAGTCGCCCATCCAGGAATGGCCGTAGCCCGCGACCCAGACCCCGGTGCTCTCCCAGACCTCCCAGGGCGCGCCGTTCTGGAGCATCTGGCGGACGCCGATCTCCGAGTACGCCTCGCCGCCGGCCGCCGGCTGCTCCCGCGCGGCCCAGATGGAGGACGCGTGGACGAACGCCGGGTGCACGGTGTCGTTGTGGTTCTCCAGCACGAGCTTCCAGTTGCCCTGGTAGGCGTGCTTGAAGACGCCGCCCGCCATCTCGACCTCACCGTCCGGCGCGCGCTCGACGAAATCGTCGAACGACGCGCGCAACGGACCGAGAAACTCGACGAGCGTCGGACCGCGCTCGGCCAGCGAAGCGAAGACGAAGCCGCGATAGGCGTCGACGCGCGGGACGCGCGGAAGCCCGCCGTCGGTCGACTCGCCGGCCGGAGGCTCGTAGCCTTCGGGCAGCGGCAGCCCACGGAGGCGACCGTCGGTGCCGTACGTCCAGCCGTGATACGCGCACACGAACTCGCGCGCCGTGCCGGCCGTCGCGTCGCACACGCGCGCGCCGCGGTGGGCACAGCGGTTGACGAGGACGCGCACCGAGCCGTCGGTGTGGCGCGTCACGATGACCGGCTCCCGCCCCATCCGCGTCGTGAAAAAGTCGCCCGGGTTCCGGACCTGGCTCTCGTGACCGACGAGGAGCCAGGCGCGGCCGAAGATCCGGTCCAGCTCGAGCTCGAACAGCGCCGGATCGGTGTAGACGGCGCGGTGGACGCGGTCGGGCTGGACCAGACCCTTGATGGATTGGACGTTCACGGGAGTGTATTGTAGGCGACCACAAGCCCGAAGGAGAGAGCCCGATGAAGATCACTCACGTGACCACCCGCGCGCTGCGCACGCCGGCCGACAACCCGCTCGTCGTGGGCCTGCCGGCGCCCACCGACACGCGCGAGTTCGTCACCCTGGAGCTCGGGACCGACCAGGGCGCGGTGGGCCTCGGGCTGACGTTCTTCGGCGGCGCGCTCACCCCGGCGCTCAAGACCGCGGTGGACGAGCTCGCCCGGCTCACGGTCGGCGAGGACCCCACGCAGGTGGAGGCCATCACCGCCAAGCTCCGGCGCGCCGCCGGAAGCTCGGGTCCCGGCGGCATCTTCACGCTGGCGCTCTCGGCCGTCGACATCGCGTGCTGGGACCTCAAGGGCAAGGCCACGGGCCAGTCCGTGTGCGCGCTGCTCGGGGGACTGCGCGAGCGGGTCGCGACGTACGCGAGCGGTGCCCTCATGCGCCCGCACCCGGTCGACTATCTCGCCAAGGCGGGGCCCCGGCTCCGGGACATGGGCTTCCGCCAGATGAAGATGCAGTGCGGGAGCGAGCCGACCGTCGCCGCCTCGGTCGAGCGCGTGCGGGTCATGCGCGAGTCGATCGGTCCGGACGTCGACCTCATGTGCGACATCAACCAGCTCTGGAGCGTCAACCAGGCCATCGAGGTCGGGCGCCGCATCGAGCCCTATCACCTCTTCTGGCTGGAGGACCCGACCACGCACGACGACTATCCCGGCCTCGCCCGGATCGCCGACGCGCTGACGACGCCGATCGCCGCGGGCGAGTATCACTACGGCATCGCGCCCTTCCGCCATCTGCTGGAGGCGCGCTCGATCGACATCGTGATGATCGACCTGCTGCGCGTGGGCGGCATCACGCAGTGGATGAAGGTCGCCGGCATGGCCGAGGCGTTCAACCTGCCCGTGGTGAGCCATCTCGTCCCGGAGATCCACGTCCATCTCGTCGCGGCCGTTCCCAACGGCCTCACCGTCGAGTACATGCCGTGGACGCTCAGGCTCTACGAGGAGACGCCGCCCATCGAGGGCGGCCAGCTCGTGGTGCCGAAAAAGCCCGGGCTCGGCCTCGCGTTCGACCAGGCGGCGCTCAAGCGCTATCAGGTCGGCTGAGCGCGGCTACTCGAGCGTCAGCGGGAGCCCTCGCATGAATCGTCCCAGGATCGTCTACGAGACGCCGCGGGTCGCGGCCAAACCGGGCGAGACGATCGTCACCAGCACGTGCGGCCACAACTGCGGCGGCCGCTGCGCCGTCAACGCCCACGTGCGCGACGGGCAGATCGTCAAGATCAGCACCGATCCGCGGCGCTGGACGCCCGAGATGCCGCCGCTGCACGCGTGCGTGCGGGGCTTCGGCCAGCTCGAGCGCGTCAACCATCCGGACCGGCTGCTCCACCCGCTGCGCCGGACGGGGCCCCGCGGCTCGGGCCAGTTCGAGCGGATCTCGTGGGACGCGGCCCTCGACGAGGTCGCGCGCCAGATGCTCCGCGTCCGCGACACGTACGGGCCCGCCGCGATCCTCGACTGCTCGCGCACCGGCAGCCTGTCGACGCTCCACGGCCGCGGCGTCAGCCAGCGGTTCCTCCACATGTTCGGCGGCTGCACGGAGCTCTGGAGCAACCTCTCGGCGCAGGCCGAGATCTTCGCGGTCAAGCAAACCTACGGCGTCGAGGCCGACTACAAGAGCGCGGGGCGCGAGCCCATCGACTACGTCAACTCGCGGCTCATCGTGATGTGGGGCTGGAGTCCCGCCGACGGCACGTTCGGGACGGGGACGCTGCAGTATCTCAAGCGGGCCAGGCGGCACGGCGTGCGCGTCGTCTGCGTGGACCCGCGCGTGACGCGCTCGAGCCGCCAGCTGGCCGACGAGCACGTGTTCATCCGCCCCTCCACCGACGCCGCGGCCCTCATCGCCATGGCCTACGTCATCACGAGCCGCGAACTCCTGGATCAGGCGTACCTCGACCGCCACGTGCTCGGCTTCGACGAGGCGCACCTGCCGCCGGGCGCGCCGGTGGGCGCCTCGTACCGCGCGTACCTGATGGGCGACGCCGACGGCGTGCGGAAGACGCCCCGGTGGGCGGAGCGGATCACCGGCATGCCCGCCGCGACCCTCGAGCGCCTCGCCGTCGACTTCGCGACGAGCAAGCCGGCGGCGCTGCACTGCGGCTACGCGCCGGGACGCACCATCCACGGCGAGCAGTTCCATCGGGCGGCCTACGCGCTCGCCGCCATGACGGGCAACGTCGGGATCTCCGGCGGCAACGCCGGCACGAGCAACGGCGCCACCGGCCGCTGCGGGATCCGCCTGCTGCCGGCGGGCACCAATCCCACCGGCGCTCGCGTCGCCTCGTCGATGCTGGCCGATCTGCTCGATCGCGGCCGAGCCGGCGGCTATCCGGCCGACATCAAGATGGTCTACTCGGTGGCCGGCGACCTCTTCAATCAGGTGCCGAACGTCGGACGGATCGCCGCCGCCGCCCAGCGCCTGGAGTTCATGGTGGTCCACGACCACTTCGTCACGCCCACCGCCCGGTACGCCGACATCGTGCTGCCCGCGACCACCTTCTGGGAGCGCAACGACGTGCACACGCCCTGGGCGGGCGCCGGCCACTACGCGATCTTCATGAAGCAGGCCATCGCGCCGATGGGCGAGTGCCGAAACGACTTCGACATCTGCACCGAGCTGGCGCGCCGGCTCGGCATCACCGGCTACAACGACAAGACCGAGGAGGAGTGGCTGCGCGAGCTGACCGGTGACGTGATCGACGATTTCGACACGTTCCGCGCGCGTGGCCTCGCGCGCCTGCCGGCGCCGGAGGACGCCGTCGCCTTCGCGCGGGAGATTCGCGATCCCGAGCGCCATCCGTTCACCACGCCGTCGGGCAAGATCGAGATCTACTCGATGACGCTGGCGGCCACGCCCGATCCCTACGGCCTCGGCGCCATTCCCCCGATTCCGACCTGGATCGAGGACGAGGTCGACCCGCACCATCCCCTGCGCCTCGTCACTCCGAAGTCGCGCGCGCGCACGCATTCGATCCACGACAACCAGCCGATCCTCGCCCGCGCCGACGCCGACGACGTCTGGATCAACACCGCCGACGCCGCCGCGCGCGGAATCGTCGACGGCCAGCCCGTACGCGTCTTCAACGCCCGCGGGACGACCCGACTCCCCGCGCGGGTGACCGACCGCATCGCGCCGGGCACCGTCTCCATCAAGGAGGGTGCCTGGTTCACGCCGGACGCCTCGGGATTCGACACGCACGGCTGCGCCAACGTGCTCATCGCCGACCGGACCTCGCCCGCCGGCGCGGCCCCCTTTAACTCCTGCTTCGTGGACGTCGCGCCGATCCCCTGAGCGCACGATCTCGCCCGTGACGCCCCGGACGCTCAGACGAATCCGGCGTCACCTGCTCATCTACGCGGGGCTCGCGCCGTTCGTGGTCATCGCCGTGTTCCCCGTGTACTGGATGGCGATCACCGCCTTCAAGGAGGAAGCAGACCTCTATCGGATGGACCTGGTCCCGTTCTGGTTCCACATGGCGCCGACGCTCAAGCACTTCCGCATCCTGTTCACGCAGAGCTACTTCCCGGTCTGGTTCGTCAACACCATGCTGCTCTCCGTCTGCCTCGTGCTGATCACGCTGGTGACGGCGGTGCCCGCCGCCTACGCCCTGGCCCGTCTGCGGCTGCCGGGAGCCGGGAACCTCGGGATCGCGATGTTCATGACCTATCTGGTGCCGCCCATCATCATCTTCCTGCCGCTGGCGCGGGTCGTCGGCACGCTCGGACTCTTCGACTCCTGGTGGGCGCTCGTGGTCGTCTATCCGACCTTCACGATCCCGTTCTGCACGTGGATCCTCACGGGCTTCTTCAGGGCGCTGCCCCGGGAGATCGAGGAGGCGGCGTGGGTCGACGGCTGCGGGCTTGTGGGCGGCGTGCTGCGAGTCGTCCTGCCGCTGACGCGGCCGGGCATCGCCATCACGGCCATCTTCGCCTTCACGCTCGCGATGCAGGAATCGCTCTACGCCGTCGTCTACGTCGCCCCCCGAGACCAGACCACGGTGACGGTCGGCGTGGCGACGGCGCTGATCCGCGGCGACGTCTACTACTGGGGCTCGCTGATGGCGGCGGGGCTGCTGGTCGGCCTGCCGGTGGCGCTCCTGTACAACATGTTCCTCGACCACTTCATCCGCGGCCTCACCGCGAGCGGGGCGAGTTGACTCCTCCGTAGCGCGAGTCGGCGCGGATCAGAAGTAGCGTTCGCCGGGATGAACGAGCGTCAGGAGCGCGCGGAAGATCGGACGCACGAAGTACGGAAAGACCTGCCACGCGACGAAGATGCCGAGGAGCGAAAGAATCGGGTTCGCGGCAATTCCACGGAGGGCGACCGCCGCCCTCTCCGGCAGGACTCCGCCGATCGCGGAGGCCCCGTCGAGCGGTGGCAACGGCAGCATGTTGAAGACGAAGAGCAAGGTGTTGAGCACCAGGAGAACCGTCAAGAGGTCGCCCAGCCCGCTGAGCAGGCTGCCGCCCGTCGCGGGGTCGACGAGGTGATGAAAGCTGACCCGGTCGGCCGGGGCGAAGACGCCGACGAAGAGCCCGCCCTTGACCGCGACGAAGACGAGCAGCGCGATGAGGAGATTACCGGCGGGGCCAGCCGCGGCCATGGCGGCGGCCCGCCGGGGATGACGCGCGGCCCAGACCGGATCGTACGGCGTGCTCGCCCAGCCCACCGCCCAGCCGTAGGTGAACGCCGTCAGGAGAGGGACCACCAGCATGCCGACGGGTTCCCGACGGATGTGCGGCAGCGGCGAGAACGACACCTGGCCGCCCCGATAGGCCGTCGGATCCCCGCCGCGGAGCGCGGCCAGCGCGTGGGCCGCCTCGTGCACCGTCGTCGAGAACAGGAACGCCACGAACCATAAGAGGCCCCGGAGCAGCGTCTCTGTCTCCACCGGCCCGCAGTATCGCACTGGCGCGGCGCATCGACTCACTTCTGAGATTGCGGCAGCAACGGCTGATGGGCCGGATTGGCAAACGACTCTGTCACGACTCCCTGGTGTGGAGGAGATGTGAGCAGGGCGTAACGCCCCGTGAAAAATCAAAAGTTGCGGGCGCGAGCCAGTGGCACTTCGCTTGCTGCCGTGATTGATCGTGTCGCCGAGGACTCGCGCCATCGCATCCACGCGGGAGACGCCCACACGCCGCGGCATCGTCGCGCTCGGCCTCTTCGGCCTCGCGCTGTTCGCGGCGATGGTGGGAGACGCCTCGGCCGTCCCGAGCCGGGCGTGTAGCGCTCCGCCCCTGCCTGCGCCCAGCGGCAACGTCGTCCCGGTGTCGACCGAGGCTCAACTGCAGGCCGCCGTCCAGTCCTTGACCTCGGGCACGACCATCCTCATCCAGCCCGGGACGTACCTCCTCACGAGCACGCTCTGGGTCAACCGCGACGTTCAGGACGTCGCCATTCGCGGCAGCACGAGCTCCTGCGACGACGTGGTGCTCGTCGGCCCCGGCATGAGCAATGCGAGCTACGGCGGTGTGCCCCACGGCATCTGGATCGGCAACGCGCGTCGAATCCTGATCGCGAATCTCACCATCAAGGACGTCTACTACCATCCGATCCAGCTCGATCCCGGGCCCGGCGCTCAGGCCCCACGCATCTACAACGTGCGCCTCGTGGACGCCGGCGAGCAGTTCATCAAGTCGAGCCTCAACGCCGGCGGGGTGAACGACGGCATCGTCGAGTATTCCGTCATGGAATACACGACCACGGCGCGCTCCGCGTACACCAACGGCGTCGACGTCCACCAGGGTGCCAACTGGATCATCCGGCACAATCTCTTCCGTAATATGCGGGCGCCGGCCGGCCAGCTGGCCGGGCCGGCCATCCTGATGTGGAACCGCAGCCGCGACACGATCGTGGAGGGCAACCTCCTCCTCAACTGTCAGTACGGGATCGCGCTCGGACTGGACCCCGGGCGGCCGGACGACCACGTCGGCGGGATCGTGCGCAACAACTTCTTCCATCGGAGCGGCGCGCAGAGCGGCGACGTCGGTATCACGGTCAACAACTCGGCCGGCACCAAGGTGCTCAACAACACCGTCGTGCTGAGCGGTACCTACCCCAACGCCATCGAATACCGGTTCCCGGCTACGACCGGGGTCGAGATCCGCTTCAATCTCGCCGACGCTGCGGTCCAGCAGCGGGACGGCGCTTCCGGCGTGGTCTCGGGAAATGTGACCACCGCCCAGCCGGGCTGGTTCGTGGACGCCACCGCAGGAGACCTGCACCTGACCGCCGCGGCGATCGCGGCCATCGATCGGGCCGCGCCGCACCCGGATGTGACCCGGGACTACGATCAGGAAGCCCGCCCCGCCGGAGCGGCGCCGGACATCGGCGCCGACGAGCTCAGAGCCCTCGACGGACCACCGTCCCCTCCGACGAACTTGCTCGTCCGATAGCGACCGGGACTCGCGCCAGAGCACCGCACGACGACGACGCGGACTCTTGCGCGGCGCTCGGGTGGGCGCTAGAGTCAGCCGGACTCCACAGGAGGACTCTCTATGCGCTTCAACCGCTGGCTACGCGCGGCGATGTCCGTTGCGCTGCTGGTCACGCTCATGAGTACGGCCTCGGCCCAGCCGACGAAGTTCCAGGAAGCCCCCATGCTGGCCGAGCAGGTCAAGGCCGGCAAGCTCCCGCCGGTGGAGAAGCGCTTGCCCGCCGACCCCCTCGTCGTCCCGGTGGTCGAGCGGACGGGTCAATACGGCGGCGTCTGGCGGCGCGCGTTCCTCGGCCCGGCCGACTCCAACAACTACGTGCGAGTCGTGTACGACGCCCTCGTACGGTTCTCGCCGGACGGCGCCAAGATCGAGCCGAAGATCGCCGCGGGGTGGGAGTCTTCCCGGGACTTTCGGACCTGGACGATCAAGCTTCGCCAGGGCGCGCGGTGGTCGGACGGCGCGCCGTTCACCGCCGACGACCTCCTCTTCTGGTACCAGGACGTCCTCCTGAACAAGGACCTCGTGCCGGCGCTTCCGTCCTGGATGCGGAACGCCGACGGCTCGCCGGCCACGGTCGAGAAGCTGAGCCCGACGGCCGTGCGCTGGACCTACAAGCAGCCCAATACACTGCTGCTCACCGCGCTCGCGAACCAGGACGGCGGCGACCGGACCTACGCCGTCTTCCTCCCCGCGCACTACCTCAAGAAGTTCCACCCGACCTACACCAAGAAGGAAGACCTGGACAAGCTCGTCGCCGCGGCGGGCTTCAAGGCGTGGACGGAGCTCTTCGCCGCGCGCAACGCGCCGCCGGAGAATCCGGAGCGCCCGACGATGGCGGCGTGGGCGCCGGTGACGCGGGTGAGCGACCAGGTCTTCACGCTGAAACGAAACCCCTACTTCGTCGGCGTCGATCCGAACGGCAACCAGCTCCCGTACGTCGACGAGGTCCGCTTCACGTTCTTCGCCGACATCCAGGCCCTGAATCTGGCCGCCATCGCCGGCGAGTTCGACATGCAAGAGCGTCACATCCAGATGACGAACTATCCCGTCTTCAAGGAGAACGAGAAGACCGGGAAGTACCGCGTCATCACGTGGCCGACCTTCGGCGGGGCCGACGCGGTCATCATGTTCAACCAGACCTACAAGGCCGACCCGGACGTCGGCAAGCTCATGGCCACCAGGGAGTTCCGCGTCGCGCTCTCCGAGGCCATCAACCGCGACCAGATCAAGGAGTCGGTCTTCCTCGGGCTGGGCGAGCCGCGGCAGGGCGTGCCGTCCCCGGGGCACCCTTACTTCCCCGGAGACCAGTACGCAAAGAAGAACACCCAGTACAAGCCCGACGAGGCCAACAAGCTGCTCGACCAGCTCGGACTCTCCAAGCGCGATGGGGACGGGATCCGCCTCCTTCCGTCGGGAAAGCGGGTGGTGCTGGAGCTCTCGGTGGTCCCGGCCTTCGCCGCCTGGCCCGACGTCGCCCAGCTGGTCGCCAGGGACTGGGAGAAGGTCGGCGTGAAGACCGTCGTCCAGCTCCGGGAGCGCGCGCTCCACTTCAAGATGCGCGACAACAACGAGCTCATGACCGAGATGTGGAACGAGGACACGACGGGCTTCCCCTTCACCGGCAACGCGAAATTCGACCCGCGCAACTCGCCCATCCTCACGCTCGGACCGCTCTACGGCCGGTGGGCGCAGACCAAGGGCGCCGAGGGCGTCGAGCCGCCCGCGTCGATCAAGCGCATCATGGAGATCGTCGACCAGGCCAAGACGGTCGGACCCGAGCAGCAGGCGAAGCTCGCCCAGGAGCTCTTCCGGATCTGGGTCGACAACCTCTGGGAGGTCGGCACGGTCGGATTGACCCCCATGGTGCAGGGCGTCGTCGTGGCCAACGCGCGGTTCCGGAACGTGCCGACGACGCTCGGTAACGACTGGCCGCTCCGCAGCCCGGGCAACGCACGCGTCGAGCAGTTTTTCTTCACGAGATAGTGGCCCGGGCCTCAAGACTGAGGGGGTGATCGGGGCAACACCCCCGCATCTAGCGGCGGATTTCTGCGCTCCGAGACGGATATCATCGCCTCATGGGCACCGCCGGGCTGCGGGGACCGCTGGTGCTGGCACTCCTCATGACCGTGGCGGCGGCGGTGTGGGCGGGAGGCGATGCCCAGGCGCAGCTAGCCCTCGGATTCGAGTCGGTCGCCACAGGCCTCAGCTCCCCGCTCGGTGTCGTCCACGCTGGAGACGGCTCGGGGCGCCTGTTCATCGTGGAGCAGACGGGTCGCATCCGCATCCACGACGGCACCCAGGTACAGGCCGATCCCTTCCTCGACGTCACCACGCTGATCACGTGCTGCGGCGAGCGAGGCCTCCTGGGCCTCGCCTTCCATCCCGACTACGCGACGAACGGCCTCTTCTACGTCCACTACACGAACACCGCCGGCAACACCGCCGTCGCGCGCTACCGCGTGTCGGCCGATCCCAACGTGGCCGACCCCGCCTCGGCGCAAGTTCTCCTGAACGTCACGCAGCCACCCTTCACCAACCACAAGGGCGGACAGCTCGCGTTCGGGCCGGACGGCTACCTCTACATCGGCCTCGGCGACGGCGGGAGCGGGGGCGACCCCGACAACCGAGCGCAGAACCGCGGTACGCTCCTCGGGAAGCTGCTCCGCATCGACGTCGACGGCGGGTTTCCCTACGCGATTCCGGCGACCAATCCCTTCCGGAACACTCAAGGCGCGCTCCCGGAGATCTGGGCGTATGGCCTCCGCAACCCCTGGCGGTTCAGCTTCGATCGGCAGACGGGAGACCTGTTCATCGCCGACGTCGGCCAGAGCGCCCGCGAGGAGGTGAACTTCCAGCCGTCCACGAGCCCCGGCGGCGAGAACTACGGCTGGCGCCGCATGGAAGGGACCATCTGCTTCAACCCATCGACCGCGTGCAACGACGGCACGCTCACGCTCCCCATCCTCGACTACGATCACTCGCTCGGGTGCTCGATCACCGGTGGCTACCGCTACCGCGGCCGCCGTTTCCCCCAGTTCGCGGGCCGCTTCTTCTACGGCGATTTCTGCTCTGGCCGGATCTGGACCGCCACCCAGAGCGGCCAGACGTGGTCGACCACCCAGCTCCTCGATACGACGCTCTCGATCACGACGTTCGGCGAGGACGAAGGGGGCGAGCTCTATGTCGCGCACTACGGCTCGGGCAGCAACGGGACCCTCCAGCGGATCGTGGAGCTCACGCAGTCGTTCGCGCTGACGGTCAATCGGACCGGCACGGGCACCGGTACCGTGGTGTCGGCGCCCGCGGGAATCAGCTGCGGGAGCGTGTGCTCACAAACCTTCGGCATGGGCGCGACCGTGACGCTGACGGCGACGCCCGCCGCCGGCAGCGTCTTCACGGGCTGGAGCGGCGGTGGCTGCTCGGGGACCGGCCCGTGTACGGTCACCGTCACGGGCGCCACGACCGTGAGTGCGGCCTTCAGCGTCCCGACCGTCACGCTGACCGTCACGAGGACGGGCACCGGCGGCGGGACGATCACCAGCGCGCCGAGCGGGATCGGCTGCCCGGTGACCTGCGCCGCGGCCTACGCGCCCGGGACCCGCGTGACGCTCACGGCGCAGGCCGACCCCGGCTCGAGCTTCGGGGGCTGGAGCGGCGGCGGCTGCTCCGGCACCGGCACGTGCATCGTGACGCTCAGCGCCGACACGACCGCCACCGCGACCTTCGTGTTCCAGGGCTTCGTGCTGTCGGTCTCGACGATGGGCCAGGGCAGCGTGAGCAGCAATCCCGGTGGGATCAGCTGCGGCGCGACGTGCGCGGCGACGTTCACGCAGGGCACGACGGTCACCCTGACCGCCGTCGCGGCAGCCGGGGCCACATTCTCCGGCTGGAGCGGCGCCTGCGCCGGCACGACCGCGCTCTGTACCTTGACGATGGCCGGCGGCCGGTCGGTCACGGCGACGTTCGCGACGACCTTCACCGGGGTGTTCGTCGACAACCCCCTCGCCGCCGGCGTCACGCTCGTCAAGGCGGTGCACGTGACTGACCTGCGGCTGGCGATCGACCGCGAGCGCGCCCGTCGCTCGCTGGCGGCGTTCACGTGGACCGATCCCGTGCTCGTCCCCGGCGTGACCCAGGTCCGGGGGATCCATCTCGCCGAAATGCGGACGGCGCTCACCCAGATCTACCAGGACGCGGCGCGCACGCCCCCGTCTTACAGCGATCCCGCGATCGCCGCGGGCCAGACGCCCGTGCGCGCCTCGCACATCGCCGAGCTACGCTCCGCCGTGCTCGCGCTCCCGTAGGACCGACCGCGGCGATCAACCCGCGAGCAGAATTTCCAGGGGCGTGGCTCGCGGATCGCCGTCGATCGCCGCCGCGACGCCGCGCTCCGCCGTCCGGGCGGCCACGAACGCGACGGTCGCCGCCACCACGTCCGGATCACGCAGGATGCGCCGATGGCCCAGCCCCTCGGTCATCAGCATCTCGGCGCCGCGCCAGGCGCGAGCGATCGCCATGCCGTGCTGCCAGGGGACCTCCGCGTCGCCGCGGTCGTGAATCACGAGGAGCGGCACCGCCAGGGCCGGCGCCAGCGCGGTCACGTCGAAGGCCGACCAGGGCCGCCCGCCGCGCTCCTCGATCCGCCGCTGCATCCGCTCTCTCACGTCGCGGGGGAACCCGAGGGTCTCGCTGAAGCGTAGCGCCGGAGTCGCCAGATCGGCCGCGGGGCCCACGAGGACGACGGCGCCGACCTCGAGGCCTTCGTAGAGGGCGCGCGCCGCGGCGGTGGCTCCGACCGAATGAGCGACGAGCGCGGCGAGCGGCCCGCGCGAGTCAGCGACGGCGCGGATCGCGCTCGTCATCTCCGGAATCGCGACCCTGCCCCGGTCGGATGCTCCGTGGCCGGGGGCGTCGAACGTCGCGACCGAAAAGCCGCGCGCGACCAGCGGCCCGACGAGCGCGCCGAGCTGGGCCCCGCGGCCGCCCCAGCCGTGCACGAGCAGCACGCTCGGCCCCTCACCCCACAGCCACGTCTCGACCCGCCGATCGCCGACGCCCAGCGGCCGCGCGCGCGCCGTAGCGAGCAGGTCGATCTCCGCGGCCGGCCGGTGCGCGCGCGGCGGGGTGAGAAACAGACGGTCCGCGAGCTGCGCGGCGAGCGCCGGGGCCAGGGTGGAGAGCGCGCGATTGCCCGCGCGGGCGAGCGGCAGGAGTCGCGAGCCTCGAGTTGATCGAACGATCGTGCTTTTCTCCATCGCGATGTAGTCGGCGTCGGTCATGACGGTCTCCTTTCCGAGTACTAGCGGCGCCGACCGCTCGACGCGGCGGCGGGTGAGGCCGCGCGCGACGGCGCGCGGCAGGCGCGTAGCAAGGCTTCGAACGCGCGGGCGGCACGGGCGTGGGCCTTGGGATCGCGCATCAGACGCGAGGCGTGCACGAACGCGAGGCCGATCCCCTGGCAGTCGTGGGCGAACTGCTCGCAGTCGAGGTCGGCGCGGAAGTGGCCTTCCTGGACCGCGATGCGGGCGGCGCCGGCCAGCGTGTCCATCCAGTCGCGCAGGTTCTGGACGACGAAGTCGCGAACCGGGCCCGGCCGGTCGTCGAGCTCGAACGAGGCCGCCATGAACGGGCAGCCGCCGGGCAAGCTCGGTGACTGCTCCCATGCGAGCCAGTGCTCGAACAGCGTGCGGACGCGGGGCTCGCCGCGCGGGGCCGTGAGCGCCGGCTTGACGACGGTCTCGACCATGCGGGCGCCGGCCATGCGGAGGATCTCGAGCTGAAGGCCTTCTTTCGAGCGGAAGTGGGCGAACAGGCCGCTCTTGGACATGTGGAGGTCCTCGGCCAACCGGCCGATGGTCAGCCCCTCGAAGCCGATCCGGGTCGCGAGCCCCAGAGCGTGCGTGAGGATCGCCTCGCGGGTCTGCTCGCCCTTGGACGCGGCGCGCGGCTTCGCCGGGCTTCTGGCGGCGGCCCTCATGGCGTGTAAAATAGTACGAACGTTCTGTTCTGTCAAGTCGGTTTCAGGGCCGTGCGAAGATAGGGCGCCGATGACTCGATACGTCCTGAAGCGGCTGGTCCTGCTCCCGGTCCTGCTCTTCCTCTTCTCCGTGACGGTGTTCGCCATCGTCCAGGCGCCGCCGGGCGACTTTCTCACCACCTACGTGGCGACGCTCGCATCGTCCGGGAGCTCGATCAGCGCCGAGCAGATCGACGCGCTCCGGCGCGAATACGGCCTCGACCGGCCGATCTGGGTCCAGTACCTGCGCTGGATGGAGAATCTGGCGACGGGAAACCTCGGCCTCTCGCTGGAGTACCAGCGCCCGAACACCGAGCTGATCGGCGAGCGGCTGGTCCTGACGATGGTCCTGGCGCTGTTCTCGTTCGTCGTCACCTGGGTCGTCGCCGTTCCGGCCGGCATCTATTCGGCCATGCACCCGCGCTCGGCCGTCGACTATCTGCTCACCATCGTCAACTACGTCGGCGTCGCGACGCCGAATTTCATGCTGGCGCTCGTGCTCATGTGGGGCGCCTTCGCGTACTTCGGTCTGTCGGTCACCGGGCTCTTCTCGCCGGACTTCGTGGAGGCGCCGTGGAGCGTCGCCCGCGTGGTCGACCTCTTGAAGCACGTCTGGCTTCCGGCGGTGGTGCTCGGCGTCGCCGGGACGGCCCGGCTCACGCGGGTGATGCGCGCCAACCTGCTCGACGAGCTGAACAAGCCCTACGTCACGACCGCGCGCGCGAAGGGGCTGTCGGAGTGGCGGCTCGTCGTGCGCTATCCGGCGCGCCTGGCGCTGAATCCCCTGGTGAGCACGATCGGCTGGTACCTCCCCGCCCTCTTCTCCGGGAGTCTGATCGTGGCGACCGTGATGAATCTCCCCAACATCGGGCCCCTGCTGCTCCGAGCGCTGATCAACCAGGACATGTACCTGGCCGGGAGCATCCTCCTCATCTACTGCTTTCTCACCATCGTGGGCACGCTGATCTCCGACATCCTCCTGGCCTGGCTCGATCCGAGGATCCGGCTCGACGAGGGCGCGCGATGACCGGGCCTCCCACCGCGGCCGCCCCGGAGACGGCCGAGGATCGCATCTCGGTCGCCTCGAACTGGCGCCTCGTGTGGTGGCGGTTTCGGAAGCACCGCCTGGCGCTCGTGAGCGCGCTCCTGCTGCTCGCCCTCTACGTCGTGGTGCTGTGCCCCGATTTCTTCAGTACCCAGGATCCCGAGGCGACGGACGCGCGCCTGGCCTTCATCCCGGTCCAGCGGCTCCACCTCTTCGACGGGACGCGCCTGAATCCCTGGGTTCCCGCGATCGTGGGAAAACGCAACGCCACGACGCTCCGCATGGAGTGGCGCGTCGACGAGAGCCGGAAGGTCCCTGTCCGGTTTTTCGCCGCGGGCTACTCGTACCGCCTGCTCGGAGTCGTTCCGGCAAGGATCCATCTCGTCGGCGCCGACGCGGTGGACGGCCGCGAGCGGCTCCATCTGTTGGGCACCGATCGCCTCGGGCGCGATCAGTGGTCGCGGCTGGTGCACGGCACCCAGACCTCCATGACGATCGGCCTCACCGCCGTCACGTTCTCCGTCGTCCTGGGCGTGCTGCTCGGCGGTATCTCCGGCTACGCCGGCGGGCTCGCGGATGTCGTCATCCAGCGGCTGATCGAGCTCCTGCAGTCGCTGCCGACGATCCCGATCTGGCTGGCGCTCACCGCGGCGCTGCCCCGCGACTGGTCGCCCCCGCAGGTGTTCTTCGCCATCACCGTGATCCTGTCCCTGGTGGGCTGGACGACGCTCGGGCGCGAAGTGCGCGGGCGGTTCCTGGCCCTCCGCGAGGAAGACTTCGTGCTGGCGGCCGAGCTGGCGGGGGCGAGCCGGCGCCGCGTCATCGTCCGGCACATGGTCCCGACCTTTCTATCCCACATCATCGCGACCAGCACGCTCGCCATCCCGGCGATGATCATCAACGAGACGTCCCTGTCCTTCCTGGGCCTCGGCATCCGGCCGCCCGCGATCAGCTGGGGTGTGCTCCTTCAGGAAGCGCAGAACATCCAGACGGTGGCGCTGGCGCCCTGGCTCCTGGTACCCGGTCTCGTCGTCATCCTTTCGGTCCTGGCCTTCAACCTCGTGGGCGACGGGCTGCGGGACGCCGCCGACCCCTACAGCCAGTGACGCTCCCGGTCCTCGAGGTCAAGGATCTGCGCGTCCATTTCTTCCTCGACGAGGGGCTCGTGCGTGCGGTCGACGGCGTGAGCTTCGACGTCCGCCCCGGCCAGGTGGTCGGGATCGTGGGCGAGAGCGGGTGTGGCAAGAGCGTGACCATGAAGGCGATCCTCCAGATCGTCGAGCCGCCCGGCCGCATCGTCGCCGGTCAGATCCTCTTCCAGAAGGATTCGGCGCCGGCCGTCGACTTGACCCGGCTCTCGCCCAAGGGCGCCGAGATGCGCGCGATCCGGGGCGCCGAGATCGCCCTGATCCCGCAGGAGCCGATGGCGGCGTTCAGCCCCGTCCACACGGTCGGCGATCAGATCGTCGAGGCGCTCAGGCTGCACGAGCGCCAGTGGCGGCCGGCCGGGCCGCGACTCTCCCGGAGCGAAGCCCGCCTGATGACCGTCGATCTCTTCCGCAGCGTCGGCATCGCGATGCCGGACGAGCGTGTCGACGCCTATTCGTGGCAGCTCTCGGGAGGCCTGCGCCAGCGCGCCATGATCGCGATGGCCTTGTCGTGTCGACCGCGACTCCTGATCGCCGACGAACCGACCACGGCGATCGACGTGACGACACAGGCGCAGATCCTGAATCTCCTCCGCGACCTTCAGCGCCGGCACGACACCGCGATCGTGTTCATCACCCACGACCTCGGCGTGATCGCGCAGATGGCGCACGACGTCGTCGTCATGTACCTCGGACGCGTGATGGAGCAAGGCTCGGTCGCCGACATCTTCCACGCGCCGAAGCACCCGTACACGCGGGCACTGCTCAAGTCGATCCCGAGCGTCCACGTCGCGCCCCGGACGCTCCTGCCGACCATCGCCGGCTCGATCCCGCATCCCCTGGGACGGCCTCGCGGCTGTCCCTTCCACCCGCGCTGTCCGGACGCGATTCCCGGAGTGTGCACCGAGCGGGCGCCGGCGCTCCGGCCGGTCGGGCCGGCGCAGCTCGCGAGCTGCTTCCTCTACCACCGCGAGGAGGCGGCGGAGTCGTGAGCGCGACGCCCTGGCTTCTCGAGGTCCGCCACCTCCGAAAGTTCTTCCCGATCCGCCGCGGATTCAACCGCAAGACCGTCGGTGCGGTGCGGGCGGTCGACGACGTGAGCTTCACGATCCGAGAAGGCGAGACGCTCGGGCTCGTCGGCGAGTCGGGCTGCGGCAAGACGACGACCGCGCGCTGCATTCTCCGTGCGATGGCGCCGACGGCCGGCGAGATCCTCTTCCGCTCGGCGGACGGCCGCCTCGTCGACCTGGCGCCGCTGTCCCGGGCGGAGCTGCGCCCGTTGCGGCCGCAGATCCAGATGATCTTCCAGGATCCGTTCGGCTCGCTGAACCCGCGCATGACCATCTTCGACAACGTCGGTGAGCCGCTGCTGGTCAACGGCCTCCGCGACCGCCGAGCGCGCCTCGAGCGCGTCGCCGAGCTGCTCGAGCTGACCGGCCTCCGCCCCGAATACATGCACCGCTTCCCTCACGCCTTCTCGGGCGGCCAGCGCCAGCGCATCGGTATCGCGCGCGCCCTCGCGACCGAGCCCCGGCTCGTGGTGGCCGACGAGCCGGTGTCCGCGCTGGACGTCTCGGTGCAGGCCCAGGTGCTGAATCTCCTCCTCGAGCTCCAGACGCGCCTGCGCCTCACCTTCCTCTTCGTGGCGCACGACCTTTCGGTGGTCAAGCACATCAGCGACCGCGTCGCCGTGATGTACGTCGGCCAGCTCGTGGAGCTGGCGGCCGCCGAGGCGATCTTCCGGCATCCACGTCACCCCTACACCGCCGCGCTGATGCAGGCGGTACCCGCCCCGGACCCGCGCGCGCCGAGCGGCGACGTCGCGCTCGCCGGGGAGGTCGCCAACCCCGCCGATCCGCCGGCGGGGTGTTACTTCCACCCGCGATGTCCGTTCGCGATCGAGGTGTGCCGGACCGAGCCCCCGCGCCTCAGGGAAATCGATGGCGGTCATCTCGTTCGGTGTCATCGGGCGGAGGAGCTGGTCCTGACCGGCGCCGGCTGACCGCCCGGCATCGAGGACGTGGTAAATTCCCGGAGTCACGACGGGGGGACGGTATGACCAAGCGGCTTCTCGCTCTCTCGACCGGAGCGCTCGTGCTGGCCGTGGGCGCCGGCGGCGTTCGAGCGCAGTCCTTCTTCGAGGGCAAGACCCTGCGCCTGATCGTGGGCTTCGCCCCCGGAGGCGGCTTCGACACCTACGCCCGAGTCATCGCGCGCCACATGGGCCGACACATTCCCGGGAATCCCACCATCGTCGTCGAGAACATGACCGGCGCCGGAAGCCTCATCTCCGCGAATCACCTCTACCGCGTGGCGAAGCCCGACGGTCTCACCATCGGGCACTTCAACGGGGGCCTGTTCCTGGGACAGGTCCTGGGACAGCCGGGTATCGAGTTCGACGCGCGCAAGTTCGAGCTCATCGGCGCCCCGATCAAGGAAGACTCGGTCTGCGCGATGACCAAGGCGAGCGGGATCACGTCCATCGAGAAATGGATGGCCGCGAAGACGCCGGTCAAGCTCGGTGGCGTCGCGCCCGGCGGCACGCCCGACGCCAACGCCAGAATCTTGAAAGCGGCCCTCGGGCTCCCGATTCAGCTCGTCTCGGGTTACAAGGGAACCGCCGAGATCCGGTTGGCCGCCTCGTCCGGCGAGCTCGGCGGAGCGTGCTGGTCGTGGGAATCGATGCGGTCCACCTGGCGCGGCGCCCTGGACTCGGGTGAGGTGGTCGCCGTTCTGCAGACGAGCGCGAGAACGTTTCCGGACCTGGCCGGCGTCCCGCTCGCCCTGAGCCTGGCCAAGACCGACGAGGCTCGACAGCTGATCAAGGTCGGTATCCAGAATGCCGCCGCCTTTGCCCGTCCCCTCGCGTTGCCTCCGGGCACGCCCAAGGACCGGGTCCTCGTCGTGCGCCGGGCCTTTCAGGAGACGCTGAAGGACCAGGCCTTCCTGGCCGAAGCGGAGAAGGCCAAGCTCACGTTGGATCCGGCGACCGCCGAGGAGCTCGACAAGATGGTCGCCGAGGCGTTCGCGCTCGACGCGGCGCTCCTCGCCAAGCTGAAGGACGTCCTTTACAAGTAGTCGGGCCGGCCGCGCGGCGGCGCGCTCCACCACCCTCGACATGCCGTGGCCGGCGTCCGGCGCAACGAAACCTGCCACCGGTAGAACGTGGGCCAGCG